>OJPH01001397.1_pt1 | contig 8971 bp, 9 predicted proteins | sample 1598481 | NCBI WGS metagenome assembly OJPH01 (sample SAMN03922482, study PRJEB24848) | human gut metagenome | isolation source: stool sample | host: Homo sapiens | place: Germany | collected 2011-05 | reverse complement strand
AGATTTCTGCCTGTCTCGTGGGCTCGGAGATGTGTATAAGAGACAGATGTATTGAGCGTTTTGGAGTAAATGTTGGACAGAAAGTTAGCGCGGTATTAGTTCTTCCGTTTCGACTTAAAAGAAAATTAGAATACAATGGAATCATGAAGAGTAAAAATCAGTAGGGAAAAGTCTATGAACAGCATGCGTTGTATTATAACACGGAACGAGTACTGAGCAGCTATCATGGAGAGTACAGCTTGATTCGGGAAAATCGGCAGTGGATTGATCAATGTTTTCCGGAATGGCGAAACAATCCATATCTCAAAAAGGAACCGTTAACGATGAGGCTGAAAATCTATATGACAGCATCAAATGTTGCGCCGCCGAAATACTATCGCAAAATAAGAAAAACTATTAAAGGAATTGTTAAGAAAATAAATGAACACTGAACGTAGAACCGGTGTAGTTCTGTCATATATTCAAGTCATTTTAAATGTTCTGGTCAACATTATCTATGTTCCGGTATTGTTGCATTACCTTGGCCAAAGTGAATACGGTCTTTATCAAATCGTTGGCTCCTTTTTCTCGTATGTCACGGTATTTGAATCCTGTATGTCTGCGGGAGTCCTGCGCAATTACTGCAATGCACTTGGAAAACAGGATGAACAGTTGGCAAGGGAAATTCTTTCCACAGCACGCAGCATCTATCGGCTGATGGCAGCCGGAATGACAGGGCTTGGAGTTGTTGTAATTTTAGGCTTCCGGGCTTTTTATGCCAGTTCCTTTACGGGGGCGGAACTCCAGGAGAGCACCATCATCCTTGGGATGCTGTTCTGCAATATGGTTGCAACTCTGTTGAGTTCAGTCTATCTGACAGTGATCACAGGGCAGGAACGCTTTGTGTTTTTGAAAATTTCCGGGATCTTACTTCAGACAGTTCAGCCACTGCTTGTGATCCTCTGCGTGATGAGGCTCCCTTATGCAATGTCTGTGACAGCAGTCATTGCAGGTTTGAATTTGGTCAACATCCTGTTTCGCTGGTGGTATGTTCAGTGCAGGTTAGAAATCCGGATTCCGACGCTGAAACCGAATTCAAAAGTGGCAAAAGAAATTTTGACCTTGTCTTCGGCCATCCTGATCGGATGCATCGCAGATCAGATTTTCTGGAAAACAGATCAGGTCATTTTGGGCAAAATGTTCAGCACCGCAGTTGTTGCGGTATACTCTGTTGGTGCGCAGATCTACATGATCTATATGCAGTTTGGGACACAGATCGCAGGTGTTTTTTACCCGCGAGTCAGTGTGTTGTATCAGGAAGAAAATGGATTGCAGAAGGTTTCGGATCTGTTTATTCGGGTTGGAAGGGCTACATTTTTTGTGATACTGCTGGTTTTGTCCGGCTTCATCATTTTTGGTCGTGAATTTCTGCTTGTATGGGTCGGCGAAGGCTATGAGGCAGCCTATTGGGTTGCAATCATTGTAATGCTGCCGTTCTCTGTTGATCTGGCACAAAACCTTGGATTATGCATTCTACAGGTCAAAGGACAGTATGGCTTTCGCGCGAAGATTTACCTGCTAAGTGCACTACTGAACATTATAACAACAGTGTTATTCGCACGCAGGATTGGGATTACCGGTGCGGCACTTTCCACAGGAATTTCGATGTTTCTGACCAGTGGATTGATAATGAACTGGTTTTTTCAGAAAAGAGTCGGCCTGAACATGATAAAGTTCTGGAAAACTACAATTGGCATCATAAGTTTGGCAGTTCTTCTCACCGGGGCTGCATGTTTCATCAAGGGAATGATTTGGCATGATCCGGTATCTGTAATACAATTGGGCCTCGGTATTCTCCTCTATACCATAGTGTACGGCGCAGTAATGTTTTTGTTTGCAGCTGATCCGGCAGAGCGTGAGCTGCTGCAGAGGCTTTTAAAAACAAGAAGAAAGTCAAGATTGTAACTTACAAATGAAGTAAAATAAAAATTTTTGCTGCCAGGAGCGTTCTGCTCTTGGCAGATTTCTTACGCAGTAAATGTTGTGAAGGGAGGAACCCTCACGTCAGGTACAGAACAATATCTGATGACCTGCAAGTAAAATATATTTTTACTGACAACTACTTTGACAATTATCGTGGTTCGAAGGAAGTGAAATTGCTCCATATCAAACATAAATGACTACATTTCCCACACCATGGCTCAAAATCACGTCCGGAGAAATTTCAGTTAATCAGCAGGAACACGTTGGCAATCTAGCTGTCATAGAGCTTCTGAGGAGAGTGCTTGGGAGAGCTGCTGCCCCGGCGGAAGCCCTAGGCCTTAGGTGCTCGAACCGTGGAATACCGTAAGAATATACGCTGAAATCTGAAAAAAGCAGGTCAGAAGCGAAACGAATCAAATCCTTGCAAATGACGCTGAAACGTGATATAATCGTGGTACGAACAAACCGGTTTTGGTACGACAACGGTATGTTCTGGTACTGTAACTGTTGTTACGAAACTGTAAAGAACTACTTGGAAAAGTGCAAAAATTCAGCGTAGCTGCGACGACACCTATCAGGTTCAGGTCGTGTCCTGGTACGACAACGAGAACTCCTACACCTCTCAGATGGTCCGTACCATTAAGTGCTTCGCTGAGAACTGCTGATCACAGCTCTACGCTCAAAAGTGCTTGAGGTGTTGTGCTGAGTAACAGCTTGTGTTAACCTTTCTGGTACGAACATGCTGTGATTGGTACGACAACAGGATAATGAGTTCAACACCCTTCCTTTTGCGGGTTTCCGTGAGAGGAAGGGTGTTTTTTATGTGTTTGAAGGATCTCCGCGATGAATTTCTGTATTATGTTACTGTTCGACACCGGGATGCGCTGCAATGAGATGATCCTGATGGAGCCGGAAGACATCAAACCGGACTATATTCTGGTCAAGCATGGCAAGGGCAGCAAGGAACGCGTGGTGCCAAAGTCGCCTGCGCTGTCCAAGCAACTGATGAAGTATCGCACCCTACGGGATGCCTATTTAAAGGAATATCCCAGTCGCCACAAGAACCTGTTTCTCAGCAAGAACGGGAAGCCTTTGACGGATGAAGCGGTTGCCCGGATGCTGAAACATGCGGCAAAAGAGGTGGGAGTGTCGCCCTCGGTACGCGTCAGTCCGCATACCTGCCGCCATACCTTCGCCCAGATGCAGCTGAAAAACGGCTTGGACCTGTACAGTGTCTCTCGCCTGATGGGGCACGTCAATATCATGATCACGCAGCGGTACCTGCTTGGCATCAAGGATAAGGACATAGTGGATCGCGGGACGCAGACCAGCCCCCTGATGAACCTGTAAAAAACTGAATCGTACACTTCAAGAGCAGTCCCGCCGGGTGGTGGGGCTGCTTTTTTGGGTGGATGGGCATAAAAATACCCTCATTACTCTACGAAAAGAGAAATGAGGGGGATGGAATCAATCTACTTCGTTGTCCAGATTTTCGAGAAGCTCGGTAAAACTTGGCGTGGCATACTGATCGTTGAAGCTACTTAAATAGGACAAGCTCATAAGCGCCTGATTCAGTTGAAAGACAGCCTTGTTGTTGGAATGCTTCAGCAGGAAGATGAACTCGCGCCGCAAATCACCCTCAAACTGATGGGCCCTTATGGATAGCAGAAGCTGCACAATGACTTCCTGCCCAAGAGGATTTAGCTGGTCGAATTCGCATAGGGAGCTGTGCCTTTTGTCGCCTGGATCAAACGGAAAACGGTCGTTCTTTTCGGTATTGTACGGATCGTCTTCATCGGCGTTCTGCAGATTGGTAAATCCATCATCGGAGGAATGGCGCGCACGGTATTCGTTGCGTGATGGATAATGGTCGCACAAAATTCGCTCCACGCTGGGCACAGTGGAGCTCATTAATATTCCAACGGATACGTCCAGGGATTGTGCGATTTGCTCTAGCAGATTGAGGTCGAACCGTTCGCTGTCGCGATTCAACATGTTATATAAAGTGGTATAGGGGATATCAACCCTGCGGCTGAGTTCTTTGATGGAAATCCCCCTAGCTTCCGCAACGGCCTTAATGTTCTGGCAGACGCTCATTCTGAAACGCTCCTTTCTAATAGGTATTTATATAATATCATGGAGTTCTAAAACTGTCAACAATTGCAAGAACAAAAAAACAAAAAACGGAAATTTGAAATTGCAGACGTTGAAAAATTCTCAAAATAAATATTTCATTTCAAAAAATTCTTGACAAAGGTACTTGATGGTGGTATACTCACGACACGATGTTGACAAAACAGGAATGCCTGTGCGGCTTTCCAACGTTGACAATTCTTAAGAAGGGAGGAGTTCATCGTGAACAGAAATCTGGTTCCGTTCTTTGGGACGGGATAGGAAGATACTGCTGAAGCGGCCAGGGGTGGCAAGGCAGCAAAAGTGAAGGTCTGGTTGTCCTTAAGGACATAGCGTCCGGGCAGCGCCCTGCCAACAAGGGGACCTGGACATAGACTCTGGCAAAATGAACAAAAAATACAATGTGGAGGTGTTGATGATGCTGAAAATTTGGAACAACTATTATTTGGATGCGAACCGCGTGTGTTATACGTTGAAAAAGGCGCATACGAAGGCCGATGGCGGGGTGGAGTACGATATTTGTACCTATCATGCAAGGCTGGAGGAGGCGCTGGCAGAAGTTGTAAGACGCACGATTCGTGAGGGAGTCGCCAGCGGGGAGCTGAAGGAATGGGAGCAGGTGCGTGCTGAACTCCAACGGCTGGAGAGCGAGGCGCGGGGGCTGTTGCAGTCCATCTGCCCGGCGGACAAGGCTTTGACCTTAACTCTGAAGAGCAACAAATGTGCATAATGAAAGGAAAACTGATATGATCGAACTTTACTTCAATGATGCGAATCTCCTGCCCGAGAACCGTGAAGAGGAGCAGTATGCAGAGGCGGCACTCAACAGCATTCTGGCTGGAAAAACGGCTGACGTGGAGATGTGTATCCAGCCCTGCTTTTACAATGCTCCGCTGCACAAGGGACTGTTGTACAATCTGGACGATGGCACAACGCTGCGGATCAGACCTATCCTGAATGAGGCAGGCGAGCCGGAGCTGCTCATCAGATGCGTTACGGAGGAGAGCGTCGAGACAGTCTACCAGAGGGGTGCGAATTACGACTAAGGCGAGCACCGAACCGACAATGAACCTGTTTTCAAAAATAAATTTTAATGAAAAGGAGCTATTATTATGATTGAAAATAACGTAAAAGAGAATCTGCTTGACGATGAGGAGGAGATCTATGTGAACCTGAATGATCTGGTGAACCTCAGAGAGTCGGCGGAACTTAAGGAAGCCGCAGATGCATTTGAACGCTACTTGGAGGACTATGCGCTGGCAACAGGAATGCCGCAGAGCGTCCTGTCGGATATCTGCCATCTGTCTGTACAGGCAGCACACAGGGGAATGGAATTCTGCTTTATGAAAGGGTTCGAGCTGGGCGCTCGTGTAATGCGAAGCGCACTGGAAGAGGAGATGATGGAGGGGTGAAGCAGTGAGCAGAAGACAAGCAACGGCATCATGGTACTACAGAACAAGCAAGAGGTTTGACAATACTAACCCTGATAGCCTTTTAATCAACCAAACAGGAGGAACAAGACTATGACTGATATTTACATGAACGGTGCCGAGGTCCATGCCGAAACACCTGAAGAAGAGCGGGAAGCATCGCTGATTTTGAACGCGGCACTGTCCGGGAAAACGACTCCGGCTGACGGATGCATCTGTCCGGATCAAAGGGATTCCACGGTCGGTAAAGGCTTTTCGATGCGTTTTTGCGATGGTACGGATATGACCGTTACCCCTACCTTAGATGTAGAAGGCAACCCCGAAATGGAGATCTGCTGCAACATGGGGGATGTCGTTGAGGAGACAGCAGAAGAGCCGACCTACTATTATGAAGTGACGCTTGAACCAAAGCCTGTGCTGCGAAGCTATATTGCTGCCGCGTATGATCTTTGCAATGAACTGACCGACAGTGAGCTTGAGCAGATGGGGCATGACCGGAAAACGGGGCGCATTCGTCTGTTGCATGCGCTGGAAACGGTGGATGCACTGGCCGATTACAGCGAAGAGGCGGCGACGGAAGAGTTCGGAAATTATATGGATGCGAATTTTCCCAATGTGACGTTCAAGCCGGAGTTTGTAAATCCCAGGGCGGCACGATGGTGTGGAATGTAAAGGATAAGGAGGAGACTTATGATGGATAACAAGACCTGTAGAGTGGACATTTTGAGCGTATCGCTGGGGGATGAAGGCTATTTGATCATCCCTCGTGAGACGCGTGAACTGTGTGAGCCGCTGGTCAAGGCCGCAGATGCGCTGGAGAGGGCGCTGGGGGACCTTCCGGTTGATGAGGCGGACCAGAACAGAATCGCACGGTTGTCGGCAGAGCTGATGGCCCAAGCAGAACAATACGCTGTAGAGCTGGGGAGCTAGGCATACTTGGAGTTTACCAGAACGCTGAGCCCTGAGATGAATGCTGAACTTGAAGGGCACAAGGACAATGAGGTGCCAGAGACATGATTCGAGGCACAGAAGGTCAACAACGTCCCGGGAGGTGCTGCATAATATGTGGAACCTAAAGGTTGCTCCGTACCCCGCCGGGAAAGAGCTAAAAAATACGATTATAGATATGAAAAAGGAGATCAAAATGAGCTTTTAAAAGGATGTATTTCAGACCGCTGACGAGATCAAGCAGAACGAAGAGAAGTTCAAAAGTGCTGTGGAGGCAAGCTTTCATCAGCTGGATACGCTTGTTCGATCGTATCTGAGCGAAGCGCAGAACGAGACCATATCTGAAATTCTGGAAGGGCTGGTCGCGTCCGTTGCCGAGCATTCGTTCCAAATCGGCTACAACAGCGCCATGCAGACGTTTGCGGAAGCGGCGGTAACACTCGAGGCAGGGTCCCATGTGCAACAGTAAAACAAAAACCGCCTTACCTGCGCCAACAGGTAAAGCGGCGATAGAGACGGGAATAGTGTGTGTTAATCTTTCCCGTCCCTATAATAGCACAGAACAAAGCGTTTGACCAGAGATTTTTTCTGGGAAGACGCTAACAAACCGGCGCATGGTCTGGCAGGATGGCTGGGCTGTGCGCCCTTTTTTATAAGGAGGGGCATAAATATAATATGAAGACACATTGGCCATTCGGTGGTTTTTCCCTGAAGCTGTCCGATGAAAAGAACGGAACCCACGAATATGAGGAATTTCTACGCAACTGCAAGGAGAACCCATTGACCGAGGAAGAGCAGCAGGAATGGACAGAAAGCGCCCGTGCAGCGATTGCAGAGCTGGAACAATTGAACGCAGAGCCGGAGCCAACCAGACAGGCAGCAGAGGCGGAGGAAATATCCAGTCTCCAGACGCCAGAGCCCGCCGAGCTGCAGGAAGGGTGCTGTACCGGACAGGAGGCAGAGGAAGCGCCGGAGGTGGTGCCCGCAGAAGCAATCGTGCCACTGGGACAGATAGGAGGGGATGCCCCGGCGGAGAAGGAGCGGTGGGCATATGCTTCAGGACTGATCGGTGATGCATTCCAGCATTGGGAAAATGGAAGAGTCCTTCTGGATATGGGAACCGGACGCGGCAAGAACGAATTTATCATTAAGAGGCTGGTGAGCTGGTGCGTTGATGAAATGCTGACAAATATGATCATAGGCCGGGTTCTATGCCTCTGCCCGCTAAAGACCCTTCACGCCGAGATGCTCCAACGCAGAATGGAAGCCGCCAATGCCGAGTCCGACGGTGAGCCAACGGAAATAGCAATGACCTATGATGGGTTGTACGAGTTCATGCTAGAAGTCCAGACCTACCAGTATATCGAGGCAAGATACAGGAATGACCCGGCATCGCTGAAAAAGTATTTGGCAAGTTTTAAGTACATCGTCGCGGATGAGTGTCACTATTTTACGGATTTTTCCTCTTATGGGATCAATACCTATCTGTCGCTGGAAGTGCTACAGAAGGCCGAAGCCGACCATGTGGTTATCTATATGAGCGCAACGGGCGAGGAGACCTATAAGCTGCTGGAGGAGACCTCAAAGACTCCCGAAGGCCGCATCTACAAACTGCCGCAGGATTACCAGCATATCAAACGGAAATACTTCTATTCGAGGGAAAATCTGGTCATGATGCTAAAAAGTCTCCCGGAAGAAGAAAAAGCCGTTATCTTTGTATCGTCCGGCGAGGACCTGCTCAAAATGAAGGAGATATTCGGCGATACAGCTGCCTATTACTGCTCCGATAACAACCCGAAATACGGAAAGAGATTCAATGAGCTGACGGAATGTGTCAAGGACAGAGAGCTCCAAAAAAGATATTTTTTCACCACAAAGGCGTTTGGCATAGGCACCGAGATCAAAGACCGTACGGTAAAACACCTGTATATTGACCAATGGAAGCCAACGGACATCATTCAGTCAGCAGGTCGAAAACGTCCACTTGATGTCGACGATACCTGCACGGTCTATTTTCGTGATTATGATGCGGACTGGTATTATGGTGACTTGAAGAAATTTAAGGCTATCGTGACAGAAGAGCTAAAGCCAGCAGTGGCATATCTTGCGGGGGCGGAGGCATTTGAAGTATTCCGAAACAGTGGAACGCCCGATAGTATCAACAAAAAAATAAGAAAGTGCAGGATCATGGAGTTCGATGATGCAAAGGGGGAATACCGCGTGAATCTGCTTGGCGTCCGACAATTGAAGCGTGAATTGGAGCTGCTCAACGAAATGCTCGAAACGTCATATAAGCAGGTCTTTGCAAAGTATGCGCCGGTGTTAGCAGAGAAAACGGTGCCGTATTGCTTTGACTCGGTGGCGGACTGGATAAAAGCGTACTTGAATCAGCCGATGTTGAAGGAAGAGATGTACGAAAGTATCATGGCCTTGAAGGTGTTCAAAGAGTATAAAGGCTGTCTCTTATACACATCTGACGCTGCCGACGATATGCAGTG
>OJPH01001389.1_pt1 | contig 9008 bp, 7 predicted proteins | sample 1598481 | NCBI WGS metagenome assembly OJPH01 (sample SAMN03922482, study PRJEB24848) | human gut metagenome | isolation source: stool sample | host: Homo sapiens | place: Germany | collected 2011-05 | reverse complement strand
ATGGCTTCTTCAAGGTCTGCATCAAGTTCATCACCCCGCTGTGCATGATCCTGGTTCTGTACGGCCAGATCAAGGAATTCTTCTTCTAAGCAAGCGTGTATGTTATCCATACTGGGACCGCCATCCCGGTATGCTCTCCAAATAACAGAAAGAGCAGCGCCCGCCATTCCGGCGGGCGCTGTTTGACTGCGGAGATCCGCGCGAGAGAATATCCCCGGCGGCAGTGCCGCCGGGGATATTCTCTCGCGCGGGGACGGAGAAAAAGCGAAAAGAGCAGGCCCAATAGCCGGTTCACGGCACTGAAGGGTGGAAAAGGCGCGCTCTGTACCGCCGATGCGGCGCATGGGTGCGGTGCGGACAGGCGGCGGGGAGGGGACGATATGCCTGTTTATTCTTTCACAGATGGTTTCGCCAGAGGAAAATAGCAGTATCGCGGTAAAAAAGTCAGGGAAAACCCGTGAAACCGTGCATTGAGGGGTGCTAAAAGGATGCTTTATCTTTATAAACTGCAAAAATAAATTTGTTCATAGAATGTTAAAAATGTACAATGGGGCGAGAAAAATTCATCAATACTGCTAATTGCGGTTGCAATTTGAATCCTGTATACTTTTTGCATGGGACGTTGGCGGACTATCGTCAACGGCACATTGAGGGGCGTGGCGGCGCCTCAAGATGTTTCCTGTCAGTAGATGGGAGACAGAAAATTTGGGCACTCGGCAAAGGAGCGGGTGCAAATTTCTGTTATAAGGAGAGAAAACAATGGAAGAAAGAAAAGGCTTTGGGTCCAATTTTGGATTCCTGATGGCGTCTGTCGGTTCGGCAGTCGGCTTGGGCAACATCTGGGGCTTCCCCAATAAAATGGGCGCCTCCGGCGGTTTTACCTTCCTGGTCGTGTATCTGGTGCTGGCCGTTCTGTGCGGCTTTATCGTCATGGTGGGCGAGCTGGCGCTGGGCCGCAAGACCGGCAAGGGCGTGGTCAGCGCGTATCATGTGCTGAGCAAGCGCTTCAAGTGGCTGGGCTGGCTGGGCATCCTGTCCCCGTTCTTTATTCTGTTCTTCTACTGCGCACTGGGCGGCTACTGCATCAAGTACGTGGTGGTGAACGTGGGCGATCTGTTCGGCGCCAGCTTCGGCTCCGCCGCCTTTGCGGAGGTGGCTGCGGCCAACGGTACTTCGCTGGGCGCAGAGGTATTCAACGCTTTTATGGGCAATCCCACTGAGGCCATTATCTACGGTCTCATCTTTGTGGCGCTGACCATGCTCATCGTTATGGGCGGCGTCAGCGGCGGTATCGAGAAGGTTTGTTCCGTGGGCATGCCCGCGCTGTTCGTGATGCTGCTGATCTGCATTGTCCGCGCCTGCACCCTGCCCGGCGCGGTGAATGGCCTGAAGTACATGTTCGTTCCGGGCTGGGCTGTGGCCAACGGCATCATCGAAGAAGCCCCCAATTTCCTGACCGTGCTTTCCACCGCCGGCGGTCAGATGTTCTTCTCCCTGTCTCTGGGCATGGGCATTATGATCACCTACGGCTCCTATCTGGATAAGAAGGAGAACCTCCAGAAAAACGCCATTCTCATCATCGTCATGGATACGCTGGTGGCGCTGATGGCCGGCCTGTGCGTCATCCCCGGCCGTTTCGCCCTGGACCCCAGCGGCACGCTGGGCGGCCCCAAGCTGCTGTTCGTCACCATGCAGAACGTGTTCAGCCGTATGGGCGGTCTGGGCCCCATCTTCGGCATCCTGTTCTACCTGCTGGTGGTGTTCGCGGCGATCTCCTCGTCTATCTCCCTGCTGGAGGCCGTGGTGGCTCACTTTGTGGATAAGGCCCGCGATTCCGGCAAGGGCGACAAGCGCAAGAAGTACACCCTCATCGCGGCGGCGGCCGTGGGCGTGGGCGCTATCCTCATCTGCGCCGACAGTCTGGGCGGCGCCGACTTCACCCCGTGGAAGTTCCTGGGCCTGCCGGAGGCGGACATCCGAACATGGAACGACTGCTGGCTGGACTTCTTTGATATGCTGTCCGAGGGCATCATGATGCCGCTGGGCGCGCTGCTGATGTCGATCATGATCGGCTGGGAGCTGGGCCCCGACGTGGTCAAGGAGGAGTGCGAGCAGTCCGGCCATCCCATGAGCGGCTATGGCTTCTTCAAGGTCTGCATCAAGTTCATCACCCCGCTGTGCATGATCCTGGTGCTGTACGGCCAGATCAAGGAATTCTTCTTCTAAAAGCACATGAAAAGGACGCCGGAGCGCAGCTCCGGCGTCCTTTTTTGCGTCTGTTTCGGAAAGTCAGCGCAGCAGCTCCACCGCGCCGGACAGGTTGTCGATGTCCACACGCTCCACGCTGGGGGCGAACTCGCCGTCCAGCGACCAGGGAATGTGGGCCTGGGTGGTGAGGGTCACGTGCTGCACGTGGCGGAAGATGACGCCCGGGTATTCATACTGCATCCGCGTCATGGCGGTGATGAGATTCTGCAGGTCCAGGGGCGTTTTGGGCATCCGCAGCAGCAGCAGCTCGAACAGACCGTCGTCCATCTTGACGCGGCTGGGGTCCAACTTCACCAGCCCGCCCAGGGAAGTGCTGTTGCACACCGCGCCGAAGATGAAGTCGCCCTCAAACGTCTCGCCGTCCGCCTCAATGCGGCAGTTGTAGGGCCGCAGGGAGTCCAGATCCCCCAGTCCCTCCAGTATGTACGCGAAGTGACCCAGGGCGTTTTTTGCCGCCTGGGACGCGGAGTAGGAGGAGCGGGTGAAGGCGCCAAAGGATGCCACATAGGCGAAATAACGGTCGTTGTGCCGCCCGATGTCCAGGGCGTGGGGCTGGCCGCTGGCGATGGCCTGGGCGGCGTGGCGGGGATCGGAGGACAGGTGCAGGCTGGCAGCAAAATCGTTGGTGCTGCCGTTGGGCAGGTAGCCCAGTAGCGGGCGATGCTCCAGCTCCATCAGACCGGAGATGGTCTCATTCAGGGTGCCGTCGCCGCCGGCGCAGACTACCACATCGTACTGCGGGCCCCATTTGGCCGCGTAGGTCCGGGCTTCGCCGCCGGCCTCCGTCAGAAAGACCCGCACCAGATAGCCGGCGCGGGAAAAGGCGGCCACCGCATCGAACAGGGGAGCGTTGGATTTCGTCTTGCCCGCCTTTGGATTGACAATGAACAGGAGCTTCTTCATGGCTCTCCTCCTATATGTCGGTAAGTGCAGTGTGTTTCTCCATTATGCCACAACGCGACGGGAAATGCAACAGTCAGACGCACAGGAGTGACGGCGTTGTCCGTGCGCAGCGCACAGCCCTCCCCCAGCGGCGGCAAGGGCAGAAAACCCTTGCAAATCGGGGGCTGGTCGGCTATGATAGGGGGAACAAGACCGGAAAAGGAGTGGTGTGCATGAAGAACCGGACACAATATCTGAAGTGGGGGCTGACGGCGTTTCTGACCGTCTGCGCCGTGCTGGTTTTTTACGACACATTTTATATGGGCGGTACACTGCAGCAGTTCGTGAGAAAGCTGACCTCCGTGCTGGCGCCGGTGGTATACGGCGCGGTCATCGCATACCTGCTGACGCCGGTGATGAACTGGATCGAGAGGGTGCTCCACGCTGCGTGGCAGAAGGTTTTTCCCAAAAAGCACCTGAAGAACGCCGCTGGCATCCTGCGGTTTTTCAGCATCCTGCTGGCGGAGGCGGTGGCCATCCTGCTGATCTACCTGCTGATGAGCGTGCTGATCCCCCAGCTTATCGACAGCGTGACCATGCTCATCAACAACGCTGAGTCGTATTACTATAAGGTATATAACTGGGCTGACAGTCTGCTGGACAGCGAGAACGAGGTGGCGGTGTGGATCGCCGACTTTGTCACAAAGTATTACAGCGATGGCGTGACCCTGCTGAAGGAGCACATCCTGCCTTGGGCGCAGACGACGCTGGGGACCCTGACCGGCGGCATCTGGAGCGGTATCCGCGGCGTCATCAACCTGGCCACCGACCTGATCGTGGGCATCATCGTATCCATCTACCTCATGACCATGAAGGAAAAGAGCCTCGCCCGCTGCTGCAAGGCGGTGTTCGCCATCTTCGACGAGCGGAAGGCCCGTGCCGTCATCCGCGGTACCCGCCAGGTGGACCGCATCTTCTCCGGCTTCGTGCGGGGCAAGCTGCTGGACTCCCTCATCATCGGCGCGCTGTGCTTCATCGGAGGCAGCATCCTGAAGCTGCCCTACACTCCGCTGGTCAGCGTGGTGGTAGGCGTCACCAACATCATCCCGTTTTTCGGGCCGTTCCTGGGCGCCATCCCATCGGCCTTCCTGATCCTGCTGGTCAGCCCCAAGCAGTGTCTCATCTTCATCATCTTCATCGTGGTGCTTCAGCAGTTTGACGGGAATATCCTGGGCCCCAAGATCCTGGGCGACGCCACCGGCATCTCCAGCTTCTGGGTCATCGTGGCCATTCTGGTGGGCGGCGGCTTCGGCGGTGTACTGGGTATGTTCCTGGGTGTACCCATCTTCGCCTGCGTGCAGGAGCTGGTGAAGTACCTGCTGGACCGGCGGCTGCGCCGGCGCAACATGCCCACGGAGGCTTACGCCTATGTGGAGCGGGCCCGCGAAACGGCGTCGGAGCCGGCATTCGCGCCCCGGAACGATACATCGGAGGAACACCATGACTGAGGAGCTCAAGAAGAAGCTGCTGGATTTCAGCAACAGCCGCGAGCCGTTTCTGACGCATAACCATATGTACACCGCCGACATTGGCGACGGCAGCGCCGCCGTGGTGCTGCCCATGTGCCGCGACAGCCTGAACCGCTGGGGAGGGGCTCACGGCGGTATCCTGTTCGCCCTGTGCGACGTGGCCATGGGCATGGCCATCATGAGCCTGCGGCAGGAGGTGATAGTGACGGTAAACGCGACCATCGACTATCTGTCCGCTGCGGCGGCGGACAGCACCCTTACCGCTGTGGGGAAGGTGGACCGTCTGGGCGGCAAGCTGGCCTTCTGCTCGGCGGAGGTCACGGACGAGAACGGCAAGGTCATCGTGCAGTCCCACTGCGTCATGAGCTTCACCGGCCGTCCGCTGCCACTGTGAGGACGTATCTGCGGCAGCGCCGCAAACTGCTATGGTGGCTGACGGCGCTGGCTCTGTTTTTCGCCGCCTATTTCGCCCTGCGCACTGACCGCACCGCCATGAATCGGCTGTGCGGCAGCGTCATTTTCCCCGCCATGCGGCAGGTGGCCCGCCTGTGCGACGGGTTCGACGGCTCCGTGGGCGAGGTGCTGATATTGACGGCGATCTGGGCGGGCATCATCTGGCTGGCCTGCACGGTGCGGCGGCTCATCGCGGGGCCGCGGCGGTGCGCGGTGCTGGCGGATTTCGTGCTGACCGCCGCCTGCCTGATGTTGACGGTGTATGGCGGCTTCTGCCTCCTGTGGGGCACGGCGTACAGCACCGACAGCTTTCAGGACAGGAGCGGCATCGTGGCCCAGCCCGTGTCAGTGGAGGCGCTGGAGCAGGTGACACGGTACTTCGCATCAGAGCTTACCGCGTCGGCGGACGGCGTGCCGCGGGACGACAGCGGCGTCTGCGCCGCCGACCGAAAGACCATTCTGGCCGCGGCGGGCGACGCCTACGACGGGGTGTACGACGAGTTCCCGTTCCTGCGGGTGGAGACCGGCGGCGTCAAGCCCTTCGCCTGCTCCAACGCCCTCAGCGTGCTGCGGTTCACCGGCTTCTATTTCCCCTTTACCGGCGAGGCCAATGTGAACATGGACAGTCCTGTGGCGTGGCTGCCGTCCACGGTGTGCCACGAGATGGCCCACCAGCGGGGCGTTATCTCCGAGCAGGAGTGCAATTTCATCGGCATCCTGGCAGCCACGAGATGCGCCGATCCGGTGTACCGCTACTCCGGCTGGCTGGAGGGATACGTCTATCTCTCCAATGCCCTGTACCGCGCGGACCCCGACCGGAGCCGCGCCATCCGCGAGACCCTGCCGGAGACGGTGATCGCAGACCTGCGGGCGGACAACACCTACTGGGCGGCGTTCCGGGGACCGGTGTCCCAGGCGTCGGAGAGCGTGTACGACGCGTTCCTCAAGACCAACGGCGACGCCAGCGGCATCCGCAGCTACGGCATGGTGACGGATCTGCTGGTGACGTACTTCGCCGATGCCGAGGCATAAAAAAGCAGCCCCGAAGCACCGCTTCGGGGCTGCTTTTTTATGCTTTTTACAGGCCCAGACCGGGGATGTTCAGGCCGCCGGTGAGGGCGTTCATGGAGGAGCTCATGGCCTCCTCCGCCTGACGCAGGGCCTCGTTGACGGCGGAAATGACCAGATCCTGCAGCATCTCCACATCCTCGGGGTCCACCACGTCGGGCTTGATGGTCAGAGCGGTGAGCTCCTTCTTGCCGGAAACTGCGGCAGTCACGGCGCCGCCGCCTACGGAGGCGGTAAAGGAGCTGTTCTCCACCTCCTCCTGGGCTTTGCTCATCTCCTGCTGCATCTTCATCAGCTTCTGCTGCATCTGCGCCTGCTGCTGCATCATGCCGGCACCGCCGGAAAAGCCCTTGCGGGCGCTATAACCCTTTGCCATGTCGTTATTCTCCTTTGTATCATCAGTTTATTTGATCTTGAAGTTGTCCAGCTGCCGCCCGTTCTGAGCCAGCTCGTCCAGCCGGTCGCCGCCGGTGGAGGCGGGAGGCTCCCATGGCGGGGGATCGTTGGCGGGCGGCGCCGGGGCCGCTGCCTGCGGCGCGGGCTGCGGAGCCTGCCGCGATGGCGGGGGAGGGGGTGCGCTGCGCCCGGATACGGGAGGGGCCTTGCCCACCGCCAGCATCACGCGGATATCGCGGCCCAGCTCGGCGGCGGTAACGTCCCGCAGGACGGTGAGGATCTCCGGCTTGTCCAGCTGCTTCTGGGTGAAGTCGTCGCGGCACAGCACGGTGAGGCAGTCGCCGTCCAGCACGCCGGAGGCCATGCTCAGCATGACCCGCGCATTCACCGGCAGACGGCCCTTGTACTGGTCCAGCAGACGCCGCCACACGCTGTCGTCTCCCGCTGCCGCAGGGGAGGCGGGCACAGGCGGATCATTCCGGTGACCGGGACGTACCGGCGGCTCCTCCGGCAGGCCGAAGTCCCGCACCGCCTGCTCCGGCAGAGGCGGTTCCTCCGGCAGGGGCGGCTGCTCCATCACCGGCGGCTGACAGGCCGGACGCGGCGCAGGAGCCGGACGTACCGGCGCTTCCTGCCGCGGGGAGGGGCGTTGGGGGGCGATGGCGCCCTGCTGCACCGCCTGCTCCAGACAGGCCAGCCGCCGGTCGAAGGCGGTGAGGTCGCCGGACAGGCTCTCGTCGCACAGACGCAGCAGGCACAGCTCCGCCGCCGTGCGGGGGCGGATGCTGTCCGCCAGGGCGGCGCAGCAGCCTTGCAGCGTGTCTGCCATGTACAAAAACCGGCTCATGGGCAGGTCGCGGCCCAACTCGGTCAGGGTCTTGCGGTCGTAGACACCGGACAGCAGCGCCGCACCGCCCTCCGGCGCGGCTTTCAGCACCGTCATATCACGGGAGAGGTCACTGAGCTCACCCAGCAGAGCGGCCACATCCTTGCCGCTGCGATACAGCTGGTCAAACAGGGCCAGTGCATCGGCGGCGTTCCGCGCCAGCAGGCAGCGCATCAATTGCAGCGTCTGGGTGCTGCCCGCCAGACCCAGCGTGTCCAGCACGGTGCGGCTGTCAATGTCGCCGTCCGCCGCACGGCACTGATCCAGCAGGCTCAGGGCGTCGCGGAGAGCGCCGTTGGCCATACGGGCCAGGATCTCCGCACCGTCGGATGTGAGGGCGATGTCCTCCGCCGCCGCGATCTTCAAAAGCTGCTGCTCCGCGTCACGAGGCAGGATGCGCTTGAAGGAGAACCGCTGGCAGCGGGACAGGATGGTGGCGGGGACCTTGTGCAGCTCCGTGGTGGCCAGAATGAACAGCAGGTGCTCCGGCGGTTCCTCCATGATCTTCAGCAGGGCATTGAAGGCGTCCCGCGAGAGCATGTGGACCTCGTCGATGATGTACACCCGTTTTTTCAGCACGGAGGGGGGATACACCGCCTCCTCCCGCAGGGTGCGGGCGTCGTTGACGCTGCCGTTGGAGGCGGCGTCCAGCTCCGTCACATCCAGCAGGGTGCCTGCATCGATGCCGCGGCAGCTGTCGCACCGGCAGCAGGGGGCACCGTCCACGGGGTGCTGGCAGTTCACCGCCTTGGCCAGGATGCGGGCGCAGGTGGTCTTGCCCACGCCGCGCGGGCCGCAGAAGAGGTAGGCGTGCGCCAGCTGCCCGCGCTCGATGGCGTTTTTGAGCGTCGAGGTGATGTGCTTCTGTCCGACGACCGATGCGAAGGTCGCGGGACGGTATTTGCGGGCGCTGACGATAAAGTTCTCCATAACCGTACAAAGGTAAGAACTTTTCGTTAAGAATAGAAATCGCGGGCCGAAAATTCGCGGCCGTGCGTCATGTTGAGGGCCGGTCGTCCGCAGCCCGTTCGTAGGCGTCGATCATCGAGCCGCGGGTGCGGTTGACGATCCGCGCACCGAGCGACGCGGCATAGTCGCGCAGCACCTCGTGCCCGCGGAAGAGTTCGGCCACCTCGGCCAGGTATACAGACATCGTATAGGGCACATGCGGCACCTTCATGTAGATAGGCTGCGGCGCCCGGGGCCCGGCATCGTAATAGTGGCGGTCGGCACGGCACAGGCGGTTCGCGTCGTCGACGCATAGCCCGTCGAGCAACGTATGATCCACCCCGTAGAGCTCGATCTGCCGGTAACCCAGTAACAGGGCGACGTATTCGCCCACCTGCACGACCGTGCCGAAATTGGCGCTGCCGAGGCCGTGGCGGAAAAGCCAGAAGCCGACGCTGCCAAAACCGCGGTAGACCTGCGTATGGAAGCGAACGATGCGGATACGGGGGTTGGGAAGTGCGGCGCGGTAGTCGAACTTTTCGGGATTATAGAACTGTACGTAGAGCGTCATCGGCCAT
>OJPH01001381.1_pt1 | contig 9089 bp, 5 predicted proteins | sample 1598481 | NCBI WGS metagenome assembly OJPH01 (sample SAMN03922482, study PRJEB24848) | human gut metagenome | isolation source: stool sample | host: Homo sapiens | place: Germany | collected 2011-05 | reverse complement strand
AGAAATGTCAGAAATAAATTCTATTTCTACAAAAGGTTCAGCAGGGCAGGTAAATATTTCTTTGACGCAATCTCAAAATATGAGAGTTCCATTGCCTCCTCTTTCTGAGCAGAAAAGAATCATAGCAGAATTAGAATATTGTTTTGATTTAATAAGCACTATTGAGCAAAGTCAATCAGATTTACAAGATACTATCAAGCAAGCCAAAAGCAAAATTCTTGACCTCGCCATTCACGGCAAACTCGTTCCGCAAGACCCGAATGACGAGCCAGCATCGGAACTGCTAAAACGCATCAATCCTAAGGCCGAAATCACTTGTGATAACGGGCATTATCCGCAGTTGCCTGATAGTTGGACAATAGTTCCCATGCAAATGCTATGTTCTTTGACGGATGGAGAGAAACTTGACGGTAAGGGAATGCCAAATCTTGATGTAAAATATCTAAGAGGAGAACGTGACTTTAAGACACTGACAAATGGACGATATGTAGCAGCCAATAGCCTATTGATTTTGGTTGATGGAGAAAACTCTGGTGAAGTGTTCAGAACGCCGATTGAAGGTTATCAAGGCAGCACATTCAAGCAACTACATATCAATAAAAATATGCTTGCAGAGTACATCTTACACGTTATAAACCTGCATCGTAAAGCATTGCGTGAAAACAAAGTAGGTTCGGCAATACCTCATCTGGATAAGAAGCTATTTAAGGCAATAGAAGTACCCGTACCACCTTATGATGAACAAGTAAGAATTGTAACTGTGATAAATTCAATGCATAGTAAATTGGACGCAATAATGGAGAATTTATAAACTCTCCATTATTGCATCAAGTTTTTCAAACATTGCGTTTACTGCATTGATTATACGCTTTTGTTCTTCTTTTGGTGGTATTGGTATGCAAAGTTTAGAGTATTCTGAAATCCAATAACGCTTATGAGTGTCACCAATGAGCCGTGTTATGTTCATAAACATAGCAACATATTCAATTTCTATATCATCTGCTACTTTTAAGATTTTCATAGCAGATGATTTCACCTTGAATGGAAAATCAACGAGTTTAGAATCTGTGGTGAAGTCATCAAAAATGATACAGGGCGTATTCTGATAAATGCCTTCTGTTTCGTTGGTATATCCTATTACAAAAGACTTCCCTGCCGTTAAAACAGGGGTTAAATATCTGTCGTCATAATCAGTTGAATTGACTATATAGGCTTGTGGTTGTTCGTATTCAACTATGTCCTCTAATCGGCATTTGCACCACCCGTCAGGCAACTGCGGATAATGCCCGTTAGGTTGCGCTTTATATTGTTATCGTATTCATCAAAAATAAATATATATGATAACAAGATTCAAAGACTATCTTGCCAAAACGAATTTGGCAAAGAACACCGTAGCATCGTATGTGTGGACGGTGAACTACTTTCTCAGTCACTATGGAGAAGTGAACAAGAAAAACCTGTTGGCCTATAAGGGCTATCTGGTGGAAAACTTCAAACCGCAGACCGTCAATCTCCGTTTGCAAGGCATCAACAAGTATCTGGAGTTTACCAAGCACGACAGGCTGAAAGTGAAGTTTGTCAAAGTGCAACAAAAGAACTTTTTAGAGAATGTCATCAGCGATGCCGATTACAAGTTTCTGAAAGCTCAGTTGAAGGCTGACGGTTACGAGGATTGGTATTTCGTAGTATGGTTCATGGCGGCGACAGGTGCACGGGTAAGCGAGTTGTTGCACATAAAGGTTGAACACGTGAAAGTGGGTTATCTCGACCTTTACAGCAAAGGTGGCAAAGTGCGCCGTTTATACATTCCCAAAAACTTGCGGAGTGAAGCTTCATTATGGCTGAAAAGAAAGGGTATCACGAGCGGCTATCTCTTTCTCAACCGTTTTGGGCAGCGCATAACGACACGCGGTATTGCCCAACAGTTAAAGCATTTTGCCGATAAATATGGATTGAACCGTGATGTTGTTTATCCTCATTCTTTTCGTCACCGTTTCGCCAAGAACTTCCTTGACCGTTTCAACGACCTTGCTTTATTGGCCGACCTTATGGGACATGAAAGCATAGAAACCACTCGCATCTACCTGCGCCGCACCGCCAGCGAACAGCAGAAAATTGTCGATAAGGTAGTAAATTGGTAATAACGTAGCCTTAGAAGCGCATCTTATCACGCTTCTAAGGCATTTTCAATGTTATCAAGAACGGAAAACAGCTCTTCAATCTTTAACACTATTCTATCTTGTTCTTTTCGTGGCGGTAATGGCATTCCTATTTTATGCAATTCATTGGACGACAACCCTAGCAATCCAATGCCTTTACCTCCTATTCGATTATGTTCTTTCAAGAACCGTAAAACATAATAATAAAATGAGACATTCAAGTCTCCTTTAGGACGCAATCTATGAATGTGATTCTGAATGCAGATATTGTAATCAAAATTCCATATTGCAGAACGGCCAACATCTCCGCCTTCACATACAAGTAAGTCACCCTTTTGAACAGTACATTTTTCTAACTCATTATCCCTAAAAGGCATTTGTTTAACAAGAGACAAGTCAAACTGATTCCAATACACATTGGATGTTGTAAGATAGTTTCTCAATACACCTTCTTTGTTTGATGAGTTAAGAGCCTTTCCCGTATTATGATAGAATATATCTCCTAGAATTACATCAATCCAACCAACGGGATAATGCCCGTTATCACAAGTGATTTCGGCTTTCGGGTTGATGCGTTTTAGCAGTTCCGATGCTGGCTCGTCATTCGGGTTTTGCGGAACGAGCTTGCCGTGAATGGCAAGGTCAAGAATTTTGCTTTTGGTTTGTCTAATTGCTGTTTGTAAGTCAGATTTGTCTTGTTCTATCTGGTCTATTAAGGCAAACCAATATTCGATTTCTTCAACGATGCGTTGCTGCTCAGCAAAAGGAGGAAGAGGAATATGTAAGTCTGTAAATATCTCTTTGTGAACTCTTTGTTGTCCAACTACACCTTTGAAATATTTAGTGCCTTCTTTGACATACCAATCTGATTTGAAAAGATAAAGATAGAATTTTGTGTAAACTTTAATTGGTCTGAGAATAACTAATTCTGTTGTTCCTGCGCCATAAGTATTAGGAAGATTTTTGAATATCGTTGATTTACGATTTTCAAAGCATGGCGATATTTTCGCTATGCCAATATCTCCATTTTGAAAGTGACAATACCCCCTTTTGACATCTTTCCATGTACGTTCTTCATAGAAATGATTCCCTGAAAATCCATCCTCGACAAGTGCCATTGGAATAAATCCGACTTTCATATTATCCTCTAATTCTGATTTCGGATTCAATAAAAACAAATCTGAAACAGAAACCATATACCAAGAATTTGGTACCTCAAGCTTCACCTGCTCATAATGGGGCATATCAGAAGCCTTTGCAGACTTTTTACTTCCTTTTATCTTCCCCTCTTTTATCAACCGTTCTTTCTCTGCCTTGATGTGCTCAAGCAGGACAGATGCAGGTTCATCATTCGGGTCTTGCGGTACGAGTTTACCATGAATGGCAAGGTCTAATATCTTTTGACGTAATTTCTTAGTATCCATAGCAATCAGTCTTTATTCAGAAACAGGTTGCAAAATTCATTCAGTTTCTCTTGCATACGTTCCTGTGGAATAAGGATACGCTTGTATTCAGCTATCATTGTCGGGCTCATGCTACGGCTCATAGCATATTCCACCACTACCCGGTCTGCTTCAGGACAGAGAATTATGCCTATGGACGGATTCTCGTTGGAGCGTTTCACATCCCGGTCAAGCGCCTCCAAATAAAATTCCAGCTGACCGAGATCGCGAGGATGGAACTTCGTCTTTTTCAGTTCCACGGCGACCAATGCTTGCAATCCACGATGAAAGAACAGCAAATCAGCCTTGAAGGTGGACGCTCCGATATTGAGACGGTATTCCTGATCCATGAATATAAAATCTTTGCCCAATTCAAGGATAAACTGCTTCATGTGCTCCAGCAAACCATTTCTCAAACGAGATTCGCTATGCTTCTTCGGCAAATCAAGAAAATCAACAAATAGAGTATCTTTAAACATAACCGGAGCTTCAGGATATGTTTTAAGCAATCCTTTTGACATATTGTCCTTATTACCTAATAAAGCCGTATATGTCTGATTTGAGATACAACGCTGAAGTTCCCGTTTCACCAGATGCTCTTTATGGGCATAGAGTATATAGAACATCCGTTCTTCGTTACTTTTACAACGGCATAAGATTTCAATATGATTGGTCAATGTTGTTAATTCCAGAATCTTCGGCATTTGTCCAATTTCTGGCTGGACGATTTGTGTAGTTTTTGGATGCACTATTATTGCGTGTTCTGAAGATGGCTCTGAATGTGATGTTTCTATTTGTCCAATTCTTGGCTGGACAAATTCAGAGTTCAGGTATTTCTCAACTGTAGTAGCAAATGCCGCAGAAGAATATTCGTCATAAAATAGCACCATGTTATAAATGCTGCTTCGCCCAAATCCTTTGATGTCCGGTCGTTGTGAACGAATATATTCAGACAACTGTGTTACGACCTTGCTTCCCCATTCTTCGCCTTTCAGTTTGGCCGAGACATAACCTCCCACATGCCATGCTGTTTGAAGCAACTCTTCATTAACAGCTTTGGAAGCACGACTCTTATGTTGGAGAATGATGTCTATGACTTCTCCGAACTGTTGTTCGACTGATATGGTTATCTTATTGTTTTCCATGCACACAATCCTCATTTATATTTGCCAGTAACTTTTCAAGTTCGGCTACAGCGGTACTTATTCTTTGGCTTTTCTCTTTTATATCGGCCATTAGTTCGGAAAGCAACCGATCATCAGCGTCCCCACCTTGTTTTATCCATGTGATGTCAAGGCTTGTTTTGTCACGGGCAAGAATTTCCTCTACCGGATATTTCCGCCATCGTCCTTGCGGATTATTTTCTGCATCGAAGGTTTCCACCCGGTTATTATAGCAAGAGACAAAATCATCCAGATGATGGCGTTCGAGTTTGTTGGTGGCAAGAGTATGCTTGACATCTGTACGATAATCATAGAACCAAATCTCTTTTGTCGGCTGTCCTTTCGTAAAGAACAAGACATTGGCTTTCACGCCTTGGGCATAAAATATACCTGTAGGCAAGCGGAGAATGGTGTGCAGATTAAAATCCGTCAGCAACTTCTTTCGTATTGTTTCACCGGCACCTCCTTCAAAAAGAACATTGTCCGGCAATACTACAGCTGCACGGCCTCCGGTCTTAAGCATCAGCATCATGTGCTGCAGGAAGTTCAGCTGATTATTCTTTGTCTCTACATAGAAATCCGGACGGTTGATATCGACAGAGCCAGCCGGGCGTGTTCCGAATGGAGGATTTGCAAGTATCACATCTACAAGCGTTGACGGCTCTTTCTCCAGCGAATCTTCACAGACAATCGGACTTCGGTCTGTGCCTACGCCATGCAGATACAGATTCATTGAGGCAAGTGTTACCACCAATGGAGTGTTATCCACACCATGTAAGGCATTGTTACGCAGGAAATCCCGTTTTTCCTTACTTGCTGACTGGCCTTTCATGTAATCATAAGCCGTCAACAGAAAACCGCCTGTCCCGCATGCCGGGTCGCAAACCGTTTCTCCTATTTGAGGAGCGATACAATCCACCATTGCTTTGATAAGTGGACGGGGAGTGAAGTATTGCCCCGCACCGCTTTTCTTGTCTTGTCCGTTCTTTTCGAGTATGCTTTCGTAGATAGCACCTTTCACATCACCGTCCATGATGAGCCATTGTTCCTCATCAATCATGGAAATGACCTTTTTCAGATAAACGGGCTTGTCAATCTTGTTTTGTGCCTTTGTATAGATAGTACCAATCAGATTATCCTGTTCGCTAAGCAGTTTAAGCGTTTCTTCATACTGTCTGACTAAATCCAAGCCGTCAAGAGAAATCAGATCTGCCCACTGATAACCATCTGGGATAGCGGATTTTTCTCCAAACATTTCTACATTCTCGGCATCCATCTTCAGGAACAGAAGATAGGTGAGCTGAGTTATATAATCGGTAAACCCAATCCCTTGCCCAGCAAGAGTGGTAGCCAGATTCCATACCTTTTTGGTGAGTGATTGCTCTGTTGTGTTATTTGTTGCCATTATTTATTATGCTGCTTTTCTTAAAACTACAAATGTATAAAGAGAACGAAGTGCATCGTCTGCTTTCTGCATATTACCAAACGCCCGTATCATTTGTGCCGCATGGGTTGCATCGTCTTCACGAATATCCCTCACAGTACAAGCACCGTTGGAGGCGATGTAGTCCACTATGCGACTTATCACTTCGCGCTGTTTATCTGTTATTTCTCGCTGGTTTTGTCCTAGCCATAGATTGAAGTACTGTTTGGAGGTAGAGATTACACTGTCCAACCGTTCGATTTGCCGGAAAGCATAGCGCACAAGCTGAATGATATTTGTAAGTGCATCGCTTTCTTCTTTGGTGGTAGAGCGTCGCACACTGTTTGGATTCAGGATGGCATACGAGTTCCAAAGTTGCTTGGATGTGAAATGATTGTTTGCCATTTTGAGCTTGTTCTCCAAATCTTTTAACATTGAATAAGTAATCGGCTCTCCTTCATTATTGTAAATGATTCGCAATGCTTCAATTTCGTCAGTGTGTTCTCTGCAAAACTCTTCGAAGGCCTCGGTCGTGTTTTGTGCTTCCTCAATAGAAAACCCTTTAGAGATAAGTGTATCTTCTCCCGGCATCAGCGTATTGACAAATCCTGCGGCAAGAATAAGCAAGTATCGTCTTGCATCTGCATGATTGGCAAGTGGGGAAACCAATCCTTTCCGCTCGTTATTTGGCTCGTTTATGCTGACAAACGGTGGGAGTGTGCTATTGTCAAGTGCATCATAAATTCTGGAAGCAAGTCCCTTCATGTCATCATGAGCCAAGCGGGCGAACTCATTTCTCTGCGAATTGTCTGCCTTGTTATATATTCGAGAAAGCGTTGCTGCAAGACGTTGCAAATATTCATCGGGAAGATAGCCATGACTGATCCGCTCCAATAACTCTTTAAGAGTAATTGTCTTTGTTGTCGGCTCATCTGCCGTCGCCGGTATTATCTTTTCGTGTTCAGTTACACCGACGGCATCAACCAAGTAGAAGCAATCTTTACTGAATGCATTTGGGGTGACATTGCGCAGTTGCTCGTCTCCAATGGTGCGCACGCCGCGACCTTTCATCTGTATATACAGGGGCAACGATTCCACATCGCGCATAAACATCACAACTTCCAACGGTTTTATATCCGTTCCGGTTGCAACCAATGTGCAGGTAACTGCAATACGGAAATCCTTGTCGTTGCGGAACTGGCGTATCAGTTCGTTGCTGTCGCCTGCAGAATATGTGATTTTTTGCACAAAGCGGTTATCGGTACGTCCGAATACCTCTTTCGCAATCTGTACGATATTGGTAGCGTGAGTTTCGTTGAGGGCAAATATCAATGTCTTCGGCAAATAGTCAAAGTTGGCTTCCCTTTGAGGGTCATTGAATAGTTCGGTATAGACTACATCGCGATAAGTGGATAAGACAAGTTTAATCTGTGCAGGATTGATGACACTTCGATTCAGTTCCTTACAGGTATAAATTTTAGTTTCCTTGTTGAAGATGGTTTTTATATCTCCTGTATAGCGTGTTTCTTCTTTTACCTTTTCACCCTCCAATATGGCACCGCCATTCTCCGTTACCTGTGTTTTGATTCTATATACACGGCAGTCAACATTTACACCGTCAACAATACTTTTTTCCAGGGTATAGTTGACTATACGGTTATTGTTGAAGAACGCCATAGTCTCCGGTACAGGTGTGGCTGTCAATCCAATGAGCCTTGCCGTATCAAAATACTCCAATACTTTCCGCCAGTTTCCATAAATAGAGCGATGACATTCGTCTATGATAATCAGGTCAAAATAATCATGCGGCAGGTTCGGATTTGGCGGCAAAATGATTTCCTCGGTTGGCTCATTGCCATCATCTTCATCGCTGTCTTCGATAGTATCACCTTTCAAGAATGAAAAAAGTCTCTGAATAGTCGAAATAATCACATTGCTGTCTGACGGAATGGATGAAGAACGAAGCCTGTTTACCGTAAATATGGTATTAAAGGCTTCTCCGTTTTCTGTCAATCGGAAAGTTCCGAATTCGCCCTCGGCTTGTTTGCCAAGATTATTTCTATCCACCAGAAACAGTATCCTTCGCATGGGGGTGTAGGATAGCAGACGATATGCCGCAAGACAAGCTGTATATGTCTTGCCTGCACCTGTCGCCAAAACCATCAGAGCCCGGTTCTGTCTTGCACGAAAACTTTTTTCCAACTCGGTTACGGCTTCATACTGGCAATCTCGCAATCCTTTTTTTTGCAAAGTAGGAAGTCCTGCAAAATAATCACCTATCCCTAACTGTTTGACCAACTCATAGGGAGTTGGGATAGCCATTATCTGTTTGAAACTTTGCTCCTTCTTGCGGAAATCACAGAAATACAGTTCCTTCCCATTGGAAGTAAAAATAAAAGGCAATGGGTTCTGATATGTCTGATATATATGAGGAACGCTTTTGGCATATAATGCCGCCTGCTCACATACCTTATCGGAAAGCGCATCCACATCTTCCCTTTTGGCCTCAAGAACACCAACGGCCTTACCATTAATGAAAAGGAAATAATCCGCTTCAAGATTACCCTTCAGCAATCCCTCCCTTATGGCAACAGCTGTACAGGTTGGTTCATAATCTTCCCTATTGATTACTTTCCAACCTGCCTCGGCGAACCATTGATCTATCTTTTGCCTAGCTTTTTCTTCTGGTGTCATAGCTGTTCCTATATTTCTGCATTATCAGAAGTTATACGCTAAAAAAAGATAATACATGTCCACAGGACATCATTCCCGTTCATCCTTGTCTGTTATCAGATCTTTTAAGTCTACCTGAAGAATCTCTGCAATTTGCTGCAGTGTCTCCAAGTTAGGCTGGATTCTGTCTGTCTCTTATACACATCTCCGAGCCCACGAGACAGGCAGA
>OJPH01001369.1_pt1 | contig 9209 bp, 6 predicted proteins | sample 1598481 | NCBI WGS metagenome assembly OJPH01 (sample SAMN03922482, study PRJEB24848) | human gut metagenome | isolation source: stool sample | host: Homo sapiens | place: Germany | collected 2011-05 | reverse complement strand
CTACACACTGCATATCGTCGGCAGCGTCAGATGTGTATAAGAGACAGGTGTGAAAGTCAATTACGAAAAAGTCCAGACTGCCGATGGAAAGAAAATGCAGATTTTGGCAAAGATTTGAGGTGTTATATGGAACTGGAATATGGGTTGGTAGAAAATGCTCTTGATTCACTTCGGGAAGCAATGAATTATTACAACGAGGGCGATGAAGAAGATAATGCTAATCAATATAAATTTAGTATTCTTCTGTCTGCTCATTGTGTTGAATTACTACTTAAAGAAATACTTAGAAGAAATCATCCGGCATTGTTATTTGAAAATATTGATTCCGTAAAAGATTTACAAGATGATGACAATCAAACAGTAGGATATAAAAACGCAATTCAAAGAGTGAAAAAATTATGTGGTGTTGATTTAAAACAATATGAAACATATATTGATGAGCTTGGTCGTGTTAGAAATCAAATTCAACATTATAAATGTTCCATAAATGGAGAATATCATAAGCAGCTTATGGCAAAAACTTTTTCTGCGATTGAATTTATTTTCAGAGATATTTTGGGACTAAAATTCGAGGATTATGAAAATATTATTGAACCAGCCGATATAGATTTTTTACACGAAGATATTGCAGCTAATAAAGCAAGAAAAAAAGATATTGTTAAGGATTTTGAAAAAAGTGAAAATAGGTTCAGGATAGAATATGTAGATGGTAAATACTTGGAGGTATGTTGCCCTCACTGCGGAACAGAAAGCCTTGCTTTAGAAAGCAATGGAAAAATAAAGTGTAAGTTTTGTGGAGAAGAGTTTGACAATTATTCTGAGCTTCATAAGGCAGATAGAAACTGCATAACGCAATATGGTATTCTTAGAGAATTTGGAAGAAGAAGACATTTACTTCATTCAAGAATTTTTGAATGCCCTCAATGTGAAAATGATTCGATGATAATGTTACCAAATAGAAAATGGTTATGCCTTGTGTGTGGCTATGAAGTAGAAACGTCATGTTATTGTGATGAATGTGGAGATGAAATGCCTTATATAGACGGAATATGTACAACTGCAATTTCTGATACAGACACTGAAGATTTTAAAACGCTATGTCCACAGTGTGCAAAAAAATACGCTGAAGATGAAGCATATATAGGCTATGAACTTAGTTGAAGAAAGTGTGTATCAGTAAGGAAAAGAGATGGACAGAAAAGTTAAGGAGTAATGGTTATGGCAGGAAAAGATGATAATTTTAAAGTCCTTAAGAAAAAAGAAATATATGAGTTCTTGGAAGGAAACGGACCGTTTCTGGTAACGCATAATGGTACAGAGTATGGATTACCATATTATACGGGCACACAACTGAGTTCATTATGTACTGAGTTTGGTTTAACAGAAGTTGTTGGTGGAAGCAGATGGTGCTATGTAGAAGAATTGCTTGATTATGCCATTGAGCAACAGCGTTGCGATGAACTGTTTAGATTTCTATTTAGCGAAAAGCAGTTTACTAATTTACAGGACATTGCCGATATGAATGAAGTTGATGATGTTTACCGCCAAATTGTGAAAAAGGCGATAGAACACATCAATCATAGCATTCGATTGTCCCGTAAGGAACTTGTTCTTATAAATGGTCACTTTATGATTGTTGAAGTTGGAAAAACTCCTGTTATAGAAACCCCAAAGCTAAATGTACGCTCGATTCCTTATGTTCAGGGACTTAGAGAACGATGCAATGATGATTTTAACTCAGGAAATTATGACAGTGTCATAACAAAATCAAGAACAACAATGGAAGAGGTACTTGTTCAATTATTGGAGGAAAACAATGTTGAGCAAATCTCAAAGGGTGATTTGCTTAAATTATACAATCAGGTAAAAACATTGTTTAATATGCAGCAGAGAAATGAAAATGACAAACGAGTTAATAATATGCTAAGCGGATTAGAAAAAATAGTTCAATCCATTGCAGAAATGCGAAATGCCAACAGTGATGCTCACGGAGTTGGAAGCCGCAGAATAGCTATTAGAGAATGCGAAGCAAGATTGGTTATGAACTCTGCAATCACATTTTGTGAATATATGATATCGGTTCATGATAAATAAGAGTTTTTAGGAGATATTATGGCAGAACTAAACTTAAAACAGATTACAGACAAATTAAATAGTGAGTTTGCAAGTGATGTCCGTAAACTTGTGTTTTGGTATGATGCTAATGCGGAGTTTCAGGAGGATATTGACAGCATTGAACTGGAAAATGCAAAGGTTCTGCATCTTGAGCCGGACAACCAGTTCTATATCAAATACTTCTTGGAACGAGAGGATACGACAACCAATTATCTTGTGTACGCTCCTTTTGCAAAACCGAACATAAGGGACAACCATCTTGCAGATACAATTCGATATTCCAAAGAATTTTTTGCTGACCGTGCTTCCTTGCTCACGCTTGATTTGGGGATTGATGAACGGTACAAGCCTGTCATTCAGCATTATATTAAATTCTTTGCGAATAAAGACAGAACGCAGAAATTCTATGATTTGGAAATGGAGAATTTCAATAGAAGTACGATTGAAGTTGCCTTGATGAGCGTTCTTTGCAAGGATAAGACAGCTTCTTTTGAAGAAGTGCTGCGTTCAATTTTGACAGACGATGGCTTGCAAGATAACAAATATCTGACAGAGTTTGAAAAGTATGATTTGCTTTCTGCATTCTGGCAGCAGGCAGATGTGGCATTTGGATATAATGACCCGAAGCCAACACTTGAAAAATTGGTCATTACGATGTTTGTTACTTATGCGGCTAAGAGTATTCATACGGATATGCCGCAGGCTTGGAAACCATTTATTTCTTATAAATCCGGTAATATCATTGCATTTATGGATAACCTGATGAACAGCTATCTGTATGGTACTCGTTTTGATGAGATTTCGGAGATTATCTATAATGCAATCAACGGTAAGAATTATCTTGAGAAGATGGAAGTGGAAACACTTGTAGATTGCAATATCTTTGCAGGTGTTGATGAGCTTCTGATTATTTGGATTATCGGCAGACTTGAGAATGAGGATATAGGAGCAAAGCTGAATGGAAAGACAATCCCGGAACTTTGTGTAGAACGCAGGAAGCAGCATTTTGGAAAGAACTTCCGCAGTGAGTATTTCATTCTTCAAAATGCTTTTGATATGATTGCTGAAGGTAAGTATCAGCCAGTCAGCGGTATCAAAAACTTGGTTAAGGAATATACGGAGTCAACTTATAAGATTGACCGTTATTATAGATACTTTTATTTTTACTTTGATAAATTGGAAGATACCACACAGTTTGAAAAAATCAGGGAACTGGTTGAGAATATCTATACGAATGAGTATCTGAATCGGATTACAGTGAACTGGAACAATGAGCTTGCAGACGCAGATGGAGAAACAGGACTTACGTTGCAGAGAGATTTCTTTGCAAGGCACATCAATTACTCAAAGGATAGAGTAGTAGTTATTATATCTGATGCACTCCGTTATGAGGTTGCACATACCCTGTTTGAAAAAATGCAGGCAGATGAGAAGTGCAATGCTTCCATCGGAGCAATGCAAGGTGTTCTTCCATCTTATACACCGTTAGGTATGGCTTCGCTACTTCCTCATAAGACGATTGAATATAGTTCATCTTATGATGTGCTGGTTGACGGAAAAGCGTGCAGTTCCACGGAGCAAAGGGAATCTATTCTGAAAGAGTATAAAGTAAGCAGTAAGTGCATTCCGTTTGATTCAATGAAAACAATGAAACAGGCAGACCTTCGTTCTATCTTTACCGGACAGGACGTTGTGTATATTTATCATAATCAGATAGATGCCCGTGGAGATAAAGCGGCTTCTGAAAATGAAGTGTTTACCGCTTGTGAAGAAGCAATCGAAGAAATTTATACTTTGATAAAGAGGATTGCATCGCAGGCAAATACCTATCATTTTATTGTGACGGCAGACCACGGATTTATTTATAAGAGAGATAAGATTCCGGCAACCGATAAGATTGCCGGAGCCGCTTCAAAGTCAAACAGTGTTGGACAGCGTTATTCCATATCTGCTGAAGAAATCAATGCAGACGGTGTTTGCCATACAACGGTTGGCAAGGTACTTGGCAATGCTGATGAGCGTATCGTATCGTTTCCGCTTGCGTCGGATATTTTCAAGGTGGCAGGAGCAGGACAGAACTATGTTCATGGCGGTTGCTCTCCGCAGGAAATGCTTGTACCAATGATTGATGTGAAAGTAGATAAGGGCAAAAAGGAAACAAGTCTTGCAGAGATTGCTCTTGTAAGCCTGACTTCAAAGATTACAAACCTTATTACGACATTGGATTTTGTTCAGACAGAACCAGTAAGCGATGTTGTAAAAGAAACAAGCTACCGAGTATATTTCATTTCTGATAATAACGAGAAGATTTCTAATGAGAATATTGTTATTGCAGATAAGAAAGATAAGGATACGACGAAGCGTATGTTCAGACTCCGCTTTAACTTTAAGAACAAGAAATACGATAAATCACAGAAATACTACTTGGTTGCTTATGACGATAAGAATGATATAGAAGTTCTTCGTAACGAGATTATTATGGATATTGCATTTGCCGATGATTTTGGATTCTTCGGGTAATATCTGAAAAGGGGGTATCGCCTTATGGGAAGATGGGGCTTTTCTGATGCCTTAGCCTTTGCAGTTGCAATGACTGTTCGGGATATGAGCAGAGAGAAAGAGAAAAGACTGATTAAAACACAGAAGTTTTATCAGGAATGTTATGAAAAGATAACCAGTGATAGCGAACGGGCATTCAATATTGTATCAAAAGTTGTAACAAAGGCGTCACGCCGATATATTCCGAACGAGATAGCTTCAGGCAGTACCTACCTTGCGTTATATGCGTTTGCTCTTGTCATTGAAAGACAGGGCAGAGTGACGAAAGAACAGAGTAAAATCATTAGGATTTATTTCAATAATATGAGTTTTCCGTTTTCGGAGAGTGCATATTTAAGTGCAGCGAGAACCGGAGGAGAGGTTGGCAATTTCCGAAATGTCATATCTATAAGTAAGAGTTATGCAGGTGGCTTTTGGGTCAACTTCTTCCGGGCATTATACAAATCCGGAACGCAGAAAGATTTGCAGGATATGATTGATTATATGACGTCAATCATTATGCGGTTTTCGATTCTTGGAAATCCTGACAGTAACATTTCCAATGCAATATGTCAGAACTTTATTGACAGCGTAAATTATCAGATTAACCAAGTGCGTGAGATTTCCATTAAGGAAGTGGATTGGCTTGGTGTGATACCGATAGAAGACCGTTTGGAAGAAATGAAGTTTTTCTATGAGGATTTGATTGACAGGTCAAACATTACAAACGACATTTCAAAAGAAGAATTGCTTCCGTATTTGGAACTTCAGATTTTGAATTGTATCTGTGATGTTGTAATGATGACGAAACAGCCAAAGTCCGTGAAACTGAGAATGATGAATGATGCCGTCAGACTTTCAGGCATACATACTGGTGTAACACCGGAACAATATGTAAGAGAGATTGCTAACAATACGGAGATGGGGCAGTTTTATAAAACAATGTTTTCGTCAGGTAATCCATTGGGCTCATTTTGGCTCGTGATTTTTACAATGGGTGGACAGCTCTATGGAATGGACGCAACTGATGAACCGATTGGAATTGTCAATAATATTTTTTCTATCCTGATTCAGATTGAGAATTATCTTGATGAAAAGTATAACTTCTTAGGAAAAGACAGCATAGCGAAAGAATATATGTTGCATATCATCGAGCAGCTTGCCGATAAGTGCGATGAGGAGGATTAGATTATAATGGATAACATTGAAAAAGATATAGCTCAGGGCTATGCCGATTTTGCAGATGATGAAGGAAGCATAGAAGAAGTAAAAACAGAGGAAAATATTGTAACAGAGAATAGCACATCATTTAGCTTTGAAGAAACCACCAATTTTTCTGAGATGAGTGATATAAACAGAAAGCTCCGTACTTATTTTGATGGAAAGATTGTCCGTAAGGATTTGACGAAATCCATCAAAGAGGGGGCAAATGTTCCGGTTTATGTGCTTGAATTTTTACTGGGACAGTATTGCAGTTCTGATGACCCATCTATCATCGAAGAAGGTGTGGCGAATGTAAAAAGAATACTGGCAGACAATTATGTACGACCAGACGAAGCACAGAAAATTCTTTCCCTGCTCCGTCAAAGGGGAAGTCATACAGTCATTGATAAGATTACGGTTAATCTGAATATTAAAAAAGATACTTATGAAGCAGAGTTTTCTAACCTTGGAATTAAAGCAATTCCGATTAGCGAAGATTATCCGAGTAAATTTGACCGTCTGCTTTGTGGTGGTATATGGTGTATTGTTCAGCTTGAATATGAATACATAGAGGAAGACAAGAATGCTTCTCCTATCCATATCCGTAAATTGACACCGATTCAGATGCCACACGTTGACATCAATGAGCTGAAACAAGGAAGAAAAGCATTTACAAAAGATGAATGGATAAGCGTAATGCTCCGTTCTATCGGTATGGAACCGGATACACTGACCGAAAGGGAAAAGTGGTTGCTTCTTGCCCGTATGTTACCGCTTGTAGAAAATAATTTTAATTTGTGTGAACTCGGACCGAGAAGTACAGGTAAATCTCATTTGTACAAAGAAATTTCACCGAACAGTATTCTTGTTTCTGGTGGTCAGACAACAGTAGCAAATCTGTTCTACAATATGGCAAGAAAGACAGTTGGTCTTGTCGGTTTGTGGGATTGTGTCGCTTTTGATGAGGTTGCAGGTATCAATTTCAAAGATAAAGACGGTATCCAGATAATGAAAGACTACATGGCTTCTGGTTCTTTTGCTCGTGGAAAAGAGGAAAAATCTGCTTCTGCATCAATGGTATTTGTGGGTAATATCAATCAGAGTGTTGATGTGCTGTTGAAAACATCAAGTCTGTTTGCTCCGTTTCCGCCAGAAATGGGAACAGATACAGCGTTCCTTGACCGTATGCACTGCTATATTCCGGGTTGGGAAATTCCAAAATTCAGACCGCAGCACTTTACAAATGATTATGGATTTATCAGTGATTATCTTGCAGAGTTTATCAGAGAACTTCGTAAAGAACAGTATGGAGATGCACTTGATAAATATTTCCGTCTTGGAAAGAACTTAAATCAGCGTGATACGATTGCAGTCAGAAAAATGGTCGGTGGATTTATTAAGCTGCTTTATCCTGATGGAGAATATACAAAAGAAGAACTGGAAGAAGTTTTAAAGATTTCTCTTGAGATGCGTCGCAGAGTAAAAGAGCAGTTAAAGAAACTTGGTGGTATGGAGTTCTATGATGTGAATTTCTCATACATTGATAATGAAACATTTGAGGAATTCTATGTATCCGTACCGGAGCAAGGCGGTGGAAAGCTGATTCCGGAAGGAATGTGTAATCCGGGACAAGTCTATACCGTGGCTCAGGGTAAAACAGGTATGCTTGGTGTATTCCGTTTGGAATCTCAGATGATGCCGGGTAATGGAAAATTTGAGCGTTCAGGTCTTGGTTCTGATGGAAAATGTAAAGAAGCAACGAACACGGCATTTAATTTTCTGAAAGCCAATTCTAACCGTATCAGTGGCTCTATCAGTACGACGACAAAGGATTATATCATCAATTACCAAGACTTGCAGGGCATTGGTATGACAGACAAATTGGCATTGCCAACACTGATTGCTTTATCTTCAGTGGCATTAGGTAAACCTGTTGCAAGCAGTCTTGCGGTTCTTGGAGAAATCAGTATTGCAGGAACACTTATCAAAGTTGATGAACTTGCAAACAGCTTGCAGGTATGTTTGGACAGTGGGGCAAAGAAAGTCTTGCTCCCTATCGTATCAGCAGCAGACATCGGAGCAGTTCCATCGGATTTAATTGGTTGCTTTAATTTGATTTTCTATTCCAGTGCGGAAGATGCAGTATATAAGGCGTTGGGTGTGGAATAAAAAGAAAGGGTGTTTTATTGAAAGTGGCAGAAGATAAAACAGAAATTATATTAGCACAATGGCAAACTTGCGTTGAAATGGCAAATTCAGTTAGTCAACGTAGAGATGCGATGAATAATATTTTTATTACATTAAACTTAGCGATAATTGCAGCCGTTTCAATAACGTGGAATATAAAATCTTTGTTTATCCTTGTGGCAGGAATAGTTGTTTGTGCTATTTGGTTATTGTTTATTAGAAACTATAAGCTGCTTAATGCAGAGAAATTTAATGTAATAAATACTATCGAAAAGAGACTTCCGGTAACGCCATTTAATGATGAGTGGGAAAAACTGAAAAACAATAAAAAATATACAGATGGTACTAAGCTGGAGAGAACCCTTCCAATAATGTTCATCATTTTGTATGGAGTTGCTGTTGTTACTATTGTTTACATGAAATTTTGTCTGTAAAAAACACAATAAAAATCTGATTATCCGCTAAAACACAGTATCTATCAGCATTTTCAAGGAAACAAACACATCAATTTACTACTTATTTACTACTAACGAATGAGCCTTGATACGCAAGTTTTCCTAGATATGCAAAGATATGGTACAGCACATCAGTATTGAAACAAGAAAAAATTGAATATCTTATAGACTATGGAACGCCTAACATGACGTTCCTTTTCTATTTCCAGCCGTTCTTATTGGACGGCTATTTTATTACCCAAAATGAAAGGAGCATTAGATTTATGACAAAGATGTTAAAACGATTGTGTACGGGCTTCTTAGCTCTTGCGACTGTCGTTACTGCTTTACCGACTACACCCGTTCATGCAGAAAGTAAGCAATACTGGACGGAAAGTGCAGAGCGTGTCGGTATTGTTGAAAAAGTAATGAATGATGGTTCGATTAGTTCTACCTTTAATGAGGGACATTTGACCGTTGAGGGCGAGGACGCTTACTGTATCGACATTAACACAGACTTTAAGAACGGTTACAAGACCAGAGCTGACGCAAGCTCACGCATGAGTGCCGACCAGATAAGCGACGTTGCCTTATCTATCGAATATGTAAAACAGTACACAGACAGCCACAGCGGAATAAGCAACAATCACGCCTACCTTTTAAGACAGCTTGTTGTCTGGCAGAGATTGAGCGTACATCTTGGCTGGCAATGTGATAATGTGCGAGCTTCTT
>OJPH01001356.1_pt1 | contig 9314 bp, 7 predicted proteins | sample 1598481 | NCBI WGS metagenome assembly OJPH01 (sample SAMN03922482, study PRJEB24848) | human gut metagenome | isolation source: stool sample | host: Homo sapiens | place: Germany | collected 2011-05 | reverse complement strand
AATGAGCAGGTCGCAGGTTCGAGTCCCGTCACAAGCTCCATAAAAGTAACCGCTTAAGCGTATTGCTTAAGCGGCTTTCTTGCATTTTCAGTAATTATTATCAAATCTTGAATTTTACTGAAATGCGCTGAAATTTACTATAGTAGGGGTGTCAAAAGGGGTGTCAAGTTAGGAAGCTAACTATATATTAAACACAAAAAATCCCCCGACAGAGCCTGATATGTAGCTCCAACGGGGGAAAACTGTTTATTCTGCTGTTAAATCTTTGATGTACATCCATCCGGTAACATCAGTACCGATACCTATCAGTGCTTCCTTGCCGTCCTTTGACATCGTGATAACATCAAAGACCGTCGTATAAACAAACGGATACGGCTCCGTGCCGTCTGAGAATACAGCGCCAGCATTAACTTTGACTTTACCGCCTGTTTTAACTGTCTTTATATCTGCTGACGGCTCCGGCTGATCAGCAAGATAAAGGTCTGATATATACATCCAGCCTGTCCACTGATCACCGATACCGATACGGGCTTCTTTGCCATTGCGTGACAGCAGCTGTACGTCATAAACGGTGTTGTAGACTTCCGCAAACGGCTTTGTACCGTCAGAAAATGTTGCTCCTGCCTTTACTCTGACCTTGCTTCCGACCGTAACGGCCGTACTTGTGGGCTTCTTTGCCTTATAAAAAGACTTTTCGCCCATTAAGTACGGCAGAGGGTCTACATACTGCGTACCATCAAACACATCAAAGTGCAGGTGCACTCCGTAAGAGTAACCTGTGTTGCCTTCCTTACCTAACGCCGTGCCGGCTTTGACCTTCTGGCCAACCTTGACTTTTACACTGCCCTTGACCAGATGCAGATAACGGCTGTATACTCCGCTCTCGTGCTTGATGCGGACGTAGTTGCCTGCCGTATATGTATCGCTAAAGCCGTCGACAAAATCCTGCACAGCTACAACCTCACCGTCTGCTACTGCAATTGCATTGCAGGCATGACCTACATCGTTGATAAAATCCATACCGTGATGTGTGCTGTAAGACGGCTCTCTTGTGCCGTAATCGGCCGTGCAATACTCCGACTTGCTTTCCAGCACATGATACTTAAAATTATACTTTCCGCTCATACTATTTTTCCTCGCTTTCGTTTTTCTCGGTGCTGTCACCCTTAAGCTTCAGCTGCTTTAACACTTCAAGCATTTTCTTCGGTATTGGTATGCCAAGCCCTGCGGCGTTCTCCACGAGCGATATGCCCTCGTTTGCGATAAAAAACATTGTCACCGCTGACTGTAACACAGGAGTGCTGTTCAGCACATACGCATCAAGGACGTGTGCAACACCTACAAGCATTAAAATCAGTATCTTCTTGACTATGCCTTTAAAACCAACCTCGCTTGACACATCTTTTCTGACAATTGCACAAGCAACGCCGGATATGTAATCAAGCGTCATGCACACGATCAGAGCGGCAAGCAAGGGCGTAAAGTCGCCCCATATCCAACCGATCACACCACCGATAGTTGCCACTATCGCCCCAAAAACACTACTTAATTTTTCCATAACTTTTCCTTTCTGCCTATTCGGCGCTATTTGCTTCTTCTTTTCCTTGCTTTGCGAGTATTGCGAGTGCTTCCTCGCTGTCATCCGGGATAATTCTTGCGCCCTCCATTACTGCGTCCTCGGTTTCGATGCCACCGAGGACGAACGTTCCGTCCGGAAATATCTGCATTTTCATCACCTACGCTCTCTTGTTAGTGTATTTTATCATAAATGACAAGGTTTTTGTTCCTGTCAATGACATCGTAACGGTGCCGTTTTCAATTTTCAGATGCTCGACCGAATCGCCGACTGTCAGCACATCTCTGTCGTAGGATGTGGCACTTGTCAACGTCAGAACTATGCGGTTTCTGATAGGGTTTGTGTTACTGTCATAATACGGCTCAATCTCTACCTGATTGTAGCCTTCGCCGTATGTGGCATAGTCGAAACTTTTAGGCAATTCTGCCGTTACAGTACCGTATATAACGATATCCGTATCACACATCCACGCTCGCCACACATTATCGTCACACCAGCGTGTGTACGACCGCTTTCTGGTAGCGGACGTGTACTTTTGGATACTGTTAAATGCGCTTGCATTTACATAGCGGATATTGTCAACAGTAAGCTCAAATGGCTCATTTGCAGACACGGGGCGGTTTGATATATTCTGTGCGGATGCCGATGTGCAAAAATATCGTCTGCTTTTGCCCTTGTCTGATGCCGTGTTCAGCGCAATATTGTTTAAATCGATAGTCTGCCCAGTTATTTCTGTAGCCTTGAGATAATCCTTGCTATCAAGTGCCGCCTGTGTCGCTGTCGATATAGGCTTGTCCATATCTGCGGTGTTGTCAACATTGCCAAGTCCGACCTCGCTTGCTGTGTATGTAGGTTTATCCGATTGCTTCGCCCATTCGGATATGTCGGTTGATTTGAGATAGGCAGATAAATCAACGGATATCGTACCGTCAGCCGTAACCGATATGTTATCCCCTATCATCACGCCGCCGAGCGTGTCGGCTGTCGCAGAGGGCAAAACGTAACTATTGCCGCCGCTTGCCGACAGTGTTCCATCCTCAGATATCGACAGATTCTCCCCGACTTTAATTGCTCCGAGTGCGGTATCTGAAGCGATTGCGTTTGAGAAATCGTAACCTTTTGCGGAAGAATACTTGCCTGATACAGTTAGATTACCGTCACTGTCAAGCGTTAAGGCATCTCGCAGTCTCTCGCTGTCATACCCGTTGCCGACCGCAAGCAAAATATTTGCGTTGTTGCTCGTCCAATTGTTTCCAAATCTAACCGCACCATGTGCCTCTATAGCCAAACCGTACAATGTGTTTTGATTCTCAGCTGTCAGTTTGCCTGCCACCCACAGATTTCCTGCGTTATCGAGCACAAGTGCATCACTTTCGTAACTTCCCTGAGGCGAGCCGTTTCCGACAACAAAAAGTGCGTCTTTGGTTTTGTTGCTTAGACCGAAAGCCGCACCGCCTCGATAATTGGATACTACATTCTCGCCGTGAGCGAAGGATGCTTCCGCTTTCGCTTCGCTGTTAATACCGCCTGCGTGGCTGTACCAGCCGCTTGCCGTTGTGCCGTAGCCTTCTGCGTGGCTGTATCCGCCGCTTGCCGCTGTACCGTTGCCTTCTGAGTGGCTGTTATAACCGCTCGCTGTGGTGTTTTCCCCCTCAGCGTGCGAACTCTCACCTGAAGCAGTTGTTTCTCTCCCTTCAGCGTGTGCATATGAGCTGCTTGCGACAGTGCCGCTTCCTTCGGCGTGTGTGCTTGGTGCTGTTGCCTTCGTGCCACTTCCTTCTGCGTGAGCGTAAAGCGATGCCGCAACGTTGTTATCGTAATCGTTGAATATCTCACAGTTTTGACCCGTAGCGCTGAGCTTGCCGACACCGCCGGCATTACCAGTAGTAATTTTGTTATTTATAATTTTTTGCGTGTTCCCTGCCGTTGCCTTGTTCAGCACATTAAGCACCTTTAGCTTTTTGTCACCGCAGACATAGCTTTGCGTATGCTTGCCGTTTGCGTACTCGTCCGTGATCTCGGTTATGACTGTTTCGTACTCTACCCCGTCAATGCGGATAGATACCTTCTGTGCAAGCTCAGGCTCGGCTTCGTCGTCCATAAACAACGGCTCTATCTCAAAGTCATCAGATATCACATACTCTTCTGCCGCTTTTAGTGCGTATCTGTCTATCTCGGCTACACTGTCGGTATCGACATCAAGCACAACCTCTTTACGTTTTACTCCGCTTGCGGTATCATCGGGACGCTTCACACATTTTATCGTGACATCATCGCCACTACCGACTACGGCATATATGGCATTTTTGTATGCCGATGTTCCATCCTTGCGAGTATAGCTCTTGATGTTGTATCTGCTCTCGTCTATGATGATAGTCGGCTTGTCCTCGCTCGATTCCATATGCGGATTATAGTTATCGCCGTCCTCCGCATTATCATCTATAATCAGCCGCATATCGTAAAAATGCGTCTTGCAGTTTTTTAGCAGATTAAAAATTGCCGTGCTGACAGGTTCAAGTCGTGTCATGTATCGGTCATCCTGTATGCCCGTAAGCGGCGGGTCTGCGTTGATCTGATTTACAGGCATCGTTATACCGAACATACCGTATATCTGTCTGTCACTGTCTGTAGCGTTAACGATATTGTAGTTGATTATATCCGTGATGCAGGAAAATGTAGTGCCGCTCGTGACATAATAACCGTATGTTCCTTTGTCCTGTTCTTCCTTCGGAAATAGCGTGACACGAAGTGCAAACAGATACTTCAGGTCATATCCCGTGACGGTTATCTTATCGTCCTTTTTTTCGATGTCCGTAACATAAAGAAATGTTCCCTTTACTATACGCTTTGTCGGGTCGCTCGCTATGTACGTCTGACCGAGCTTTTCTCCGACTATCAGCATACGGTCCGGTTGTATGCATCCGGCTTCATCGGCGTGTGTAGGTATTGTCATCTCAAAACTGCCGATGTCGTATGCTCTGCGTGTATATTTGAAACTTTCAACATCGGATACGATGCCGACAAGATTCTGCGAGAATTTCGGCTTCTCCGCCGATAAAAAATCGTATACTCTAACTATCATCAGATACTCCTTACATAATCAAAACGTACCAGCTTTGCCTTTATCGTTCCTGCTGTTGCATTATTCTTCACCGACAAAGTATTAGTGCCGGGATAGATATACTGCGATGTTGACTTTATCAGGTCGATGCCGGAACGCTGTGAATACGGTATATACACCTTGCCGAGAAGCCCCCAATCGACGTTTATCGTATCGCTTGGGTTAAGATATTTTGTCAGCTGAAGCTCTCCTGCTATTGTTTTGCTTCCCCGCTGTGGCTCTTTGCCGGAGATGCTCATACTATTGTATGACGTAAGAGTTTCACGCCCCGAAAGCGTAATTATTGCCGAATGCGTATCGGTACCCGTCATGGCAGCTGTTGCCGTTATGCTAAGCATAGCCGGCACTTTGTCCTCCGTCTGCGATGTGAAATTTACCGACTGCGTTTTTCCTGCAGCAGCTGATACCTCTACGTCTGTCGCTTTTACACGCCAGAACGGGACGTATGACAGGATTGCTATTGTTGCCGTACACAGCACACCTGCCTGCCGTTCTACCGCAGGAAGCTCACTTACTACTCCCTCGATCTGATACGTTTTGCCGGCGCTGTTTGTGTATTTCAACGTGCCTTCGACACCGGCGGGAAAGTACCGCAGGAGCGTTCTGCGAAGCTCGTACATCGTAGCCGGCTTTCCGTTGCGAGGAAGCAGAGCGATCTCCGCAGAGATAGTACGGACATTTGCTTTTGCACCGTAAAATCCCGCACCGTCAAAGCCTACACGCTCGGAACTGTCGTGCTTATATCCGAGTGCATTTCCCTCAAAGCTAAGCAGGTGAAGCGGTATGTTTCCATCTGCATCGGAAGATGTATTGACATCGTCTATCGTTACCGCCGTGCCAAGAACGGTTGAAAATGTGATTTTCTCCATACTTTACTCCTATCTGATTACAATATCGTCCATCAGTGCGTCTTTGACTGCCTTTGTTATCTGAGCCATTGTCAGAGCCGTACCGATAAGATTAACGTTTGCTGTATTGTTCCGTGTATTATTGTTGTTCACGATACTTTCAACGGATTTTGAACCGTCCGCCATAGCCGACATTATCTGCTGTACGGTTTTCAGACTTTCGTTGATTGCGCTGATCTGATTGTTGTAACTTTTCTGCTCGCTTTCATACTTTGCGTTTGCAGCATCCTTACGAGCCTGTGCGTTTCTCTGCCAGTTCTTTTCCGCCTTATCATCGTACAATCCCTGCAGTTTTTTCTCCATCTGCTCACGGGAGAATTCGTCAAGCTGGCTGTATTTAAGCTGTGCTTTAACTTCGTTTATCTGCTTTTCAAGGTCGTTGTCCTCATTCAGACGCTTGCGGGCTTCGATTTCATCGTCAATCGCTTTTATCGTAGCGTCACGAAGCTCTTTCTTTGCTTCAAGTTCACGCTTTATGAGGGCGATTTTTTTATCTGCTTCGGTCTTGTATGCCTCCGAAGCTTTCTTAAACTCGTTATCTGAACTGCTTGATGATGAAGAACTGCCCGAACCGCTGAAACTGCCAGCTTCCATATAGGTATCGAAGTTGTCATACATTGCCTGCAGTGCGTCACGCTTGAGCCTTAGGTCCTTTTTCGCTTCCCATGCCTGCTGATCGTAGTATGAGTTGATGTTCGGTGTTCCGATTGTCGCATCGTACTCCGCTATCTGTGAAGCAAGCTTTGCCTTTGCAAGTTCCTTATATGCCTGCGTATTCAGCTTTATCTTGCCTGTTTCGTTGTCCAGGCTTATGCACTGCGTATACCCTGCGTCTATCAGCTTCAGCATAGTGTCATAGGATATATTGCCGTTCTTCCCCTGCTCTGCGTAGGCGGAAGCCAGTTCGTTAAGATTCTTGACGAGTGTCGATGTGCTGTCGGCAAGTTCTTCGGTGGTTTTTATGTTGTTGTTTTTGGTCTCGGTGTTTTCTTCGGTTTTCTTAGTTGTGGTTTCTGTTGCGGCGGCGTTTCCATCGGTGGCGGTAGTGAGTGCGGCAAGCGAATCTTTAAGGGAATCATTATTATTTTTTATATCCTGCAATTCTTTCAGCCTGTCAAATACTGTATCATAAGTATCGGATAATTCTCCGTTAGCCTCGCCTGTTTCAAGAATAGCGTCCTTCAGACTTTGGTATATATCAATCTGCTCATCAATATCAGCATATTGAATCAGAGTGCTGAAGCTGCCACTTTCGGCGGTCATACCGAAAGGTATGTTGATTTTAGCGAAGGCGGGATTGGTATTATATTTTTCCATCAAGCTGTTGATACGCTCGTCCAGAATATCTTTGGACTTGCCCGTATACTGAAAATCAAATGTAAACGAATTGCCTTCTATTTCTTTTATCTCTTTCGAAGACGTTGCAAGGTCTTTTTTTATACGGTTAATTTCACGGTTTTTTTGGTCTTCGGATAAGTTTTTCAACAATTTCAGCTGTTCTTCATATTTGCCGTTGACTAAATCAATATTGCTTGCCGAATCGCTGAAGGTTGCATTCAAAGTTTGCTGAATAGCGTTCAGCTGTTCGGCTTTGGTTGTTACATCGGCACTGCTCTCCGATATATTCTTATAATCGCTGATAATCTGCGATAATTTCTTGTTCTCATCAACAAACGACTGCGCTTCTGACGCCATACTGCCTATACTGCTGTGCAGCTTATCCACACTGTCCGCTGCATTTCCTGCCGACATGGCGAACGCGCCCCCGATGGCACTTACCGCCGCAAGGGCAAAGGAGCCTAGCAGCACATACGGATTAGCCGCACCGACAGCATTGAAAGCCGCCTGCGCCGTTGTTGCTACCTTTGTCGCAGTTGTAAAGCTCTTTACTGCCGCTACTGTTGCACTTATGACATTACCCATTCCGATAGCGACTTTAAACGTACCGAGAGCCACAGCACCCGCTATTATTGCTTCCTTGAAGTCAAGACCTACAGAAATAGCCGTTTTCAGAAAAGCGATTAGGTTTTTCAGCATAACGCCTACTCCCTGCGCCCATCTGTCAAGTGTTCCGTCCTCCTCCCATTCTGCTAAGAGATCGGACGCTTCCTGCAATGCCGACTTTACTTCTCCGAAAGCTCCCTCGCCCATCTTGCGAAAAAACTCTGAAACGTTATCCTGCAAGGTGCTGAGCATACCCTGCATGGTTTCGGACTGCTTTTCCATCATTCCCGCAAATTTGCCGTCACCCGTTGTCAACTCTGTTATAGCCTTGTTCAGAGCGTCTATGCCGACTTCACCCTTTGATACCATTTTTGAGAACTCTTCGCCGGTAACACCTATGCTTTCAGCAAGCGCCGTCTGAAGCGGTACTCCTGCCTCCGTCATCTGCATAAGTTCTTCGCCGGTGACTTTGCCTTTTGCAAGCATCTGACCGTATGCAAGCGTTATTCTGTTCATTTTTTCGGCGTTACCGCTTGCGAGATCTCCGAGTTTTGTCATAGTGTCGATAAGATTGCTTTCGTCCACACCGTAACTCATCAAAAGCGAACCGCCGGAGATTACATTATCCAGTGTAAGCGGCGTTTTAGCGGCAAACTCACGCATCTTTTCTATCATTGCCGACGCTTTTGACGCAGAACCGAGCATAACCTCAAGAGACGTCGTGTACTGCTCCATTTCGGCATTTGAGCCTATCAGCAGATCCCACAGCTTTTTACCGCCGTAAGCCGCAATAAAGCCGGTTATCAGCGTTTTCATCTTTTTCATCTCATCGGAAACACCGGAAACGCCTGCTTTTTGTTTTTTTAGTTCGTTTGTGGTTTCTTTAAGTTCGGTTTTTAAGTCGACCTGCTCTGCTTTAAGCTGTGCGGCTCTGGTGCGTGCCTTGTCAATCTCCTTTTCAAGCTCTGCCATTCGGGCTTTCTGTTCTTTTGTAGCTGTGCCGTTTTCTTTCTCGGCTGTTTTCAGCTGATTGAGTTCTTTTTCATATTCCTTAGCTTTTTTATTTGTGTCTGCAATGGCTTGCTTGTTGAGTTCAAGGGCTTTGTTAAGTTCGGTTATCTGTGCTTTTATCTCCTGTACGCCCTTAGAAAATTTCGTGCTGTTTGCCCCAAAATTCGCAGTAAGTTCCTGTGCCATTATTTTTTGCCTCCTTTTTCCCACAGTTCTTCTATTTCATCACGGAAGCGGTTTTCCGCAAGTTCCGTGATTGCTTTTTTCTTTGATATAAGCGCCGCTCTGATGTGCGAATACGACTGTATAGCGCCTATCTTTCTGCCAAGCTTATCCTTGCCGCCTTTTTTACGGCTCTTTTTACCCGGTCTGCCAAACTCGATAATCACACTTTCAGGATGCAATTTTATTGCGACTGTGTCATACCCGGCTTTCACTTTGTACAGCTTGCCTGTTTTCGTTATCTGCTTTGACAACAGACCGCTGAGCTTTGTCGGAGAGCCGTCTTTATTCGGCCTACCCTGCAACATTCGCCGTTCTTCGTCTATCAGTTCATCACCGACTTCTTCAAGAATTTCGGGGATAATCTTGCTGTTCAGCTTGCTATCCATTTCGTTTACCACTTGAATGAGGCCTTCAAGGTCCATTTCGGACAAGTCGAGAGTGAATAAATCATCGGACATTTTATCGCTCCTTTCGATGTTTTGGGTATAAAAAATCCACCCCTTTCGGAGTGGATGATTTATTCAGTTTT
>OJPH01001352.1_pt1 | contig 9343 bp, 7 predicted proteins | sample 1598481 | NCBI WGS metagenome assembly OJPH01 (sample SAMN03922482, study PRJEB24848) | human gut metagenome | isolation source: stool sample | host: Homo sapiens | place: Germany | collected 2011-05 | reverse complement strand
CGGCAGCGTCAGATGTGTATAAGAGACAGCCCTTTGGGGGAGCTGGCGCGTCAGCGCCTGAGAGGGCGAGCCACGTTAATTTTAAGGAGAACAACAAACTATGAGAATGCGTTTCAAACCCTACGCCCACGATGAGCTGATGGCCGCCGATTTCCACGTCCACGAGCCCCTGATCTGGGGCGGCAAGTGGCACGCACAGTATGCCCGCCCGGAGCAGCCCTTTGTGCTGGAGCTGGGCTGCGGCAAGGGCGGCTTCCTCTCCCAGCTGGCCTGCGCCCACCCGGAGAACAACTATCTGGGCATCGACATCACCGACAAGGTGCTGATCCTTGCCAAGCGCAAGATCGAGGCCGCTTACACCGAGGCAGGCCGCCCCATCGACAACGTGAAGATCATGAGCACCGACATCGAGCGCATCAAGGGCGTGCTCACCGCCCAGGATACCGTCAGCCGCATCTATATCAACTTCTGCAACCCGTGGAGCAAGAACGCTTCCTCCAACAAGCACCGGCTCACCTATCCCCGCCAGCTCATCCAGTACCGCGAATTCCTCAAGGACGGCGGCGAGATCTACTTCAAGACCGATGACGACGACCTGTTCCGCGACAGCCTGGAGTACTTCCCTGCTTCCGGCTACGAGATCACCTGGAAGACCTTTGACCTGCACGAGAACGAGCCGGAGTGGAACATCCGCACCGAGCACGAGGGGATGTTCACCGAGATGGGCATCAAGATCAAGGCCCTGATCGCCAGAAAGCTGCCCGGCGATGCCGCCGTGACCTGGATCGAGCCCAAGGTCCTGAAAAAGAGGAAGGCTGCGGAGGAAGCCGCTGCCGCCGCAAAGGAGGAGTAAGATGTCCTTTTTTGTCAACACCATGGTCTGCGGCTTTTCGCTGTATCAGATCCTGGCGTTTTTCCTGATCTACTCCTGCCTGGGCTGGTGCCTGGAGGTCATCTATGCCGCCGTTTCCACCGGCCAGCTGGTGAACCGCGGCTTTCTGAACGGCCCGGTCTGCCCCATCTACGGCTTTGGCATGATCATCGTGCTGTTCACCCTTTCGCCGCTGGCAGACAACCTGCTGCTGCTCTATCTCGGCGGCGTGATCCTGCCCAGCGTGCTGGAGCTGGTGGGCGGCTGGGCGCTCTACAAGCTCTACCACACCCGGTGGTGGGATTACAGCGACTTCCCCTTCAACATCGGCGGATATATCTGCCTGGAGTTCTCCCTTTTGTGGGGCGTGGGCACCGTTGTGGTGATGAAGGCCGTTCACCCCGTGATCGCGGGCTTTGTGGAGATGGTCCCCCAGATGGTAGGCTTTGTCCTCATGTGCATCCTGTACGCCTGCTACGCCGCCGACGTGGTGGTGACCGCCTTTGCGGCCTCTGACCTGGCCCGTGAGCTGGATGCCCTGGAAAAGGTGGCCGACAGTATGCACGCCGTGTCCGATGCCATGACCGAGCTGCTGGGCACCACCGCCATGGACGTGGACCAGAAGATGGACGAGAGCCGCCTGCAGCTCAAGCTGGCGGCTGCCGAGGCCCGGAACAATGCCGCCAAACTGAGCCCCCGGGATGCCGCTGCCGCCCTGCGCGCCAAGGCCGACGAGGCCATGGAGGCCGCCCGCAAGTCCTCGCAGGAGGCCCGGCTCAATGCCTCTGAAGCCGCCACTGCCGTCAAGCTGGCTGCCAGGGGCACCGCAGAGCGCACGGCAGAGCTGCTCCGTCTGGAACAGCTGGCCGAGGAGCTGCAGGCCCGCAGCGAGGAGATGCGCGCCCGCACCCGGAGCTCCAAGTACTTTGGCAAGGGCCGTATGCTCCGCGCTTACCCCAAGCTGCGCCACGGCGAAAAGCACCGCTCTCTGGATGAGCTGCGGGAGCGCCTGAAGTACGAGCGCAGGCACTGACCCTGACCACTGCAGCAACCCTAAATGCCCCTGACCGGCTTCTTTCGGTCAGGGGCATTTTCATTTTGCCGCGTCCTCCATAAGATCAGGCAGATCTTGCGCCGCCGCACGATTTTGTTTTCTTTATGTTTTTCACATTGTACACTTCTTTTGTATACTTCTCCAAACTTTCTTTCGTCATATTGACAAAAAAAAGAAAAGCGTATCTTGTTCTGTGCAAAATGCCATTTCCGCTAAAACTGAAGAATCGGCAAACCAGTCGAAAGGCTGCGACGCAAAGCTACAGGGCCTGTAACATGGCAGCCAGCTGCACGTTATTCTCTCCGGGTAAGGTAATACGAAACCTTGCACCTCCTTGTGAAGATGCGTCGGCTTCCCTTCAGGAGAGCGAGCGCACAGCGGGCCTACAAGGGTTCAGAGCGTCGTACCAGCCGTTTGGCCGGTGCGGCGCTCTTTTGTTTTGGCTGAAATAGAGAGAGTTTTTTGGGAAATCATTGAAAAGGAGTAAAAAATTATGAGACCAAAGCGTTTGATCAGCTTATTGGTTGCGGTCTGCATGATGATCACCATGCTGCCCCTGTCGGCAGTCACGGCATTTGCGGCAGACACGGCATCGTCAACTGGTGGTATAGTCAGCTATAAGGGTTACAAGTATGCCTATGAGGTAAATGGCGGTAATGCAACCATCACAGAATTTCTTGGCCCTGATGATTCAGCAAACCCTGTTGATTCAGCAAGCACTGTCTCCTACAAAATCGAAATACCCGAAAAGATACACGAAAAGTTTTGCGACTACACTGTAACCGGTTTGGGAGAATATTCATTTGCCGCCAACCCTTACAATGGCCACCAAGGGAACCCACTTTGTAGCAACATTCGCTCCGTCACCATTCCACAAAGCGTCACTTCCATCGGCTATTCTGCCTTTGAAGGTTGCACCAACTTGAACCCTCTTACCATCAAGGGTCCTATAACGTCGATGGGAAATTATGCCTTTGCAGGCAGCACATATCTCACATCGCTTACGCTGTATGACGACATTCAAACCATTGGCAATTTCGCCTTTGTAGGAAGTACTTCTCTGAAGACCGTCACTCTTCCCAAAAATCTGACTTCCATCGGAGAATATGCTTTTGCACGCTGCTCAGAACTCGAGTCCATCACCATCCCGGAAAAGGTAAAAACCATTAACCCTCAGACCTTTGCAGATTGCTCCAAACTGGAATACATTATACTCCCTGCTGGATTGACTACTTTTGATGACAATCTGGAAAATTGTCCGCCTGAATGTGTCATCTACTCCAACAAAGACAAGGACGCCGCACATAAGCAGTTTGGAGACAACTTGGCAGGACACAAGCTTCTTGGCCTCTGCCATGTGACCTTTGATGCCAAGGGCGGCGACCTGAACGGCAAACTGACCAACTACCGGACCGATAACCTGACCGACCACGCTGAGGTGCCGGTTTATGAGACCGAAAAAATCACTGATACCAAGGCAAACGATCTGAAGGAAACCGATCTGGATGCCATCAATCATCCCACCCGTACGGGTTACAATTTCATCGGCTGGTACACCACCGCAGATGGCAAGCCCGAAGATGGCAAGTTTGATGTGGACAAAACCGAAATCACGAAGGACATCACCCTCTATGCCCGTTGGGAGTTCGACCCCAATGCTCTGGTCTGCCACCCGCTGACCGTGACCGGCGGCACTGTTACTGTGAAATACGACGGCAGCGATGTGACCAGCAAGCTGAACAGCCGCACTGACGCAACCACCGGCCAAAAGACCTACTATGTACCGGACGGCGCAACAGTGACCGTGAAGCTGGACAAGAACACAGTGCTCAATGGCAAAGTGTTTGACGGTTGGTCTACCACCGGCAATCTCTCCCTGCTCACAGGTCAGGACTATAAGGCAGAAAGCATCACTTTCTCTATGAGCAGTGGTGTGAATGTGTCTGCAAAGTACCGTGATGCCGCCGCTGACCACACCCCCGATACCGCAGTCTTCCACCCGCTGACCGTGACCGGCGGCATTGTTACCGTGAAAAACGGTGACAAGGATGTGACCGATACCTTGACTGTTACTACTGACGAGACCACCGGCCAAAAGACCTACTCTGTACCGGACGGCGCAGAAGTGACCGTGACGCTGGACAAGACCCTGATCCCTGAGGGCATGGTGTTTGACATCTGGTCTACCGGCAAGTTCTCCCTGCCGCTGGGTCAGGACTACAAGGCTGAGAGCATCACCTTTACCATGAACACCATGAACACCATGAGCAGTGATGTGGATATTGCCGCACAGTACCGTGATGCCACCATTGAAGATGATGGGCCCAATGTGCTGGGCACTGCTGCGATCATTGGTACTGCCGCTGTGGGCACCGCAGTGCTGGGCTATCAGGCCTATTCTCTGGGCGCTGAATTTGCAGGCAAGCTGATGGCTCTGCCCTACTTCCCCAGCAACCGCAGCGCCCTTGCCATGATGCTGTGGGAGGATGCAGGCAAGCCCATGCCCGAATCCGAGCTGCTCTACCCCGATGTAGAGCAGGAAGAGCGGGATATGGACCTGCAGCACGCCGCCCGCTGGGCCATGGAAAACGAGCTTATCCCTGACCTGAACGATGAGGGCACGGCTCCGGAAGAGATGAAGTTCTTCCCGGCCAATCCCGTAAGCAAGCTTGATGTGCTGAATGCATGGCAGAAGGCACAGGAGCTCAAGAACAACTAACGCCATCCCCGAATATTCCCAAATATACGTAGAAGCGCCTCATCCTTCACCGGATGGGGCGCTTCTGCGTTGTAATGTGTCGAATTTTCTGTTATACTGTACCTGTCGGCCTTCCGACCTCGATCTATAAGAGGAAGGGGGTGAGTTTTATGAACTTTATAATCTCTTTTACACTGTCCGTCGCAGCGGATGTAGTCAGCTATTACATCTGCAAGTGGCTTGACGACCAGTTCAAGGCCGGTAAGCACTAATCCTTAGCAAGCAGGAAGCCCCCTCGGTATTCGCACTACCGCGGGGGCTTCTTGTTGCTACTTGGTGAGTTTTATGAACTGCAACCAATCTCTTTTACAGCTTTATTATATGCTGTATCGCTCAAAAAGTCAAGCAGATTTTGTTTTGCTCACGCCCACAGATCCTCGGGGTACAGGCCCTCCTGGGTTTTCTGGGCGATGGCGGCCACCACGGTGGGCTTATCCTCACGGTAGGTCACACCGTACCACTTATCGGTGCTCTTGAGCACGGTGACTGCCGCCTTGCCCTCATCGATGAGCTCGCTGGCCACAGTGGGCAGGAAATACTCGCATTTGAGGGGATTCTTGGGCAGATTCACACGCAGCCAGCCTGCAAAGCGGCGGTCGGCCTCGTCCAGGAAGCTCTTGCCGAAGCCCCACAGGTTCATGCTGACGGGTGCTTCCACCGGCAGGTCATCCGTGCCCTCACCGGTGAGGGAGGTGCAGCGGATGCCGCCCTCATAGGTCTCGATGCCGGTGCGCTCGGTCACGCTGTGCAGGGTGCCGTCCGGGTTCACCACGCAGACACCGCGGGAGACGGTGCCGTTCTCAGAGACGGTATTTTTGAGCAGGTAGCTCACCATGCAGTAATCGTAAACTGCGCCGTCCTGATGGGTGGACAGATACTCATAGATGACCTTGAAGGCCTCGGGGCCGTAGTAATCGTCCGCGTTGATGACGGCGAAGGGGCCATCAATGAGGTCTTTTGCGGCCAGCACGGCGTGGCAGGTGCCCCAGGGCTTGACACGGCCCTCGGGGATGGTGAAGCCTGCGGGCAGCTCATCCAGCTGCTGGAAAGCGTATTTCACGTTCATGCCCTGAGAGACGCGGTCACCGATGGCGGCTTTGAAAGCCTCCTCGATCTCGTGCTTGATGACAAAGATCACGGTCTCAAAGCCTGCGCGGTGGGCATCGTACAGGGAGTACTCCACAATGGGCTGACCCTTGGGGCCCACCGGGTCGATCTGCTTCATGCCGCCGTAACGGCTGCCCATGCCGGCAGCCATGACCACCAATACCGGTTTGTTCATTTTTCTTTCCTCCTGCGTCAGTGCGCTGTTCTTTGCGTCTATTATACTCCAAATTTTCCCGGGCAACAAGGGATAGCTTTTCCTTGAATTTTTGCATGGATTCTCACCCGCTGCCGTGATAGAATAGAGGCAATGGAGTTTCCGCAGAAAAGGAGAATGCTTATGTCAACCAAAACTGTCTGGATCACCGGCGCGTCCTCCGGCATCGGGCGGGAGTTTGCCCGCCGCTATGCCCGGCTGGGCTTCCGGCTCATTCTGACCGCCCGCCGCCGCGACCGGCTGGAGACCCTTGCCGCCGAGCTCCGGGCGAAACACGGCACCCTCTGCCGCATCGTACCCGCCGACCTTGCGCAGGATGCGCAGGTCACCGCCCTGTGCGAAGCACTGGCAGACGAACGCATCGACCTGTTCCTCAACAACGCGGGCTTTGGTGCCTGCGGTGCCTTTTCCGAGACGGACGCGGGCAAGGAGCTTTCCATGCTGCGGGTGAACGTGCTGGCCATGCACCGGCTGTTCAAGTTCACCCTGCGCAAGATGGAAGCACAGCGCTTCGGCACCATCCTGAACGTGGCATCCTCGGCGGGCCTGCTGCCGGGCGGGCCCTATATGGCGGGCTACTACGCCTCCAAGGCATACGTTGTCAGCCTGACCCGCGGCGTGGCCGAGGAGCTGCGGGAGCAGCACAGCCCGGTCTACGTCTGTGCCCTCTGCCCCGGCCCCGTGGACACCGAGTTCAACGACCGCGCCGACGTGGTGTTCGCCCTCAAGGGCATCACCCCGGAGCTCTGCGTGGAGGAAGCCATGCGCGGGATGCTCCGCCGCAAGACCATCATTGTGCCCAGCACCCTGATGCGCCTTGCCACCACGGCCCAGAAGCTCGTTCCCACGCCCCTGCTCATGCCCATCCTGGCCCACCAGCAGAAGAAAAAGCTGGGCTGATGGCCGCTTGACAGCGCACCGCCGCTCATGTATCTTAGAGGTATCCAAAAAAACGGGAGGAAGTCTAATATGGCATGGTTATACCATTTCAATCAGATCGTCACCCACGGCATGGAGGGGTTTCTGGAGACGGCGGTGCCGCTGATCTCCGGGCTGGCTGAGATCATCGGCCTGTTCATCATCGTCACCAGCCTTGTCAAGGCCACCTACCACTATGTGCGGGTCACCTTTTTCCATGGCCAGCACGATTTCCTCCACGAGATGTCCAGCGGCCTGACCACGGCGCTGGAGTTTCTGATGTCGGCGGAGATCGCCAAGACCTTCCTGCTGCAGAATCTGGAATCGGTGGTGCCGCTGGCGGCCACCTTTGCCCTGCGGGCCATGATGAGCCTGATGCTCCACTGGGAGATGGAGGGTGGGCACCGCTCCGGCCGCAAAAAGGAAGAAACGCCCGCCGGTGAGACCGAAAAAAAGAATGACTTATAAAGTTTCCCTCTTTTTTCTCGGTTCTGGGTTGTGTAAAACGTAAAAATCGTGCCCCGGCTCTTGACAGTTTTGCACAAAGGGGCTATACTCGTGCCATCGAAAGCAAAGGCGCTGACGGAAGTGATTCCGCCAGCGCCTTTTGTGTTTTCGCTGGATATTGCTCGGGAGGAATAGAGGGTCTCCTGAACAAGGCTCCCGCGCACATTCGGTGCGGGGAGCGCATTACAAACCGGGGAGGTATCATAATGTTCAGTTCCATAAACACCTGTTGGGTGCTGGTTGCGGCATTCCTGGTCTACTTTATGCAGGCCGGTTTTGCGCTGTGTGAGGCGGGCTTTACCCGCGCCAAAAACACCGGCAACATCCTGATGAAAAACATGATGGACTTCTGCATCGGCACACCGTGCTACTGGGTCATCGGCTTCGGCCTGATGTTCGGCGGCACAAGCGCGCTGATCGGCGGGTTCGATCCGTTCATTCAGGGCGATTACAGCCACCTGGGGCTTGATATCCCGCTGTGGGTGTACATCGTGTTCCAGACCGTGTTCTGTGCCACGGCAGCCACCATCGTGTCCGGCTCCATGGCCGAGCGCACCAACTTCAAGGCTTACTGCGTTTATTCCGCTGCCATCTCGCTGGTGGTCTACCCCATCTGCGGCCACTGGATGTGGGGCGGCGGCTGGCTGCAGAGCATGGGCTTCCATGATTTTGCCGGTTCCGCAGCCGTTCACAATGTGGGCGGCGTGATCGCCCTGCTGGGTGCCGCAATGCTCGGCCCCCGTATCGGCAAGTACGACAAAGACGGCAACCCCCACGCCATTCCCGGCCACAACCTGACCGCCGGTGCGCTGGGCGTGTTCATCCTGTGGTTCTGCTGGTTCGGCTTCAACGGCGGCTCTTCCCTGAGCCTTGCCACCGATAAGGCCATGACCCTGACGGGTCTTGTCTGCTTCAACACCAACCTGGCCGCTGCCGTTGCCACCTGTGTGACCATGATCTTCACCTGGCTGCGCTACGGCAAGCCCGATGTCTCCATGACCCTGAACGGCTCTCTGGCCGGTCTGGTCGCCATCACCGCAGGCTGCGACGCGGTCTCTCCCTTCGGTGCCTTCATCATCGGCTTCGTGGCCGGTATCCTCGTGGTCCTGAGCGTTGAATTCTTTGATAAGATCGCAAAGATCGATGACCCCGTGGGTGCTGTCTCCGTTCACTTTGCAAACGGCGTGTGGGGCACCATTGCTGTGGGCCTGTTCTCCAACGGCGGCGACGGCGTGGGCAAGGGCCTGTTCTACGGCGGCGGCTTTGCACAGCTGGGCACCCAGCTGCTGGGCCTTATCACCGTTGATGTGTACGTTGTGGTCGTGATGTTCATCATCTTCAAGATCATCGACAAAACCATCGGCCTGCGCGTCCCCGCTGAGGTGGAGATCGACGGCCTGGATATCCACGAGCACGGCCTGGCTTCCGCTTACGCCGGTTTCTCCATCTCCGATGCCAACGCCGCTGCCATGGTGCCCAACGAGAACACCGATCTGGGCGAGGATGATGCCTCCAAGGCAAGCACCGTGCAGATGAACGCTGCCGTGCCTGTGGTCAAGGAGCCTGCCGTCATCCACGATGGCATCTACGACACCGGTATGCACAAGGTGTCCATCATTGCAAAGCTCTCCAAGTTCGATCAGCTCAAGACCGCGCTGAACGATCTGGGTGTGACCGGCATGACCGTGACCCAGGTGATGGGCTGCGGCATCCAGAAAGGCACCACCGAGAAATACCGCGGCGTGCCTGTGGACAGCACCCTGCTGCCCAAGATCAAGGTCGAGGTCATCGTTTCCAAGATCAGCGTGGACGCTGTGGTGGATGCCGCCAAGAAGGCCCTGTACACCGGCCACATCGGTGATGGCAAGATCTTTGTCTACAACGTGACCCGCGTGGTCAAGATCCGCACCGGCG
>OJPH01001350.1_pt1 | contig 9364 bp, 10 predicted proteins | sample 1598481 | NCBI WGS metagenome assembly OJPH01 (sample SAMN03922482, study PRJEB24848) | human gut metagenome | isolation source: stool sample | host: Homo sapiens | place: Germany | collected 2011-05 | reverse complement strand
AGATGTGTATAAGAGACAGATCTGATGTATGATACACCCTGCGGCTGCCCCTACGAAGGGGCGAAGGAGCACTACATGCTGGACGTGGAGGATCGCGAGCTGACGGAGCAGGTGCTGCGGGCTGTCGAGGCCGCTACGCCGCTGCCGAAGCCAAGAAAGAAGAAATAAGCAAAGCAAGGGACGGTTTGCACCGTCCTTTGCTTTGCTTATTGGTGAACCGATAGTGGCCTGGATGAAGGGGGGGACTCCCGCAAAAGAGACGCTTGCAGAACGGTTCAGTTGCGCGGGAAAAACCAGCGTGTGTGAACGACAGTCACACACGCTGGTAAATAGGCCGTAGCTATCTGTGCGGTAGCTTTTCGGTAAACGTCGGCATGACGAAGACTACCGCTGCTGCACGGACTGAACAATAACAATTATTTTGTTCAATCTTGACAGCACCCAGAAACTCTGCTACCATACCTGCAACGCAAAAGGGAAGCCCGAATGACCTGGTACATGAGATTGAACAAAATAAAAATTTTGTTCAATCGAGTGGAGGCGGATGGATTCAGTGAGGGTAAAATTGAGATTGCAGATGGATTCAGAGACCCATTGACCAGAACCGATCAGCCCCGCATTTAGTTGGATACCTTTTTGGAAAATGGATTCGTGCTGTCGGAATCAAGTCAGGTCACTGCAGCGCAGCACGCAGCAATATTCGGCTGCCGCCGGTATCACGGGATCTACATCTCAATGTCTGCCGCTATCATATTTGATATTTGGAGGTTCTTATGGACCATCGTACAGATTCGCCCCAGCTGCTGCTGGATTTTCTCAGCTACCACGAAACTATCAAGGCACATTCCAGGCATACTGTGGATGAATATTACCTGGATATGCGGAATTTTTTCCGCTACCTTAAGCAGGTCCGCAATCCGACACTGGCTGACAAGCGGCTGGACGAGATCGACATCCACGATGTGGACCTGTCGTTTATCGCGTCCATCACGCTGACGGATATCTACGGATACCTCACATATCTCAGCCGCGACCGGCTGCAGCATCAGAATAGTGAAAATTCTGACAAAGGATTGAGCGCTGCATCCCGTGCCCGTAAATTGGCCACGATACGCTCATTTTTCAACTATATCTGCAACAAACGACACCTGTTGGAGAACAATCCCTGCAAGGACGTGGACACGCCAAAGCAGATGAAGTCCCTCCCCCGCTATCTGACGCTGAACGAGTGCCTATCCCTGCTGGAGTCAGTGGATGGGGTACACAGAGAACGGGATTACTGTATTCTGACGCTGTTTTTGAACTGCGGACTACGTATTTCGGAGCTGATCGGGCTGGATGTCAATGACATCCAGGACGATGCGCTGCGGGTGCTGGGCAAGGGCAGCAAGGTGCGGGTAGTGTATCTCAACGGCGCCTGCAAGGACGCGCTGGCCCAGTACATGGCGGTGCGACGACCTGTCAGCGGCAAGGACCGGAACGCACTGTTCCTCTCCGGCCAGAACAAGCGCATCAGCCGGTCCACGGTTCACGCCTTGGTAAAGAAGCATTTGTCTGGCGCGGGGCTGGACAGTGAACGATATTCCAGTCACAAGCTGCGGCACACGGCGGCCACGCTGATGCTGCAGAACGGCGTGGATGTCAAGGCGGTGCAGGAAGTTCTGGGCCACGAACACCTAAACACCACAGAGATATATACCCACATCGACAACGAATCCCTGCGCGTTGCTGCAAAGGCAAATCCCTTGTCAAACGTGAAGATAAAAAGAAAAATTGAAGATACAGATGAAGATACAGATAAGGAGACGGAGGAATAAACCTCCGTCTCCCCTTTTATTCATCGTAAAAACCCAGAATGTGCAGGATCCGTAGCTCCTGATACTCGTAACTGCTGAGTGGACGCCAATCGGCATCGGCGCTGTGGGCGGCTACCAGTATTTTGTCCGGTGAACCGTCAACGCTGGACTGCACCACCACCGGCGAGTGCTGGAAAGTACTGCCGTTGAACCGGAGCTGGATCACATCGCCCAGCTGGGCGTCCCGCAGGTCGGTCGTGGCATGCGCCACGGGGCCCAGCGATGCCCGGGGACGGGTGAGGAAGTCGTAGAGGTACTCCACGCCGGTCCAGGACGGAGATTTGTTGTTGGCGTTGATGTAGTACCAGCCGTAAAGCGGCGTTTCGTTCATGACGCCTGTGCCGGCGTAGATGCACTGCGATGCGAAATTTGTGCAGTCGCCGCCGATGGCTTCGTAATTGTAGAACTGTGGGTCACGGCTGTAGGCCCAGCGGTGTGCGTACAAAACGGCGTTGAGTCGCCGATAGGGGCGAAATACCATGCTGCATCCCTCCAATAGCATCCTATGCTGCGGCGGCGCGTACTGTTCATTGACATTTCCGGTAAAATGCGGTAATCTTATACGGAACATTAAGGAATGGAGGTCCCCCATGAATACAGCAGAGCTCTCCCGCGTATGCCGTCAGGTACGTCGGGATATTATCAACATGACGGCAAATGCCGGTTCCGGCCACCCCGGCGGCTCCCTCTCTGCGGTGGAGCTGATGGTCATCGTGTTTTACAACCATATGCGTGTCGATCCCCAGAATCCCAAGGCGGAGAACCGCGACCGCTTCGTGCTGAGCAAGGGCCATGCGGCCCCCTGCTACTACGGCGTGCTGGCGGAAAAGGGCTTTTTCAGCCGCGATGAGTTCAAGAACTTCCGGCAGTTGCACAGCATCCTGCAGGGCCATCCCGACTGCAAGAAAGTGCCCGGCATCGATGCCTCTACTGGCTCGCTGGGTCAGGGTTGCTCCATCGCCGTGGGTATGGCGCTGGGCGCCAAGCTCCAGGGCAAGGATACCAAGGTTTTTGCCATGCTGGGCGACGGCGAGTGCCAGGAGGGCCAGATCTGGGAGGCACTGATGTCCGCCGCTCACTACAAGCTGGACAACCTGACGGTCATGGTGGACAACAACGGTCTGCAGATCGACGGCAGCAACAACGAGGTCATGAGCCTGGGTGATCTGGCGGCCAAGCTGCGGGCCTTCGGCTTTGACCTGTATGAGATCGATGGCCACGATCTGGATGCCATCGAGGCGGCGCTGAGCGCGCCGGTGACGGCTGGTAAGCCCAAGGCCATTCTGGCCCATACGGTGAAGGGCAAGGGCATTTCGTTTATGGAAAACCAGGTAGGCTGGCACGGCAAGGCTCCCAACGAGGAGCAGCGCCAGCAGGCCCTGAAGGAATTGGAGGACTGAGCCATGAGTGAGAAAATTGCGACCCGTGAAGCCTACGGCAAGGCCCTTGTGGAGCTGGGAGAACAGAACGAGAAAGTAGTGGTGCTGGACGCCGATCTGGCCGGCGCCACCATGACCAAGTATTTCAAGGTGGCCCATCCCGACCGCTTCTTTGACTGCGGTATCGCTGAGGCCAACATGATGAACATCGGCGCGGGCCTGTCCACTATGGGGCTCATCCCCTTCTGCTCCACCTTCGCCATGTTCGGTGCAGGCCGTGCCTACGAGCAGATCCGAAACTCCATTGCCTACCCCAAGTTCAACGTGAAGATCTGCTGTTCCCACGCCGGTGTGTCCGTGGGTGAGGACGGCGGCAGCCACCAGTCCGTGGAGGACATTGGCCTGATGCGGCTGGTGCCGGGTATGACGGTCATCGTGCCCGCCGATGCCAAGGAGGCCCGCAAGGCTGTCTTTGCGCTGGCGGAGTTCCAGGGTCCTGCCTACATGCGGCTGGCCCGACTGGCTACGCCGGTGTTCGAGGAAGACTATCCCTTTGAGATCGGCAAGGCCAACGTGATGCGCGAGGGCAAGGACGCAGCGGTATTTGCCTGCGGCCTGATGGTCAACGAAGCGCTGGAGGCGGCGAAGCTGCTGGCAGCGGAGGGCGTCGAGATCAGCGTCATCAACGTCCACACCATTAAGCCTATCGATGCAGCTTGCGTCACCGAGTACGCCGAGAAGTGCGGCAACGTAGTGACAGTGGAGGAGCATAGTGTTATCGGCGGTCTGGGCGATGCAGTGGCCGATGTGCTGATGGGCAAGGTCAACTGCAAGTTCCGCAAGATCGGCATCAACGACCGGTTTGGACAGTCCGGCAAGGCCGCAGAGGTACTGCGGGAGTACGGCCTGACAGCGGATCAGATCGCGGAAAGAATCAAGGAGACCCTGTAAAGGGAAAATACATGACAATAAAAATCCCGCAAGGCTTATGGCCTTGCGGGATTTTGCTTATCGATTCAGAGAAAGGACGTATATCTGGCAGGGGTTCCACTCGTCCCAAAGCGTGGGAAAAACCTCAAACTCCTTGAAGCCACAGCTGAGATAGAACCGATTGGTGCGGTCATACTCCTCGTACTTCCCCATCTGCACGGTCTTGACCTGCATGAATTCGTATCCCGTCTGGCGGGCGTAAGCTACGGCGGCGTCCACCAGCGCACGACCGTACCCCTTGCGGTGGCAGGGCTCCAGAACGCCCATGACCGCCAGTTCTACGGTGCTGCGCCCCGTTTCCTTAAGACAAAGAAATCCTACCGGTGCGCCGTCTTTCTCGCAGACGAAGCAGGGCTCATGGGCGGCGTCAGTGATATACCCCTCCGTAGCGGCGGGAATGCCGAACCACTCCGGCAGCTGTGAAAGGATCATGCGGGCAATCTCCACGCGCCGGGCGGGGTCGGAAACAAATGCAGCAGGCAAGATATCACCTCGGATTTCCATTTTTTCTGCGCTCATATTACCACAAAACGGCCAAAAAATCAAGTCTTGTAAACATTTTTCCCCTGGTGCAGGTAATATAGCGAGATGATTCTTATGAGCATGACAGCATTGGTCAGCGCGTTCTGCCGCACCTATCACAGTGAGCGGGACGGCGCAAAATTTTCGACAGCACTTACGCGGTAAACGGTGCGCCGTTCTTCGTCCCGGATCTCTGGAGAAATGCGGAGCAGGCGCTGTGTCTGCTGGTAAAGTGAGGGGAAAACGGCCCGATCAACAGAAACGAACGGCGCGGCCCTTGCGGGTCACGCCGTTCGCCTTGCGGTTTACGCGGAAATACGGGCAAAATAGGCTCAGGCCTTGCCGGCGCAGCCCAGCACGTCCACCAGCTTGTGGCGCACCAGCTCCTTGATGTTGGCGCGGGCGGGCTTCAGGTACTCGCGGGGATCGAACTTGTCGGGATGCTCGGTCATGAACTGACGGATGGTGCCGGTCATGGCCAGACGCAAATCGGAGTCGATGTTGATCTTGCAGACGGACAGGCGGGCGGCCTGACGCAGCTGCTCCTCCGGCACGCCGATGGCGTTGGGCATCTTGCCGCCGTTGTCGTTGATCATCTTCACATAGTCCTGCGGGACGGAGGAAGAACCGTGCAGCACGATGGGGAAGCCGGGCAGACGCTTGCTGACCTCCTCCAGTACGTCGAAGCGCAGAGGAGGCGGCACCAGGATGCCCTGCTCGTTGCGGGTGCACTGCTCGGGCTTGAACTTATAGGCGCCGTGGCTGGTGCCGATGGCGATGGCCAGAGAGTCGCAGCCGGTCTTGGCGACGAACTCCTCCACCTCCTCAGGATGGGTGTAGGATGCCTCGTGGGAGGCCACCTTGACATCATCCTCGATGCCGGCCAGGGTACCCAGTTCGGCTTCCACCACGACACCGTGGTCATGGGCGTACTCCACCACCTTGCGGGTGATCTCGATATTCTCGGCGAAGGGCTTGGAGGAGGCGTCGATCATCACAGAGGTGAAGCCGCCGTCGATGCAGCTCTTGCAGGTCTCGAAATCGGGGCCGTGGTCCAGATGCAGCACGATGGGGATGTCGGGGCAGCAGGCCACAGCGGCTTCCACCAGCTTCACCAGATAGGTGTGGTTGGCGTAGGCGCGGGCGCCCTTGCTGACCTGCAGGATGACGGGAGCGTGCTCCTCCTGGCAGGCCTCGGTAATGCCCTGCACGATCTCCATATTGTTGACGTTGAAGGCGCCGATGGCGTAGCCGCCGGCATATGCCTTCTCAAACATTTCCTTGGATGTTACCAGTGCCATAATCATATCTCCTTTTCCGCAATAAAAATTTGCTGTTTTGTACGGAATGATTGTTACATTCCTATTGTATCATATTTTTTCATATTTGCAAGAGCGAAAGCATTTACATTCCCAAATTTCCATGGTAAAATACCTGTTTGAGGGCATACCGGCGGCGCATCGCAAGCGTGGGCCGGAGCATCATCAAATCTCAACCTATGTTTCGGAGGTATGGACCTATGAAAGAATTGCGCGGCGCGTGTATCATCGGCCAGTCCGGCGGTCCCACGTCTGTCATCAATGCCAGCGCCTACGGCGTCATCGACACGGCGCTGAAGTCCGGCGCCATCACCCAGGTGCTGGGCGCGGAGCACGGCATCAAGGGCGTGCTGGCCGACCGACTGTTTGACATGGGGCAGGAGGACCCTGAGGAGTTGCGGCTGCTGAAGTACACCCCCTCCTCTGCTCTGGGCTCCTGCCGGTACAAGATTGCCGATCCCGAGCTGGATGACACGGACTACAAGCGTATCCTGGAGGTGTTCAAGAAGCACGATGTCCGCTATTTCTTTTATAACGGCGGTAACGACTCCATGGATACCTGCAACAAGATCAACCAGTATATGCAGTCCGTGGGCTACGACTGCCGCGTGATGGGCGTGCCCAAGACCATCGACAACGATCTGTTCGGCACCGACCACTGCCCCGGCTATGCCTCCGCAGCCAAGTATATCGCCACGTCCATCATGGAGGTCTATCAGGACGCCCATGTGTACGACACCGGCATGATCGTGGTGGTGGAGATCATGGGCCGTCACGCCGGCTGGCTGACGGCGGCCTCCGCGCTGGCCGGTGAGTACGGCACAGGTCCCGACCTGATCTATCTGCCGGAGACGGATTTCAGCATGCCTGATTTTATTGAGGACGTCAAGCGCATTTATCAGGAGAAGGGCAACTGCATTGTGGCCGTGTCCGAGGGCATCCATTACGAGAACGGCGACTTCGTGTCCGAGGCCAAGGTGGCCGCCAATGACGGCTTCGGCCACGCCCAGCTGGGCGGTCTGGCCACCATTCTGTCTCAGGTCCTGAAAGAGGAGACGGGCGCCAAGGTCCGCGGTATCGAGCTGAACCTGCTGCAGCGCTGCGCCGCCCATCTGGCCAGCGAGACCGACATCGAGGAGTCCTATATGGCCGGTAAGGTGGCTGTGGAGAACGCCGTCAACGGTATCAATGGTCGTATGATCGGCTTTGAGCGCGGCGTGCAGGATGGCAAGTATGCCTGCCGCACCAAACTCATCCCCCTGATGGAGGTGGCCAATGTGGAGAAGAAGATCCCCCGCGAGTGGATCAACGAGGCGGGCAACGGCGTAAACCATCAGTTCATCGAGTACGCGCTGCCGCTGATCCAGGGCGAGCCGAACCTGCCGAGGCAGGACTCCCTGCCCCGCTTCGCCAAGCTGAAAAAGGTGCTGGCCAAGTAAATAGAGCCTTATACAGCAACGGCTGGAAAGTAGAGATACTTTCCAGCCGTTGTTTCCGTCATGGGTGCTCAGGTATGGAGATGCCGCTGTTATCATTGGAATCGATGGCTTGGACTTGCGGAGTATATGCGGCGGCTGAGACAATGTTACTTGCAATTCTTCTCATAGATGATACGCAGGCCCTCCATCATCAGATACTTGTCGTAGGTGACGTGGTTGCGGCAGTAGCGCGCGATCACCGGTGCGTTGGGACCGGTGGCTACGATGGACGGCTCCTCCCCGTCCAGCATGTCGCGGATGCGGTCGATGATGCCGTCCAGCATGCCGGCAGTGCCGTAGACAATGCCGCTGCGCATACAGTCCTCCGTGTTTTTTCCGATAAGGTGGCGAGGATGCTGGAGGGAAATATTGGGTAGCTGCGCCGTGTGGTCGGACAGGGCGTCCAGTGACAGGCGGACGCCGGGGAACATCAGCCCTCCCTCGTAGCAGCGCTTGGCGGAGATGTAGGAGATGATGGTGGCGGTGCCCATGTCGATCATAATGATGGGCGCAGGATACTTTTCCAGCGCCGCCACGGCGTTGGAGACGATGTCGGCGCCCAACTGCTGGCTGTTGAACTCCATGCGGATATTCAGACCCGTTTTGATGCCGGCGCCTACCATCATGGGGGGCTTGCCCAGCAGGCGGGTCAGGGCCTTCTCCATCATGAAGTTGATGGGCGGCACCACACTGGCAAAGATGGCGCCGCTGACGTCGTGGATATTGCAGCCGTACAGCGTGAACAGGTTCATCAGATCGATGCTGATCTGGTCCGCCGTCTTGCGGCTGTCCGTGTCCAGAGACGCCAGAAAACGCAGTTCCCGCGCCTTGTCGAACAGACCCACGGAAATGTTGGAATTGCCGATGTCAATGGCTAACAACATGGGTATATCCTCCTCCCTTTTTTGCCTATCATACCACGGTGCTGTGCGGTTTACAAGCGGCGACAGGCAAAAAGCTGCCCCCATACGATTGTATGGGGGCAGCTTTTTCGTTGAAATGAGGCGCTTACTCCTGGGTCACGAAGGTATCTGCTTCGTCGACAGTATACATGTGCTCCAGCATGCGGGTGACCATGTTGCTGTAACCCCACTCGTTGTCGTACCAGGCGATGAGCTTGACGAAATCGTGGTCCAGCATGATGCCCGCTGTCTCGTCGAAGATGCAGGGGCAGGGATTGCCGATCAGGTCGGTGGACACCACCTGGTCGCGGGTGTAGCCGATGATGCCCTTCATGTATGTCTCGGAGGCGTGGAGGATCTCGTAACAGATGTCGGCGTAGGAGACGGTGCGGCCCAGGCGGGCGGTCAGATCCACCACGGATACGTCCGCCGTAGGGACACGGAAGGCCATGCCGGTCATCTTGCCCTTCAGAGATGGGATCACGCGGCCCACAGCCTTGGCGGCGCCGGTGGAGGTGGGGATGATGTTGTTAAGGATGGAGCGGCCGGTGCGCCAGTCGCTGCCGCCGCGGGAGTCTACGGCCTTCTGCTTGGCGGTGGAGGCGTGGATGGTAGACATCAGGGACTGCTCGATGCCGAACTCCTTGTGGATAACGTAGGCCAGCGGGGCCAGGCAGTTGGTGGTGCAGCTGGCGTTGGAGATAACCCGCATGTCGGAGCGGTACTCGTCGCTGTTGACGCCGTAAACAAAGGTGGGGGTGGCGTCGTCCTTGGCGGGGGCCGTCAGGATGACCTTCCTGGCGCCGCCCTTGAAGTGACGGCTGGCCTTCTCCGTGGTGTTGTTGGCGCCGGTGGACTCGATGATGTACTCCTGTCTCTTATACACATCTCCGAGCCCACGAGACAGGCAGAAATCTC
>OJPH01001341.1_pt1 | contig 9441 bp, 8 predicted proteins | sample 1598481 | NCBI WGS metagenome assembly OJPH01 (sample SAMN03922482, study PRJEB24848) | human gut metagenome | isolation source: stool sample | host: Homo sapiens | place: Germany | collected 2011-05 | reverse complement strand
TCGCACCTTGCTGGCCACTGCCCCAACAACTCCTCCCTCAATCCGCCACTGGCGGCGGTCGTCGTCGTTGCCCCCAAAGGGGGAGCCTATTCATCTTTATTATATCGCCCGATATAATTTTCAGCAAGCCTTATTCCTGATGGCTGCGGCGGTAGAACCGGGTGCCGGAGCCCCGGTTGGAGAACAGCTCCAGCAGGATGGAGTGGGGCACGCGGCCATCGATGATGACCGCCTCGTGGACTCCCTGATAGATGGCATCGGCCATGCCGCCGATCTTGGGGATCATGCCGCCCGCAATGATGCCGGCAGCCTTGTAGCCCTCGATCTCGCTGACCTCCACCTCGGGGATCAGGGTAGTCTCATCGTCCTTATCCCGCAGCAGGCCGGCGATATCGGTCATGGAGACCAGCTTCTCGGCCTCGAGGGCAATGGCGATCTGTGCGGAGGCGGTGTCGGCATTGACATTATAGGCCTGGCCCAGATCGTCCATGCCCACCGTTGCGATCACAGGGATATAGCCGCCATCCAGCAGGGTGGAGATCAGGGTGGGGTCCACATGGATGATCTCGCCCACATGGCCCAGCGCGGGGTCCAGCTCGGTGCAGCGGAGCATCTGGCCGTCCATGCCGCACAGGCCCACGCCGCGGCCGCGCAGCTTTGCCACAAGGTCCTTGTTCACCTTACCGGCCAGCACCTGCTGAACGATCTCCATGGTAGCGTCATCGGTCACACGCAGACCGTTGTTGAAATGGCTCTCCACGCCGACTTTTTTCAGCATCTCGTTGATGGCCGGGCCGCCGCCGTGCACCAGCACCACCCGCACCCCCAGCAGGGTCAGGGTGACAAGGTCGTTCATCACGGCGTTTTTCAGCGTCTCGTTGATCATGGCGTTGCCGCCGTATTTGATGACCATGGTCTTGCCATGGTATTTCTGGATGTAAGGGGTCGCCTCCGAAAACAGGAGGGCCATTTCTTCGTTCTTCATATACTCTCCTTGCCGCCAGCTCGCTTGCTCCGGCATTCATTTTCCACCAGACAAACTCCTTCCGTCATCGCTGCGCGATGCCACCTCCCTCAAAGAGGGAGGCTTTCAGGCCCCTTCCTTGAGGGGGCTGTCGCCACAGGCGACTGGGGGAGTTTTATCAGGTCCGATAATCCCCGTTGATCTTCACATAATCATAAGTCAGATCACAGCCCCATGCCTTGGCGCTGGCATCGCCGGTACCCATATCCACCTTGACAAGGATATCATGCTCCGCCAGAACTTTGGCAGCCTCGTCCTCGCTGTAGGGGTGGTAGGCGGCGTTCTCGCAGACATAGACCTCACCTGCGGCACTGCTCAGCCAGACACAGACCTTGTCGATGGAGAAATCGCCGGGGGTGTAGCCGATGGCGCAGAGGATGCGGCCCCAGTTGGCATCGCGGCCAAAGACAGCAGCCTTGAACAGGTTGGAGCAGACCACGCTGCGGCTGACGGCACGGGCCGTTTTCAGGTCCGGGGCGTGGGTCACCTCGCAGGTGATGAGGTGGGTGGCACCCTCGCCGTCACCGGCGTGCTCAGCGCACATGTGCTCAGCAATGGCGGTCAGGGCCGCCACAAAGGCATCGTAGTCGGCGTTCTCTTCGCAGATCTCGGGGTTTCCGGCCAGACCGGAAGCCATGATGATCAGGGTATCGTTGGTGGAGGTATCCAGATCCACGCTCATCTGGTTGTAGGTACCAGGCACCACGGTCTTGAGGGCCTTTTCCAGCAGAGCGGGAGAAACGGCGGCATCGGTGGTGTAGAAGGCCAGCATGGTAGCCATGTTGGGGGCGATCATGCCGCTGCCCTTGCCAATGGCACCCACGGTGCAGGTCTTGCCGCCCAGCTCAAACTGGATGGCGTACTCCTTTTTGTGGGTATCGGTGGTCATAATGGCCGTGGCCGCATCGGTGCTGCCCTGCGCAGTTGCCGCCAGCTTTGCGGCAGCGGCGGGGATTCCCCGGGCAAAGGGGTCAATGACCATGGGCTGGCCGATGACACCAGTGGAGGCGGGCAGCACATCCTCGGCGGGGATGTGCAGTGCCTCGCCCACCAGCGCACAGCACTCCTCGGCCAGAGCCACGCCGTTGGCGGCGCAGGTGTTGGCGTTGCCGCTGTTCACAAGAATAGCCTGTGCATAGCCGTCCTTCAGGTGGGCGCGGTCCACCTTGATGGGCGCACCGCAGACCTTATTGGTGGTGTAGACACCGGCGGCGGCACAGCGCACCTCCGCCTTGATGAGTGCCAGATCGTATTTTTCATTATGATTTGCGCGGATGCCGCAGTGCACGCCAGCCGCCGCAAAGCCCTTGGGGGCACAAACGCCGCCCGCAACTTCTTGATACATACTACTTTCTCCCTTCAGCATCCTCACCCTCTCCGTCAGCGCTAACGCGCTGCCACCTCCCCCAAAGTGGGAGGCCTTGGCATTCCCCGCAGAGTTTGCGGTTTTGTCAAAAGCTCTCCCTTCGGGAGAGCTGGGCGCGAAGCGGCCTGAGAGGGTGAGCCATTTCATTCCAATCCAGCCGTCTCTTCAAAACCGAGCATCAGATTCATACACTGGACTGCCGCGCCGGACGAGCCCTTGCCCAGATTATCAAACAGGGAGACCAGCATCATCTGATCCCCAGCGGCGTTCACGGTGCTGTACAGCTCCATGCGGTCGGTACCGGCCATGGCGTTGGAATACAGGCCATTCTCGGGCAGCGGCTCGTTCAGGGCGTGCACCTTGATGGTGGCGGCATCCCTGTAATACTCCGCCAGCCCTGCGGCCACCTTTTCGGCACCGCCCCAGACCGGCTGGAAGGGCACCAGCACCTGCATCCCGCTGTAATAATCGCAGACCACAGGCACAAAGGCGGGCGGGTTTGCCAGCCCACTGATCTTCTGCATCTCGGGCAGATGCTTATGGGCAAGGCTCAGACCGTAGCTCTTGGGTGCATCCAGCTTGCTGTGGGCCGGACGGTCGGGGCTTTCGTAATCGGCGATCATCTTTTTGCCGCCGCCGGAATAGCCGGAAATACCGGTGCAGCTGTAAAAATCACCCGCTCCGGCAAGGCCCAGCTCCACCAGAGGCCGCATGATGCTGATAAACCCGCTGGCATAGCAGCCGGGCACCGCCACGCGGCAGGCGTTTTTGATCTTTTCCTTCTGGCCCCTGAGTTCCGGGAAGCCGTAGACCCAGTTGGGATCCGTGCGGAAAGCCGTGGAAGTATCCAGCACCTTGACATCCGGACGGAGCAGGGGCATGACCTCTCTGGAGGCGGCATCCGGCAGGCAGAGGAAGGCGAGGTCAGCCGAATTGATGACCTTTGCCCGCTCGTTCACGTCCTTGCGGCCCTCCTCGGAGATGGAGAGCAGTTCAATTTCAGGCCGGGCAGCCAGACGGTCGGCAATGCGTAGACCCGTGGTACCTGCGGAGCCGTCGATAAAGACCTTTACGCTCATGCGTTGTTCGCCTCCCATGCGGCCAGCTGGTCCATGGCCAGCCGGATCTGGTTGTTGACGCTTGCCTCGCTGGGGCCGCCGTAGCTGGTGCGGCCCTCACAGCACTTGATGAGGTCGATGGCATCATAGATATCGTTCTCGAACAGGGCGCTGTAGCCCTTGAACTCGTCAAGGGTCAGTTCCTCCAGGGTCTTATCCTTTGCGATGCAGTCGGAGACCATGCAGCCGGTCAGCTTGTAGGCATCCCGGAAGGGCATCCCCTTCTTGGTCAGGTAGTCGGCGCAGTCGGTGGCGTTGATAAAGCCCTTGGCGGCAGCGCGGCGCATGTTGGCAGGCAGGGTCTTCATGGTGTCCAGCATGGGGGTGACGGTCTTGAGGCACAGCTCCAGCGTATCCACTGCATCGAAGATGGCTTCCTTGTCCTCCTGCATATCCTTGTTGTAGGCCAGCGGAATGCCCTTCATCATCACCAGCAGGGTGTTCAGGTCGCCGTAAACGCGGCCGGTCTTGCCGCGGATCAGCTCGGTGACATCGGGGTTCTTCTTCTGGGGCATGATGGAGGAGCCGGTGGTAAAGGCATCGTCCAGCTCGATAAACTTGAACTCCCAGCTGCACCAGAGGATGATTTCCTCGGAAAGGCGGGACAGATGCATCATGCAGATGGAGATGGCGTTGGCCAGCTCGATGCAGAAGTCACGGTCAGAAACGCCGTCCAGGCTGTTGGCACAGGGTGCGGCAAAGCCCAGCTTTTCGGCGGTGAACTGACGATCCAGCGGGTAAGTGGTACCGGCCAGAGCGCCGGAGCCCAGCGGGCACTGGGCATCCATGCGGGCGGTGGCATCCTCAAAGCGCTGCAGGTCGCGCAGGAGCATGGAGGCGTAGGCCATCAGCGCATGACCAAAGGTGATGGGCTGGGCGCGCTGCAGGTGGGTGTAGCCGGGCATGACAGCGGTGGTATTCTCCGCCGCCTTCCTGCAGATGACCTTGATGAGCTCCACGATGTAAGCCTGCAGGGTGTGGCTGTAGTCCCGCAGGGTCAGGCGGATATCCAGCGCCACCTGATCGTTGCGGCTGCGGCCGGTGTGCAGGCGCTTGCCTGCATCGCCGATGCGGGCGGTCAGGGTCTGCTCCACGAAGGTATGCACATCCTCGGCGTTGGGGTCGATCTCCAGCGCACCGCTTGCCAGATCGTCGGCAATGGAGGCCAGCCCGCTGAGGATATCCTCGCAGTCCTTTTCGGAGATGATGCCCTGCTTGGCCAGCATGGCGGCGTGGACCCCGCTGCCGCGCATATCCTGCGCGATCATCCGCTGGTCAAAGCGGATGGAGGAGTTGAAGTCATTGACGCGCGAATCGACCGCCTTGGAGAAGCGGCCCTTCCATAATTGTTCTGCCATAATATTCTTCCTTTTCTGATAGGCGGCTCGCCCTCTCCGTCATTGCTTGCGCAATGCCACCTCTCCCAAAGGGAGAGGCCTTGGCAGTCCGCGCAAAGTTTCTGGTTTCGCCAGAGGCTCCCCCTTTGGGGGAGCTGGCGCGTGAGCGCCTGAGAGGGCGAGGACGCTGGCAATTTAGCATTTGCATTATTGAAAGATAAGGAGTTGTAGCCTATGTCCGAAAAACACATCGGCAAGGTGATCCAGGTCATCGGCCCGGTGCTGGACATCCAGTTCAAGGATGGCGAGCTGCCGGACCTGCTCAACGCCATTGAGATCGACAACCACGGCCGGAAGCTGGTGGTGGAGGTCGCTCAGCTCACCGGCGACAATGTGGCCCGCTGCATTGCCATGAGCAGCACCGATGGCCTGGTGCGCGGCACGGATGCCGTGGACACCGGCGAGTCCATCCGGGTGCCTGTGGGTGACCAGTGCCTGGGCCGCGTGTTCAACCTGCTGGGTGAGCCGGTGGACAATAAGCCTGCCCCCACCCCGGAGGCCTACTGGCCCATCCACCGCCCTGCCCCCAGCTATGAGGAGCAGCAGTCCACCACAGAGATCCTGGAGACCGGCATCAAGGTCGTTGACCTGATCTGCCCCTACGCAAAGGGCGGCAAGATCGGTCTGTTCGGCGGTGCCGGTGTCGGCAAGACCGTCCTGATCCAGGAGCTGATCTATAACATTGCCACCGAGCATAACGGCTACTCGGTGTTCACCGGCGTTGGCGAGCGCACCCGCGAGGGCAACGACCTGTACGGTGAAATGACCGAGAGCGGCGTTATCAACAAGACCGCTCTGGTCTACGGCCAGATGAACGAGCCTCCCGGAGCCCGTATGCGCGTGGCCCTGTCCGGCCTGACCATGGCGGAGTACTTCCGCGATGTCAAGAATCAGGACGTGCTGCTCTTCATCGACAACATCTTCCGTTTCACGCAGGCAGGCTCTGAGGTCTCGGCTCTGCTGGGCCGTATGCCCTCTGCCGTGGGTTACCAGCCCACCCTGGCCACTGAGATGGGCGCTCTGCAGGAGCGCATCACCTCCACCCGCAAGGGTTCCATCACCTCGGTGCAGGCTGTCTACGTTCCTGCCGACGACCTGACCGACCCGGCCCCTGCCACCACCTTCACCCATCTGGATGCCACCACGGTCCTGAGCCGTGACATTGCATCTCAGGGCATCTACCCCGCTGTGGACCCGCTGGATTCCACCAGCCGGATCCTCAGCCCCGAGGTCGTGGGTCAGGAGCACTACGAAATCGCCCGCGATGTTCAGAAGGTGCTGCAGCGCTACAAGGAGCTGCAGGATATCATTGCCATCATGGGCATGGACGAACTGAGCGAAGAGGACAAGCTGACCGTCAGCCGCGCCCGCAAGGTGCAGCGCTTCCTGAGCCAAAGCTTCCATGTTGCGGAGCAGTTCACCGGTATGCCCGGTCAGTATGTGCCGCTGAAGGAGACCCTGCGCGGCTTCAGGATGATCCTGAACGGCGAGTGCGATGACCTGCCCGAGAGCGCCTTCCTGTTCGCGGGCACCATCGACGATGTGTTCGCCAAGGCGAAGAAAGGGTAAACCATGACGACCTTTCATCTGACGGTGGTCACGCCGGACGGCTGTGCCTTTGACGGTCAGGCGGAACGGGTGGTCTGCCGTGCCATCGACGGCGACCTTGCCATTCTGGCAAAGCATGGTGATTACTGCACCGCACTGGGTATGGGCGAAGCCCATATCGTGGACGCGGACGGCCAGCGCCGCCGCGCCGCCTGCATGGGCGGGATGCTCACCGTGCTGAACGGGGATGTCCATCTGGTCGCTACCACCTGGGAGTGGGCCGAGGAAATCGACCAGGCCCGCGCCGAGGCCTCCAAGAAGCGCGCCGAAGAGATCCTGGCCCGGAAGGACCTGGATGAGCGCGAATATGAGCTGGCCCAGGCCCGCCTCAAGCGCGCCCTCGTCCGCACCTCTGTCCACTGACCCCGGGGCGCTGGACAAATCAGCGCCGCTGTGGTACACTGGTATCAGAAAAATCAAATCAACAAAGGCTCCTTTGGAGTGCTGCAAACAGGGACCCCCCTGAAACCGGGGTTGCGTGCTTGCGGGCATTCTGAAGGAGCTTTTTTGATGCAAAGGAGGATGTGCATGACGAAAAATCTGGATATGACAGAGGGAAAGCCGATCTCCCTGCTGTGGGCGTTTACCTTTCCTACATTGATGGGCAACCTGCTGAATCAGGTCTACTCCATCACCGACAGCATCGTGGTGGGGCGGTATCTCGGGCAGACTGCCCTTGCGGCGGTGGGCAGCACCATGCCGGTGATCCTGCTGCTGGCAGCTCTGATGATCGGCATCAATGTGGGCGTGGGGATCATCATCAGCCGGTACTTTGGCCAGAAGAACGAGGAGCTGATGCGGAGGGCTTTTGTAAACAGCCTGTATCTGGGGCTGTTCCTGTCGGCAGGGATGATGGTGATGGGCCTGACCTTCTCCGGTACCATCCTGCGGTGGATGGGAACCCCGGAGGGCCCCCTGCAGGAAGCCACTGCTTATCTGGAGATCAGTTTCATCACCATGATCTGCCCCTTGATGTATTATTTGTTTTCCAGTGCATTCCGGGGGTTGGGAGACAGCCAGACAGCGCTGTACTGCCTGATCGTCTCCGTTCTGAGCAATATTGGCCTGGACGTGCTGTTTGTGGCTGTGTTCCGCTGGGGAGTGGCCGGGTCTGCCTGGGCCACGGCACTGGCGCAGGCCCTGTCGGCGGTGGTGGCGGCGGTGCTGCTGTTCCGCAAATATCCCATGATGCGGATGCGGCGGCAGGACCTCCGGCTCCATGGAAAGCTGCTGCGGCAGATCACGGTGCTGGCCATTCCCATTGCGGTGCAGTCTGCCTTCAACAATCTGGGCAATCTGGTGGCACAGAGTGCGGTCAATCTGTTCGGCGAGGCCACCATGGCGGCCTACACTGCCGCCAGCCGCATCGGAACGCTGGCCCTGATGCCGGTGGAGACCATCGGTTCCTCCCTCAGCGTCTATGCCTCCCAGAACCACGGAGCCGGCAAGCCGCAGCGCATCCGGCAAGGGGTACGGGCCTCCCTGCAGCTGTCTCTGGTGGTCAGCACCGTGCTGGGAGTGTTTCTGCTGCTCTGCGGCCGCCAGATGGCAGGGCTGTTCCTCGCAGAACCGTCTGCGGAGATCCTGACTGTGGTGCAGCGGTTTCTGCTGATCACGGCGGTGCCGGGGATCCTGGCCGGTGTGATGCAGGTGTATCAGCAGGTGCTCCGCGGCGTTGACAAGGCGAATCAGGCACTGATGGGCGGCGTGATGCAGCTCATTACAAAAATTGCGGTGGTGGCTGTGGGTGCATGGGGAATGCGGAATCTGGATGTGGTCTGGCTTGGCTGGCCCGCTTCCTTTGTGGCCGGAACCGTGATCCCGTACTTCTGCTTTCAGAAGATCGTGCGAGAAATAGAAACAGAATAAAACAGAAAGCGCCCCCGGAAGGCAAATCGCTCTCCGGGGGCGCTGTGTATTGATATTGATAAATCAGCTGAGCTGCAGGCTGTCCAGCACAGCGTTGACCACATCCAGCCCCACCTGACCGGGGGCGCTGGCCGTGCCGGGATTGGCAAAGGTCATGGCGGAGCCAAAGGCTTCGCCACAAAGGCGGCTCACGGCTCCCAGTGGGCCCATGCTCATGGTAATGACGGGCGTTTCGGGGTGGTGGTCGGTCATCTCGGCGGTGGCGGCCAGCAGCTCCAGCACATCGGCACGGCCCTGGGGCATCACGGCCAGCTTGGGCAGGTCGGCCCCCGCCTGCTGCATGGCGACCATCCGGGAGACCATCTCGGCCTTGGGCGGGGTCTTATGGAAGTCGTGGCTGGAGCACACGACCTTGACCCCGGCGGTGTGTGCGTCCTGAACCAGTGCGGGAAGGTCTGTGCCTGCGGTGAAGAACTCGATATCGATGAGGTCGGCACAATCGGTATCCAGAATGGTGCGGAGAAAACGGAGGTATCCCTCATGGCTGACCGGTATGCTGCCGCCCTCTTCCTTTGTGCGCAGGGTCACAAGCAGCAGCTTCTCCTTTAAGAGGACCCGCAGCTTTGCCAAGCAGCGCACCACTGCCCCGGGGTCGGCGGCTGCATCAAACAGATCGACACGCCATTCCACACAATCGGCGCACAGTGTGGAAAACGCAGCGGCCTTTTCCAGGATCGCAGATTCAGTGCGTTCTACAATGGGCAGAATGACTTTGGGGCGGCCTTCGCCGATACGGCAGCCGCGGACAGGAACACAGGACATGGCGTTTCTCCTTTATATTAAAGTATAGCTATATCATACAGGATACGGGATGACTCCATGATACGTTCTGCTCGCCGCCTTGTCAAGAAAGGAGCAAGCATTGTTTATAGGGAGAACAGAGGAATTTTATCCCCTGCAAAGAATTTGGAAAAAAGATGTCAAAAAGTGTTGACAGAAGGCTGGGGATGTGGTATTATACTTGAGCGCCAAGGGCCGCCGGAAAGAATGACTTCTGAA
>OJPH01001340.1_pt1 | contig 9445 bp, 10 predicted proteins | sample 1598481 | NCBI WGS metagenome assembly OJPH01 (sample SAMN03922482, study PRJEB24848) | human gut metagenome | isolation source: stool sample | host: Homo sapiens | place: Germany | collected 2011-05 | reverse complement strand
CTCCAGCGCCTTATCCTTATTCTGGAACTGGCTGCGCTCGTTCTGGCACTCCACCACCATTCCGGTGGGGATGTGCGTCACCCGGATGGCGCTGGACGTTTTGTTGATGTGCTGGCCGCCCGCACCCGAGGAGCGGAAGGTATCGATGCGCAGATCCTTGGGGTCGATGACAAGATCCACCTCTTCGGCCTGCGGCATCACCGCCACGGTTGCCGTGGAGGTGTGGATGCGGCCCTGCGTTTCGGTCTCGGGCACCCGCTGGACACGGTGCACCCCGCTCTCATACTTGAGCCGGTTATAGGCCCCTGCGCCGTTCACGGCAAGGATAGCTTCCTTGACACCGCCCAGCTCCGTCTCGTTGAGGTTCAGCACCTCCAGCTCCCAGCCCCTGCTCTGAACGTACATGGTGTACATCCGCATCAGGCTGTGGGCAAACAGCGCGGCCTCTTCGCCGCCCGCACCGCCGCGCAGCTCCATGATGACGCTTTTATCATCGTTGACATCCTTGGGCAGCAGCAAAATTTTGAGATTATTTTCCAGCTGCGCCACTTCCTGACTTTTTTCGCCGATCTCCTGCTGTACCATTTCCTTAAAGTCCGGATCAAGGGTCTCGCCCTCGAGCAGGGCTTTGGCCTGAGCAAGATGATCCTGCGCCGTGGTCAGGGCCTGATAAGCCTGCACCACGGGTTCCGCCTCGTGATACTCCTGCATCAGGCGGCGGAACAGTGCGGGATCTGCCGCTGTTTCCGGCTGGTTCAGGCGGATGGAAAGTTCTTCAAACCGGTGGCTGACAGCCTCCATTTGGGAAAGCAGTCTTGACATACTGTGCAGTTCTCCTTACATGACCCAATGGTTACTCGGCAGCGCCGGGCTTGAGCACTTTCTTGATGTTTTTTTCAATTTTCGCGCGGGGCAGCATGACCTCACGGCCGCAGCCCGTGCAGCGGATCTTGAAATCCATACCGACCCGGAGCACCTCGAAGCTGGAAGCTCCGCACGGGTGTTTTTTGCGGGTCTGGATGGTATCTCCCACTGCGATATCCATATTTCTTTCCCTCCTGCCGCCCCTTTGCGGGGCAGTACCCTGTGCAGCAGGTTTCCATGCCGCACATACAGATATAGTATAAACCAAACTCGTATAAAATGCAATTGTCCGCGCATAGAGTTTTAATGCCGACACCTGCTTTGTGTGCCGACGTGCAGCGGAAAACGCTAAAATAACACAGAAAGAGGAACAAACCATGATGCAGACATTTCGTACTGAAGGCAATTACCGCTCCGCAGACCGGCTCAGCCCCGCAGAACTGCGCGCCGCCATCGCCAGCCGCGAAATTTTACAGAGCACTGCCCTTGCCTTTGACACCCAGCGCCAGCTCCGGTTCGACCTGGGCGGGGTAAAGGCCGTGATGCCCTTTGGTCAGTGTGCCGATGGGGCCGAGAGCGGCACCGTGCGGGACATTGCAGTGCTGACACGGGTGGGCCGCCCCACCTGCTTTGTGATCGAAGGGATGGAGACCGGGGAAAACGGCCAGCCTTACTACCTGCTTTCCCGGGCTGAGGCACAGCGGATGTGCAAGGCAGAGTATCTGGACACCTTACAGCCCGGGGACATCCTGCCCTGCACTGTGACCCACATCGAGCCGTTTGGTGCCTTTTGTGACGTTGGGTGCGGCATCAGCGCCCTGCTGCCCATCGACTGCATGTCGGTCAGCCGCATCTCCTCCCCTGCCGACCGGGTGAGTGTGGGCCAGCAGATCCTGTGCGCCATCAAAAACCGGGACGTACAGGGGCGGTTCGTGCTGACCATCCGGGAGCTGCTGGGCACCTGGGAGGAGAACGCCGCCGGGTTCACCGTGGGCGAGACCGTGGTGGGCATTGTGCGGAGCGTGGAGGAATACGGCACCTTTGTGGAGATCGCCCCCAATCTGGCCGGCCTTGCCGAGACCTGCCCCGACCTGCACCCCGGGCAGGCGGTGAGCGTCTACATCAAAAACATCCTGCCTGATAAAATGAAGATCAAGCTGGTCATCGTCAACCACAGCCTGGGCCAGAGCCACCGGTTCGACCTGCGCTATTTCATCACCGAGGGGCATATCGACCACTGGCTGTATTCCACCCCCGAAAGCCGCAAGCGCATTGAAACAGATTTTGCGGTTGCGGCTTGCAATCCGGTCTGAAACCCTTTATACTATAAGAAAGTGATTCTTTACGGCCTGCCCCGAGGCAGTGCCGGGCAGCAATTTGAAATAACAGGGGGATGTGCAGAACGATGGCCGCCAACGATGCTTTTACCGCCGGTGTTCGTCCCGGCGGACTGACCGACAGCACGGAGATCCGGTTGCTGTTGTGTTATCTGGTAAAGAATGCCGGGCCGATCACCCGGACGGAGATCGAGAACGCGCTGATGGAAGAACAGCTGGTCAACTATTTTGAGATCGGCTCCTGTCTGGATGATATCACCCGCCAGCAGCTGGTCACGCTGAAGGAAGACCGCTATTCCATCACCGAAAAAGGACGCAAGGTCGCGCAGGAGCTTGCCTATGACCTGCCCCGCAGTGTGCGGGAGCGCGCGGTGGCGGCGGTTCTGCGCAGCCAGACCTGGGCCCGCAAAGAGGCCGAGTACAGCGCCCGTATCACCGAAAAGCCGGACGGCCACTGCTCCATCCGCTGCACCATCAAGGCACTGGATCAGGAGCTGTTTTGTCTGGACATCGGCACGCCTGACCGGCTGAGTGCCGATCTGGTCAAGAAGCAGTTCATCCTCAAGGGCAACGAGATCTATCAGATGCTCATCACCAAACTGACAGAGTAACAAAGAAACGGGGCTGTTGCAAAAACAGTCCCGTTTCTTTTAGTTCCAGCACGCTGCTGTGATCAATTCCAGCACACTGCCTGCAATGCAGCGGGCCTTATCCGAGATGAGGAAGCAGTTTTCCAGCTCCGCACGGCGGGGGTCCACATCGGCCACCTTGAACCCTTTGGTCACCGGGTAGCCATCCCGCAGCAGACCCCGCAGGATGCCGGAGATCTGTGTGACCACCGGCAGACGCTGACCGTCCGGCGTTTCGATCTCGGCCACAGCCTCGCCAGCCTCCACAAAATCAGCGATAGAATGCAGGTTACGGAAGATACCCGCGGCCTGCGCATGGAGCACACGCTCGGCACCATAGCCACCGATGATACCTGGCACGCCGGAGTTGGGTGCGGCAGCCCCTTCCCGGATGATGCGGCCCAGCTTGTGGCCGCGCTTGGTCTCCACCACCACGTCCACATCCTGCCCCGCCGCAAAGCCGGGGCCAAGGGCAATGGTCAGCGGTGCCATCTCCCGGGTGGTGCCCAGATTTTTCTTTGCGATGATGGCATCCACCAGAACAGCTGGCCTTGCCTGCGGCAGGCACGCACCCGTTGGGTCTATCAGGACCGGCACTGCGTTCTGTGCCCAGACGGCATCGGCATCCGCCAGCGTCTCCACCCGGATGCCCCGCATTCCTTCCACAGCGGTCTCGCCTTCGTAAACAGCCTCACAGAGAGACACCTGCCGACGGATGGCGGCGGGATGGGCTGTTTCCAGCACCAGCACCCGCAGCCCCGCCGACCAGAGCCGATGCACAACGCCAGTGGCAAGGTCTCCCCCGCCCCGGACAACGATCAGGTCATCACGCTTCATGGCTCATCCCTCCGGTTCCAGACGCTGCAAAAAGACTTCCATGGAGCCGCCGCAGGCCGCAATGGCCGCGGCATCGCTGGCCCCCTCTGTGGTAAAGGCGGCCAGCCTGCACGGGGCAGCCCCCGGCTCCAGCAATTCCCGCGCCAGCTGCTGGGTGCGGTACTCCATGATGCCGCCGCCCACGCTGCCCACGGCAGAGCCATCGGGCAGGACCAACATCTTGGAGCCTTCCTCCCGTGGCGTAGAGCCATGGCGGCCTACGATGGTCGCCAGCACCGCCGGAGCGGTCTGCTGTTCCAGCGCGGCCAGCAGCGCCGGGGAAAAGCCCTCGGTCTGCTGGCGGCTGTTTTTAACGGAGACGATCTCCGCAAGAATAGAAAGTGCGATCTCCTGTGCGGTTTTTGCGCCAATGGAAAGCCCAATTGGCGCGTGCAGGGCAGCAATGCGCTCTTGCGGCAGCCCAAGCTCGGCCAGTTGTGTGTGCACCAGAGCCGCGCGCTTCCGGCTGCCCATCATGCCCACATAGGCGGCGGGCTTTTGCAGAATAGAACGCAGGCAGGCAATATCACAGCTGTGGGCACGGGTCACGACCACAAAGTATGTCTCCTGCCCGCCGGGGATCTGCGCAAGACCCTCTGCAAAGGGCAGGCAGAGCACAGCATCGGCCCCGGCCTGACGCAGCTCCTCCGCAAACTCGGGGCGGTCCTCCAGCGCTGTGACCGGCAGGCCCAGCAGCTTTGCCAGCCGCACCACCGACGCGCCCACATGGCCGCCGCCGCAGACCACAAGCTGCGGGGCTGCGCCAAAGCGCTCCACAAAGATGCGCTGTCCGGCTGATTCCAGAATTCCACTGGAGGTCACAGCGGCCAAGGCAGGCAGATGTTCCCCCCAGAACGCAGGCAGTTCCTCCGGCCAGACCGGTGCTGTGTTCCGCAGCAGGACACGTTCCCCCTGCGCCGGGCCTTCCAGCACCGTGGCCAGCAGAAAATCCCCCTCCCGGTTATGGAGTGCATTGAAAAAAGAACGGTTTCCCATCCAATTCTCCTTTATTTGTTATTGTTCTACCACCGCTGCGGCATCATAGGCGGCGGGGTCGATGCGGCTCTGCCACAGCGGCCAGTCCTCGGGCGGCATCCGCCACGCAAGGCCGCACCCGGCAGAGAGCTCCCGGGGCAGCGGAATGAGCCGCCCGGGGATGTGTTCCGCTTCGCAGTGTTTTTCCCATGCCATCGCTTCCACTGTGGTGCGGAAGGATAACACGATATAGGGTCTCTTTGCACGCATCGTTTATTCCTCCGCCAGGCTGCGTACCGCACGGGCAGCGGCAAGCACCTCCTCCCGGGTGTTGGTGTGGGAGAAGCTGAACCGCACTACACCCTGCTCCACGGTGCCCAGCGCCCTGTGCATCAACGGAGCACAGTGCGCACCGGCCCGCACACAGATGCCGTACTCCTCCCAGAGCGCATCCGCCACACGGGCGGAATCCTCGCCCGCCAGGTTCAGTGAGACGATGGGCGCACGCGGCGCAGTGAAGTCACCATAAAGCCGCACACCGGGAATTTCCCGGACAGTTTCATAAAACAGGCGTGCAAGCGCATTTTCTTTTGTTTCCAGCGCTTCCACGCCCTGTGTCAGGAGCCAGCGCACCCCGGCCCCCAGCCCGGCGATCCCCGGCACATTCAGCGTCCCGGCTTCCAGAGCAGTGGGCATTTCGGTAGGGTGGCGTTCATCAAAGCTGTGGACTCCGCTGCCGCCCACCACAAGGGGGGCAACCTGCAGCCCGGGCCAGACATACAGCCCGCCGGTGCCCTGCGGGCCCAGCAGCGCCTTGTGCCCGGTAAAGCAAAGCACATCGATCCCCAGTGCCTGCACATCCACCGGCATGGCACCCGCTGTCTGGGCGGCATCCACGAGAAACAACAGGCCGTGCTTTTTTGCAAAAGCGGATACGAACGCCAGGTCCGTGCGGTTTCCGGTGACATTGGAAGCACCGGTCACAACCACTCCCCTGGTGTTGGGACGGAGCAGCTGCTCAAACTGCGCATAGCAGAGCACACCGTTTGCGTCCACATCCACAAAACTCACCTCACCCCCCTGCCTTTGGAGGCGGTAGAGGGGCCGCAGGACGGAATTGTGCTCACAGACCGTGGCGATGACATGATCCCCCGGGCCAAAGAGCCCGTTGATGGCCGTATTCAGCGCCTGGGTCGCATTGGATGCAAAGGCGATGCAGGCCGGGCCTTCGGCGTGGAAGAGCTGGGCCAGCGCTTCCCGGGTCTCGTAGACGATGCGGGAGGCGTGCAGGGTGGGCGCATAGGCTCCACGGCCCGGGTTGCCCGCTGTCTGCAAAGCATCCAGCATCGCCTGCCCCACCTCCGGGGGCTTGTGCAGGGCGGTTGCGGCGTTGTCAAGGTAGATCACGGCTTGACCACGTTCCCGGCGTTCAGCATCTTTTCAGCGATGACATACATATTGGTCACGCCGCCCACGGCCAGCTTCTCCGTTATGCCGTAGAAGTTCAGGCAGGTACCGCAGGTCAGGATCTCCACGCCCTCAGCTTCCAGTGCCTTCAGGTCTTCCAGCATGGGCGAACCCTCACAGGTCAAGGATGCGCCGCCGTTATAGAAGAGGATCGTCTTGGGCAGCTTGTCCTGCTGGGTCAGGGAGAACACGAAAGCCTTGAGCAGGGTCTTGCCCAGCTCCTCGGCCCCTTCCCCCATCTTGTCGGACGCGATGACCACCACCGTATCGGTGCGGGCATCCGGGATGCAGGTTTCCGCTTCTGCCTGCTGTTTCTCTTCGCCCGGCACAGCGGTTTCCGCAGCAGGCGTGTCCTTGATGGTAAAGCGGACACGGTATTCCTGCTCGGCCAGTTTTTCGGAGCTGGACAGATAGCCCTTCTGCTGGGCCATCTTGGTCAGGTTCTGGACAGCGATCTCATTGTCCACCAGCACTTCCACCTCGCCGGGGCCGTGCAGCTCTGCAATGGCCTTTTTGGCTTTGACCACGGGCAGCGGACAGGCATCTCCACGGGCATCGATCTTGATCATCGGTTGTTCCTCCCTCATTCGTATGTTACTGTGATCTCCGGTGTCTGCTTTTCCCCAATGGTGCCCACGACCTTTGCGGGCAGACCCGCCGCCTGCAGCTCTGCTTCCAGGGCAGCGGCATCCTGCGGGGCCACGGCAAACAGCAGGCCGCCGGAGGTCTGGGGATCAAACAGGATCTCTTCCATCGGGAAGGGCACCTTCTCAAACCGGACAAAGGGCCCGGTATGGTTGCGGTTGCGCTGACCGGCGGCGGTGTACAGGCAGGCATCTGCGGCCTCCCACGCACCGGGCAGCACCGGCACCGCATGGGCATCGATGACGCAGGAGAGCTTCTCCCCCATCATCTCGTGCAGATGGCCCAGGAAGCTGAACCCGGTCACATCCGTGGCGGCGTGCACCTCGTACCTGCGTGCGATCTCTGCCGCCGTTCTGTTCAGGGTGGTCATGGAACGAACTGCTGCTTTCATCTGTTCCGGAGCGGCTTCGCCCACCCGGTTGGCGGTGCAGATCAGCCCCACGCCAAGCGCCTTGGTCAGAAGGAGCTTGTCGCCCGGGCGGCCGGTATCGTTGGCCGTCAGGCGGTGCGGGTCTACCAGACCGGTCACCGACAGGCCGTACTTCACGCCGGTATCGGCAATGGAGTGCCCGCCCGCCAGCGTGCCCCCGGCTTCGGCCACCTTTTCGGCACCGCCGCGCAGGATCTCCCCCAACACGTTCAAATCCATGCTCTCGGGGAAGCAGACGAGATTCAGTGCCGTTTTGACCTCACCGCCCATGGCGTAGACATCGCTCAGGGCATTGGCCGCGGCGATCTGCCCGAAGGTATAGGGGTCATCGACCATCGGCGGGAAGAAATCCACCGTCTGCACCAGAGCAATGTCCTCGGTGATGCGGTAGACGGCAGCATCGTCCCGGCTGTCGTAGCCAACCAGAAGGTCGGGGTCTTTTTCGCCCCGGGGCAGCTTTTCCAGAATGCGGCTCAGTACCCCGGCACCCAACTTGGCGGTGCATCCGCCGCCGGTGCAGAATACAATAGGGCCTTGTTCTGCCATTTCATGCACGCTCCCTTTCATCAAAATAAGTCAACACACCCTGTACCTCATATTTTTCGCGCAGGAGCGCAAGGGTCTGTTCTCCTGCCGCAATGCGGGCAGGGTCATCCGCCTGATTGAGCACCACAGAAAAACGGCAGTTCCCCACCTGTTTTCGCCCCCCCTGCTCACTGGCCAGCAGCCTTGCCAGCAGCTCCGGGGTCAGAAGCGTTTCGGGGGCAGCGCCCAGCAGGGCGCAGGCCTGCTCCAGCCGGAAGCAGACCTCCCGCAGAGGTCTGTCCAGCGCAGACAATCCTGCCACGGCCAGCACGATATCGCTTTCCGGCAGCAGCACCGGTTCATGGGCCGCCGGAACTTTGCAGGGCATCCGTTTTGCACCGTCCGCTTCCAGAAGAATCATATCAGCCTGTGCCATCCAGCGGGTCAGCTGCTCCGGCGGCAGGGTGGTCAGCTTGCCCTGCTCTGCCGGGACACCGGCCACGGCATATTGCCCTGCCGCCCAGAGGGCCGCAAGGGCAGCCTCATCTGCGGCATAATGTGCCCCCGGCTGCCGGATGTGGGTGGTGGTGCTCACCAGCACCCGCCAGCCTTTGGCGGCACAATGCCGGGCAAAGGCATAGAGCAGGGTGGTTTTTCCGCCGCCGCCCACCAGCGAGACCACATGGCCCTTCTCAGCCAGAAACGGAAATTGTGTTTCCGGAAGCATCAGCGGTTTTCTTCCACCGCCATGGCGACCTGCTCCGGGGTGATGGGCAGCTCGTAGAAGCGGGTGCCGATGGCATTGTAGATGGCATCCGCGATGGCGGGCAGCGGGGTGTTGATGACCACCTCACCGATGGATTTTGCACCAAACGGGCCGTTTGGCTCGTAGCTGCTCTCAAACTCCACCCGGATGTGGCCGATGTCCACACGGGCGGGGATCTTATACTGCATAAAGGAATTCTCCATCGGCCAGCCCTTGGCATCGTAGGTGATGTTCTCGGTCAGGGCCATGCCGATGCCCTGCAGGATGCCGCCCTCAGCCTGCACACGGGTCAGGTTGGGGTTGATGGGGGTGCCGCAGTCCACGCAGGCGGCATAATCCACCACCTTGACTTCACCGGTCTCCTTGTCCAGCTCAATTTCAGCCGCGCCGACCATGTAGGGCGGGGGCGAAAGGGGCGAGGTGTGGGTCTCGGTAAATTCCAGCGGGATCTTATGGCCGAACTGGGAAGCAAAGGCGATCTCGGACAGAGTCTTTTGGCGGGTGGGGTCGGCGCTTTCAAACACGACCTTGCCGTCAAACTCCACGGCATCCGCCGGGCATTCCAGCAGCTCTGCGCCCAGCTTGCAGATCTGTTCCCGCAGCTTCAGTGCACACTTTTCGGTGGCCTTGCCGGTGACATAGGTGGTGCTGGAAGCATAGGAGCCGGAATCGTAGGGCGAAGAATCCGTATCCGCGCCAAAGACGGTAATGTTATCCAGCGGGCAATCCAGCACCTCGGCGGCGATCTGTGCCAGCGTGGTGTCGCAGCCGGTGCCCATATCGGCAGCGCCGATCATCAGGGTATAGAACCCGTCATCGTTCAGTTTGAGGGTAGCGCTGCCCACGTCCATGCCGGAAATACCGGAGCCCTGCATGGCCATACCCCTGTCTCTTATACACATCTGACGCTGCCGACGATATGCAGTGTGTA
>OJPH01001333.1_pt1 | contig 9480 bp, 10 predicted proteins | sample 1598481 | NCBI WGS metagenome assembly OJPH01 (sample SAMN03922482, study PRJEB24848) | human gut metagenome | isolation source: stool sample | host: Homo sapiens | place: Germany | collected 2011-05 | reverse complement strand
ATCTACACACTGCATATCGTCGGCAGCGTCAGATGTGTATAAGAGACAGGAACTATACCGACATCCTCTGGAACGGCATACAAGCAGAAAAGGTACAGCGGGCATTTGAGAAGCTGAATTACCGGGAACAGACCTTGCTCGAAAAACGGTTAGCAATCTGTATGACCTGCGGGCGAGTTGGCTCATGGAAGAACCGCCCCACTTTTGAAGAATTGGCGATTATGTTTGAGGGCAGCACAGCCAGCGGTGCAGAGCGAGCCTACCGGAAAGCGGTGGACAAACTGACAGAACTGCTGGTTGCCGAAGGTGCGCTCCATGCTGTCCGGCTGAAACAGAAAACCAAAACCAAGCGCAAAAAGAAAATCGCCGCCGCAATCTACGAATATCAAGCAGACTGCGACGGCGAATGGGGCGAAATTTCAGTTGATTTTGAGAACGGCACAGCAGAGATTATCCGACTTGCTGATTGGGATACAATTAAAACGAACTGGTTTGCCAAGGAGGCGATCCGGTATATTTTATCATTGTCGCCTGATGCTCTTACAAAATATATGCTCGTCCCCCTTGAGCCGCCACTTATATCTTGAATCCTTACAACCACTGTAAGTGGTATTTGCTGTGTTCCCATGCTATCATTTTATTACAAATGATAGGAGGTATTCACATGAAACCCATTTTGAATATTGAAAATTTAACAAAAATCTATGGCAATGTGCCAAGTCAAACAAAGGCACTGAATGGGATCACCTTCCAGGTGATGCCGGGAGAGTTTCTCGGCATTATGGGAAGCAGCGGTTCCGGTAAATCCACACTGCTCAATTGTATTGCGACTGTGATTCAACCCACAGGTGGAAGCATTCAGGTGGAAGGCGATACTCTGCAATCCCTCAAGGGAAAGGCTCTTGCAGAGTACCGTGGCAAAAAAGTTGGTTATCTATTCCAGAACTTTGAATTGCTGGACAACCTGACTGGCAGGGAAAACATCCTGCTCCCGACTTCCTTGCATGGGGTATCCGAAGCAGAAAGCAGCCAGCGGCTGAAGCAGTTGGCTGACTATCTGGAAATCACTGATGTTCTGGATAAGTTTCCGTCCAAGATGTCCGGCGGCCAGCGTCAGCGTGTTGCGGCAGCAAGGGCTCTGATCTTACATCCCCAAATGATCCTTGCCGATGAACCGACGGGTGCGCTGGATTCTAAGAACGCAAGAAGTCTTATGGAGAAGCTGTCCGGCCTGAATCGTGACGAACAAGCTACGATCCTGATGGTAACCCATGATTCCAATGCCGCCAGCTTTTGCAAGCGCATTCTGTTCATCCAGGACGGCGTGATCTTTCATGAGCTTCGGCGTGGAGACGAAAGCCAGCAGGAGTTCTACGGGCGCATCCTGAAGGTGATGGCGCAACTGGGAGGGGGCAGCGCAAATGTTCTCTAATCTCATTCTTCGGAACAGCCACCGCAGCCGAAAGGAAAACGGTCTGTTTTTCAGCTCCCTGGTGATTTCTATTGTTGCCTTTTACATGATTCTTTCCATCTCCACTCAAGATGTGATGCTCTTTTTGCAGAAAATGGAGAGTGACGCAGTTGACAAACTCCTGCTTCTGATTCCTGCGTTTTATGGGATGACCCTCGGTATTCTGTTCTTTTTGATCTATTTTGCCTGCAAGTATCAGTTCGAGCGCAGACGGCATGAGTTTGGTGTTTATCTAATGTTGGGGATGCGTAGAAGTAAACTGTTTGGTATGCTTCTGGCGGAAGATTTCCTGACCAGTATTCTTGCCATGCTCATAGGCTTACCTGTGGCTGTGGTGCTTTCAGAAATTGTCAGTCTTGTCACCGCCAAGCTGGTAGGCATGGGGATCATCGGTCATCAGTTTTCTTTATCCTGGTCTGCAATTGAATGGACGCTGGCAGGATTTCTGGCAATTAAGCTGACGGCACTTCTGATTTTGAGTGGACGAATCAGCCGCCAGGAGATCGGTACTTTGCTATCCCAGCCAACGAACCGCCCCAAAAAGCAAATGCCATCTGTTATCTATGGACTGGCTGCTATATGCGGAAGTGTGATGTTGGCAGTGGCTTACTACATGGCGATTCAGGGAATTGCATGGACAAAGGTAAGTATGATGGGACTGACTTTGCTGTTGGGCATAGTTGGTACGATGCTGCTTTTCTATGGGATGCGTGCGCTGATTGCTTTGATTGTTAAGAAAGGAAAAGGAAATAAGCAGCTTCATGTATTTACCTTCCGGCAGATTCAGGAGAATGTTATTCATCAGTCAACCTCCATGGCCATCAGCTCCCTGCTGATTCTGGCGGCGCTGTGTTGTTTTGGTGCGGGCGTAGGAATTGCAGGAACGAATAGCCTGTCTTCTGGCCATGTAATCGACTATACTTTTGAAGATCATACTGCAGAAGATTCATCGCAGGTTCTTCCGAATATAAAGGCAGCCCTGAAAGAAAACGGTTTGGAAAATCAATTTTCAGAGCTTTTTGAAATGAGGGTTGGGCGTATTCGCACCACAGAAGATTATGATAATGCCTACAGCATGGACGCTGTTATGGACTCTCTTCGGAGCCTGCCCCAGTCGGAAGACCGGGATGTCCTTCTGAACAATCTTGGTTATGCCACATACCCATATTTGATTTGTTTATCGGACTATAATCGTTTGTTGGAATTGTCCGGCAAACCGGCTCTCCAATTAGGCGAAAAGGAGGCCGCTGTCTATATTGATACAGAGTTTACTACGGTAAGTCGTACCGCAATGCTGAACCAAGTATTGGCCGGACAGCCCAAGGTGGAACTGGATGGTAGTCCGATTCATCTTACAGGAGAGGTTCAGTCTGTGAATTTGGTCACGGACCGTTCTATAACCTTGTCCTTTGCATTGATTCTTCCGGATGAAGCATTCCTATATTATAGCCAGGGAATGTATGATACCTATGTCAATGCGGTGCTCAGTGAGCAGGCTCTGGATGGAAATAGCCTTATGACTGCATATTTGGATTTGAACGAGAAGCTGGACGAAACTGGCATTGAATATGAAAGCTATCTTCAGAATATAGGTCGTCAGCTTTTCTACACCATAGCATCCAGTTATATTACCCTCTATCTTGCGATTGTTTTCCTGGTAGTTGCCAACACCATCGTGGGTGTTCAGTTCCTGATGAGTCAGCAGAAAACCGGGCGCAGATACCAGACCCTGATCCGCCTGGGAGCTACTTACGAAACCCTTTGCCAGTCTGCTGGAAAGCAAATTACCTGGTTTATGGGACTTCCTGTATTGGTTGCGGCTGTCAGCAGTCTGTTTGGAGTCAGGGCGTTATTTACAGGGATACTCTCGTCCCGAACCCGTGGGACAGTGTCTGAAATGCTGCTTGTATCTGCTGCTATGATTTTACTACTTTGCGTGATAGAATATATTTATATGAGAGTGGTCAAGCGCTCCAGTGATCGGTATTTGCTGACACTGATGCAGCCGCAGAGAGAAGAATAATTTGGAAGGAGGTGCTGTCGTGAAAAGAATTGCTGTTGTGGAAGATGAAGTCTATATGCGGGAAGAACTCTGCGATATGCTCCAAAAGGACGGCTATCTTGTGGAGGCAATTACCGAGTTTGAAGATGCCGCTCGGCTCTTGGCAGCCCTCCGCCCTGACCTTGTGATCTTAGACCTGAACTTGCCGGAGATCAGTGGCTTTCAAATCTGCCAGGAGCTAAAGAATAAAACTGCTATCCCCGTCCTGGTGCTGACTTCCAGAGATCAGGTAAAGGATGAACTGCAAGCGTTCCAGTTGGGTGCCGATGAATATTTGACGAAGCCGTGCAGAAAAGATCGACTTCTTGCCAGGGTATCCAATATTCTCAAAAGGTATGAAGGCCGTACCAATCTCATAGAGGGACCAGATTTCCTGTTAGACCAGCAGACCTACACGCTTTATATTCATAATACCTCTGTGGTGCTTCCAAAAAATCAGGGAAAACTGTTGGTCGCTCTTTTGTCCGGCGGCGATGCTCTGGTCACGACGGAGCAGCTTTGCATGGCACTATGGGGAACCACGGAATACATAGATGAAAATGCCTTGCAGGTTAACCTAACCCGGCTGAAAAAAACGATGTCCGCCCTTGAAATGAAGCAGCGAATCGTTGCAGTTCGAGGAATGGGCTACCGTTTGGAAGCGGAGGTGTCTCTATGAAGCAGCTTTGGCACATGATAGAACGGTACTACCCCTGGCTTCTGTTGCTGCTGGGCGTGGATTGCTTTTGCGCTGTCATTCTTTGGATTTCTGACATTCAGGTATTTCAAACCTTGATCGGGTTAGTAGTTCTGACGAGCATCCTTTTGTTTTCAGCGATTCTGTTTGTACTAAACAAGAGGGAGAACACCCACATGGAACTGTTCCGAGATTTCCTCAGTGATCCTACCATCTGCAATGAAGAACGGCTGCTCAGTGCCATTAGTCAGAAAGAAGGAGAATCTGTCCGATTTTTGGCTTCGGTTTTACGGGAATACAAAAACGAGAGTAACAATATGGCGGATGCCCTACGGGACTATGAAGAATACGTGGAGGGCTGGGCACATGAAGCGAAAACGCCCCTATCGTTGCTGACCATGCTCTTGGATAACCGGAACGATGAAATCTCTCCTTCCCTGCAAGCAAAGCTGGATTATGTCCGCAGTCAGCTTCAGGAGGATGTCACGCAGATGCTGTACTATGCCCGGTTGAAGAGCAGTACAAAGGATTACCGATTTGAGGATGTCAATTTGAATGACTGCTTGGGTGAAGTTCTGGAGGACTATGCCCCACTTCTTGAAGAGAAGCATTTTGTCATTCTCAACAAACTGCAATCTGAAACAGTCTATACAGACCGTAGAGGACTTCAGTTTATGTTGGGACAAATCGTTAGCAATGCCATCAAATATAGCAGCGATAGTCCCATGCTTACAATTTCCGTGATACATTCGGAGACTGCAGATATCCTTTCTGTTGAAGATAACGGCATTGGCGTAAAAAAATATAATCTGCCGTACATTTTTCAAAAGGGCTTTACCGGGGATTCTACTGACAGCAGAAAGAAGGCTACCGGTATGGGACTTTACCTGGTTAAGAAGATGGCCGACGATCTAAATCTTCATCTGGAAGCAGCTTCCCAGTGGGGAAAGAGCTTCAAGATTGTCATCTTCTTTCCTAAATTGAGATCCAACGGAGGGAAATAATATAAACAGAAAAACGCCCGCAGGATTTTCTCCTGCGGGCAGCGTGTTGTCAGCTATCCCAAGGCTTGTATTCTGTTACAGTTTTCAAATAGGTTTCGGGATCGCCGTTCAAGATAAGGTCTGCATACTCCAAAGGAGCGTTGTAGATCAAATAATCCAGCTCTGACCGCTGATACATATTGTCAGCAATCTCGTTCTCAACGACGATAGTGTCAATCGCAATCATACTGCCGTCGCTGAATTTCACTTCCACACAGCAATTATCCATATTGTAGGCACAAGATATTAAGGTTTTCATGGTATGTCCTCCATAATTCGTAATATAAAGCGAAAATCCCGTCTGACTTCCTGTTAGAAATCAGACGGGATTTGTCCGTATGCACCCCGGAAACCGTCAGCTAACAGTTGATAAGTAAATTAGTTCCTTATCACTGTTAAGCCAAAGCATCCGGGGGTTTTATGTTTATTCAGCTGAGGTTGCCGTTTTTGTCGCATTTCAGGCTAAGGCTTACAGGTACTTTGATGGTACTCCCATCATAACGCCGCCCCACCGTTACCGACGCGGTCGCAGTATTTCCGCTTTTACTTGCATATTTGCTTATCACGTACCAGTCAGAATCAAATATCGTTACATCTACACTCGAAGACGAACAAGTTGCGCTTGAACCATTATAGCTAAATGACCCTGTCAGTACTGCGTTCCATTTAGAAATACCATCACTATTGTAGTATGTATATTTTTTACTGCCAGTAGTACTTTGGGACGCCCGCGTTCTTCCAGAAATTACCTCCACCGTCATATAGCTTCCGTCCTCAAAGCGAATTACATCAACATTGTTTTCTTCCGCACTAACTGCTACCGGCATGATTCCTGCAATCACAACTACCAGCATCAGCAACGAAATAAAACGTTTCATTCTATTTTCCTCCTTTGTTATTCTCTGTTGGGTCAACCTCTATCACTTCCACCACTGCATACCTGTTCATGTCCTTGTAGAACTCCAAGTATGCAGCCAAGCGAAAACCAAGTCGAAACGTGACCAGTAAGATTGCCGCCGCAAGTATAATCACAACGATTCTGCGGTGAATCTGTAAGTTTCCCAGCAACTCTGCTGTATCCATTTCTGCAATATTGCTTTCTGCGATCTGCGTTGGAGTTCCGAAGCGGGAAACGATAGCGTTATAGTCTGCACCCGAATTTTCAATAACAAAATCCCGGACGGAGGACTCTACTCTGGACAGGATTTGTTTTTTCTGCCTCCTGTTGCCCGGCAGTTCCTCGCGCACTTCCCATAGATACCGCAGAAGATGGACATTCCAAACCATCCATATCACATCCTTCTATAATCTGTAGTACACCATTTGTGACTTCTTCGTATTCTCGAATCAGTTCTTTCAGGCGTTGTTCACCAGCAGGCTCCAAATGGTAGTACACACGTGTCATTCGCTTGCCTACCAAAACTTTTCTGTCAGAAATCAACCCTTGATCTACAAGTTTATAAAGCACCGGATATAGTGAACCCTCTTGAGTAGTAATTCTTCCTCCGCTCTTTCGTTCTGTCTCCTGCACTAGCTGATAACCGTACATATCTTCCTTTTTCAACAGTCCCAGAATGACAAGGGACATCACACCCCGTCGGAAACTGTTTTGTCCGCTATCTGTCGCCATCCCCGTCACCTCTCTTTCAAGTGTATTATAATGCAATGTACTTATTATTTCAATACCTATTTTACAAAAGTATTTGTTGACAAATGCTATGTTGTGTGTTATTATGACGATACCAAATTTAGGAAGAGGTGATTCCGATGGGCTGAATATCCCGTGTATGACTATTCAAAAGCCACACGTTTTGAAAGGATGTGATTGAAATGCGCCTGAACAGATTCGCTTGTTTGGCCTTCGCCTTGATTCTCGTTATATTGGCGGGTTGTTCCGGAAAGGATACCACAGTCAAGCAAGGTGATTTCTCGTTCAAACTATCAGACGGATATTCTCTTTCTGATGTGACAAGCGAGAACTGCGATATTGTTCGTGATCAGGATAATGCAATAATCGGCGGAATCGAAGTAACAAGCCTGAAGCCAAAGGATTTAAACGATAGCGACGACGCCACAGCCAAGATTATGTCATACCTGCAAAGCGAGTTCCATAAAACCAACAATGTCGAGTTCATAGCATCTTTCAATGGAGAAACAAATCCGATTGTCAAAATCAAGTTGACTAAAATTGCAGATGATACAAGCGACAAATCCTATTTTGACCATGTTTTCTTCACGAAAGACGCATTGGTCTACCATATGTGGTTTGACTTAGGCGTGGTCGATCAAGAGGTGGCCGATGGGATTATTTCCGATTCTGTTATGGACGGAAATACATGAGAAAGAGGTAAATTATGAATATCCTTAAAAAGTTCTGTGTGTTGTTTTGTGCATCATTATGGTGCAGAGTTTTGCCATCAGTGGGTTTGCCGCTGAGGCCAGCGTCCCCGCAGAAGACCCCGATGCAGATTCCTTTTTTGCCTTTGATTCGGGAGTCGCAAGAATGGACTCCGATGGCAGTTTTACCTTTTCGTTCAATTCCAGCTTAACATCCGCACATTTTAAAGCAAAAAAGGCAAAAATCACGGTGGATGTTACAGCCTGGCTTCGTGACATCGATAAGACGCCTACGTGGACAGACCCTCGGAACCCGACCACAGATGCACGGAAAACTTTCTCCGTTACCCTCTGCGCAATGGAAGGGGACGATATTGGCAGTTTCACCGTTTCTGCCAATGACACAAAAACGAGCCATACTTTTTCCAATCTTACGGTTGGCGCAGAATATTATCTGGAATTTGAGAGCGAAACGACCCTAGGCGCTCGGATTCGGTTTGACGGCAAGGGAAAAGTGTCGAATGTGACGGTAATTTGATGCTAAATCTTTTGCTTTGACGTGGACGCACTTTTAAGCTTACTGCTGATATCCACCGTTTTTATGTAGGGAGATGTGGGATGCTTTCCCACATCTCCCTATTTTGCTGTCACAGTTGACAAAATACACGTTTTGTATTATTATGATTTTGTGTCAATAAAAATTTACGTTTTCGGAAGGAGGCACTATTATGAAATCACGAAGAATCCTATCCATAATCGGCCTGATTCTGGCCGCGGTTTTACTGCTGTGTGCCGGCTGCGCAAATGAGAAATCCCTTGCCCCGGCCACCGTAAGCACGACCCAGACACCTACGGAACCCGCTTCCATGGGGCATCTGCGTCTTTCTGTCAGCTTCGACGACGATGCTGATTACGTTGAATATACCAGCGACGAGCTGGGCGGCAATTTCAGTGAGAAACTGATCTACAATTTTAACATAACCAGCGTGACCATTGATATTGACGGTCAGAGTATGCCACTGAACGAAGCGCTGCGGGACGGCTTCATCACCGAGGAAGAAATTTTCTGCGATGCCCGGCTGGACGCGCGGGAGGGATTCTGCGAGGAAACCTGTGAATCCCTGAACGGCCTGACCAATTTTACCTTCGCCTACCCCGACTACAATCTCCGGCTCCTTTATGACATTTATGAATCTCCAAGCGGTGAGCAGCGTCTGATTAGCGAAATGGTCATCTACGAAAAGAACGTGATTTTACTTCCCTGCCACCTTTTTGTCGATGAGGAAACCGGGGATATATATGACCGGGAGGATTGGGGGCTGAATTTTGAGATCACGGAAGTCTCCCCCACCGGCTTGACCCTTCGGTGTACTCAGTCCGGCGGGCAGCTGATCGGGCAGTTGGAAATTGTGGATTATTCGCTGTCCCACGACGGGAAATACCTGCTATTAAATGACGGTTTTGAATTCAGCCCTCTCACAGACCATGTTATTCTCAAGGCAGATGATGTCACCGAGTTCACCTTCGACTGGTCAGAACCTTATGGGCAGGTTTCCAGCGGAGAATACGAGCTGGTTCTCTGGATTAAGGATATTTACGATGAATCCCAAAAGCACCCTCTGATGCGGAACTTCTACGACACGCAGATTTACACAGTGCGTTTTACCGTTTCCTGAAACAGGCAATAAGGGGGTATTCCAATGAAATCACGAAGAATCCTATCCATAATCGGCCTGATTCTGGCCGCGGTCTTGCTGCTGGGCATTGGTTTTGCCATCGGCCGCAACGAAGTTCAGGCCGCCGCGCCGGACGCGGCCGACGATCTGAACAACCTCGCCCACACCGGCGATGATGTCCTTGCTCTGTCTCTTATACACATCTCCGAGCCCAC
>OJPH01001324.1_pt1 | contig 9581 bp, 9 predicted proteins | sample 1598481 | NCBI WGS metagenome assembly OJPH01 (sample SAMN03922482, study PRJEB24848) | human gut metagenome | isolation source: stool sample | host: Homo sapiens | place: Germany | collected 2011-05 | reverse complement strand
CCCTTTTTCGAGGGCGGGCATGGATGCCCGAAGTTGAACGCCCAAAGGCTTTGCAGGACGCAAAGCCAACAAAGCGTTCATTAAAAGGCAAGGGTGGTGGAGCGGGGCGAGGGATAGTGCGAATGTAAAAGCATATAAGTGCATATAGATGTTGGTATTACGAAAAGCGAGTGGGATAGTGCGGCTTTGGAAGGGTTGGTGCGGGGCGAAGGGATAGTACGGTTTGTGAAAGATTAATGTCAGTGCAGTTGTACCGGTATACTCACGAAAATATTAATGTCTTGTCGGTACGGAAAGCGTTTCCGGCGGTGTTGGCGATATATTTCACTGTGTGGGGTTTAATAATCGTTTTTTTGACAAACTGAAACCACCGTTGCGGGTATGCAACGGTGGTTTTGTATATCGTGTTATTTAAGGAAGCCCTCGATTATTTTTTCTTCGGCTTCTTCTCTTGTAAGACCCAGCGAGCAGAGCTTTAATATCTGTTCGCCTGCTATCTTGCCGATAGCCGCCTCGTGAATGAGTGCGGCATCAACATTTGCCGCATTGAGAGCCGGCTGTGCATCGACCTTGCCGTTATCCGCAAGTATCGCATCACAGGCGGAATGGCCTGTGCAACGGTTATTGCCCTCGACTACGGAGTAAAATGCCTGATGGGAATTTCCTCTTGCAACAGAGCGTGAAACAAGGTCTGCGCCGCTGTCCTCGCCGTTAAGCTCGACACGGAACTTTGTTACGGCTTCCTCGTCACCGTCGGTCATTATACGCTCACGGACAACTATCTTTGCACCCTTGCCGAGTACGGCGGAGGTGCTTCTTGTTGTTCTGTCGACACCTCTGAGCTGTATCGTATCCATCTCAAGATATGAATCCTCGTCAAGAACGCAGTCTGTGACGGGATCAATCTTTCTGAGTCCTGTGCCTTTGCCTGTTCCGATATGCTTTTCCTTGTAAAGCACTCTTGCGCCTTTTTCAAGGAAGAAGCGGTGGATGCCGTTGTGACGAGCCTGCTCCTCGCCGTCATTATGCACGCCGCATCCTGCTACTACAACAACGTCAGCGCCCTCGCCGATGTAGAAATCGTTATAAACAAGGTCGTCAACGTCACTGTGGGTAACGCAGGCGGGGATGAATACCGTTTCGCCCACAGTAAATGGCTTTACACGGATATTTATACCCGGCTTGTCCTCTTTTGATTCGATAGTGATATTCTCCGACGATCTTCTGCCGGCGCACTTGCTGTCCTCACGGATGTTGTATGCGCCCGCAAAGCCCGATACTTCGTCATAATCGGAGATTATCTTAAGCATTTCGGCTGTTGTGCCGTTGAAATTTACGTCCATTATATTGCTCACTGACAACCGCCTCCGTTTCTCTGGGGACATCTGCAGGCGTATTCTCCGCCGAGCAGTTTCGGAAGGACTTCCTCACGAGGTCCTGCCGTGCGTATTGTGCCGTCTGCTACTACTATTATTTCATCGGCAATCGAAAGAATACGCTCCTGATGCGATATTATAACGAGCGAGCCTGTGGTGCCGTTGCGTATTTCTTCAAACGTTTCCACAAGTCTTGAGAAACTCCAGAGATCTATTCCTGCCTCCGGTTCATCGAATACCGACAGCTTGACGTTTCTTGCAAGCACAGTCGCAATCTCAATACGCTTTGCTTCGCCGCCCGATAAAGCACCGCTCATCTCTCTGTCAATATATTCCTCCGCACAAAGACCGACCTTGCCGAGAAGCGCACAAAGCTCGTTGTGACCCAGCTTTTCTCCTGCGGAAAGCTCAAGAAGATCTCTTACCGTAAGACCCTTGAAGCGTACCGGCTGTTGAAAAGCGTAGGCAATGCCCAGCTTTGCTCTGCCTGTGATGTCCATATCCGTTATATCCGTACCGTCAAGGAGAATCTTGCCCGATGTGCATTTTTCCACACCTGCGATGAGCTTTGCAAGGGAGGTCTTGCCGCCGCCGTTTGGCCCTGTAATTACCGTAAGCCTGCTGTCCAGCTTACAGGTTATGCCTTTTATAATAGGTTCTCCGCTTGGAAGCTGCCATTTTACGTCCTGAAATTCCAGCAAAGTAGTTACCCCTTTCATTTTTTATCATATTATCGTACCATATTAACGTGATTATGTCAAGAGGCGGCGGTCGGTATTGAAATTTTTTTCGTTTTGTGATAAAATATTATGAAAATGATATGCGGTTTATTTTGAAAGGTAGGCATATAGGAATGAAGGTTTCTATTATTGATAACAGCTTGTGTGATTCATCATTTGTAAGTGATGTGAAGCCTGAGGTAATCAAGGCTTATATGGACGCACTGCACGAGTTCGGGGTGCGCTATATCGAAATGACCACAGACAGCTTTATTATGATACCGCCTGCAAGCGATATGTCAAAGATAATACTTCGTATGACCTCGGTGCGTGACCTGCTGTATATAAATTCGTTCGATTTTGCCTATGTTGTCGTGCCTGCACACCTGACCGACCTTATACCGAAAATCGAAAGGCCGGTTATATCCGAGCTTTGTCTGCACGGGTCGGACTATATGAGAGTCACGGAAATGTTCGAAAAGAACTTTGAGCTTGACAAGGTTTCGATGATACGCTTTGTTGACGATTTCAGAAAAAGTCCGCAGGAAATGGCACGGATGCTGGCGGAATACCGCAGAAAATACTACCGTCCGATAGATATATGTCCGACAAACAAATACACTAATGCCGTCAGCGAGGCTATAGCGGCGGTGATAGCGAAAAGCGACAGCCTAACTGTGAGATTCGGTGATTACGAGCAATATGCGGAACTGCAGGATTACACTGTTTCGCTTGCCACGCTTTTCGGTGTAGCGCCGTCACCGCAGATGATAATGGCGCTTTATAAATGCGGCTGTCTTTATGCGATGATATACGGCAGGCAAGCAAAAAGCACGCTTGATGACCTGAGATCAAACCAGATCTCGCCGCATTATGTTACTAACGTTGATAAGCCGAAGCCCTTTCTTCCGAGCGAGCGGACAAAGACCTCGTCTTACGTTACTCCTCCCGAAACGAAAGAAAAAGAGGGCGGAGAACTGCTTTACAGCAAGCTGAGAAGTATGATGCTCGACGCAGACAGTGCAGAGGAGCTTGAACAGGAGATCGAGCAGTTCTGCACACAGCTTTATAATAAATATGGAAACAAGTTTGAAAATTGAGCCGCTAAGACGGCAAAACGACTAAACAACTATATGTATAAAAAATCCATAAAAACACAGGCTATATAGTGCAATATGACGAAATGTAAAGCGGCTGAAAAAAATGCTTTTATTTTTACTGCAGATATGCTATAATAACTTTATACTGTGTCGGTGTGTACCCGAATGTCATTCCGACGCACTGTTTTATGAGATACAGAGCCTAAAAGGGCGTTTTATTATATCGAATTCTATATTTTAAATGAATCGAGGAAGTGTGACTTTTGGAAAAGTTTATTATAAAAGGCGGCACTCCGCTGAGAGGCGAAGTGCAGATAAGCGGAGCAAAAAATGCGGCGGTAGCTATAATACCTGCGGCGATACTTGCGGAAGATAAGTGCGTACTGGAAAATGTACCGTCAATCAGTGATGTTGATGTTGCTCTTGAGATACTCTCAAGTATGGGAGCGCAGATAAGAAGGCTGAGTAAGTCGAAGATAGAGGTGGATACGTCAAGAATCAAGGACGGAACGGTACCTTATGAGCTTGCCCGCTCCACAAGAGGAAGCAGTTATTTTTTAGGTGCGCTGCTCGGCAGATTCAAGAAGGCAAGCGTGCCGCTGCCCGGAGGGTGCGACCTTGGCAGCAGACCTATCGACCAGCATATCAAGTGCTTTGAGGCACTCGGTGCAAAGGCTGATATAAAGCACGGTATCGTTGACCTTTCGGCTGACAGGCTTATCGGTACGCAGATATATTTTGACAAGGTGACGGTCGGAGGAACGATAAATGCGCTTCTTGCCTGTGCAAAGGCAGAGGGACTGACAATAATTGAAAATGCGGCCAAGGAGCCTCATATAGTGGACCTTGCGAATTTCCTCAACTCTATGGGTGCGGATATTATGGGCGCAGGTACGGACGTTATCAAGGTGAAGGGCGTTTCACAGCTTCACGGCACGGAGTATTCGGTTATCCCCGACCAGATAGAAGCGGGAACGTTTATGGTTGCGGCGGCGGCTACCTGCGGTGATATTACGCTGAAGAACGTTATACCGAAGCACCTTGAGCCTATTACGGCAAAGCTACGCAAGATAGGCGTTTATGTTGAGATAGAGGACGATACGGATAATGTAAGGGTAGTCGGCAGACCTCATTATGAGGGTACGGATATAAAGACTTCTCCGCATCCGGGATTTCCTACCGATATGCAACCGCAGATGACAACGCTCCTGGCAATGTCAAACGGTACAAGCATGGTAACGGAGAGCATATTCGATACACGTTTCAAGTATGTTGACGAGCTTCGCAGAATGGGTGCGGATATTACCGTTGACAGCAGGGTAGCTGTAGTAAGAGGCGTGGATCATCTTACGGGCGCTCCGGTAAAGGCGAGCGACCTCAGAGCAGGTGCGGCACTTATCATTGCAGGACTTGCGGCGCAGGGCACTACGGAAATCGAAGATATTCACCATATTGAGCGTGGATATGAGAATATGGAAATAAAGCTGAGGGAGCTTGGCGCTGATATAGTAAAGCGTTATTATCCCGATGATGAAAAGATGAGAAAGGCACTCTGATGGCAAAGGTTGTTCCTGTATGTTCTTCAAGCAAGGGCAACAGCGTTTTTGTCGGTGACAGCACCTCGGGTGTACTTGTTGACGCAGGATGCAGTTTCAAGGCGCTGAGGGAAGGTCTGGCACTCTGCGGTATACCGTTTGAGGCAGTGAAGGCTGTGCTTGTGACGCACGAGCATATAGACCACACGAAAGCACTCGGACAGATAACGAAAAGAACGTCTGTTCCTGTGTACGCATCGGACGGCACTGCAAGAAAGCTGTTTTCTGACAAGCTGGTAGAGCAGACGGCGGTTATTCATCCGCTGTCGGAAATAAAGAGCGTACCTGTCGATATGGATATTGATTTTTTCCATACACCGCACGACGCTGCGGAAAGCGTAGGGTACACCCTGAAGTTCGGCGAGCATAAGGTCGCCTGCTGTACCGATTTAGGCTATGTTACCGATGAGGTGAGGGATAATCTGCTCGGAAGTGACACGGTATATTTAGAGGCAAATTACGATCCTGTGCTGTTAAAGGGAAATCCGAAATATCCGCCATATCTAAAAACGAGGATCTCGGGGGATCACGGACATCTTTCAAACGGCTGTTCGGCTGAGTTTTGTAAGGAGCTTGTCGCAAAAGGTGCAAGCCGTCTGATACTCGGTCACTTAAGCCAGGAGAACAATTCTCCGAAAATGGCGTATGAGGCGGTAGAGAAAACGCTGAAAACCGCAGGAATGTCATGCGGAGTTGATTTTACGCTTGATGTTGCGCCTGTTGTGACACAGGGAAAATACATAATTATCTGATGAATATGCACTGCATTTTCTGCTTGGTGGTAACTTTGCAGTTGTGCGGTGCTTTATTTTTTTTATTGCGAAAGGAAAAACTATGGCAGTATATCTTATACTTATGGCACTTGTGCTTGTGCTTGCTTATCCGCTCATCGAGCATAAGCCGAATATGGTGAAGAAGCTCTGTTATGTTATCGTGACATTCGGAGCAATGTATCTGATAAGCGTATTCAGATACGGATTGGGAAACGATTATTATTCGTATATCTATATTTTTTGGAATATCAAGGAAGCACCCGGACTTTCAATATTCAACTACGGGTATGAGCCGGGCTTTACAATCGTCACAAAGCTGATCTCGATGTTTACCGCAGATGTGAATATAATGTATGCGGTGTACGCACTGCTGATACTTATACCTACGGCGTATGCGATATTCCGTTACAGTGAAAATATATGGATGTCAACGATGATGTTCATATCGCTGACGTTCTTCTACTGCTCGCTGAGCTTTATACGTCAGTCGATAGCATTTGCAATCATACTCTGCGCTTACAGATTTATGAAGGAACGCAATCATTTCATGGTGCTGCTGTTTATTTTCTTGGCGTGTCTGTTCCACAGTACAGTAATAGTGCTGATACCGCTGTATCTGATTGCGGCTTTCGTAAAGCCCACAAAGATAACCGTACCGATATATGCGATATTGACAGCGCTTGTATATCTGCTTTCGTGGCCGATACTGCGGCTTGCGGTTGTGCTTCTTCCGCAGTACAAGGGTTATCTTGAGCTGAACTTTATCACACAAGGCTATCTGCCTGTGTATATTATAGTACCTGCAATCATTGTGACACTTGCGCTTATCGCACATTTCACGGGATACGGAAAGGCATATCCGAAAGAGTCGGCACTGTTTACAAACTTTGCGATATTCAACTTTATTATATGGTTTATAGCGACAAAGCACTTTGTTATTGAGCGTTTCTCAATGTATCTTTACATTATGATGATAATGTTCATACCGTCAATAGCAAGGTACTATATGAACTGTGCAAAGGTTTATCTTGCACGCAGGAAAAATCCCGACGCTGTGGTTGAATTCGATAAAACGGTAGATGAGGTCATACGTTCCAAGCATCCCGAAAAATATGCTAAGAAGTCTGCCGCCGAAACCAAAAAGAAAAAAGCGGTTTCACAGCCTGCACCGAAAAAGGCGGAGCCTGAACTGAGCGATATAGAAAAGGAAAAGCAGAGAATTTTAGCCGAAATCATGGCTGAGGACAGCGACAGCAATATAGTGACAAAGCCGGTTGAAGCTGTGGAAAATAAAAAGCCCGAAAAGCAGAAGAAGTATTCGTCTGTATTCGGAGAGCAGTTTGAGGCTGACGAAAGATATTTGCCGAAGAACAGGGAATTCAAAAAGAGAAAGAACGGTTTTGTAAACTTCGTAACACGTCCTGTTACGATATTTGCGGCTTTCCTTGTTGTAGTGGTTGGTGCTAACCTGTGGTACAACTATTTCGGTCTTACGGTATCGGAGAAGGGCTTCCACGGAGTTATGCCGTACAAGAGCATTGTTCCGCAGTATACAGAATTTGTGCTTTCAAAAGAAAGCAAGGATGATAAGAATACGAACCTCAGAAGCGAGGATAATTTCCTTAACTATATGTACAGGCTGAAGGAGGGCGAGAATTTCACCGCAATAATCTCGGCAAGAGGAGATGTGACGGGCGGATATAACGACGGCGCTTTATCGGCTATAAAGAATCTGGGGCTTGAAAAGCTGCTTACGGCTCAGGAAAATCAGCGTTATATTGCGATAATAGAAGGCGGCAAGGTAGTCCGTGAGGAACTGTCGGATGACAGAATCGACACAGGCATTATTGATGTGCTGGGCTATAAGACGCAGATAATCAGCGACGCAGATGAATCGGCTATCAGAATGGGCAACAAGAACTACTCGCTCAATGAGCGTGGAATGAATATCGTGGTGCTTGACAACACAACGAGAAACATTGTTGACAAGGTGCGTTTCAAGACGTATTACGTTATGCTGTCGTCAACAAGATAAGGCGGTAACACTTATGAGAATGAGAAGAAAAAAATACCTTGATGAACGTCTTGACGCTTGCGGCAACGTGAATCTCGGCTGGCTTGTGGATTATGCCGCAGAGCAAAGAGGGGAAACACAGCAGAGGACGCTTGATGTGCGGGAGATATTCGGCAATGATAATCCCGTTCATCTTGAGGTAGGCTGCGGAAAGGGCGGCTTTGCGGTTGAAGCGGCAAAGCGTAACCCGGATATTAATTTTATTGCGGTGGAGATGGCAAGAAACGTAATAGTCAGCGCTATGGAGCTTGCGGTAAAGGAAAATCTGCCTAACCTGAAATTCCTTATGGGAAAAGCGGAGTATCTTGAAAAATTCTTCCCCGAAAATTCGGTAGAACGGATATATCTTAATTTCAGCTGTCCTTATCCTAAGGAAACATATAAAAAGCACCGTCTTACTCATCCTGTATTTCTTGAGATATATAAGCACATACTTATACCGGGCGGTGAGATACATCAGAAAACCGACAATATGAAGCTGTTCGAGTTTTCAATAGAGAATCTGTCGCAGTGCGGCTTCAAGCTGAAGAATGTCAGCCTTGATCTGCACAACAGCGGATTAGAAGGAAATATTGTGACGGAGTATGAAAAGAGATTTTCCGAGCAGGGATTTCCGATATATCGTCTTGAAGCGATAAATCCGACAAAATAGGCTTTACTTTTCGTAAAAAATGGTATATACTGAGTATAAGCAAACGGGGTTTTACCCGGAAAGGATGTTTAGTATGAATAAGGCAATGATATTTTTCGGTATTGCGGCGGCTGTCGGTACGGGGTATATTTTAGCTAAGAAATATATAGATAAAAATCCTGAGGCTGTAGCGGCTGTGAAGGAAAACTGCAGTGAAAAGCTCCACAAGGCTTCGGTCTACTGCACGGGCGCAGTAAAGACGGGCAGTGAAAAGCTCACAAAGAGCGTGAATGAGATTGTATCGGCAGGCAAGGAAAAGAGCGCAGAGCTTATGAAGAAGGCGGCTACAACAGGTACGGCTTTCAAAAACGAGATAAACAATCTCAAGGACATGGTAGTGTCGATAAACAGCGGAGTTGATGTTGACATTTCCGATGTTGACGATGATGCGGACAAGAAGAGCTTTTCCTTTACCGAGGACGGAGTAGAGGACGAGATAATCGAATCTCCCGAAGAAGGCTCGGAGGCATTATAAAATCCGATAAAGCACAATGAAGTGTCACGGCGGTATTGCTGTGGCACTTTTGCTTTTAATATGTTTTAAGGAAGTGCGGAGTGATGGCAATATAAAAATAAGGACGGCTACACCCTTTGACGCAGAAGAACTGCTCGGTATTTATTCTTACTATATTGTAAACACTGCGGTAACGTATGAGCTTGAGGTGCCGTCAGCAGAGGATTTCAGACGTAGAATAGAAAAAACGCTGAAAAAATATCCTTACATAGTGGCTGAGCGTGACGGAAGGATAACGGGATATGCCTATGCCGGAGTGTTCAAGGACAGGGCGGCTTATGAGCGTTCTGCCGAAACGTCGATATATGTTGATGTCAATGAAAAGCGTCAAGGGACAGGGACGGCGTTATATAGGGAGCTTGAAAAAAGGCTTGCGGATATGGGGATAAGGAATGCGTATGCCTGCATAGCAAGCACGGATAATGACGATGAGTATCTGAATCACGACAGCATCAGGTTCCACGAAAAGCAGGGGTATACGCTTGTGGGAAAGTTTCATAAATGTGCCGAAAAATTCGGCAGGGAGTATGATATGGTGTGGATGGAGAAGATTATAGGGTAGTGGGCGATGTGTTCACGGTATGAAAAACAGCCTTGCGGGTTTCGCAAGGCTGTAAGATTTCAGAAAAAGTCTTTTGCTTGATGTACTTCTGCAATATCATTCAGCTTTGACAATGATAACAGGCTACCGATAGTTCTTTTTGTCGGACAGCACTTCTCGGGTTCGCTATTCGAGTGG
>OJPH01001322.1_pt1 | contig 9599 bp, 10 predicted proteins | sample 1598481 | NCBI WGS metagenome assembly OJPH01 (sample SAMN03922482, study PRJEB24848) | human gut metagenome | isolation source: stool sample | host: Homo sapiens | place: Germany | collected 2011-05 | reverse complement strand
GCCTTTTGAAAGAATGGCGATATGCGTAAGCTACGTTGACGGCGGTTTGAACGATAGTGAAAACATAAATTAAGGGGAGTATCGGAAGATGCTCCTCTTTTTATGTCGATAAAAGCAAAGCGGTAAGTTCGTGTTGCACATAAGCAAGAGAAGTGCTATAATAGTAACACTCGGAGATGCAATATGGAGATGCTTGACTTAAGCGATGAAGAACGTAAGTTTACGGGGAAACTTTTCAAAGGAGTAAAACATGAATGATGTATGTCGAATGATAAAAAAGCAGATGATAACGAACTTTAGCAATATGGAAACGGCGATAAAGACATACGACAGAAATGCATCTGTCTGCGGTACACCTGCGTGGAGGTATGTGTATCACGCTATTCACTCGGCGGACAAGTGGTTTTTCAATCCGTCAAAATTCACAGAACCGGATTTTCACGAAAACGGAATGGATAATCCCGATAATCCTTGCAATGTTGTTCTGAGCGACAAAGAGTTGCTGGACTATCTGCATAAAGTGCAGATAAAAACAGAAAACTATCTTGATAATCTGAGCGACGAGGATTTGAACGAAAAGCCCGACGGGTGTGAATATACAAGGCTTGAGCTTATCTTAGGGCAGTTTCGGCATATTTCCTCGCATATAGGAATGATAAACGGTCAAACTATAGAGAGAGCGGGAAGATTCCCTGTGTTTTCGGGTCTTGACGGAAAGCAGACAGACAAATTATATGACGAATAAGAACGAAGGAACAGAAGATGTACATTGATTTTCACATACACGCTTATGCGGACGAAATAGCGGACAGGGCGGTGCAGAAGCTGAAGGATACGGCAAACTGCAACGTTTATACTAACGGAAGAATAGACGATACAAGGCAGAAGCTGAAAGAGTGGGGCATTGATTACGGTGTTTTACTGCCGGTTGCAACAAAGCCGACACAGCAGACGACTATAAACAACTGGGCAAATGAGCAAAATCACGGCAACATAATATCGTTCGGCACGGTGCATCCTGACAGTGAGGAACTTTACAGTGAACTTGACCGCATATCGTCCTTGGGGCTTCACGGTGTTAAATTACATCCGGATTATCAGGGGCATTTTATGTTCGAGCCGTGTATGCAGAGGATTTATGAAAAATGCGGTGAACTGGGGCTTCCTGTTATTCTTCATATGGGATATGACCCTATATCATCTATGACGTTCCACGCAATGCCGTCCGATCTTGCGGAAATGGCTGAAAAGTATCCCGACTGCACATTTATCGGGGCGCATATGGGCGGAATGGCAAACTGGGAGCGTGTGCTGTATTATATCAAGGACGCAAGGAATATCTATTTTGACACAGCGTACTGTGCAGAGTATATGTCGGACGAGATGTTTATGGAAATGTTCAGGGCATACGGCGAGGACAGGATATTGTTCGGAAGTGACCTTCCGTGGAGCGATCCTCACGATGAGATAAGAATGATCGACAGAATGCCGATAAGCGACAGTGCAAAGGATAAGATATTTTATAAAAATGCGGCGGAGCTGTTGAAGACAGATATATAAAATAAAGGACGTGACTTTATCGGTCACGTCCTTGTCTTATATCCGGTTATTCGGCATCTTTACCTGCCGCCGCAAGTGCTATGGCGCATTCGATACGCTTTTTCTGAAGCTCGCAGGACAGCTTGTGGGGCTTCTTTACATCGCCCTCATAGATAAAGCTGTTTGCGTTACAGCCGCCCGAGCAGTAGAATCTTGCCCAGCAGTTACCGCAGTTTTCCTTGCTGTAGATATGTATACCTGCAAAGTAATCCTTTATCTTCTGATCGATCTTGTCTGAGAAAATGTCGCCCATCTTCCATTCTTCTATGCCTACGAACTGGTGGCAGGGGTAAATATCGCCGTCGGGGGTAACGGCAACATATTCGTTGCCGCATCCGCATCCACGCAGACGCTTTACGGCGCAGGGGCCCTGATTTAAGTCTATCATAAAGTGGAAGAAATTGAACTTACGCTTATTAGCGAGCTTCTGTTCCTCCATCAGCTTTTCAAGTCTGTCATACTCGGCAAATATAGTGGGGAGGTCGCTCTCTGTGATAGCGTAGGGCATTTCGGGATCGGTCACAACAGGCTCTACGGAGAGCTGTTCGAAGCCGAGATCGCTTATATGCAGAACATCGTTTGCAAAGTCGAGGTTGTACTTTGTGAACGTACCTCTTACATAATAGTCCTTTGTGCCTCTGCCGGCTACCAGCTTCTGATATTTCGGAACGATTATGTCATAACTGCCCTTGCCGTTTGGTGTGGGGCGGATATTATCGTTTACTTCTTTTCTGCCGTCAAGCGATAATACGCAGTTTGACATTTCCTTGTTTATATAATCTATCTTTTCATCGTCAAGGAGCATACCGTTTGTTGTAATGGTGAAGCGGAAGTTCTTGCCGTGCTGTTTTTCTATGCTTCTTGCGTACTTTACGGTTTCGACTACGGTATCCCAAGCCATTAAAGGTTCGCCGCCGAAGAAGTCAACCTCGAGGTTTTCTCTGTTGGCGCTGTGCTTTATAAGGAAATCCATAGCTCTTTTACCCGTTTCGGGCTTCATCAGCATTCTGTCGCCGCCGAAGTCGCCTGTCTGGGCAAAGCAGTATTTGCATCTTAAGTTGCAGTCGTGGGAAACGTGCAGGCACATAGCCTTGATAGGCGCTTTCATAGCCATTGCGGCGTACTGCTCGTAATCGTCCTCGGTAAAGAGCATCTTTGCGTCGTAAAGCTCTTTAAGCTCTGCGTAGCACTCCTTTACATCTTCCTTGTCGAAGCCGTCCATCTTAGCGATTATCTCATCGGGACATACATCGGCAAAGGGGGGAGCGACATAGTCGAGGAGCTTATATGTCAGCTCGTCCACAACGTGAACGCCGCCGCTGCATACGTCAAGTACAATGTACTGACCGTTCTGCACATACTTATGTATCATTTCTTTCATTGGTCAAATCCTTTTCTGAGTTATATAAGGCGGTTTTCCGCCGAAATATTCAAACAAGCCAAAAGCTCCCGTGTTTTTCGGGAGTTATGCCTGCTCTGCGTTGACCCGTTTTACGAAAAACCGTTGCCTTAACTGCGTGAAAAAAGCAGGGGCAAAGGGGGCGGCAGCCCCCGATATTTTCTCCCCTCCCTTAAGGGAGGGGCAGGGGGAGGGTTGACCCTTGCCGTAAAACAGAACAGAACAAGCCAAAAGCTCCCGTATTTTTCGGGAGCTTTCAAAGCATTTCTCTTACCCGTGCCTTACTTGTTTAAAGCCTCGCACTTCTGGTTAGCTACTGTGCAGCTTGTCTTGCAAGCAGACTGGCATGATGTCTGGCATCTGCCGCAACCGCCCTTAGCAGCTGTTTCCTTGAGGTTAGCCTTGTTAACAGTCTTAATGTGCTTCATAAAAACACCTCCGTTTATGTTATCATTCTAATTGTATCATAAAGATACGGAAATTTCAATAGTTATTTTGAAAAATTACATCCAACCGCAATCGTCATATTCGCTCCACTTGTCCTCAAGCTGTTGCTGTTGTGACGCAAACTTCATAACGATATAGGCAACGCACGCTACAACAGCTATGAGAGCGCCTATAACGGGAATGACATAATTCTTTTTCTTTTTTTCTTCCATAGTATTTTTCCTTTCGGTATTATTAAAGCCTGACGGCAGATTTACATATTAAGATATTCCTTATAGATCTCCGACTTTGAGAACGGGGTTTTTCCTGCGACCTGTCTGCAGGCATCGGACGGCTTTATTCCGCCGTCAACCAGTTCTTTTGCCATAAGTGCGGCATCGGCAAGGGTAATATCCTCGTTTTCCTTTACCTTTGGTTTTCCCTCGACCACAAGCACATATTCGCCTCTCGGCGTAAGCTCCTTGTAGCGTTCTATCATTTCTGATATAGTACCCTTGATAACTTCCTCGTGTATCTTGGTAAGCTCTCTGCAAAGGGCTATCTGTCGGTTTCCGAGAACTCTGTACAGATCGTCGAGCGTGTTTTTAAGTTTATGGGGCGCTTCGTAGAATATAAGCGTTCTTGAAAAGTCCTTGATTTCGTCAAGGTGTTCGTCACGCTGTTTTTTGGTAACGCTTAAAAATCCCTCGAAGCTGAAGCGTGATGTGTCAAGTCCGCTCATACAAAGCGCTGTTATTGCGGCACTGGGGCCGGGTACGCTTTCTATCTCAACGCCGTGCTCGTGGCACTCTCTTACAAGTTCTTCACCGGGATCGGATATGCAGGGCATACCTGCGTCGGTCACTATGGCGCAGGTTTCGCCGTCAAGCAGACGGGCGGTTATATCCTCGCCACGCTTGTTACCGCTGAACTTGTGGTAGCTCACCATAGGCTTGCTTATAGAGAAGTGGGTAAGCAGTTTCTGAGTTACTCTTGTATCCTCTGCGGCGATAAAATCGACCTTGCCGAGCGTTTCTACCGCTCTCGGTGACAGGTCCGACAGATTTCCTATCGGAGTGCCGACTATATATAATTTTCCTGCCATATTTCTGTGTCAGCCTTTCTTCATTTTTGTGCCGTAGTAGATTCTGTTCATTTCATCGCTGTAGCCGCTGTCGCTGTAAACCTCAAAATCGGGGAGAAGCTCCATTCCGGGCTTGCCGCCCTTTTTTCCGCTTATAAGCACGAGCCACGGCTTACCGCCTGTGCGGTTCACTACATTCTGCATAACCTTCGGCTCGATCCCGTGTGAACGCATAGAGCAGATGACATCGGCAAGGCGAAGCGGTATCTGACATATTTTAAGACTTCCGCCGAACTTCAACAGCGATGAGGCTGTCTTCATAACATCGTCGATATTGCACAGTATCTCGTGTCGTGCCGCCGCCTGTACATCGGAAAGGCGTTCCTCTCCCGAGCCTTTTTTCCAGTAGGGCGGATTTACCGTCACTATGTCGAAATATTCACGGGGTACGCCCTGCGGGTCTTTAAGGTCGCAAAGCACCGGCTTTATTCTGTCCGAAAGGTTATTTTCGGCAACGCTTTTATCAAAAAGTTCTACCGCTTCAGGCATTATCTCGATGCCGTATATCTCTTTCGGGGGCTTTTTGGATATGTTTCTGCACATTATCAGCGGAACTATACCGCAGCCTGTGCACAGGTCGCACACCTTATGGTGAGGTGCGGGGTCGGCAAAATTCGCAAGGAGAAATGCGTCCGTGCCGAAACGGTGATCCTCGGAAACATATATCTTTGTGCCGGAAAGGTCGAAGCTCTCATATTTTTCTGCCATATCAGCCTACCAGTATATTTCCCTCGGGGAGAATCCTGTTCTTATCCGAGTTGTGATTTTTTCTTATTATAAGAGAGGTCATAAGTGTTACGGGACCGATTCTTCCTGCGAGCATGGTGAATACCATTATAAGCTTTGCGGGGATATTCATCTCTGCGGACGCACCTACAGAGAAGCCTGTAGTAGAGAATGCGGAAACTACCTCGAATATTGTTTTCTGAAGCGACATACCCTCACAGCACATAAGTATGCCTGTGAATGAAACGGCTATAAAAGTCAGCGACAGAACGATAACGGTGAAGGTTTTATATATGGCGTCACGCTTTATCCTGTGGCCCATAAGATAGGTATCTTCTCTGCCCTTCAGCACGGAAATTACCGTACAAACGACAAGTGCAACGGTCGTTATCTTGATACCGCCCGCTGTGGATGCAGGTGCGGCACCGATGAACATAAGGATAGTGATAATTATTTTTGTAAATGGCATAAGCTCGTTCATATCAAAGCAGGGGAAGCCTGCGGTACGGGAACTTGCACTTAAGAGTACAGAGGTCAGAATTTTTTCTCCTACGGGCATCTGTCCGAGTGTGTCCTGATTGCTGAATTCTACAATAAATATTATAGCGGCGCCGACAAACAGCATAACGGCGGTCATTATAAGAACAAGCTTTGTATGCAGGAGAAGCCCTTTCGCCTTGCTGTAATGCCTTATATTACGCCATACGATAAATCCCAGACCGCCTGTTGTGATGAGTACCGTGACGGTTATCATAACAAGGGGGTTGGCGGTGTAATTGCTCAGTCCCACTGCTCCCTGAGTTGCTGTGAGCAGGTCAAAGCCGGCGTTGCAGAAAGCGGAAACCGACAGGAATACCGCTTCGAAAATTCCGAGTGCGCCGAAGTCGGGAACAAAGACAAACGCAAGTATGACAGCGCCGACAAATTCGATGGCAAACGAGTAAAGGACAATTTCATAGAAAAGCCTTTTCGGTGTGGTTTCGAGTGCGTTGTCGGTAAGGTCGCTTGCGGCGATTTTTACGGTTGACCAGCCCAGCTTTTTGCCGAGTATAAGGTTGATGAACGTTACCAAGGTCAGAAAGCCGAGACCGCCGACTTGTATAAGAGCGAGAATGACGCCCTGACCGAAGCCGTTGAAATAATTGAAGGTATCGAAAAGGGTTATTCCGGTAACGCAGGTTGCGCTTGTGGCAGTGAACAGGCAGTCTATGAAGCTGCTGAACTGACCGCTTTTTGAGGATATAGGCAGGAAAAGAAGTGTTGCACCTGCCAGTATTATAATTGAAAATCCCAGAACGAGCATCCTTGACGGCTGCATTTGTCGGGTTTTCTTTTTGAGTTTAGGCATTTTGGGTTATATCTCTCCTTAGCATTTACAAAGTTGTTATTTACTCTCGGAAAGGGTATTGTTTCCGGGCTTTTCAGGCGGTTCGCCGTTATCGTGGCGGATCGCATTATTTCCTATCGCATAGACGTTTATATCGTTGATGCGGCCGATAAGCACGCAGGCACCGCTGACCTTTACGGAGTCGGAGCTTACAACGTAGCAATCTGTCGGCAACGTTCCGCCCTCTTTAATATATTTTACCGTTGACGACTGGTTGTAATACTGGATACTCATTGCTGTCATACGGTCATTGTCATAAACTATTATGGTTTTGTTTTCTGTGCCGCCGGAATATTCAGCGATACAGCGGTTTATTTCAAGCGTGTCGGAAACATTTTCACGGCTTTCTTCCGCATACCCGAAAAGACCGCTTGAAGCGGACGATACGCAGGCATAGCAGATAACGCCCGTGAATATAAAGGCGGTTATTACGGAAGCGTGGTTTTTTGTACAGCACACAACAGGTACTGCTGCCGCAAACACGGTGAAAAGAAGGCATATCGGGTAAAGCATATCCGAGTTTGTAAGTCCGACGGACGAGTCGCATCCGATAAGCATAGAGGTGATGCCCGGCGTTATTACGTTGCTGAGTATCTGTCCGCCCGACTGAGTGCAGTTATACATCAGCAGTGCGGCGGTAGCGGCAAGACCGTTCCCGGTCACAGAGATAAGAAGTCTTGTATAGCTTATGCCGTACACGAAAATATAGCAGAAGAACAGGAGGATAAAGGGGATCGTTACGGCAAAGACCGACGCTGCGCCGAATACCGTATCCTGTGCGGAAATGTCACAATCGGCTTTTAAGAAAGCGTCAAGGGGAACGGCGAATATAAGCATAAGCGTACACAGCACGCCCATTGACACGAATCTGTTATCATAATACTGCTCTTCCTTGCGTCTTTTACAGCGGATGAAGCTGACAAGTGCAATTACGGCAAAGGTGACACCTGCGCCGCCAAGTCCCCACGAGGATACTATGAAGTAATATAAGCGTCCGCCTATAAGAGTAAGCAGAGCCGCACTGTTTTCGGACAAAGCCTGCAAAGAGCCTGTGACCGACTCCACGATACCTCCGGAATAAGCGTAAAGGTCTTTTGTGAGCCACGTCAGAATAATATCGGCGGCAAAAAGAAGTATAAATGTTATTGCATATGTGCTGAAATATATGCTTTTTCTGACTCCTGCGAGCTTTGCATAAAGGCAGTAAAGGCATACGGCGAGGAACACACCTGCGCACGACGGTGACAGGAAATAAGCACAGGCTGTAAGAATGCCTGCGGTGACCGAAGCAAAGAAGGCACCTGCTTTTTTTCCGTTTTCCTTTTCGCCTCTGAATATTAAAAGCAATAAAAGCCAGACAAAAACGGCGGAAAGCGGTTCTGAAAGCAGGTAGTGGGAATAGATAAGCACTGACGGGAATATTCCGCACAGTGCTGTTACGAGAAGTCTCTGCCACAGCTTTGTGACACCGAGTTTTTCTGTCAGACGGAAAGCGGAAAGAGGGATAAGCGCATAAGCGGCTGAATTTATCAGCATAAACAGCTTATACTGGAACACGGGGTCGGGGCAGAGCATGGTCGGAAGGTAGGGTATTCCACGCAGGAAGCCGCTTATGCTTCCTACAGGCGACATTACACCTGTCCAATCTCTGCCGAGAAATGCGGCGGCGGCCGCCGCTCCCGTGAATTCTTCCTCAAGAGATGCGGTCTGCATAAACATACCGAGCGCAGAGCCTAATATAAAAAACACAAGGAAAACAAGGAGCGACATTCCTTTTTCGCCCTTTTTGCCGTAAAATGTTTTAAGTCTGCTCAAAATGCCGTCCTCCCTTCGTTAATGTCGTTTATCTGCAAAAATATCAGTTTACCAGTTCCTTAAGAACGGAGATGCTGATGCCGAGCGTATTGTTGATAAGCTGGAAAACGAGCATCATAGCTATGGCAGTGCAGAATGAGAATGCTATCGCATAGAATATTCCGGGTTTTCCTGCCGCTTCAATCCTTGCAAGTATGCGTTCACGGCTTTCATCGGGGTATTGCTGTTTTATCGTCTTTATTTTTCTGACTGCAGTTTTCAGATAGAAGTAGTTGAAGAACATAAGCACAAAGATATTCAGCGCAAGGGATACCATAGCGGTAACGATATATGCAACGGCAAGGTCGCCTGAGGACAAGCCGAGATTATCGGCAAAATAGTTGAGAAGAATCCTTGTTTCCGTTATCAGAAAAAGCAATATCATCATAATAACGCCGAACAGATTCATCCTGCGGTAAAAGCAATGGATAGGGAAGAACAGGAATGACGCAAAGTTCAGCTTGAGCAATTTGTTGTTTTTTCTGATGTCCTTGAATACGGGAAGATAGTAATATCCGTTCTTTCCGACAAACTTCAGAAGCTCCTGAGCGGTCACGCCGTCAATCTCCTCAAAATCCTTCTGCTGTTCAAGCAGTTTTCTGTCCATTATCTCACGGTATTCGTCATAGCTTTCAACGTGGAATATTTCGAAGCCGTCCTCGCTTGTTTCGGGCTTGTTGATCCTTGCGGATTCGACGTTTTCAAGATGTTCACGCAGTTCTGCACTGTCGCCCTTCCACTCGTAGCTGCCGTGCTCGGCGGAGTGTATGCAGGTGCCTACCCTGTTCCAGCACTCACGGTGGTACGGAGCGCCGCATTCGGGGCAGACTACAATGTCTTCATCGTCAAAGAATTTCATGCCGCAGGCGGCACATTTTTCGTTTTTAAACTGTTCGTGCATTTTATATCCTTAATCTGATTTTGTTCAGTGACTATATTTAATATATTATAACACGGTTTAAACACGCCGTCAAGTTAAAACGACGTGTTTAAACCGTGTTAAAACATTCTCGTAAATTCCCAAAGTAAGTTCCACAGTGGAAATTCGAGTGGAACTTACTTTA
>OJPH01001313.1_pt1 | contig 9667 bp, 9 predicted proteins | sample 1598481 | NCBI WGS metagenome assembly OJPH01 (sample SAMN03922482, study PRJEB24848) | human gut metagenome | isolation source: stool sample | host: Homo sapiens | place: Germany | collected 2011-05 | reverse complement strand
GTATAAGAGACAGCCATCGATCAGGTCGTGGGCGTTCTCCATCAGAAGGATTTCTATATCAACGGCAAAATGACCGATCAGCCCATCGCCCAGATCATGACGGAGCCGCTGTTCGTCTACCAGCATACCAAAATCCGGGACATTCTGAAGATGCTCCAGCACCAGAAATCCCACATTGCGGTCGTGGTCGATGATTTCGGCGGCACGCTGGGAATCGTTACGATGGAGGACATTCTGGAAGAGCTGGTAGGTGAGATCTGGGATGAACACGACGAAGTTGAGGAGGATTTTGAAAAGCTGGGTGAAAACCTCTACCGGGTCGATTGTTCCGTCAGTCTGGAGGACTTCATGGAGTTCTTTGACGTGGAACTGAAATCCGACAGCGTCTCCGTAGGCGGCTGGGTCATGGAGCAGCTGAACAAGGTGCCGGTCAAGGGTGAGTCCTTCACCACGAAGCATCTGGAGATCACGGTTTCCGAGCTGGATGCTCACAGGGTATCCTCCATTACGGTCAGGCAGCTGGATGGATCCCCTTCTGGCTGCGCTTCTTCTACATAAATCGACGAAAACGCCGGAATTCCTGTGATTCCGGCGTTTTTTGTCCCGATTCTGTAGAAAGCAGAAACGTCATTCTGCCCAAAAAGGAATCTATTGACAACCTTACTTTTATAAAATACAATAAACCCACATACAAACGAAAAGGGGCAATCCGAAATGGAGAAAAAACGCACACGGGACATTCGCTTCTGGGTACTTGTCTGGGGTCTCGGCCTTGTGGGACAGTTATGCTGGAACATCGAAAACCAATGGTTCAATACCTTCGTATACGCCAAAATCGCCAAGGACCCCACCATCATTTCGTGGATGGTCGCCATTTCGGCCATCGCAACTACCATCGCAACCTTCCTGTTCGGAACGCTGTCCGACCGGAAGGGCAAGCGAAAAAATTTCATCGGTATCGGATACATTCTCTGGGGCATCTTCACGATCCTGTTCGGCACGACGGAATGGATCACCGGCGGCCAGCCTGCGAGTTCCGCCCAGGTTCTGATGCTTGCGGCGACGGCTGTTGTCTGTGCCGACGCGCTGATGTCCTTCTTCGGCTCCATGGGCAATGACGCGGGCTACAACGCATGGCTGAACGACATGATGACCGAGCAGAACCGGGGTTCCATCGGCGCCGCCCTTGCCACCCAGCCCATCATCGGCACCATCGTCGGCACGGTGGTCGGCGGTATACTCATCGGCGGCAGCGACAATTATATGCGCCTGTTCGTGGTCATGGGCGGTTTCGTAATTCTGTTCGGAATCGCGGCGATCCTCTTTATGAAGGACGCCCCGCAGCTCAAGCCCAGCAAAAACGGCAGCTTTGGAAAGCAGCTTTTCAGCGCGTTCAATTTCCGTGAGCTGATCAAAATGAAAGAGCTTGTCTGGGTTTTCCTTGTGCTGACCGTGTATTTCATCGCCTTCAACGTGTACTATCCCCATATCGGGAATTACATGATCTATTATCTGGGATTCCGCGCCGACAGCATCGGAATCATTCAGGGCATCGCTCTGATCGTCGGTATGCTTTCGGTCGTCCCCGCCTCCAAGATCCTGAGCAAAAACAAATTTGTCCTCGCCACGTCCATCGCTGTCTTACTCAGCTTTGTCGGCGTGGGGATCGTTGGTCTCTTTGGGCGTCCGGAAAACGTTGATCCCAGCACCATCTGGAACTGGTCGCTGCTGATCGGCCTGTTCTTCTTCGGATGCGGCTATATCATGTTCATGCAGGTGACTTCCGTATGGATGAAGCAGCTTTTCCCGGAGGAGTCCAAGGGGCAGTTTGAGGGCTTCCGCATCGTTTTCTTCGTCCTCATTCCGTGGATCGTATCGCCGTTCATTGCCAATCCCATCATCAAAAACAACGGACAGATTCTGGATTCCAACGGATTTGCGGCGTATCTTCCCACTCACGTCCTGTTTTTGATCTCCACACTGCTGGTTCTGGCGACCTTTGTGCCGCTGTTCTTCGCCGCACGGCAGCGTCGGGCGCGGGAAGCAAAGGAGCCGGTACGTTGATTTGGTGCATGATCGCGGCGCTGTTTTTGCTGGCAGTTTTCGCCCTTTCGGTGCTGATTGCGGAAAAGTGTCTTCAGATGGTCGTAAATCCGGTGCGCTACGACGTCGATTACGTCAAAGCGCTGGAAACGACAAATGGCTTTTCCGACTGCATCGAAGCATATGAAACAAAATGGCAGCGGACGCCCTTCGTCCTCCACTGTGCGGGCGCGGACATCTCCGGCGAGTACATGATGAATCCGGCCGACTCCGGAACGCCCCGCAAGGTGGCGATCATCTGCCATGGACACACCGTAAACCGGTATTCCGACCTCAAATATGCGGATATTTTCTACCGCGCCGGGTTCAGCACCGTGATTTTTGACGAGCGCTATTTCGGTGAATCCACGGGAGACTTCTGCACCCTCGGGCAGAACGAAGCCCGGGATGTGGCCGCCATCATCGCCTATGTCAGGCAGATATTCGGTCAGGACTGCGTCATCGGCCTGCACGGCGAATCCATGGGCGCGGCCACCGCGCTTCTGACGCTCAAGTACGAGACGCCGGATTTTGTGATTGCGGACTGTCCCTTCGCGGACAGCAAGCTGCTTTTTGCCCAGTGGTTAAAGCGCAATCTGCACATTCCCATTGGCCTGATCTGGCCGATTCTGCGCCGCCGCGCGAGGCGAAAATACGACTACGACGTCGAATCCGTCTGCCCGATTGCGGCGGTGCAAGGAAAAAACGTACCGATCTGCCTGATGCACGGAAAAAGCGACAATTTAATTCCGTATACCCACAGTGAAATGCTGCGCAAAGCCTGCGTAAATCCCAACAGCGAGCTGCATCTTTTCGAGAATGCAGACCACGCCCGGTCTATCGTTATGGCGCGGACGGAGTATGAAAGACTGGTTCTTGCTTTCCTGCACAACTGCGGGCTGTATGGGACGGAAAATAAACAATAACCGGAAGCTGCCCGGTATTCAAGGCAGCGCCGGACGGGACACATCAAAAAATAAAGCGCAGAAGTCAGAGTTCGACTTCTGCGCTTTTTGGATAGATTGGAAAAGATGGAAAAATGCCGTGAAATTCATACGAATTTCACGGCATTCTGGTCCGAGTGTCGAGATTCGAACTCGAGGCCTCTTGAACCCCATTCAAGCGCGATACCAAACTTCGCCACACCCGGATTTTTGATTGCGTCTCTCGACTGCCTGAATATATTAGCACACCTTCTCGAAAAATGCAACCATTATTTTTCCTTTTTTTATTATTTTTTCGCGGCGGCGTCTGAGCGACCTCATTGCGCCGGTTTCCAGAGGTACAGCCCCGTGCCGGACAGGCACAGTTTTTCCGGGTTTTCTTTTGACCGGGCCTCTGCCGACAGGGTTATCAGGCTTCTGGATACGGAAACCACATGCACCTTGATTACCACCTCTGCCCCCGGATTCAGAGGGCGATGGTAGTTCACGCTGAGCTGCACGGTGGGCGCGATCCCGGCTTCCGTTTTCAGGCAGTAGGGGATCAGTCCCATCGCCTGATCCAGCACCGTCGCGCCGAGACCGCCGTGAAGCGTCCCCGCGGGGTTGCGCATCCATGTTTCCGTCCGGCAGGAGAGAAAATAGTCCCCCGCTTCCGGGTCGCATTCCAGCAGTTCAAAATGCAGCATGTCCCCGACGGAACCGGGGGCAAACTCACTGACCTGGGCAATCCGGCGGCGTAGGAGCGCCGCAGTCTCACTCGCCGCGCTCACTGGTGATCACCTTGCCGATGTTCCACAGGTGGATGACCTTCCGCTCGGCTTCGGCCTTCTCGTCCTCGTCCTCGTATTCCACGTACACGGTGTGGGCGCTGCAATCCGCGCACTCCACCTGTACGTTCCAGCCGCCCTCGTGCATGAGCAGACCCGCGCCCCGGCAGATGGGGCATTCTTCCAGAATATATTCTTCCATTTGACGTTACTCCTTATCTGAAAATGGTTTCGTTGGTATCATAGATTTCCACCCGGCTGTACCGGATAAAATCCGGCGCGAGGTCGGGAAGATACTGGTTTACGGCGGCGCCCAGCAGCATGGGATTCAGGGACGGATTCTGGCAGCAGACCCGCGCCTCAAGCTTCAGAACGTTGTCCGACGCCGGTGCGGCAGAAATCTTTCGTATCATGGGGATGATGTTCTGCTCCACAACGCCCTTTTTACCCTTTTTTTCCACGGTCACTTCCTCACGGGAAAACAGGGCTTCGATCTGTTCCGCCGCGTTCTGCGGCACGCCCGCGTCGTACTCCAGAAGCACGGCGCAGTCGAGATACGCCAGATTCTTGATTTTTCCGCCGCCGGCGTACACCGAGAGGACGTGTACGCCATCCACAAGCGCCTGATTCAGCCGGGTGCAGATATCCTCGTTTGAAAACGTGTCCGTTTCCAACTCAAAATCCAGCAGCTCGCATCGGCTTTCCACGCCAAGGCTCAGGGGCAGGGCGATGGACACCGAGGGGCGGGGGTTGAAGCCCTGCGTGTGGGTCAGGGGCAGTCCCGCCCGCTTGAATGATCGCTGGAACAGCCGCATCAAATCCAAATGGGAGATATACACGGCGTTGCCTGTTTTCTGAAACAGCGCTCTAAGCATCGCACGACACCTCCCGCAGCAGTCTTTCCGCGCCGCAGCCCGCGCAGCCGTGGCGGCAGTCCGGGGTGATCTTCGACTCGTAGGCACGTTTTCGCTCCAGCTTCAGGAATTTCTTTGTCACGCCCACGTCGATGGTGTCCCAGGGCAGCAGCTCGTCCTCGCCGTAGCCGCGGACGGTGTAGAAGTCCCCGTCCACGCCGCATTTGCGGAAGGCGTCCTGCCATTTGGCGTAGTCAAAATATTCGTCCCAGCCGTCCAGCCGTGCGCCGTTTTTCACGGCTTCCTCGATCACCGTGCCCAGCCGGCGGTCGCCACGGGCAAAGACCGCTTCCAGCTGGCTCAAATCCGGCGCGTGATAGTCGTATTCGATGGACTTGGAATAGAAATGGGATTTCAGCAGATGGCAGCGGCGCAGATATTCCTGAGGCGTGATCTGCTTTTCCCACTGGAAAGGCGTGTGGGGCTTGGGGACAAAGTACGCCGTGGCGACATGCACCCGCAGCCCCCGCTTCTTGTTCACGGCGTGTTCCTTCCACGTCAGGATCACCTTGTACACCAGCTCCGCGATGCCGAGCACGTCCTCGTCCGTTTCCGTTGGCAGACCCAGCATGAAATAGAGCTTGACATTGTTCCAGCCGCCGGAAAAGGCGTTGGCGCAGGTCGTCAGAATTTCGTCCTCGGTCAGATTCTTGTTGATGACGTCCCGCAGGCGCTGGGTTCCGGCCTCCGGGGCGAAGGTCAGGCTGCTTTTCCGGCCGCCCGCCTGAAGCCGTTCCATCAGGTCACGGGAGAAATTGTCCGCCCGGAGGGAGGGAACGGAGAGGCTGACCTTATTCTCCGTGCAGTAGGGGATCAGCTTGTCCGTCAGCTCTTTCAGCCCCCGGTAATCGGATGTGGACAGACTGGAAATGGTGATCTCGTTGTTTCCGGAAGCGCGAAGGGTCTCCACCGCCTGACGGTACAGCACTTCCGGGCTTTTCTTCCGTACCGGGCGGCAGGAGAAGCCCGCCTGACAGAACCGGCAGCCCCGGATGCAGCCCCGGAACACCTCCAGATTTGCACGGTCATGGACAATTTCGGTGGAGGGAACGATCATTTTGGTGGGGAAATAGGCGCTGTCCAGGTCTTCGATGATCCGCTTTGTCACCGTTTGGGGTGCGCCCTCCAGCGGCACGATGGCGGCGAGGGTACCGTCGGCGTTGTATTCGTGGCGGTAGAAGCTGGGGACGTACACGCCTGGGATTTTCGCAACTCTATGTAGAAAAGCACCCTTGCTCCATCCCTCGGCCTTTGCCCGGTCGTAGAGCTGCAAAATCTCCACGGTGATGTCCTCACCCTCGCCCAAGGAAAAAAAGTCGATAAAGTCCGCCAGCGGCTCCGGGTTGAAGGCACAGACGCCTCCGGCAAACACAATGTTTTTCAGTCCCTGCCGGTCTTTGGAGCGAAGGGGGACGCCTGCCAGATTCAGCATATTTAAGATGTTGGAGTACGCCATTTCATAGCCGATGGTAAAGGCAATCATGTCGAACTCCCGGACGGGAGTCTGGCTTTCCAGCGCCCAAAGGGGCAGAGCATTGTCCCGCATGGCCTGCTCCATGTCCCCCCAGGGGGCAAACACGCGCTCGCACCACACGCCGTCCATCCCGTTCATGACGCCGTAGAGGATACGCATTCCTAAGTTGGACATGCCGATCTCGTAGGTGTCCGGGAAGCAGAAGGCCACGCGTACCCGGACGTCCTTCAAATCCTTTTTGATCTCGCCCCATTCTCCGCCGGTGTAGCGTGCCGGTTTCTGCACGGTGGGGAGAATGCGCTGCATCAATTCGGTCATAGTGATACCTCATTAAAATGTTCTCCGCCTATTGTACCCCGAACCGTGTCAGTTTGCAAGGTCTTTTTCGCAGGAATGCTTTGATTGCCAGCAAAGTTACCACCGTCAGGGGCAGCATCCCCAGCTTCCAGTAAAAGGTTGCCGCCAGCGCGAGAGCGCCCAATATCCCTATTGTTCCCCATTCTGCCGAGATTGCAATGCGATTTGCCCATTTGGGGCAAAACCGCGTCAGAGCGCAGCGAAGCGCCCGCCCGCCGTCCAGTGGGAACACCGGCAGCAGATTGAAAGCCGCCTGCACCAGTGCGCAGACCGCCACCCGTGGGAACACCCGAAACATAAGCACCAGCAGCAGGCTTCCTGCGAGACCGGCCAAAGCGCAGACCAGCTCTTTGCCGCTGCTTAATGGTTCCGTCTCCATCACCGCCCCGCCCGCGCTGATGCGAATGCCCCAGATCCGCCCGCCAAGGAGCAGAATAGCCACCCCGTGGCACAGCTCATGAAACGCCGCCGCTGCCAGCGCGGACAGGAGCCAGTTCAGCGGCAGTGTCAGCAGCAGAAACGCGCCCATCAGGCAGGCGGAAACGTCAACCCGGACAAAGTCCCGCATTCGCAAAAACTTCCCGGCAGAAGTTTTCCACCGCGCTGCCTACCGGCGCTCCGGCGTGCAGCTCATGGGTCAATTCTGCCCACGCGGCCGCCGTCACCGCGCTGTCGCCGGGGAGAAGTATCTCCCGAAGCGCCTGCGCCCCTTTCGGCCAGAATCCGCCGACGATCAGCAGGAAAATCAGAAAGCAGACTGCCGTCAGCAGCAAGGCTCTGCCGTTTCTCTGCCGGATTTGCGTTCTTTTGATTCCGGAAGAAGAGTACTCTACCCGGTAACTCATGTAAACCACCTCGGGGAAGTGTATGAGCGCGGCGTGACAAAAATACGGACAGGCGGAAAAAGCGGCGGTTGGCACTTGACAATGGGGAAATAATTCATTATAATACCAGAGTTAACGGGGTGTGGCGAAGCTTGGTATCGCGCTTGGTTCGGGTCCAAGAGGCCTCGGGTTCGAATCCCGACACTCCGACCAAATAAGGAAAAACGCTGAAATCTCTAAAGGATTTCGGCGTTTTCCTTTTCAATGGCTCCGCGCTTGGTTTTACTCTGCAATTTGGAATTACCAGAAAAGGACGACGGTAAATTACCGCCGTCCTTTTTTTCATCCCCAGTTGGATTATATCGAGACAACTATACGGTAAAAAGGCAGATTTTTCTTTATTTCCGAACTTTATAGGAAGTTTTGAAAGTAATTCTCCGAAACGTCCCTTTTCCGGCGTGATATAGGCAAAAAGCGAAAAGAGGTGCAAAAATGACAAAGGAGCAATTCTATACATACCAGCAGCAAACTGGCAGGCATCCGGCGAGAGCATCAAAAGCAGATTTTTGCCCGAACAGGCTCTTGCAAATATCCGAATTGTCTGATAACATAACAGTGTGTACGTAAAAAAGGAATCGAGGCGATCGATCAAAACAACAAAGGAGGCATTTGCACATGAAGGGAAGAATCATCGTATCAACGCTCCTTGCGCTGCTGCTTCTCGTCAGCATGCCCATGTCGGCGCTTGCGGCGACCTGGGACATCAGCAAGGGCGACATCACCGTAAACGCCGAGAGCGGCGGGCAGACGGTCAGGCAGGGAGGCGGAGCCGCTGTACCGGACAGCGCGCCCGTCATTACGGGAACCTCTAAGGAAAACAACGTCACCATCAACGCGGAAAGCGGTCAGACCGCAAGCGTCACACTCTCCGGTGTGAACATCGACGTGCGCGATAAGGGCAAGGCCGCCGTTTCCACCACCGGCGAGGGCAATGTCAGCATCGAGCTGAACGGCGGAAGCACGCTCAGGAGTGGCTATGAGCATGCCGGCCTTGAAAAGAACAACGGCGGCAGCCTGACCATTGCGGACGAGGACAAGAACGGCAAGCTGACCGCCTGGGGCGGCCAACAAGGTGCGGGCATCGGCGGCGGAAGCGGAAAGGACGGCAGCAACATCTTCATCACCGGCGGCGGGGTCAACGCCATCGGCGGCCTCGCCGCCGCAGGCATCGGCGGCGGCCTCGGCGGCAACGGCAGCAACATCACCATTTCCGGCGGCAAGGTCGGGGCCACCAACGGCCTCAACGGCGCAGGCATCGGCGGCGGACAGCACGGCAGTGGCAGCAACATCACTATCTCCGGCGGCGAGGTCAACGCCATCGGCGGCGAGAGCGGTGCGGGCATCGGCGGCGGCCACACAGGAGATGGCAGCGACATCACCATCTCCGGCGGCGAGGTCAGTGCCAGCGGCGGCAAGAGCGGTGCGGGCATCGGCGGCGGAGTATATGGCAAGGGCGAAGGCATCACCGTTTCCGGCAATGCACAGTTGAAGGTGCGGGGCGGCAGAGTCCAAGGAGATTACGGAACGGGCGCAGGCATCGGCGGCGGCGGCAGCTATGGCACCGACGGCGCAGAGGTGGAGCCGGATATTTGCGCGCTGAACCCCAGCGGAAAAATCGAATATTACGCGCCCGGCAGTGGCATGACGGGAACTCCCAACAAAACGGTCACCAACCCCACCGGAGACTTTGTATGGGACAGCGGCAGGGTGACGACGCCCGCCACCTGCACGGGAAAGGGGGTCAGGACTTACACCTGCAGCAGCTCCTCCCATACAAGAACCGAGGATATCCCCGCCCTGAACCACAGCTTTGCAGGGCAGGAGTATGTTTCCGACAACAACGCCACCTGCGAACAGGACGGCACCAAGACGGTCAAGTGCGTGCGCTACGGCACAGGCGGCTGTACGGCAACAGACACGGTAACGGACACGGACAGCAAGCTGGGGCATTTCTTTGAGGACTATGTTTCTGACAACAATGCCACCTGCGAACAGGACGGCACCAAGACAGCTAAGTGCGTGCGCTACGGCGAAGGCGGCTGTATGGCAACAGACACGGTAACGGACACAGACAGCAAGCTGGGGCATCTCTTTGAGGACTATATTTCCAACAACGATGCGACCTATGCGCGTGACGGCACGAAAACCGCAAAGTGTGTGCGGTATGACCAGTGCGGGGAAACCCACACCGTACCGGATCTGTCTCTTATACACATCTGACGCTGCCGACGATATGCAGTGTGTA
>OJPH01001294.1_pt1 | contig 9810 bp, 10 predicted proteins | sample 1598481 | NCBI WGS metagenome assembly OJPH01 (sample SAMN03922482, study PRJEB24848) | human gut metagenome | isolation source: stool sample | host: Homo sapiens | place: Germany | collected 2011-05 | reverse complement strand
CCGGTCTTTCCCGGTAGTGCGTTCCATGCTCGATGACCGTTCGGCTGTTTGGGTCGATGTCTTCCGGAAAAGGGATCTGCGCCTTGTACGTTGCCGGCGGTAGCTCCGGTCTTTCCCGGTAGTGCGTTCCATGCTCGATGACCGTTCGGCTGTTTGGGTCTATATCCTTTGAAAAAGGAATATTCGATATATACGTTCCCTGAGGGAGGTCCGGGCTTTGTAAATATTTTTCGTATGCTATGGCGGTACGGTAGTCGAGGTCTTTGCCGATATTGATTCCGCTCTTTTCCAAGTCGATGGCGTTGTGGGCCATAGGGCCTAAGGTAGACCTCCGGACCTTTTTTCTCGGTAAGAAGTTTCTTAGCAAGGGAACGTCGGTATAATAGAGGGGGGCGGACTGTTCGTCATATTTTGGGAGGGGATAGGTCGATCCTTTTTGTACTCGATTCATCATGTGCCCTGCTCCCGAAATTGCACCGCCGGTGAGCCCGCCGACGACCGCGTTTCTTCCTGCATTTGCCAGTATTTCTCCGGCAGAGAGGTCGTCGCCTAGAATTTCGTTTTGTCCTATATCTTTGATAAGCGATGAAGCAGAGTTTCCTAAGCCTTGTGAGAGAGTTTCTTGTCCTATGCGTTTTAAAAACGGAAGTGTGCCGGAAGAGCGTCCTGGCAGAACTTTTGATGCAATCATGTCGGCTCCCGTGCCGAGAGCGGCCTGCCCGAGGCGTCGTGCCGTGGAGATCTCCTGCCCTGTTTCCTCTTCGAGAATATCGGCTTGCATATTGCTTTGTGCCAAATTATTGAAAGCTGCGTTGGCCAGCGATGCCGTTCCCGCAACGACCCCGATTGGTGCAGCGCCGATTGCAGTGCCGGCTATAAGAGGGGCTTCGGTTATGACATTTCCGATTATTTCTCCGAATGTACCCATGCCTTTGGTGGGGCGGAATGATTTTTCCCGCTCTATCGCATCGTGTATTGTTTGAGTTCCGGTGCTGCCTTTGGCGATGTATTCGTTGCGCCAATCCTCGGCCTCTTCGGCGGTTGCGCCCTTGTAATACTGTTTTTGCATGGCATACAGGGCTCTGATCATGTCCGAGTTGCGCAATATGGCTTGTTCGTCTTCTTCCGTTCCTATCTGGTCTTCGATGCGTTTCCGCCGTTCGGCAATATCTTTTCGCAGCGCTCTTATCGATGAGTTTATCTGTTGTATATTATTGCGATCGAGTTCGGGATTTTGATCGAGATGCCGCAGCCCGTTTCTGATGTCATCTTCGTGGTTTCTTTTTCTCATAACTTGTCCATGAAGATATTTCAAGTTGTTCAGCCAACGATTGTTTGATTGCACGAACCCATCTTTGAACGAGGTAATGGGCTGTAAGTCGGTTGTTTCGACCGGATGTGCGGTTTTGTACACCGGTACGGTATCGCGGGGAACTTGTACATTTTGTGCGGCTAATAGTTCGATGTCGGGGTTACTCCATATACCCATTCCGTCTTGTCGGGGAATGCCTCGGAGATGGTTTGGAAATGCGGAGAAGAAGGGATCGTTGGCCGGTATGTGCCTTATGCCGTAGTCGATTTCAGGAACGGTGTCGGAGGGGGTGCCGATCAGGGTGTGAATTGCTGCCCGAGGGGTATCGGCCGGCATACCGTAGTATGCGTAATGGCCCAGTTGACGTTGCAGTCGGCTGTCGATGCGGGCCCAGGGCTTATGCGGATTGCTCATAGGTAAATGTTTTTTTTACGGGTGAATACATTCTTTCGACTTGCTTCTCGGCCTCTTTGGGGGAAAGCCCGCGGGCGACAAGTTCGTTGAAAGCATAAAATTTCTGTTGGTCGGCCGTCGTGGAGGCCTGACCGTTTTCGGGAATGCGGGCGAGCCGTTCGGGAGGAGGCATCAGCTGTTCCGGCAATCGCCGCATGATATAGAGGAATCCCTCTTGTTGGGGATAATCCATGTGGGAGCGGCGGTGCCGGACGATGAGCTGTTCGAGCCGTTGTCCGTTGGAGCCGGGGAGAGATATTTCGTTTTCCCGACGCGGTCTTTTTCCCAGCAGGGAAAGCGCTTCTCCCAGTTCGTCGATTTGGCATGCCGCTTCGCTCTCTTCTTTCATCGCCGACATACAGATGTTGAAAAAACCTTTTCCGTCGGCTACCTTACGGCGTAAGTCTCGGGACGGGTTATCGGTGTATTCTGTTTTCTTCATTTGTTTTTCCTTTCTTTTTTGAGTTACATACCGCCGCCCAGCATTCGGCCGGCTCCTCCCATAAATGCCGAGGCGATTTGCGTGTAGGAGTTGAGCGCTTGCGTCATGGACTGGTGAGCCGCATTGCGGAAGTCGGAGGCTTGCTGGGCCCACAGGTTATACTTCTGGTTGTTCAAGGCCATGGAGTTGTTGATGTAGTTGTTGAGGACATTGTTTTTCCAGTTCGACAGATTCGCTCCTATCTGGCTGTAAGTATTGCCCATGATGGCGGCGTTGTTGTTTTGTTGGGCGGCGAGAGCTTCGGGGGTCGCTCCGGTAACGGCGGCCATGTTGTAGTTTTGGGCATTTTGTTGCCGCATCTGGTCCTGCATGCTGCGCATCATCGATTGCACGTCCGAGCGGTTCATGTAATCTCCGTAGTATTCGTTGTTGAAGATGTTGTCGAGTTGCGCTTGTTGATCGCTGAGCGAGTTCAACGCTTCTGTTTGTGCCTTTTTTGCGGCGCGTCGGTTACGGGCGTTGCGGATAATTCCGCTGAGTAGACTGACTATCATATACTGTCTGTATTTTTTTGAGGTTAATACTGTTTTTTTGTAAAGAATCACATCACGCCGCAAATATCACCCCGTAAATTTGTCTCCCGATGTGATATTTATAAAATCGTAGAACTTATGAAGAAAACCAGACTTGAAATCGGGCCGGAGGAGAATCCGGCATGCGGGCATACCGACCGTCGCGAAGAGATGCTCGCGCTCTGTTACAATCGTTTGAAAGAACTGATACCCGAGTGTACCAGTGAAGTGAATCTGTTGAAGTGTATAGAGATACTCGAAAAGCAAGACCGGGTTGCGTCGTCGGGCGAAAGCGGCGAGACGCTTTCGGTGATCGCCGACACCCTCGACCGTCTCGCCGCCTTGCGCTGACGTTTTGATAAAAAACGCACCGGGGCTTTCTCTTTACGACGCAATTTTGCGGAAAAAAGCATGGACGGAACAGTTGACGATATAAATGCGATACTGGAAGAAAATGACCGTAGGAATCGGTTGCGCTCGGAGCCGTATCGTCCCGAAACCGGTGAAGGATCGGTTGTGGGTGAACGCATCGTTTTGCATTTGCCCGATGCCCCTATACCCATGCAGTATATCCCCCGGGAAATGCTCGATGAGGTAGAACTTGTGAGCGGATTGCGCCGATGCGGTTCTCTCTCGGCTTTTATAGAAAAAGAGCTGGGGTATGCACCTTGTCCGCGTTGGAAAGAGGAGGTATGGCGGCGTTGGGTGAAAGTGCGTATTCGCTACGATTTCGAGTTTTGGGCCGTAATGTTCGTTCGTGTCAAAGACAAGATGGGCGACGGCGATGTGCCTTTTCGCCTGAATCGTCCGCAACGTAAATTGCTGCTCAGTCTCGAAACGCAACGGCGGTCGGGAAAGCCCGTGCGTCTTATCCTGTTGAAAGCAAGGCAATGGGGCGGTTCCACGCTCGTGCAACTTTATATGGCGTGGATACAGTTGGTTCACCGCAAGAATTGGCACAGTGTGATATGCGCCCATCTGAAAGATGCGGCCGCCCATATAAAAGGTATCTATACCAAATTGCTCGACAACTATCCCTCATGGCTTATGCCCGACGGCGTGCCGCCTCGTTTCCGCCCCTATGAACGAACCGGAAATACATCGGTCATCGAGGGGTCGGGAAGCCGTGTTACCGTAACGTCGGCCGAGACGCCCGAGTCGGTTCGGGGTTCCGACGCCGTCATGGCACATCTTTCCGAGGTGGCTTTTTGGCCTCGGACGCGGCAGCGTTCGCCCGAGTCGTTGGTACGTTCGGTATGCGGGTCGGTGGCGTTGTTGCCCGATTCGCTGATTGTCATGGAGAGTACGGCCAACGGTACGGGTAATTATTTCCATCAGGAATGCGAACGGGCCAAACGCGGAGAGAGCGATAAAGAGTTTCTTTTCATTCCGTGGTATGAAATAGAGATGTACGCGATTCCCGTCGAAGACCCGACAGCTTTTGCCGCTTCGCTCGACGAGTACGAAATTTCTTTGTGGCGACGCGGGGCGACGCTCGAAGCGATAGCATGGTATAGGCAGAAGCGCAGGGAGTATGCCGACCATGCCGATATGATGGCCGAATATCCGTCGGACGATGTCGAAGCGTTCAACCACAGCGGCGAGCGGGTGTTCGACATACGGCAAGTGCAGCGTTTGCGGGAATCCTGCCGTCCCCCCGACCGGGTGGGTGAAGTGTGTGGAAAGACGGCATTCGGTCGGGAGTCGCTCGAAGAGTTGCGTTTTGTCGATGAACCGGCCGGAAAGTTGCAGGTGTGGGCGTTGCCCGATGAGGAAACCCGGGTCAAAGATCGTTACATCACCGTGGTGGATATCGGTGGCCGTTCTGTCTCGGCCGATTATTCGGTCATTGTCGTTTTTGACCGCTACTGGCAGATGCACGGAGGCGTACCCGAAGTCGTCGCCCAATGGCGGGGACATATCGACCACGATCTCTTGGCGTGGAAAGCGGCGCAGATAGCCGCCTTTTACCATGATGCCCTCTTGGTTATAGAGAGCAATACGCTCGAAACCGAACATACCGACGGCGAACATACCGAGTATATTCTCGACACTCTTTCCGATGCCTACTCTCATCTCTATGCGAGGGCTTCTTCGGAAATGATACGTTCTTCGGCTCCTTCCCGATGGGGCTTCCACATGAACCGTTCGACCAAGACGCTCATTATCAACCATCAGATACAGATGCTGCGGGAGTGCGGATATGTAGAACGCGATTTGTTGGCCTGTTACGAACATGATGTTTTCGAGCGTAAACCCAACGGTAGTTTCGGTGCAATGGACGGGCATCACGACGATATACTCATAACCCGTTGCATCGGCACCTACATCTGCTATACCGAGCCGTTACCCGTGCCGGCCGATGCGCACCGTGTGCCGCGCCGGTGCTTGTCAATGCCTGTGAGCGAGGCCAGTATGTAGGGAAAATGAGAAAAACATCGGCGAAAAATTTGGGTTATTGAAAATAAGTGCGTAAATTTGCGGCTCTTATTCCGTAGCGGGTACATAAGAGCGGCTCACGACGAGCGGCCACCCGGCGGAGGTAACCTGTATAACTTATAACAGATGTACGTAATTGTAGAAATTCAAGGACAACAGTTCAAAGCCGAAGCCGGCAAAAGACTGTATGTTCATCGTTTGGCCGCAGAGCAAGGCGCTGCTGTCGAATTTGACAAAGTATTGTTGGTAGACAACGACGGAGCCGTGAAAGTAGGCGCTCCCACCGTAGAAGGCGCAAAAGTAGTTTGCGAAGTTCTCTCTCATCTCAAAGGCGAACGTATCATCGTCTTCAAGAAAAAAAGAAGAAAAGGATATCGTAAACGCAACGGCCACCGCCAAAGCTTTACCGAAGTGTTAATTAAAGATATTGTTGCTTAAACCACTGATTAAACGAGAAGAAAATGGCACACAAGAAAGGTGTCGGTAGTTCGAAGAACGGCCGCGAATCAGAAAGTAAAAGATTAGGTGTAAAAATCTTTGGCGGACAAGTAGCGAAAGCTGGAAATATCCTCGTGCGTCAGAGAGGTACGGTACATCACCCCGGTGTAAACGTAGGTATAGGTAAAGACCATACTTTGTTTGCGCTTATCGACGGTGTTGTCGTATTCCGTAAAAAACAAGACAACCGTTCATACGTTTCGGTTGAACCTCAAAACTAAGAATTATTCCTTAGAGGCGACGTTTGCCGTTGCGAAAAAGGAACATAGACAAGTCTGTAAACAGGGTGTATCGGTCAATCCGATACACCCTGTTTTGCTTTGGAAAGCAGCGGTTTTTCGGAATCGGTTTCACCGTAATTTTTAAGTCTTTGTTATAAAGATTAATTTGAGAGACGGGTCGAAAAACGTATCTTTGCAGGAAATTTAAGAAAATCATACTGTTGCATATGGCTTCTCCCTCCGATACCACCCGTTCTTATCGTATACTTTTTGTCTGTTTGGGGAATATATGCCGCTCGCCGGCGGCCGAAGGTATCATGCAGCATTTGGTAGAAGAACGGGGATTGACCGATTTGTTTGTAATCGATTCGGCCGGGACATACGGCGGACATGCCGGCGACTTGCCCGATCCCCGTATGCGTTCTCATGCTGCCCGCAGAGGTTATTCGCTCGAGCATCGCTCCCGTAAGATAACCGGGGAAGATTTCGATCGTTTCGACTTGATTATCGGCATGGACGATATGAATGTCGAGAATTTGCGTCGTTTGGCACCCGACGTTGATTCGTTGGCGAAAATTCACCGCATGACCGAGTATAATAGGCACTTCCTCCACGACCATGTTCCTGACCCATATTACAGCGGAGCCGACGGATTTGAATTGGTTCTCGATTTGCTCGAAGATGCGTGCGACGGTCTGTTGTGTACGCTTGTCGATGGTAATGTGTAGTTGGGGAGGCGATATATTTTTGTTTATGAAGAAATTGGTATTTTTTTTGTGTTTGTTCGTTCCGTGCGTGAGTTGGGCGGTTACCCGTCCTCATACGGGGCCCGATACGTTGGCGATGTCTGTTCCCGATATGTCGGCTGTAAGACTTGCCGTGCAAGATCGCACGTCGCCTTATTATTATCCTGTATTGATGGATCGGTATCTCCGGAGAGATACCACACTTACGGCCGATGATTATAGATACCTTTATCTGGGTTATTCTTTTCAGGAAGATTATAATCCGTATAGAGTCTCTTTTTACAACACGGCAATCGATACGCTCTACAATCGGTGTAGTCATACACCCGAAGAATGCAAGGAACTTGTGCGGTATGCTCACCGTATTCTTGCCGACAACCCGTTCGACCTGAGACGTATGGCCGTATTGGTCTATGCCAACAATCTGTTGGATAATGAATCCGAAGTACTTTTCTGGCAGGCGCGTATCCATCATTTGGTCGATGCCATTATTTCTACCGGTGATGGTTGTACCCCCGAGACGGCGTGGTATATCATAGAACCTGTCCATGCGTATGATCTGCTCAATACTTTGGGGGTCATCGCCGAGTCATACGATTTCTGTCCTCCTTGTTACGATTATATTCAGGTCTACGACCTTATAGGTAATGCAAGAGGATTTTACTTCAACGTGAGTCGTATTCTCGAAGAGTATCAGCGAAAGTTTGTCGATGAATAATAAAGGAGAAGGGGCGATTACTTGCCCCTTCTCCTTTATTATTCTTATCTCGGCATCTCTATATCGACGGGTTGGGTATTCCCGACATCATACCATCGGTTGAGAAAAAGTCGGAGTCTGTTGTGCTTGTAAAGCCGATGTGAGAATCTCCTGTTGCTCTTGTTTCTGCTTTTCGATACTTTGCAGCAGACGGTCGGAGAAAGGAAATGCTCCGTTTTCGAGCAACATTTCGAGAGAGATGTGTCCCATACGGAAGAGTTGTAGCAGGAATTCGTTCGAAGCCGACCTGAATACCGGAGATGAAGTTGATTCGGTAATGTTGATGTCTACCTCGGCGTGTTGTACCTCGTCGGGTGTATAAGGAATATTTCTTTCGTCGATTTTGTCTCCGGCAATATCGATATAACGTTGACGGTCGTAATACTGCTGTATGGTTTTCAGGAGTTTGGTGTCGCGACGCTCCCTGAAACTTTTAAACGATTCGAAAATATCGATCAGATTTATACCCGCATTTTGTACCTGCTGGCTGTACAAGTCGGCCGGAGTTCCGGCACTGGGTGCTTGTCCCTGCATAGCTCCGTGTACTCCTGAAATATTGTCGAGCAGTTGCATTTGCAAATTCAACAACTCGTAAGCGCCGATATTGGTGGCATTGATAGCGATTTGTTGCGGCAGAGCCTCTCCCGGTTTGGGCTTGAAGAGAATGACTCCGTTGTAGCGTGTCCATTCTTCGGCTATATCTTCGATCGTCATGCCGTCGGGAATTTGGTTTTCGGGAAAAAGAAGCACTCCTTTTGCACTCGATCCCATAATGAAGTCTACCAGTGTGATGAGGCGGTTGATATATCGTTGCTGGTCGATAATGTCTTCGACAAACGAATGTATCTCTCCGTCGATAAGCGGATAGAGTTTAAAGGTATAAGGGTGTTCTCCGTGCCAATAGGGAGTTTCACCCTCTGCCAGTATTTCGCCGAAAGGCGTGAAGAATCGGTAATACCAGAATTGGTCGATAAACCATTCGGTATGTATCAGGGGTACGTTTTCTTCGGCGATATCTTTCGAACGGGCTTCGCTTATGCGTCGTTGATTTTCCTCCTCTATTTCGGCTGCGTGGTCGATTTCTTCTTTATAATATCGACCCGTCAGCGTGTCGTGGCACATGAGGCGTTCTCGGTTTTCGAGTCTCCACACCTCGATGATACGGCATAGATGCTTGTCGGTCGGCATGAAGAAATCGATATTGTCGAGGGGCTCGCTCGATAAGTTTTCGTAAGTCTCCCTGAGCTGGCTTTCGGTCGCATTGCAGTATATTTCACGCAGTTCGGTCGCTCGTTTACGAGATCCGTGTGCGAAGTGAGAGAGTACTTGGGCTATGGGGACGTCGTGCAATTCACCTATGAGGGTACAGTCCCAGTGCCGCGAATCTTCCATGCTGTTGAAAAAAATGCGATTGGGATTTACTTCATCGATCCATACGTCGTTTTTGTTATTGCGTTTCCCGTATTCTATTTTGTGAAAACAACTGCCCGATATGAGAAATTCTTCGAGTGAGCGTCCGTCGATTTCCCACAGGTGATTATGTTGATGCACATATTGCAATGCCGAGCTTAGTATTTCGCTTAACGGCTGGTCTTGGCGGTTGCGTGCTATACACACGGGTTGAGTCTGTATGGCGCGGAATTGTCCGACTACATTTTTCACCAGTTTGCGTATCAGATTGTTTTTCAGGGGAACTTTTCCCTGTTCTTTCAAGTATTGCTCTTCGCTTATGCTGCGTCCGTCGGGTAGGTTTATGGTATCGCTCCATTGATTGCCGAAGGTATAGTTACGGCTGCGGGTGCGTGTGTGCCGATATTTGTCGAGGTTGTCCCAGGCGCGTTTGGCCAGCCACAAGACTTCGTAGTCTGTTTCGTCGGGTGGTTTTTGCATCTTGTCATCGGATGCCTGATGTTTTTTTTCTGCTGTTTGTTGTGGCATCAGATACCGGTTGTTGAAAATACGATAATTGATTTCTTTCATCATATTCTAAGGTTCCTTTACCAGAACCCATACGTGTCTCAGCTGGTTTCGTAGTTACAGGTTTATCTGGGAATATCTTGATCCAAACTTTACCACCACGTTTGATGTAACGTGTCATAGCGATACGGGCTGCTTCGATCTGGTTAGAACGGATCCAGCAAGGTTCCGTTGCAACGATACCATATTCACCGTTTGTAATCTGGTTACCGCGAAGAGCTTTACCCTTCATGGTACCACGGAATTGTTTACGACGTTTTACTCTTTTTGGCATTAACATTATTTATCGCTCCCTTCCTTATTTCCTTTCGCAGGAAGTACCTCGCCTTTGTAGATCCAAACCTTAACACCGGTCTTGCCGTATGTCTGTCTCTTATACACATCTGACGCTGC
>OJPH01001291.1_pt1 | contig 9835 bp, 8 predicted proteins | sample 1598481 | NCBI WGS metagenome assembly OJPH01 (sample SAMN03922482, study PRJEB24848) | human gut metagenome | isolation source: stool sample | host: Homo sapiens | place: Germany | collected 2011-05 | reverse complement strand
AGATTTCTGCCTGTCTCGTGGGCTCGGAGATGTGTATAAGAGACAGAAACGATTTCGAGTTTTTCCTGTCTCACGGTACTTGGTGGAAGATAGAGGGAATTAGCCCACTTTGCCAGAAGATACGAACCATCGAATTTACGCTCAAAATTTCATCAAAATCCAAAATCACTAGGCTCTGTGCGGATTTGAACCCACTTTCCAAAACGCAGAAAAATCTGCCTTTTGGAGAGAAGTGGGAGAGATTTTACGCCTGTTGGAGAGAACGGGCGAGAGAGATTCCGGGAGCCAAAATCCATCCACACAATATGTTGCTTCTGACGCTGACCAAATCAAAGCAGCAAAGGATGGATGAACATGAGAACGCTGTTAGAGTGCTATAAAATTCCCGAAGAATACCCCAACGGAATGACGAAAGACCAGTTCTACCGTGTTGCCCGCATCAACAAGCAACACGCAAAATACCTTCTGGATTCCGGTCTCGTTCCGTGTATCAATACAGGAAAGAAAACACGCAAATACCATATTGCGACCCACGATGTGATCACCTACTTGTGTGACCGTGAAGATCATCCCGAAAAGTATAAAGTGCCAACGGGCTTTTATATCGGAAAGAATGGCTGCTCCAAACGGCACCCGGACAAGCCTGCCGCAGAGATCATCCGCTTCAATTTTACAGAGCCGGAAAAAACAGGGCTGTATACCATGTGGGAAAAGCTCACCGCTGGATATGATGATCTGTTGACCACCCCGGTAGTTTCGGAACTGACGGGCTACTCTGCACAAAGCATACAGCGATGGTGCAATCAGAAGATCCTTGTTGGATTCAAAATTCGTGGCACATTAACGATTCCTCGGCTTGCGGTCGTTGAGTTTATGTCCGGCGACCGTGCAACGGGCATTGTCCGAAAATCCTCAAAGCACCTTGACCTGCTCCGCACCTATGCGCAGGAATGCCATGAAGGTGCAATGACCATTACATACTAAACAGACAGGACTGCTCCACAACGCAATGTATGTGAGGCAGTCCTGTTCGTTTAGAAAATGTATGATTTTACAGCAAGATTCCAATCTATCTCAACTATTATCCTCTGCTTTCAAGACGTTGAATATGTTTCTTTAGCCAAAATATTAAAATCCCGACGTATTCAACTTTTTGACCTCTGGGTGCTTCCAGCTCTCTTAACTTTCTTCTGCACTCTTCAATATCTTGATCTTTATGCTGCTTTTGCAATACCGACAGCATACCATCAAGAGCATTTTTTCTCTTGGTTTTCAAGTCCTTACCATCGTTCAGATTCAGAATATCATTTAGTTCACGATTGATTTCATCCCGGTCCTCTTTAGCAGGTATCGTTTCGGCAGCCAGTATCTTGCCGCTGTAAGAGTATTGAATCAAATGATTGCACTCAGGATTTAATGGTGTCAAAAAAAGTTTTTTGTTCCCTCTTGATTTATCGCAACATAAAGCTCCTCTGTTTTCATTTCCTGAGCATACTGCAAGAAAGTTACTGTACTCCAATTCTTTTTTCCAGTTTTCAGTGCCCCTCGTCAGGCTCTGAGGTTCAATATGCTCAATCGTACACTTCAATGTACTCCCTGTTTTTTTGTCGGTTTCGGGAATTCTGCACATACAGTATGCACACAGTCCTCCCTGTTCTTCCACCAACTTTGACAAAACATACTCATGCAGGTCGCTACTCATGGAATCGTAAGTCGGTCGTACACCAGTGCAGGATTCGCTTTCACGGTATTCCTTTAATTCCTTTGGCTCGTGTTTTTTCACAATGTGTATCATATGTTTCCTCACATACGGCTGAAATCCAACTGTGTGCGACACTTTACAATTTCAGGGTCATCACCCAGCTTAGAATTCATCTCGTCGAGAACGGTTTCAGCAACCGTATAATCATCTTGGTCGAGAGCATGATAAAACCTTTCAAACAATTCTTCAGCTTCGGATGTGCGAACAGTAACATTCATATCCGCACGGAGAATGCTGTCAGAATCCTTACCGTATAGATAACGATCGTGTAGCTCGCTTTCGCCATCAGCATTTTTCTCAAGCATAAACAAATTGTAGCTTCTATCCACTTCCCCAAGAATCTGCGGAGAGTGCGTTGTAATCAAAAACTGAATGTTTGGGAAAAGTTTCCGAAGCACTGATAGTATTTTCCTCTGCCACGCAGGGTGCATATGCAGATCAAGTTCATCAATCAGTACGATGCCCTCTCCCTCCATCGGGTTCTCACGGCAGGGGTTCGCCATTGCCACGCGGCGAGCAATGTCTCCCAGCAAGGCTAGCGTACACTTTTCACCATCTGACAGTTGGTCTACGCGATATTCTTTATCATTGCGTATGACAACCATTCGGAGAGGATTCCGACGCACTTTGATTTCTTCAGCATCGTCCAGCATTGAGAGGGCTGCTTTTCGCACACACTCCAACGCAGGATCGCGATAATCCCAATCGCGTTTTATACTTTTCTGCTCATTTTCAAAGTCTTCCTGATTGCGAAACCACTCGAAAAAAGTACGGAAATCAAGCCTGTTTTCCAATGCTCTTTCCAATGCTGTTCTTTTGGAGAAAGAATGCTTTTTGCGTATCCTTAATGGAACATCCAGAACAAGTCTATTTGTTCCGTAATTTAGAAACACAGGCATATTCTGCTTCGGGCAATCATCTCCGGCAACTGTATCATCGTCCGCCAGATAATGTTCATTAAAAAACTGTGCTAAATCAACCGCTTGCTTACTTTGCTGACTTGCATTGACCGCATTCACTCGACCAGATGCGGTTTTTTCCATTTCTTTTGTGATCTCGAATGTTTCTCCGTCAAGCTGTAACACAATACCGGTACCATATCGCGCACTACTTCCACTGCGCTGACCAATATGCAGTTGTTCCTTATCTAATGTTCGGTATCCCGTTCCTTGAGCATTGTTCAGCCTGTTGATAAAAGGCCATGCAGCATAGCAAACTGCACTGAGGAGAGTCGATTTACCTGAGCCATTGTTGCCATAAAAGACTGTGGATTTACCATTCAAAGCGATTTCAATAAAGCCACCATCTGCTGCTGAAGTGAAATTTTTGAAATTTTTCACTCGAATTGTTTGCAGTTTCACCGTTTGTCCTCCTATCCAACATAGTTTTGGGTTGACTCTTTTACTATCTCCCATTGTAAGCGTTCTCGCTGGCAAATGTCAACCTGTTTTTACATTCATTTCTGAAAGAAGGTGGTTTTCCACATGAATAAGCACTCACAGTTGAAAATCCGAGGTCACACCAAATGACGCTGGACTACTTCTATGGTCAGTCGGGCGAATTGTTCTCCTATTTCCGCATTCCCAAGGCACTGTTCCAAGACCACCGTTTCCGGCAGCTTTCCACCGATGCCCGGACACTGTACGGCATTCTGCTGGACCGCATGAGCCTATCTGCAAAGAACGGCTGGCTGGACGAGCAAGGTCGGGTGTATATCATCTACACCGTCCGGGAAGTACAGGAATCTCTCTGCTGTGCCGAACACAAGGCGGTCAAACTGCTCCGGGAGCTGGAGGACACCGACCTCATCGAGCGCAAACGCCGTGGTCTGGGCAGGCCCAGCTTGATCTACGTCAAGGACTTTTCCTCCGGCTTGCCAAAAGCACAAGTACAGAATTGCCCAAACAGCAATTCTGGTGCTGCCGAAAGCGCAGTTCAGGAGCGGCAAAAACCGCAAGCAAATAAGACTGATAAGAATAAGACAGAGATGAATAAACCTGATCCTACCCATTCAGGGAACATTCGTGAACAGCTCGAAGATTATTTTTATCAGGTACTGGAGGTAAACCTTCTGCTCCGGCTCTGCCCGGACGATGAGGACACCATCTACCAGATCGTAGACCTGCTTGTGGATACCTGTTCCACCAAACGCAAGATGTTGCGGATCGCCGGAGATGACAAGCCCACAGAGGTGGTACACAGTCGGCTGAAAAAGCTGAATGCCGACCACATCCGTTTTGTGCTGGATTCTCTGGCAGAAAACACCGCCCCGGTGCGGAACATGAAGCAGTATCTGCTGGCAATGCTCTACAATGCGCCCACCACCATGAACCTCTACTATCAGAACAAAACGAACCACGACTTTGCGCGCGGTTCACCGAAAGCGGGGTGATGTTATCGCAAAGAAAGCTACGATTATCGCAGTCACCAATCAAAAAGGTGGTGTGGGGAAAAGCACCACCTGTGAGAATCTGGGCATTGGGCTGGCAATGGAGGGCAAGAAAGTCCTGTTGGTGGATACTGACCCGCAGGGGTCGCTGACCATCAGCATGGGCTGGCAGCAGCCCGACGAACTGCCCACCACCCTTTCCACCCTGATGCAGAAAGCCATGAACGACCAGCCCATCCAGCCCGGTGAGGGTGTTCTGCACCATGCAGAGGGCATTGACCTGATCCCGGCAAACATCGAACTGGCAGGGCTGGAAGTAGCCCTCGTGAACAGTATGAACCGGGAGAAGATGCTCAAGCAGGTGCTGGACAGTGCCAAACGGGAGTACGATTTTATTTTGCTGGACTGTATGCCCTCGTTGGGGATGCTGACCATTAACGCATTGGCGGCGGCAGACGCTGCTCTGATTCCTGTGCAGGCACAGTACCTGTCTGCAAAAGGCTTGGAGCAACTTTTGCAGACCGTGCAGAAGGTTCGGCGGCAGATCAACCCGAAGCTGAAAATCGAGGGTATCTTGCTGACCATGACCGACAACCGCACCAACTACGGAAAACAGATCAGCAATCTAATTCGTCAGGCATACGGGAAACACCTGAAGGTGTTTGACCAGACCATTCCCCGCTCCGTCCGTGCGGCAGAAACCAGTGCGGCAGGCAAAAGCATCTTTGCCTATGACCCCAAAGGCAAGGTGGCAGATGCCTATAAATCTCTGACGAAGACTAACTATTAAAAGTCAAGCCCTAAAATGAAAAAATCCGCCAACCATCCGCTGCCCATGACAAACATCATTCAAATGCTGGCCTTGGAGTAGCGAGGGTGACGGAGAGAACAGCAAAGCAAGCCCAGCCAACCCTCGCAAAAACAGAATAGCATTTGAATGCTTCGGTTTGTCAAGGGTTCGCTGCGCCAGCTAAGTTGTTCTTAGGTTTAACTCAGGCTCTGGAGAAAATCAAGTGACGGCAAGATATGCTTTACCGGACTTCTGCAAAGCGTAAATCAGTCGTACGAGTTTCTTTGTGGCATGAGATAGGGCAACATTGTAGTGCTTGCCTTCAGCTTGCTTTTTGGTAAGGTATTCAGTAAAAACAGGATTCCAGTAGCAGACGTATTTGGTTGCAGTGTAAAGAGCGTATCGAAGATAACGAGAGCCACGCTTTTCCATGTGTGCATAGCAGTTTGTGAGTTTGCCTGACTGGTATGTGGAGGGAGAACATCCAGCATAAGCCAAAACTTTGTCAGGAGAGTTAAAATTCGAAAAATCCCCTACCTCTGCAAGAATCATCGCAGCAGAATGAAATCCCATTCCGGGAATCGAAAGGATCGGCGGTTTCAATTCATCCATGATTTTCCGAATGGCATCTTCAATTTCATTGATTTCGGAGGTAAGTTCTTGAATGAGCTTAATGGTGTGCTTTAATTCCAAAGACTTAGCAGGCATAACAGAACCAATGGATGTTCTGGCTGCATCTCGGATATGAGTAGCTTTATCTTTTCGGTAATGGCCTCTGGATGTTTTCACGAGAATATTAGCTAATCTGGTCAGATGAGCTTCTGAAATCTGCTTTGCACCGGGATACTCACTGAGAAGTGCGTAGATTGAAGTGCCGTGGATAGACGAAACAAGCTGTTCCAATTCCGGAAACAGGATTGTAACCAATCTGGACACCGACTGCTTTAGTTTAGCGCGTTCCTGAACTTTATCAAATCGGTATCTCGTGAGTGACTTTAGTTCTTCGTTGTGATATGCTGTATCTGTGTAGGACTTGAGGTCTACATCGGACAACAGCATAGTTGCAATCGTTTTTGCATCCACACGATCGGTTTTAGTTTTGCGAAGACTGAGGCTCTTTCGATACAGGTTGGTATGCAAGGGATTCATGACATAGACGGGCAGATCATTGTCAAGAAGAAACCCACGGATGTTGTAGCTATAATGTCCGGTAGCCTCAAGCCCTACTTTTATTTTGTCTGATTTTTGAGAACAGTCTTGGATTGTTTGTAGCAGACTTTTGAAACCATCCATGTTGTTGGGAATGGTAAAGCAATCGACAAGGGTCGTTCCTTCCGAATCGAGAATGCAACAGTCATGCTTATCTTTGGCAACATCAATTCCGACACAGACCATTTTATACCTCCGTTATATTATTCAATGCTGCTTAGGACCACAGACTTCTTTGCTCTTGTAACCTCGTTCTAAATAAACCGTCTGGCGGTATCTAACTGATTAACATTTCAACAAAGAAGCTGTGGTTGGAGCCTTCGTCAAACCGTCTTTGCGGTAGGAGGTGTTCACCAATCCACAGCATCCCATACAGTGTAGCATACCGCTGGAGAGCGGTCTATAAATACTACTCTTTTATAATACGAGGAGGTGTTGGTGGATGCCGAAAAGCGGCTTAAACGTAGCACTGAAAGGTCTCGATGATATTTTTTCGACCGAAGAATCCCGGCAGGAAGAACAGCGGGAGCAGGTACAACAGATTCCCGTCAGCGAACTTTTCCCGTTCAAAAACCACCCGTTCAAAGTTCTGGACGATGATTCCATGACCCGGACGGTGGAAAGCATTTCGCAGTTCGGTGTGCTTGCGCCGCTGATTGCCCGCCCCAGACCAGAGGGCGGCTATGAGATCATCTCCGGGCACCGACGTCAGCACGCCGCCCAGCTTGCCGGGCTGGAAACCCTGCCTGTCATCGTCCGCAATATGGATGATGATGCCGCTGTTCTGCTTATGGTGGATAGCAATCTCCAACGTGAAAACATCCTTCCCAGTGAACGGGCTTTCGCCTACAAAATGAAGCTGGAAGCTCTAAAAAATCAAGGTGCTAGGTCAGATTTAACTTCGTGCCAACTTGGCACGAAGTTCCGCGCGGATTCAGAACTTGCCGAAAGTGCTGGTGAAAGCGCACGAAACGTTCAGCGTTTTATTCGGCTCACCAATCTTGTTCCTGAACTGCTGGACATGGTAGACGAAAAGAAAATTGCCTTCAATCCCGCTGTGGAATTGTCCTATCTGGACGAAAGCCAACAGCGGGATTTTTTAGAAGCAATGGATGCTTCCCAGAACGCACCATCTCTTTCACAAGCCATTCGGATAAAAAAGCTGGCGCAGCAGGGTGAGTTTGACTATGATGCAGTCTACAACATTATGAATGAGGAAAAGAAAAGCGAACTGGACACCGTGACCATCAAAAACGAAACCCTGCGGAAATACTTTCCACGCAATTACACGCCCCGGCAGATGGAAAGCATCATCATCAAGCTGCTCGACCAGTGGCAACTAAAAAAGCAACAGGCAAAACAGAAGAAGCAGGAAGAAGCGCGCTGATCGCAGACTGAACCAAAAGACCCAGTTCCGGGTCTTTTATTTTTGCAAAAATTTTGGAGGAAACGCCTATGAACTTTACTACCACTCACATCCGTTCCGAGAAAGTCACCATTGATACTCGCATCTACACGATTCTGAACGGCAGAAAAAAGCCTGGTGAAGTCTATCTCGCTGCCATTGCCCCGGATATGGAGCTGACCATCATCACGCTGGACGAGGCTCCCGGCATCCTGCCCTGCTTTGAGGAGGATGATGCCTGCCTGAACCTTCCCAACACCTCGCTGCTGCTCTGCTACAACCCGGCGCAGGTGCTGAAGATGGGCGGCAAGCACTACCTGACCGGCCCGGTGATTCTGGCTCGCACCAACATGGACGGCAGGGTCATCTCTCTGACCATTGATGAGGTCTACCTGTTCGTGCGACACGAAGTCGCTTAATTCAACTGTCTGGCAATGACCGGACCTGTTATTCCATTAGCAGTAGTCTACTGTCAACAAAGCGGCTGGTAACGGCTGTGAGGAAGCGTGACAGGACAAGGGTAGCCCCACCCGAAAGGGTTCAAGCTGAAACTGCGAGGTGAAAGCGATAAGCTGCAAGCAACAATGCGGTTGGGGAGCCTGACTTGTATGGTATGGTTAATGTAACGTGAATCACTGATAAACGTCGTTAAGGCCGAACAGGCTAAAGTTGCTGGCAAGCCTGAACCAAAATGGTAATGCAGCTGGTTATTCCCCTGTATAGTGGGAATACATGGACACAAAGCTGCCGGCGGAGAAGTGAGACCTAACCCATACTGTTGAATAAGCGGAACGTGGTAAGCCCGTATTTCTCCGAGCAATCGGACGGAAACCGTAAGGAGACTTTATGAAATGCGGGTAGAAGAAAGATGGAAAAAGCGAATGCCGACCCTGTAATGGGGACGGATAGAGGTTGCAACATTACCTCATGCGAAAGCAGGCAGACTTCCATCCATGGTCTTTCTTTACGAGAGAATTTACAGAACTTTTCAAAATGGAGGAATTGCAAATGAACGAGAAATCGTGTGCACCGACTTGCAAAGTGGAAGATTGGGCCAGCATCGACTGGAACAAGGCTTGCGCTTATGTTAAAAAGCTGCAAATGCGTATCGTAAAGGCTCAACAAGAAGGTCATTACAGCAAAGTGAAAACGCTGCAATGGCTGTTAACTCACTCGTTTTACGCCAAAGCCTTGGCAGTGAAGCGAGTAACAAGCAATCGTGGTAAAAATACGGCTGGGGTTGACCATGAACTGTGGCTGACCCCAGAGGCAAAATTCAAGGCAATCAATAAACTGAAACGGCGAGGATACCGTCCTCAGCCTCTGAAACGTGTTTATATTCCGAAGAAAAACGGCAAACTGCGGCCATTGAGTATTCCGACAATGACAGACCGAGCCATGCAGACTTTGTACATGTTTGCACTGGAACCGCTTGCTGAAACCTACGGTGACCCGAACTCCTATGGATTCCGAATCGGCAGAAGTACGCACGATGCAATCGAGCAGTGCTTTACCGACCTGAACAAAGGAAAATCACCCGAATGGATTCTCGAAGGTGACATCAAGGGATGCTTCGACCATATCAGCCACGAATGGCTCATGGAAAACATTCCGATGGACACACAGGTTTTACAGAAATGGCTAAAGTGTGGATTTGTCGATATGAAACAGCTGTTCCCCACCGAAGAGGGTACGCCGCAGGGCGGGACTATCTCGCCCACTCTGATGAATATGACACTGGATGGGCTGGAACGGCTCTTAAAGGAACGACTGCCGACCAAACAGTACTTCAATGGGAAAACTCACTTTAATAAGATGAACTTTGTGCGCTATGCTGACGACTTTATCGTAACCGGAGAAAGCCCGGAATTTCTGCGCGAAGAAGTCCTTCCTATTATTAGAGAGTTTATGGCTGAACGTGGATTGCAGTTGTCCGAAGAAAAGACGGTTATCACCCACATCGAAGATGGATTTGACTTCTTGGGCAAGAATATTCGAAAATACAACGGAAAACTCCTTATCAAACCCTCGAAGCAATCGGTCAGTTCTCTGCTGAAAAAGGTGCGCGAAATCGTCAAGAGCAACAAATCGGCAAAGCAGGATTCCCTGATTCGCCAGCTCAACCCGGTTATCCGTGGCTGGGTCAATAACCAGCGATTTGTTGTGTCCGCTGAAGCATTCAGCAAAATCGACTATCAGATTTATAATTGTCTCTGGCAATGGGCAAAGCGCAGGCACAAGAAAAAGAGCAGACGGTGGATTGCCAAGAAATATTGGCAC
>OJPH01001265.1_pt1 | contig 10074 bp, 10 predicted proteins | sample 1598481 | NCBI WGS metagenome assembly OJPH01 (sample SAMN03922482, study PRJEB24848) | human gut metagenome | isolation source: stool sample | host: Homo sapiens | place: Germany | collected 2011-05 | reverse complement strand
ACGAGATTTCTGCCTGTCTCGTGGGCTCGGAGATGTGTATAAGAGACAGCGCTTGGACAAACTGCGATTCCCGTTGGCCTGGGAAAGTTGCCATCAAGCTAGAGCAGGTTGGGGATGTATGGATTCCGGTCAAGGGACAAGAATTCTATGACTGGATTACTGACCCCAAACGGACCTTGAAAGATGTTCTCCAAACAATCCACCGCAAGCAAAAATCACTTAACAAAAAACGTACACACAACAATGGCTAAAATAACAACACGCAACACCGGGCTGTCCACATTGGCCGAATATGAACAATGTCTGGACAAGATTGCCGATTTGACTGTCAAGCGAGACAAGGCACAGGCCCAGCTGGACAAGGCCATCCTGGCCGCCCGAGAAGAATACGGCGGCGTGATTAAAGGTCTCAACAACCAGATTACCGTCAAGCTGGCCCAGGCCGAGCAATACGCTACCCGCAACCGGGAAACTCTGCTGCAAGGTGATTCCAAGTCCGGAGAGACTGGCAAAGCTCGCTGGGGCTGGCGGCTGGGCAACCCCACCTTGGTACTACTCTCCCGCAAATTCACCTGGGGAGCCGTCTGCGCCAGAATCAGGGAAATGGGCCTGACCTCCTATCTCAAAGTGTCCGACCCCAAGCCCGACAAGGACAAGCTCAAGGCCGATCTGGATGACGAACGGCTGGCCTCCCTGGGATTGCGCATTGAGCAGACGGAGGCTTACTGGGTAGAACCAAAAACCGACACGGCGGAAAGGATCAGCGCATGACTAAGATTGAGGTCGAGCACATGAGCTTCCAGACCGTGCTAACTATCTGGACAGGTACTAATAAAGGCGCAGCAACAGCCACCCTTATCTATCTGACGCCCAAGCAGCGGCAACAACTGATCAAGGCTCTGCAACATCCCAAGCAACAATCCGATCATGAGCAATAAGCCCCTCACTAATAAGCAAAAGGCTGTGCTGGCCCAGCTGGCCTCCCAGGCTTACAAGCAGCTACAAGCATACGGCTGCCCGGTGCCGTTCCTAGAAGAATGGCGGCACGACGAGACCTGGAAAGCCACCGGACACACGGATTCTTTCACCCGCGCAACACAAAAGGATTATACGCTAATTTACAATCGTTTTGCCACCTACCTGGGATATGAAGCCATCAGAGACAACACCTACACGGAAATGGACAAGGAATTGCACCTGCTTCGGGACAGCATGCAACGGTTTGAAACTGGGCCGGACTATCTGGCAGAAGTGGTGAGGGATCAGCTGCATCTGTCCTGCACGGGCAAAAATGTCTATGACCAGCTGCGGAAATATGCCAAGCCTGAACACATCCGCCATCTGAATTACACGGTGATCAACCGGGGCCGGGCCGCCGCCCGGAAGATGGCGGATGAAACGGGCGTGGAAACCTACGAACCGCACGCCCTGCCGGGAACGCTCCCTCCGGGAGGGCTGGCGGATCATATGGGAGCCGTCCGAGTGCCCAGGGCCACCCCGGCCCCCGAACCGAAAACGGCCAGGGGATGGAGTGGAACAGTAATTGAAGACGAATTCCCCCTGTAACTTTTCGCATCCCTGCGGAGGCGCGGATTGAAACAACAGAAAAATCATCATGCCTCCCTTAAAGCCAGGAGACAACATCAACTGTTATGTTGTAGATGGCAATGGCCAGCAGTCCGGCTATGCAGTACATGCGCTTGTTGTTGCCACCAAGCAATCACTATTTGCTGACGGTCTTTATTCAAGCGTCCTGTGCATTATGGACGAAAGGACAGACAAGCTGATAGAAGACCATCAGGACGAGGAAATGACGCCCTTTGTCCGTGCTTTATGTTGCGATGATTAGCCCAATGGGCAGATACAATTCAGGCCGTCAGGTTGTTCCTGGCGGCCTTTTTCAATCATCTTCTCTTTCGTTCCTGATCACAATCCACACGTTGTCGAGCACATCCCGCACCCAGCATGTCGTCTTTCTTCTTTCACGGGTTGTCCACATCAACACGACAGCGGTATCATGGAGATGATAAATTTGCGGATTCTTTTTCCTTCGGTCTTCGGGCGAGATAACAGTCATGGAGCCATACAAGGGGATGCAATATGCAGGTGTACACATGCGGGACATCTTACCATGATTATTTTCCACGATGCTTGATAATTTCCTCTTCTGACGCCGATATTTTCTACACAGTCTTTCTCTGATCACTCAATGCTTGCTCCCCTTGATTTTCCTAGCGTTCACCCCTATTCACCCTAAATTCACCCCTTTCCACCCTTCATTGATAAAGATCACCCTGGAGAGTACGGCGGGAGGCATCTTCTCGAAGCTTGCCCTCGTCATGTTTCAATCCACGCACTCCTTGCGGAGTGCGACCGGCGACTAATTGGGGCAGGCATGAGTTGAGGCTGTTTCAATCCACGCACTCCTTGCGGAGTGCGACCATTGGCTGGCTAGTGAAATTTTCCGCTCAATTTGTTTCAATCCACGCACTCCTTGCGGAGTGCGACGGCATGCCGAATTTATTGATACGCAGGTTTGAATGGTTTCAATCCACGCACTCCTTGCGGAGTGCGACTAGGAGCTACGGAATCCACGGCTCCAATATAACCGGTTTCAATCCACGCACTCCTTGCGGAGTGCGACTCTTCCGGTGATTTGTAACGCGCCAAGACATCTGATAGAACTACGACAAGTATCTTATATAACTTGTCTGTCTGCCAGCTCCGTGCAGGGGGTCTGCATCGACTCTGCCTCCCCCTTACAAGCGGCCAGCAGGTCACCCCAATCCACCGTCTCGTCGTCCTCCCTGACCACACCCTCCCGGAGCATCCTCTCCCTGGCGTCGGCCAGCAGGTGCATCACCCTGGCCCGCTCGCTGGCGGGTTGATCGGGCATGCGGGGGCTGCCGGTAATCACCACGGCAAACCTGGCCGCGTAACTCTCGGCGCTTACCGTGCGGCTGGGCCAGCACCAGGCCGTCCATACACTCCACGGGGAACGTTTGCGCCATGGCTCATCAATGCGGCACAATGTTGCCGGAACCCTGGCCAACACCTCCCGTCCAATCGTCCAATCTTCCGGAGCGCGGTCATCCAGGAGCGTCCAATCCATCTCCCGATAAAGACGTCTGGCTATCCAGCCTCTCAATGCGTACAAACACCCGAATACCCGCCAGTCTCCATTGACAAAATCTCCGGAGGTATACATCTGGCACCAGGGGCGCTGCTCCATCCAGCGCAGCCAGCCGCCATCCAGCAGAGCCGTATCACAGTCGACCTTGACCAGGATGTCGTCATCCTCCGCCTCCCGGCACATCTCGGAAAGCATGCCCCGGATGCAGTCAGACCCGCGCAGGTTGCCGTGACGCTCCCAGGAAGACTGCACATACTCCGCGCCCATGCTCCGGAGAGCCTCCGCCGTCTCCTCCTGTACCGGGCTGGACGCATCGTCCACCACCGTTACGCTGGCACAGGGTACGGACATCCGGGCGCACCGCATGCAAGCCACCGCCTCAGCGGCGTCTCCGGAATACGAAAAAATAAAGATTCTGATCATACTATTATATATAGGGTAAAATTTAGATGGCGGGGCCGTATGGATAAAAAGTGCCGTGATTAAGCGGAATCTGGATGGTGCCCAGCATGTGCTGGTAAACCTCCTTGTCCTGCACCGTCGCAATGTGGAATGAATAGGAAAACTCTTCCGACTCGTCTGCCAACTCGTCCGAGAGTATGAGAGGGTTGACCGTGCCCTGCTCATACATGATCGACGTGCCGGTCAGTTTCCCCTTGCCGTTGAATTTGACGTCCAGCCAAATTTCCCCTCCCGTGAATCCCTCCTTGGTGAACCAGCCGGAGGTGTCGTCTCCGGGAGTCTGTCCAATGTACACTCCCTGGAGCATCAGCTTGCCGCGCCGCATCCGGAAGCCGGTAACCTCGGTGTTATCGTCATTCCAGTCCAGCTCCACCTGCAAATCATAGATGGGAGGCTTGTCGGGAGCCTCCGTCCAGATCATCTCCCCTGCCGGTCCCAGGGTCGGAGCGTCCGGGGACTTGTATGCCTCATCGTCATATTGCAGGGTCAGCATAGGATTGTCCTGCTGCTGGTCCTGATCCAGAGTCTCCTGGCCGGATGCCAGCTGTTGAATGCGGTCCACCATATCCTGGAGGGACAGATGCGCCGGAACTCCGGTGTTGATACTGGTGGACTCTCCGGCCATATCAACGGCCACCCCCTGCACGACGGTGGCCATATCCCGGTACTCCTGTCGCGCTCCGGTAATGGACAGGCGGCAACCGGCCAGAGTGGCAGGAGACAATGCCCGCAGGGAGTTGACGCTGCCCTCCCAGGGCGTGGAGCGGGTGATCTCATAATAATCCCGGAGGATGGAGGAGTAGTCGGGCCAATCCGTGGAGGAGGACGGCGGAGCGCCTCCGCCGCTGGAAGGGGGATTGCTGCCGTCATCCCCTCCGGATTCTCCGGACTTGCTGGCCCGGTAGCGCATGCGGCTCTTGTTGATGGTGCGTCCCTGCCAGCGCAGCCAGTTGTACCAGCGCGTCTTGCCGTCCACCTGTTTGGTGTGCGGGAACAGCATCTCGCACCCCCTGGGAGGCCGGGTGTCCGTGTACAGGTACTGTTTCAGCTCCACGTAGCACCACTTGATTGTCTTGCAGACCTCGCTCAACTGGCCGCTTACATGCTCATAGGCCTGCGCCGACTCCGCCGTGGAATAATTGCTCATGTCGGTGCCGTCCACGCCGGCCACAACAGATTTTTTAATGGCTCCCAGCTGCAATCCCGAAACGGATGACAGCTGGGATACCTTGCTGAACCACCATTTCCTGGCGTTTGAATCCGTACCGGCCGGCAGTTTGACGCCGCGCACCTCGACAATCGGCTTGGTAAAATCCCAGACGGGAGACTCGCTGCCGACGGGAGACTCATCATCCGTCGATGATGTAGATGACATGGCCACCTGGGTAGTGACGCATCCCTCCTGGCGCAGGCTGGCCCCCCTGGGCCAGACCTGGGACCGGCAAGCCTGCCGTCCGGCCGTCAGGACGACGCCCACGGCCGGGGGCACCAGATCCGGCCGTGGAGAAAGCGAGATGGAAGAGAGGCAGTCTTGCGCCCGGTCCAGCGTGACCACGGGCAACCCGGCCCCGTCGGCCACCCTGATCACAGGGGAAGAGCCGGAGTAATCGACCCAGCATACCATGCCGGGACGGCCCGCCAGCAGCTTGCGGAGCACTCCGGCATACATGTCGCAGCCAAGCGCCGTGTCCCACATCCATGCCGAGGGAGACACGGTCACATCAATACCGACTCCGGCGGGGAGGAGTCCGTACTTGCGGGCATCCTCCAGCGCCCACCGCACCGTGCCGGCAATCTTGATTTTACGCGGAGCGTCCGCGCCGCTGCCGCCGCTGACCTCGGTATAGGCGGATACGCCGCCTCTCAACGTACCCCCAGGGTTGAAACACAAGGCCGCCTCCAAAGGCTGGAGGATATCGCAAGCCTCAATGGACCATCGCCAGGCGTCGCCGGACTGCTCCAGGGAACACTTGCGTATCGTGCCCTCCAGGATGGTCACGCCATCCCATACCACGCGCACCTCCTCCTTGTACGTATAGGGAGCCCCCTCATCCTGATCCCAGGACAGCTGCTGCCAGGTCACCCTGGCAGCGGTAAAGTTGCTCCACTCGTACTTGGCTCCCTTGATGGCCCGGTTTATCAGCTCTACAACTCTCATAGGGGGGATGTGATCATCAGCGTCCAAATCTGGCGCGGGACTGGAGAGTGGCCACCTCCCGCTCTATCTTGCTCAACCGCTCATTATGCTGGGAGGACTGCGAGGCTGATTGCTTGGCAATGGCGATAAACTGCTGCATGACGTCCAGGATGCTTCCGCTGGTATCTCCCTGGCCAAACATCTGCCGGGTAAACTCCCCGATCATAGAGCTGTAGTCCTGGCCTGCTGCAGGCTGGGGAGCGGGCTGCGGATGAGGTTGAGGAGACTGGGCACCGGCGCGGATCCGCGAACGCACCTCCTCCTCGGCGTCCAGATCGCGGCCCTCCGGAGTGACGCGCCGGGGCCTGGCCGGCTGCGGTCTGGACATGGCCGTCAGGATGCGGCCCAGCTCGCCCTGGACCAGCTCCCTGACCAGGGAGACGACACGCTGGCCGGCGGCATCGTCCGCGTTGATGCGCATGCTCAACGCCTCCAGCTGCCTGACGGTAGCATCATTGAGGACGCCGTACTTGGCTACGTCCTTGAGCATGGCCACGATTTTGGAGGCGGCTCCATCTTTGGGCAGGCTGGGGGTGATGTCGGCCAGGCTGTCCAGCTTGCCCTTGAACCGGCTTGCCTCCAGGTCCTTGCGCTCCAGTGGAGTAAGCAGGTTGCGCTCTCCGGAGGCGGCCCTGGAATATCCCTTGATCATGTCGTCCACCATCCACTTGACCTTGGCCTGCAGCTCCCTGGGCAGTCCCTTGAGAGCCTCGTCGCGCATTTGGGCCAGACGCGCGGAGTCCTGCTCGGACATATAGCCGGCATCGGCCATGTGCTGCCCTTCTTTCAGCAGGCGCTTGAGTCTGGGGGTCTCGCGGTCTTTGTAATCCTGCCCGGCAGTAAGCTGGTCGTAGTGCTCGCGCCAGCGATCCTGGACCTTTTTGCGCTGGCTGGCCAGCTCGGCGAGGTCTTTCTGACGGCGTTCGTCGGCGGCCACGGCGCTGGCCTGGTCGGCCTTGGCGGCGGCGATTGCCGCCTCCTTGGAGTTAATTTCCTTCTGGTACTGCAGGAGTTGCTGCTGGGTCGTGACGTTGGACTCGTCCAGTTTAAGCTGATCCTCAGCATTTTTAAGGCGTTCTTTCCGAGTTATTGTGCTGGTTTCGTGTTCCTTGATAGCATTAGAGATGTCCTCAGTCATCTGCATGCTACCGGCGTTATCAGCCGAGTACAGCTTGAGAGGATTACTGTTACGGTAGTAAGCCTCTATAACCTCTACCTTGGCGTCCGCATCGGCAATGTATTGGGCAAGGTCTTTATTCCGTTGGAGACGTTGCAGTGTCTCATCTATTTTATCCTGAGCCTCTTTGGCTATGCGTGGGTTACTGAGACCCTCGCTGGTGCGCAGGGATATGGCATCCCGCAGCTCTTGCTCAAGCTTTGTGATATTTTGCTCTCTCTGTGCAGTACGCTCCGGATTATGATAAGCCTCGGCATCCCTCTTGTATTGGCGGTACTCCTCTGGAGTCACACCCGCATAAGGAGACTTGGCCGCCTGCTCCTGCTCAGCCTTGATCTGGGCCACCTGTTTGGCCGTCTCGTCGCGGGCCTGGATGGCTGCATCCAGCATGATCTGCTGACGATCCTCGCGTGACTTGGCAGCGGATTTGGCCTCGGAGGCGTCCAGGTCAGCCATCAGGGCGGCAGCCGTTTCTTTGCTGATTTCCCCTCTGATCTCGCGGGTCTTGACAATGGTGCGCTGCAGTTCCAGCTCCTTCTGGCGGAGGGCATCCACATGGTCCACCTCCGCCGTGCGGTTGACGGCCAACTGGCCGATGAGCTGGATGCGCTGGGTGTAAAGGTCGTTGATGGCCGTGATTTTGCGCTGCTCCTCGTCGTAGATGCGCTCGCGTTTGGCATTGGTCAGCGCGTCAGTATAAGCCTGCTCGCGCGCGGCGGCCTCCCTGGCCAGCCGGTCTTTAAGTTCCCGCGCCCGTTTGACGGCAGCCTTGTCCACGCCCTCAATGTATTTTTCCCAGCCGTCCAGGATGGCCTGCCCCCAAGCTACGCCCCGGCCGTAGGCAGCCTCCAGCTCGTTGGGGATGTTGAACGTCGCCTGTACCTTGGCCTTGAGGTCGCCCAGTCCAGCCGCTGCTTTCCTGGTTCCCTTCTCCATTTTGCGCCCGGCTGCCTCTCCCTTGCTTCCTGCCTTGTCCATCTCATCGCCGGTGGCTCTGGCCGTCTGTCCAACCTTACTGACGGCCTCCTGCAGCCCCTCTGCAGCGTCGCTGGTCTTATCCAGAGCCTCGGCGGTCTCCTCGGCGGCATCCGTCACCTCTTCCAGATTGGAGGCGGCGGAGTCGTCGGAGAGTTCCTCGTTGACCTGCTTGGCCGTCCTGCGGACCTTGTCCAGCCCCTTGTTGACCTGATCCAGTCCCCGCGTGTCGGCCTTGGCCTCCACACCTACCTGTACCTTGTAATCCTTGTCTGCCATGGTGATATGATAGTTATTAGTTAAAGTTTATAGATGGTTAAGAAATGTCTCCCGTCAGAGTAAGGGATGCCTGCAGAGCGGCCCAGGCCTTGCCCTCCATGCCGGGGAGACGTATGTCCTCCGGACGGCGTCCCAGGCTCGGAGCGGCCGGTCCGAGATCGTGCTCGCTCGTGAGAGGCAGGGGCTGGGCAAGATCCACCGTAGCGTGATAGGTCCTGGTCCGGCCCGGCCGTCCCCGGTAGTAGCAGGACAACCAGGTAACGACTCCCTCCGGATGGAGGGTGAGCGTTTCCTGGAGGTCGAGCCCCCAGGCACGGGCGCGTCCGAACGTCGTAAATGCCCGCACGACCGTAAATGACATTTGCAGGGAGGCGTTGCCCCTTGCCGCCTGGTGCATCCAGGGGCTGCCGATGACGGACTCGCGCTGAATCTGGACGGAGGGCTTGATCTCCACCAGCTCCGCCATCACGTCGTCGTACTGGCACAGCACGATATCCCGGAATCCGTCCGGACGGTAAATGACCGTATCGAGAGACAGATAGTGCATGATTAGTAATGAAAAATTAGTGATTAACGATTGGATGCCCTCGTGAAATAGAGGAAAAACTCCACGGCGGCGGGATCCGTGATCACAAAATCCGGGTAGTCGCGGGAAGTGAACACCCTGCGCCCGCCCTGGGGATTGACGGCCTCAACGGTCAAATCCACGGTTTCCGTCGTCCGCATCGGGTCATCCACCTCCGGAGCGTAAAACTCTTTCAGCCTCGCCCATACCTGGGAGGCCTGCCACGGCTCCGACAATCCCACCAGCGCGGACACTACCGCCTGCATGGCCGGGGCCTGGTCGGCTGGAATCTCGTCCTGCGTATAACGGGCCGGAGGTCTATAACCGCCCGCGTCCCGGTAAATGGGTGTCAAAATGAATTCCTGCCAGTTACCAGGCTGCGGAAACTGAATCTGTATTTCTGCATTATTCATAAGGCGTAAAATCGTAAGTAGAAGTTGACTGGATCAAACGGGACTCAAGAGCCCGGAACGCATCATAAGCCCCGGACGGCAGGTTATACCCCGGAGCCGTCATCTGCCTCATCGCTCCAAGATAACTATGAGAATTGGTCCCGTCGCTATCCCAATACAAAGCTCCAACGCCAGTCCAGGAGAACGTGTCAACAACGCCGTGCATGTCGGCAATGCACAGCAGACGGCGGGAATCCGCCGCATTAGAACCAATCCACAATCCTGCCCTGACATCGCGGCCCGGCCTGTCCTGTTGATAAGAAAGGAACATATTGCAGGACGGGTTGGTGTTGAAGGACGGAATGACGGAGAGAGTTTCGTAACATAACCACTTAGCCTGAGCGGAATCATAGACGAGTTCCCTCACCCTCACCGGATAACCCGCCGGATTCGTGGATGCGTCATTGACCATATAAAACGTGACGTCAACGAACCTTGCTAAAGAACTGGCAGACCCAGGCGCGGGGGACAGCGTGAACATATCCATCTCCGCAGCCGTCTTCTTGACGATATTCCCCGGTTTACCCAGCGCGAAAGTCAGCTTTCGGGCGGCAGTGCTGCCGGCATTGCCCAAAGCGACCGGCAGAATAAATCCATGCCACCCCGAATAATTGGATGCTCCTAAAAAGGGATTCATCAAATTAACCTGGACTGTCCCCAGATCTGCGGATGTCTTGCTGAGTTTCCACACCTGGCCGGGAACCGTCTGATCTACGGCGACGCTCCCGCCGTACAAACTGAAACTGGAAAGGAAACTCTGGGAAGAAAACGCCTCCGTCACGGCAGCCAGCCCGGCGGCGTACAGGCGGTTGACCGCTGACGTATCCGTTGCCG
>OJPH01001257.1_pt1 | contig 10133 bp, 9 predicted proteins | sample 1598481 | NCBI WGS metagenome assembly OJPH01 (sample SAMN03922482, study PRJEB24848) | human gut metagenome | isolation source: stool sample | host: Homo sapiens | place: Germany | collected 2011-05 | reverse complement strand
ACACACTGCATATCGTCGGCAGCGTCAGATGTGTATAAGAGACAGCCTCTTTTCTCGCCATGCATCGCGCCCTCGACGCTTTGAGTACTCGTCCCGAAGCACTGCTCATCGACGGAAACCGTTTCGCCCCCTACCACAACATACCTTATTCTTGTGAAATAAAAGGCGACGGACGATTTCTCTCTATCGCCGCAGCTTCGATTCTTGCCAAAACATATCGGGACGATTACATGATGAATTTGCACGAAGAGTTCCCTCAGTACCACTGGAACGAAAACAAAGGGTATCCCACCCGCACACACCGGGTTGCCATTGCACAATACGGCCCTACGCCTTATCATCGCAAGACATTCAACCTGCTGGGCGCAGAGCAGCACTCTCTCTTCGAATGACACGATTCATAAAAACGCGAGATTTCCAAATAAAAAAGCCAACCTTTCATGGTTGGCTTTTTTATTCTAAACTGTCATTCTTTATTTGGTAGCAGCTTCGAGTTTCTTCATCATAACAAACATAAAGAGTGCCGACAAAAGGCAGAGTACGATAAATACCGACCATACCAACCACAGTGGCAGACCGCCCCACAAGAAACCACCGACCGAAACAAGAGCATTACCGATAGCCGTCGCTACGAACCAACCTCCCATCATCATACCTTTCAACTTGGGCGGAGCTACTTTTGAGACGAAAGATATACCCATCGGAGAGAGCAACAACTCTGCAAACGTCAATACAAGATAGGTAGAAATGAGCCAATTTGCCGATACCAAAGTCCCCTCTTCTCCCGACTTGACAGTCTCAGCTTGCGCATCGGGCGTAAGCAGGCCAAGCGACCCGAAAGCCATAATGGCAAACCCGGCAGCAGCGATCAACATACCGTAAGCAATTTTACGAGGCGCAGAAGGTTCTTTACCCCGTTTTGCCAATGCTCCGAAAATAGCCATCGAAACAGGTGTCAACGCTACAACATAGAACGGATTGAATTGCTGAAAAATAGGAGCAGACACGGCAATAGCACCAGACAAGTTAAAATACTTATAAGCCAAAATTGCAATGACACCCAATACAATGGCTCCCGAAATAACCTTAGTCTGCTTCGTATCTCCTTGGAAAAGTGAGAAAAGTGCATATACACCGATAATTATCAAGACAAGATTCCATACACTGAAGAACATGCTTTGAAGTCCTTCCGAACTCTTCGCAGTGAACTCATCAGCAAAATAAGTCAGCGTCAATCCGTTTTGGTGGAATGCCATCCAGAAAAACACTACAACTGCAAATACCAAACAAAGGGCAATAATACGTTGTCGGGTTTCAGCCGGAGAAAGATTATCCTCTGCCACTACATCTCCCGCTTTTCGTTGCCCCCCCTCTACATGACGGAATGTCGGACGGAATACATAATAAATCGCCATAGAAATAACCAATGCCACACAAGCAACAGCAAACGAGAAATGGTAAGCATCATTTGAAGAGAATCCGAGACTTGTCTCCGCCCATTCTTTGATTTCCACCGCTGCTGTAGGAGCAAAAAGCGCACCTACATTGATCGCCATATAGAAAATAGAAAATGCGGCATCTCTCTTCGAGGCATATTTGGGATCGTCGTAAAGATTCCCTACCATCACCTGTAAGTTCCCTTTGAAAAGACCCGTGCCGATACTGATGAACGCCAATGCCAAAAGCATACAGATCATAGCGATCGTATCGCTGCCCAAAGGAAGCGAAAGCAACAAATAACCGGCAAACATGATGGTAATACCGATGGTTACCATCTTTCCGAATCCGAATTTATCGGCCATGATACCTCCGATAAGGGGCATAAAATAAACAAGACCGAGGAATGTACTGTAAATCGCACCCGCCACACCGGCATCAAGACCGAAATTAGCGCGCAGGAAAAGAGCAAATACTGCAATCATCGTGTAGTAGCCAAAGCGTTCGCCCGTGTTGGCAAGCGCTAATGCATACAAACCCTTAGGTTGATTTTTAAACATGTTCTTTCTTAGTTTAGGTTTATACTATTTTTTCTGTTCGTCCTCTTGTGCCTTGAACACCATTGCGTAAAGCCGCATCTGCTTCACCATGGCAAGCAAGCCGTTCGAACGGGTAGGCGACAAATGTTCTGTAAGCCCTATCTGTTCGATGAAATAAAGGTGTGTATCGAGAATCTCCCGCGGAGTATGACCGGATAAAACTTTGATCAGCAACGAAACGATTCCTTTCACAATCACGGCATCACTCTCGGCCTGATAAAGAACCTTGCCGTCACGATATTCGGCATGAAGCCATACCCGACTCTGACAGCCCTCTATAAGGTTGCTTTCGACCTTGAACTGCTCGTCAAGGGGAGACAGGGAATTTCCCAATTCTATCAACAATGCGTATTTATCCATCCAATCATCGAAAGCCGAAAACTCGTCGACGACCTCATCTTGTATCTGATCAATAGTCTTCATTTTTCAAATTCTGTATAATTTCTTATTCGTTATATATTACCCACAACAACGTCTGGCCCACAGCTTTGAGAGTTCCCTTGTCGATATTTTCAAGGGTATCGTCGAGCGTATGCCACTGAGGTACAAATCCTCCCTGCGACTCATCGTAGGCGATAATATCAATACTCGGTACACGACGCCCCACATATACGTGGTCGTCATTGATATATCCACCTCTTTCATCGACAAAATAGTCGCCATACCCCAAAGACTGAGCGGCTTTCCAAACCTTGTCTACAATACCAGGAGCTTGCTGCATCGAAACGCCTTCTCGAGGAAACCGGCAATTTTTCCCGCCTACCATATCGAGCAAAATACCATAACGCGCCCGATAAGCCGGATTATGAGGTCTACGAGCCCAATACTGAGAACCGAGCGCCCAAGAATCACCCTGCTCGGGACGGTCGGAAAAATAAGGCCGGCCATAATCTTCTACATCGAAAAATATGATATCTATTCCTATCCGCGGAGACTGGGCATGTATCTGACGTGCCGTTTCGAGCAAAACGGCTACACCGCTCGCCCCGTCATTTGCCCCGTCGATAGGCAATCGATGATTTTTCTGCTGCGGATCATTATCGGCATAAGGGCGTGTATCCCAATGGGCAAAGAGCAGTACCCGGTCTTTTTTTTCGGGAGAATAAGATGCAATGATATTACATGCATCAAGCATCGTCCCATCATAGGCCCTCACCCGAAAATCCTGTAAAACCACTTGCGCCCCATGTCGACGCAACTCGGTTGCCAGATACTCAGCCGCATTGCGGTGAGCCGGAGTATTGGGTACACGAGGACCAAATGCCACCTGACGTTCGACATAAGCAAAAGCCGAGTCGGCATTGAAATCCGGCACATCGACAACATGAGGAGGTGCCTGCGTTTGCGAAGAAGAGGAAGAAGGTTGGCGACAAGCCGTCGTAAAAAGCATTACAATGAAGCAGCCCAAACAAAGGAGCACAGAAAACAAAGAAAAACGACGTCTCATCATGGTATAGGTTTTGACTTCCAAAGATAAAAGATTTTCAACAAAAATATCGGTCTATGCAATTTATATTTACACTTTTTAAGAGTAATTCTCTGCCGCATTCTGCACGCATCGCATTACCCTGAGAAAATTTCCTCCCCATATTTTTTCGAGCATCTCCTCGGTATATCCTTTTCTTAACAAAGCCTTTGTAATATTTATCAGTTCATCGGCCGCCTCACAACCGGGAATACCTCCGCCACCATCGAAATCAGAACCGATACCGACATAATCGGCACCCACCAATCGCACAACATGATCGATATGCGCGACAATATCGGCCATCGAGGGTTTTCTTCCCTTCACCAAAAAATATTCATAGAGACAAATCTGAATCACTCCGCCGCGAGCCGCAAGAGCACAAATCTGATCATCGGTCAAATTCCTCGGGTGATCGCACAAAGCCCGGCACGAAGAGTGCGTCGAGACAACCGGTACACGGCTCGCCTCCAACACATCATAGAAACTTCTTTCGGAGACATGGGCCAAATCGACCATCATTCCCACCCGGTTCATCTCCCGCACGACTTCGCGGCCGAAATGGCTCAAACCGCCGTGTTCGCCTGTCCCCTTTGCCGAATCGCATATATCATTGTCGCCGTTATGGCATAGCGTCATATATACAACTCCCATACGACGGAAACGTGCCACTTGGGAAAGATCGCGACCTATGGCATACCCGTTCTCGATTCCCATGAAAACAGCTTTCTTCCCGGCTCTTTTCAGGCGACAGACATCGTCGGGAACAAACGCTTGCTGTACACGTTCGGAATAACGAGCCAACTGCCGGACCAATTCTTCCAGTATCGCGTCGGCTTTTTCCGTTGCCGATTTCAAACTATCTTCATCTCTTTTCCCTTGCGGGAGATAAGCCACCATACATGTCGCATCGATGCCTCCGTCTTCCATTTTCGGCAAATCCACTTTCAGGCGGGAATCACGTCGGCCGACATCTATCTTCTCCGGGAAAAACATGGGAGTATCGCAGTGCGAATCGAGCGACACATATTCCTCGTGAAAAGTTCGGGCCCGTCTATATATGCGCGCCTCATCGACCAAATACTCGAAAAGAGGCAAAGACATTTCGTCTCCTCCGGCCAAAAGCTGCTCGGGATGCCACTGTACGCCATAAACCGGATAATAAGGGCTCTCGACGGCTTCATTCACTCCGTCGGGCGAAAACGCGACGGCCCGCAACGACGGGGCCACGTCCCGCACAGCCTGATGATGCAATGAATTGACTCCGATATGTACCGTTCCCAACAAACGAGCAAGAAGTGATCCCTCCACAAGAGAAACATCATGGGTGGGCTGCCGCTTATCGCTTTCTTGTGAGTGAGGCAATACACCGGCCGGATATTCCGTAGGCAGGTCTTGATAAAGCGTTCCTCCCAATGCCAAATTAATAAGCTGGTGTCCCCGACAAATACCGAAAACGGGAAGCTGACGACGCAAAGCCATTCGTAAAAGGGAAAATTCCGTAATATCCCTTTCGGCATCGGTACAATCGGCCAACGGAGAAAGATCCTTTCCCAAAACAGCCGATGAAAAATCACCTCCGCCCGTCAGCAAAAGACCGTCGATACGGTCGACGATACGTTCCAATACAGCAGAATCGGCACACGCGGGCAAAAGCAATGGAGCACCGCCAGCGCGACGTACAGCCTCGACATAAGGATCGGCAATACAGGTAAGGTTCTCACCGGAACGGTGATTGCTGGTAATACCGATAACCGGAAGACCGGAATATCCGCAACGATTGTCGATTTCGAGAAAAAGAGCCGACAACGGCGCAGTGAGCCGCTCATCGGAAAAAAGATTTTCCATCATTCCATTTTCATATATCCGATAAGACACGAGGCGACCCGAAAAGGCCGCCTCGCAGACATACGGAAAGAATACGATACATAAAACGACAAGCCGAATACTACAACGCATTTTCTCGTATCAGATATTCGGCAATCTGCACGGCATTCAAGGCTGCACCTTTTTTTATTTGGTCACTTACCGCCCAGAAAGTCAACCCATTCGGATTTGAGATATCTTTGCGGATACGTCCCACATACACAGGATCTTTCCCTGCAATATCGAGAGGCATGGGATAAGTACGGTTGGCCGGTTCGTCCATAAGTACAACCCCGTCGGCTTTGGCAAAAGCCTCACGGGCTTCTTCGACCGACACAGGACGTTCGGTCTCGACCCAAATAGCCTCGGAATGAGCTCGTATCACCGGGACACGCACACACATGGCACTGACCTTTACATCGGAGTGCATGATCTTACGGGTCTCATTGAACATTTTCATTTCCTCCTTGGTGTAGAGGTTGTCGGTAAACACGTCGACCTGAGGTATCACGTTATAAGCCAACTGATAGTAGAACTTCTGTACCGTAGGAGCTTCACCTTTCATCAGCTCTTCATACTGGTGCACAAGCTCGTCCATAGCTGCGGCACCCGCCCCGCTGGCAGCCTGGTAAGTTGCAACATGTACCGACTTGATATGCGAAAGATTTTCTATGGCCTGCAATGCTACCACCATCTGTATCGTTGTACAATTGGGATTGGCAATCACTCCCCGGGGGCGCACTTTGGCATCGAGGCCATTGACTTCGGGCACGACCAAAGGCACGTCATCGTCCATACGGAAAGCACTGGAATTATCGATCATCACAGCCCCGAATTTGGTAATGGTTTTTTCAAATTCTTTCGACGTACCGGCTCCTGCCGATGTAAAGGCAATATCCACGCCTTTAAAATCATCGTTGTGCTGCAACTCTTTCACAACAATATCTTTACCCCGGAAGTTATATGAAGTTCCGGCACTACGAGACGAACCGAACAGCAACAATTCGTCAATCGGGAAATTTCTCTCGGCCAAAACCCGCAGGAACTCTTGTCCCACAGCTCCACTGGCTCCGACAATGGCTACATTCATTTGTTATCTTATTTTTTATGACTATTCAACAGCTTGAATCTTTCAGTTGTCGCTTTCAACTGACAAGGATGTTTCGATTTTAAAACTTGGCAAAATTAACGGTTTTCCTTATATTTCATACTCAAACGTCCACTTTTTTATCAAAAATGGTGCTTTTCTGTACGATTTCAGCCTTTCGAGGCCGATCATATCCTCTTTTTTCTTACTTTTGTTCATTCATTTTTCAAACCGAAATCGTACCTCAGAAATTTCAGAATCATGGATGTCAGCCGATTCTTACCCACATTACCGTTTACCGATCCGGTACTGATATTTTTTATCGTGCTGACTATAATTCTGTTCGCCCCCTTGTTGCTGAACAAACTGCGTATCCCACACATCATCGGCATGATTTTGGCCGGGACCTTGTTCGGCCCGCATGGGCTGGATTTCCTCGCTTATGACAGCAGTTTCAAAATTTTCGGGAATGTCGGCTTGCTCTACCTAATGTTTCTGGTAGGGCTTGAAATGAACCTGAATGATTTCCGGAAAATAAAACTTCGCGGCATCACATTCGGCATATACACATTTATAATCCCCATGATACTGGGTACATTATCGAGTATCTACCTGTTACATCTCGACCTCACGACATCTATTCTGTTGGCCAGTATGTATGCGTCGCATACGTTGGTGGCCTATCCTATTGTACTCCGGTACGGCGTAGGAAGGCGTCCGGCGGTAACCATTACCATAGCAGGCACTATCATTACCGTATTGGGGGCACTCATCATACTCGCCGTCATCGTAGGTATGCAGACGGGAACTATCAACGAATGGTTCTGGGTACGTCTCATTCTCTCCATGGTCGCATACAGTTTGTTTATTCTTTTCGTCTTTCCGCGCATCGCCCGATGGTTTTTCAAAAAATATAACGATAACGTATCACAATACATCTTCGTACTGGCTCTCGTCTTTCTCGCTTCGGCCCTCGCCAAACCCGCCGGGCTCGAACCGATTCTCGGAGCATTTTTCGTAGGCGTCGTACTCAATCGTTTCATACCCTCGGTATCTCCGCTGATGAACCGTATAGAGTTTGTGGGCAACGCCCTTTTCATTCCTTATTTTCTCATCGGAGTGGGAATGCTCATAGATCCGTCCGTCGTATTTTCGGGTTGGAAGGCACTGTTTGTCGCAATCGTCATGTCGGCAGTCGCCACCATTTCGAAATGGTTGGCCGCTTGGATTACTCAAAAAAATTTCGGCCTCGATAAAATCGACCGTGCCATGATTTTCGGGCTGAGCAACGGACAGGCAGCCGCCACCCTCGCCGCCGTACTTATCGGTTACGACATCGGTTTATTCGACATCAATATCCTCAACGGTACAATTATCATGATTTTGGTAACATGTACCATCAGTTCTTTTGCAACCGAACGCGCCGCACAAAAAATGGCAACCCTACAACCGGCCGAAGATCCCGATAAAAACCAAGACAATACCGGCCATGCCCGCATTCTTATACCCGTTGCCAACCCCGATACGCTGGAAAACCTTGTAAACCTTGCCGTTTTGGCAAAGGGGCAGCATAAGCAACAACCGCTTTACGCTTTACATGTCATCGATGACAACAAGACCGCATTACGTTCAGGAGAAGCCGGACAGATGTTGCTGGACAGAGCTACAAAAATCGCAGCAGCATCGGACACCCGACTTACCGGCCTATCCCGATACGATGTAAATATCACCAGCGGAATCATTCATACGATCAAAGAACAGAATATTTCAGACGTCATACTAGGTTTGCACCACAAAAGCAATATCGTCGACAGCTTTTTCGGCTCGAAAATAGAGAATTTGTTGAAGAGCACCCACAAAATGGTCGCTATCACCAAGTGCATCATACCTATAAACATGACGACCCGTATCGTCGTCGCCGTTCCCGAAAAAGCCGAATACGAAAGCGGATTTACCAAATGGATAGACCGTATCGCCAACATCGGAAAACAAATAGGATGCCGGGTTGTTTTCTATGCACACCACAACACCATCATCGTTTTGAGAAACGTATTGCGACACAACCGATACGGCATCTCCTGCGAATTTGAAGTACTCGACGACTGGGCCGATATACTCACGCTTACAGGCGTTGTCTTGCAAGACGACTTACTCGTCGTCGTCAGCGCCCGCCACACGTCCCTTTCATACAACAGCGAGTTCGAAAAACTCCCTCTGCAACTCTCCCGATATTTTGCAGGGAATAACTTTATCGTACTCTTCCCCGAACAATTTGGAGAAGAAAACGAGCAACTCACGTTTACATCAGATCCCCTATCTATCGACGTACAACACAACTATACCCGCTTTACAACCGTACGCGATTTCTTCGAAAAATTCTCCCGCCGCCGTAAGTTGTGGAACCATCGTCGGCAAAAACTCAAACAAAAGCGGAAAGAAAAATAACAGGCAATAATCCCGGGAAAGCGCAGAAACGATTTGCCAGATTTTTTCAACATTTCATAGCGATTTCCTATTAAAGCCCATCGTTTCTCAACAATTTTGCATACCTTTGCAATCCAATATAATCACACTACCTATCGCATGAATAAAATAATCAGCAAAGAGTACTTCTCTGCCAACGTCGTCAAATTCGACGTAGAAGCTCCGCTCATTGCCAAAGCCCGTAAAGCAGGACACTTCGTCATCGTCCGCACAGGAGAAAAAGGAGAACGCATTCCTTTGACCATTACATCTTCCGATCCCGAGCGAGGCACCATCTCTCTCGTCATACAAGCCGTCGGAAAATCGACACGGAAATTATGTTCCCTCGAAGCCGGCGATTACATCACCGATGTCGTAGGCCCATTGGGACAAGCTACCCATGTCGAAAAAGTCGGCACAGTCGTTTGTTGCGGTGGGGGGGTAGGCGTCGCCCCTCTATTGCCCATCGTCGAAGCTATGAAAAAAGCCGGAAACCGGGTTATTACGGTATTGGCTGCACGCACCAAAGAACTGATTATCCTCGAAGAACAAGTGCGTCCCTATTCCGATGAAGTAATCATTATGACCGATGACGGCTCATACGGCAAAAAAGGACTCGTTACCCATGGTGTGGAAGAAGTTATCAACCGCGAAAAAGTTGACTTATGTGTTACAATAGGGCCGGCCATCATGATGAAGTTCGTTTCACTTCTTACAAAAAAATACGATATTCCTACGATGGCATCGCTCAACACGATTATGGTCGACGGCACAGGTATGTGCGGCGCATGTCGCGTTACCGTGGGCGGAAAAACAAAATTCGTATGCGTCGACGGCCCCGAATTCGATGCTCACCAAGTAGATTTCGACGAAATGCTCATGCGACTTTCTTCGTATAAAGGAATCGAATAAACGCAATCACTCATGGACAACAAAGAATATCTGAACGCAGAAAGAGCGGCATCATGGCGTGAAGCTCTCCGCAAATCGAAACCCAATAAAGATCGTATCAACATCTCCCGCACAGAGATGAACGAGCTTACCCCCGACTACCGCATAACATGCAACGAGGAGGTAAATCAAGGTCTCACCCGGGAACAGGCTCTCATCGAAGCATCTCGTTGCCTCGACTGCCCCGATCCACTTTGTATTACGGGCTGCCCAGTGGCTGTCTCTTATACACATCTGACGCTGCCGACGATATGCAGTGTGTAGA
>OJPH01001254.1_pt1 | contig 10152 bp, 8 predicted proteins | sample 1598481 | NCBI WGS metagenome assembly OJPH01 (sample SAMN03922482, study PRJEB24848) | human gut metagenome | isolation source: stool sample | host: Homo sapiens | place: Germany | collected 2011-05 | reverse complement strand
AAGCCCTTGTCTGAGTCCGTAAGGACGAGTTTGGGCGACTGCTGACAAATCAGCGTGCGAACCGAATAGAAAGTGGAACGCGTTTCAAACCACCTGCCAGTAGCCATAGAGCTGGATACAGATGTAGTTTCCTTCTATTTTATTATTTCAGCTTCCATGTCCTGACATATCCGATAGAGCTCTTTTTCAGCTTTTTCTTTAAAGCTGTCTTGGCTTGCTTCTTGCCTTTTACAGTGATAGCCGCATTCTTTTTAATGCCCTTGAATGCATTCTTGTTGATCTTCTGCAGCTTTCCTGCTGTCACTGTAATCATCTTCAGTTTCTTGCAACCAGAAAATGCACTATTACCAATCGTGGTCACCTTTGCAGGGATCGTGACAGATGCAAGCTTTGTACATTTATAAAATGCCTTGTTGCCGATCGATGTCACGTTCTTACCGATCGTTACTTTCTTCAATGCAGAACAACCGGAGAATGCTTCTTTTCCAATCTTGGTCACATTGCTACCGATAGTTACAGTCGTAAGCTTCTTGTTGTTCTTGAATGCTTTATCAGCGATTCCTGTTACCTTATAGGTAACTCCTTTCACCTTTACCGATGCTGGGATCGTAAGCTTCTTCGCTTTCTTATCTGTGATCTTCGTTACGGTAACTGTTGGATTCTTCTTGGAAGATGAGGTTACCTTTACCTTAAGCTTCTTATTTGAAACCATGAGCGTTGTTCCTTTTTTTGCCGGAACAGCCTTTGGTTTTTGTTGCGTATCATCCTTCTTTGGGTTCGAAGGTGTTGTCGGATTTGGCGTCGGTTTATCATCTCCAGATGCATCACCTGGTGTTTCCACTTCAAGCAACTTGACTGGAATGTTGTTATCTATTGCATAGTTGTAGGCATATGAATCTTTATAACATGCGATTACCAGATCTAGGCAAGCACCAAATGCGTCATGCCCTATACTCGTTACTCCCGCTGGAATTTCTATACTTGTTAGTCCGTAACATTCATAAAATGCATATTTCTCTATGCTCGTTACTCCTGATGGAATCTTGATACTTGTAAGGCCGCTACAATCCCAAAATGCATATTTACCTATGCTCGTCACTCCGGCTGGAATTTTACTAGACTTACATCCTTGTATCAAGGTATTACTGCCAGTTTCAATAATTGCATTGCAATTGTCTCTACTATCATAATACTTATTTTTACTATCAACTACTATACTTGTTAGTCCGCTACAACCCAGAAATGCACCATCTCCTATGCTCGTCTCTCCTGATGGAATTTCTATACTCGTCAAACCATCGCATCCTGAAAATGCATATTTACCTATGCTCGTCACTTCTGATCGAATTTCCATACTTGTCAAACTATCGCATCCTGAAAATGCATATTCCCCTATGCTCGTCTCTCCTGATGGAATTTCTATACTCGTCAAACTAGCGCATCCTGAAAATGCATATTTACCTATGCTCGTCACTTCTGATCGAATTTCTATACTTGTCAGTCTTCTGCAATCCTTAAATGCATATTCCCCTATGCTCGTCTCTCCTGCTGGAATTTCTATACTCGTCAAACTATCGCATCCTGAAAATGCATATTTACCTATGCTCGTCTCTCCTGATAGAATTTCTATACTCGTCAACCTATAGCATCCTGAAAATGCACTATCCCCTATGCTCGTCTCTCCTTCTGGAATCTTGATACTTGTTAGATCACTACAATCAGAAAATGCAGCTATACCTATCGTTACTCCTGATGGAATTTCTATACTCGTCAAACTATAGCATTTCTCAAATGCAAAATCCCCTATACTCGTTACTCCCGCTGGAATTTCTATACTCGTCAAACTTTCGCATTCCTCAAATGCACTCACCCCTATGCTTGTCACTCCTGCTGGAATTTCTATACTTGTCAGACCGCTACAATTATAAAATGCTCTATTCCCTATGCTCGTCACTCCTGCTGAAATTTCTATACTTGTCAGACCGCTGCAATACTCAAATGCAGATTCTCCTATGCTTGTCACTCCTGCTGGAATTTCTATACTTGTCAGACCGCTGCAATACTCAAATGCAGATCCTCCTATGCTTGTCACTCCTGCTGGAATTTCTATACTTGTCAAACCATAGCATTCCTCAAATGCACTCACCCCTATGCTCGTCACTCCTGCTGGAATCTTGATACTTGTCAGGCTGCTGCAATCCCGAAACGCATTATCCCCTATGCTCGTCACTCCTTTACCATCAATCTCTCCCGGAATCACAAGCTCTGTTTCATCGCCTGTATATCCTGTAATGGTTATTCCGCCATCCTTGTTTTCTTCATAGTAGAAACCATCATCTGTCCTTTCTTCCGCCTGTGCAGTCATACTCATTCCACCGCACAGCAATACACAAAGTACCAGACCTATACCTGCATAAATCAGGCTTTTTATCTTTTGGCTTATCATTTCCATATGCCTTCATCCTTCCTTTTCTTTCCAATCTCTATCGTATCTTTTCTACTGCCTGCTTACGTCTTCTTTTTCCCCTCACCTCACATTGATTTTCTTCAAACTCTTGTTCCGCTATTTTCCCTTTTGAGCATGATATAACCATGCTGAAAAAACGGCATAAACATTATAAAAAAAAAAAACAGTCGTCAATACATGCATAGAAATTTATCAAAAATAATTAGCTGAATCTGTCCTCAAAGTGCTATTTGTTACATCCAGACATACCATTTATTACATTTACAATTTTTCTTGTTATTTTTATGCTATGCTCCCTTTGTCGACAAAACAGGCGCCGGAAATCATGAGGAATAAAATCTATGTATAACCAAAACAACAATCATCACCTTAACAATCAACCGATATCAAACGGAAAAATTACCAACCATAACCATGCCAGTCAACCAACCAATGGTTCTCCAATAAACATCCACCAGCTCTTTCCTACTCGCACGGAAAAGGAATGTCTTGCGGAGCTCCGGAAGCATCCGCGAAGCTACTTTGCCTATCAGAACATGACACAGGAATGGAAGAACCGTTTTCTGGGATTTATGGAGGGTAAAAAAACTCTGCCTTTAACTTATGATCCATTTTTCAAGAAGCTGTTCAACCCGGACATCTATCCGGAACGGCTATCCAGTCTGATCAGCAGTATCATCGGCACAAAGGTAACGGTTCAGTGCATCCTGTCAAATGAAGACAGCATGCTGCCGTCCACCTCGCTCCTGCTTCTGGATATCCTTGTCCAGTTGGAAGATGGCTCGATCGCAAATGTCGAGATCCAGAAGATCCCATACGCTTTCCCGGGAGAACGTATGGCCTGCTACTCCTCCGATCTCATGCTGCGTCAGTATACAAGAGTGAAAAGTTTGAAAGGCAGTTCCTTCATCTACAAGGATCTGAAAACGGTTTACACGATCGTGATGTTTGAAAACAGTCCTAATGAATGCAAAGAGACACAGTCAGCTGATATTTATCTGCATCATGGAAAAACTGTTTTTGATACCGGCATCAAACTGAATCTTTTGCAGGAATTCTATGTGGTTGCCCTTGACGTTTTCCGTGAAAGTAAGTATGCTAAAGATATCAATGAACTTAATGCATGGCTGTCATTACTGACTGCACAGTCGGTTGACGACCTTGCTGCACTGGTATCTGACTATCCATGGATGGAAGCTATCTGCAAGGATATGTCTGAATATATGTATGATCCAGAGGAGGTGATCACCATGTTTTCAGAAGCACTTCGAATGTTAGATGAGAATACGGTTCACTATATGATCGATGAACTACAAAAAGAACGAGATGAAGCGGTAGCGGCTCTGTCTGAAAAGGACTCCCTGATATCCGAAAAAGATGCGGCTCTCTCTGAAAAGGACTCCCTAATATCCGAAAAGGATGCCGAGATTGCGGCTGTTCTTTCTGAGAAGAACGCAATGATTTCTGAGATCGCGGCTTTAAAAGCACAGCTTGCCGCCCTCAATAAATAAACTATTTTATAACAATAACACATAAAGCAAAAACGCCTGCTGGCTGTATCCATGGAATATACGATATTCCTTAGGTACAACCAGCAGGTGTTATTCTTTAAACACATCCTACCTGTTTCCAGCTCTATGGCTAGTGGCAGGTGAATTGAAACATTAGTGGAACTTTCGTTATGAGGTTTGCACTAGCTGTCAGCACCAAGCCCTTGTCTGAGTCCGTAAGGACGAGTTTGGGCGACTGCTGACAAATCAGCGTGCGAACCGAATAGAAAGTGGAACGCGTTTCAAACCACCTGCCAGTAGCCATAGAGCTGGATACAGATGTAGCTTCCTTCTATTTTATTATTTCAGCTTCCATGTCTTGACATATCTGATGAAGCTCTTTTTTCAGATTTTCTGTGTATGTTTCTGCCAGACTCTGTACATACTAGTGGCATAAAACTATGATTTGAGGGTTGTATATGAAACAATTTAAACCATATATTCCGGCAGATAAGGTGATGCCGGAGCTTACACCTACTTCTGCGATTCTTGGCATTATCCTGGCGGTCGTGTTCGGCGGTGCAAATGCCTATCTGGGCTTACGAGTCGGTATGACCGTCTCCGCTTCCATCCCTGCTGCCGTTCTTTCTATGGGTATTGTGCGCATGATCATGCGCCGCGATTCTATTCTGGAAAATAATATGGTGCAGACGATCGGCTCTGCAGGTGAATCTCTGGCCGCCGGAGCTATCTTTACGCTGCCAGCCCTGTTCATGTGGGCAGATGAAAATCCCGATATAAAACCTCCATCTTTTCTGATGATTGCATTTGTCGCCATCTGTGGCGGACTGATCGGTGTTCTGTTCATGATCCCGCTTCGTACCGCTCTGATCGTAGAAGAACATGGTACACTTCCATTTCCGGAAGGAACTGCCTGCGCTGAAGTACTGCTCGCCGGAGAAACCGGCGGTCACAAATCCATGCAGGTATTTTCCGGGCTTGGCATCTCTGCTGTCTATAAATTTATCGCTGATGGTCTGCATTTGTTTCCAAGTGAGATCACATGGACGATTTCCTCTTATAAAGGATCGGGCTTCGGTATGGATGTCCTCCCTGCGCTGGTCGGTGTCGGCTATATTTGTGGTGCAAAGGTTGCTTCGTATCTGTTAAGCGGTGCTGTGCTTGGATGGTTTGTTATCATGCCTTTGCTCGTTCTTGTTGGAGGTGACAACATCCTGTTCCCCGCTTCCGTTCCGATCCGCGAACTGTCAGTCGATCAGTTATGGGGAAATTATGTGCGGTATATCGGCGCAGGCGCGGTGGCAGCCGGCGGCATCTTCAGCCTGCTAAAATCATTTCCGCTGATCGCATCCACATTTGCCAAAGCCCTGAAAGGCTTCGGACATACAGATGGAAATTCGCGAACATCTAAAGACATTCCGCTTCCTTATGCGATCGGCGGTATCCTGATCGTAGCATTTGGTCTGAGTGCATTTCCTGATATTCCGATCAATCCGGTCACATCCATTCTGATCATTATTTTCGGATTTTTCTTTGCAACCGTATCTGCAAGAATGGTCGGTGTCGTCGGCTCGTCGAATAACCCCGTGTCCGGTATGGCGATCGCAACCCTGTTATTTGCAACGATCCTGTTAAAGCAAGCCGGCATAACAGGATACCGGGGTATGACATCTGCCATCTGCATCGGTACTGTTATCTGCATAATTGCAGCCATGGCCGGAGACACCTCGCAGGATCTGAAAACGGGGTATATCGTCGGTGCAACCCCATATCTGCAGCAGATCGGCGAACTGATCGGATCGATCGCTTCCGGTCTTGCAATCGGTGGTGTTCTTTATCTGCTAAATACCGCATGGGGATATGGTTCTACCGAGCTTCCTGCTCCGCAGGCAACCCTTATGAAAATGGTCGTTGAAGGTGTTATGAATGGAAATCTTCCATGGGGGCTTGTTATTGTCGGCATTTGCATTGCTGTCGTTGTCGAGATCTTAGGTATCCCGGTTCTACCATTTGCCATCGGACTGTATCTGCCGATTTACCTGACAGTTCCGATCATGATCGGTGGTCTGATCCGCCTTTTCATAGAGAAACGTCGATTTGCCGATGAAGTTTCCCGCGAAACCGTCCGCAATAATGGTATCCTTTTTTCCTCCGGTATGATCGCAGGTGAAGGGCTGGTTGGAATCCTGCTTGCCGTCCTTGCCGTATTCGGTGTAAGTGATCGGATCAATCTGGAACTTATGGGATTCCATCTGGGAAAATGGGGCGGCTGTCTGTTCTTCCTTGCCCTGCTTTTCAGTATGATCTACATGATCCATAAAACGAAGGATAAACAATCATCCAATAACACACTTTAATATATTCTTCCGGAAAGGATTTATTTTCTCATGCAAAAATATAATATACAAAATGTCATTGCAAAACAGAACCATAATCGTAAAGATACCCTCTCGCAATTTTTTATAAAAAGATCAAAATCCGGTTTTCTTTCCCATACTGCAAACTATATGGACAAAATCCCCTGCATCAATCTAAATTATACATGGGAACAGTCGCCCGATGGAATTATTGTGATCGAGATGCCGCATACCGGTTTTTATCACAAGATCGCCCAGAAATATTTTCACAAACCAAAAAAAAGCCATATCAGGCTTGATCGATATGGCAGTACCTTATGGGTTCATATAAATGGCGACAACACGGTATTCAATCTGGTATCCATCATGGAAGAACAGTTCCCCGAAGAAGCTCCTGATATGTTAAAACGTGTTATCGCCTTTCTTGAAACGCTGGAGAGAGTAAGGTTTATATATTTTTAGTATTATTGTGTGTAGTCTTCCTGACTTTTCCTAATAAATCATAGAAACAGCCATGCATAAACAAGAGCTTCCATCAACTCTCATTCATATATGGCTGTTTCAATACAATGTTCCTATCATTCAAATATTTTTGTAATATCACGATAACGATTAACGACACGATATATTTCGACATATTCATCTCCTACCTTGTAGATGATTACATAATCTTCCCATACAGCATACTTATAATCAGTCTGAAAACTAACTCTTTTGGAAAGCTCTGCGCCTATCCCTGGAAACATTTGAAGGTTTTCAAATTTGTTATAAATCTCCTGTACTGTCCGTGCTGCATACTCCTTATTATCTTCTGCAATATACTCTCGAATTTCTTTCAAATCCTTAACAACAATCGGATTGATCCGTAATTTTAACATTTCATTCCCCCATTTGTTCTTTTAGTTCTTCCAGGCTAAGCCAGCCTTCACCATCCTTTACCGCTTCTTCTGCTTCCTGAAGTTTCATCAAGAGCTTCTTTTCTGCTCGATCACGTTCATAATCTTCAATATCCATAACCACAAAACGTCCTCTACCATTCTTAGTCAGATACACAGGCTCTCCTTTGTGACAATTTTTCAGAACTTCATTATAATTTCTCAAATCTGAAACTGGTAAAATGTTAGCCATATACTTTCAACTCCTTCCTTTATGTATTGCTCATTTCTACTAATAGTATATGCAAAAAAGCTGTAAAATTCAACGTAAATTTTTACAGCTTTCTGCGTTTATACAGGTTTCATCGTATCCAAAACATCTTACTATTTACTGTAACCCTGTGCTGAAATATCCATTTTCCTTATCTACATTATAAATGGCATAGCAGTCAAGGGCATCCGGTATCGGGACATTGTAATAATGAAAGCCCAGCCAATTCTTCATTCCATCCGGCATATCTGCTGTCGGTGCACCCGGAAGATACACCGTAAAGGTAGTACCCCCGGCAATTCCATACAGCTCTGTGAAAGTAGTTGTATAGCCATTGTCATCTGTTGTTTCTTTGCCAAGCTCATCATCATAGTTCAGGGTATCCAGCTCCATGGTATATGTATATTTGTCAATCTGCGTAATATTCTTAAAGGATCCGGATCCACTGGAAACTCCCCTGCCACTATAATTACTGTCGTGAAACGAAGCTGTAAAGGTTCCATCCGGTTTGATATCCATACTGGAGCCCCATGCACCAACTCCGCTTGACATAAGAAAGCTTTCCGGGAGATCCTCCGGTAATGTCATCTTTACTTCTCCTGCATTTCCGGCAGATATCTCTTTTCCGTCTTTAGAAGCCCTCTGAGTTTTGTCCGCCTTATCTGTTTCTTTTTGTGTGATCGTTCCAAGATATTCCATAGCCTCATCATAAGTCATAGCGGTATCATCCAGCGTACCAAGAACCTCCTTGGCTTTATCCTTGCCCTGTCCATTATACATTAATAACGTATCAAAATTCTTCTGCAGCTTCTCTACCTGAGCATTATACTTATCCTCTGTGATCTCAGAACCATTCTTTTGACATGTGACAACAGTTGCTGAATAATCGTCATTCGGACCTTTCCTTCTTGTCCAGGTTGTTGACTTCTGAAGCATGCCGGAATCATCTACCGTGAATTTGATATAACTGTCTGTATAACTCTCATCTCCGAACCCACTATATGCATATAAGGTTCCCTTCTTAGTCGTAAACAGATAATAACTGGTTCCGGAAGCGGCATTTATATCCCAGCCACCATATTCTTCCATATCCGTTCCAAAGATTCTCTTTGCTTTTGTTCCGTCAAAGCTATAAATATCCATCTGTGCAATTGAAGCTTCGTTCTGTTCTGATCTTACCAGGATCATCTCCGGCACACCATCACCTGTAACATCGGCAAATACGATCGGCGTCTGTTCTTCTTTTGCAGCCTTTGTGGAATAATCATATTCATACTGCCAGTAATAATTGTCGATCTGTGTCTTATAGGATTCAAGTACCTCTTTGTATGCTGCTTTATAAAGACTTTCATCGATAGCTGACTCTGTAGTTATCTCCGTTGACGCTTCTGTCGTTATCTCTGTCGTTGAAGCATCTGCTTCACCGGTGGTCGTCTGATCTGATGTATCATCGGTTGCTTCTGTTGCTTCCTTTTTATCGGTAGCTTTTGCCTTATCCTGTGAATACTTATAGGCGATTGTACCACCTGCGACTCCGCCTACAATCGCGATCGAAGCGGCTGCGATCGCAATCTTTCCTGTCATGGTCTTTATAAACGCCTGTTTACCAACTGTAGCTGCTACAGTTTTTCCGGTTTCTACTGCACCCGCAGCCGATCCGGCAGTTCCTGCCTGTGTGGCTCCTCCGGCTACCTGTCCGGCAGTTCCTGCCTGTGTAATTCCTCCTGCTACCTGTCCGGCGGCTCCTGCCTGTGCAGCCCCACCTGTAACATTGCCTGCCATCTGCATAGCACCACCATGAATGATGCCGGCTGCAATATTTCCACCAAGACCTGCCATCTGCTCAAATACATGCGTAACGATCATATTTCCACGTTCTGCCATAAGCAGATATACAAGAAGACACATCGGTGTGTAGCTGTAAAGCTTGTAGCCCTTCTTCTGAAGCTCCTCTGCCTTTGCCTTGATATTCTTACGTCCATAATTCAGTCTGGACTTTACGGTGTTCTCGGAACAGTTCAATACTGTGGCAATATCCTTGATACTGTAACCCTCCAGATGGAACATAAGCACACAGATTCTCTGTTCATCCGACAGGGAATTGATCAGCTCCCGCACCATATCCTGTGTCTCCTGCACGGTACATGCCATCTCCGGCTGTGTGCTCATGTTTTCATCTTCCAGATTATACTCAAAGACATCCCCTTCATCATTTTCATTCTGCAGATCAGAAAACAAGACTGCCTTTTTCTTCTGAAGTGCATTGATCGCGGTATTTGCCACGATCGTACTCATCCATCCCGGAAATGCATTTGCATCCTGTAAACTATCTAATCTGGCAAATGCCTTTATATAGGCATCCTGAAGGACATCCATTGCATCCTGCTCATTCTTCATATACTTCATTGCAATGTAGAGTTTATTCCGATATGTATTCTCATATAAGAACGTAAATCCTTCTTCACGCCCTGCCTTTGCCTGTTCCACTGCCTGTGTATAATCCACACAGCTTCCGCAAAACGGACAGTTGTATTCATTCCCCTGTAAATCATTTCCACATGTTCTGCACTTCATGTTATCCTGCTCCTCCTGCTTTTTATCTTATTTCTGTAATTATATATTTTCTTTATACCTTTATTTATCCTGTCTCTTATACACATCTCCGAGCCCA
>OJPH01001243.1_pt1 | contig 10283 bp, 8 predicted proteins | sample 1598481 | NCBI WGS metagenome assembly OJPH01 (sample SAMN03922482, study PRJEB24848) | human gut metagenome | isolation source: stool sample | host: Homo sapiens | place: Germany | collected 2011-05 | reverse complement strand
TAACGGAAAGCGGGATATTCGTGGTGACGATCATGGGCTTGCCGGTCAGCAGCCGTTTGTCAACCACATCGAACACTCGCTCCTTACCGAAGCTGGTGTTACGTTCTGCCCCCAAATCATCCAGAATGAGGAGGTCGGGGCGCATAAGCGATTTCATGTAATTGTCGCGGTCCGAACCGAAGTTACCCTGCATACGGTTGACTACATCAGACATTCCCACAAAGAGGACGGACTCCAGACGGTCAATCAGAGCGTTGGCAATGCATCCAGCGGCATAGGATTTTCCCGTGCCGACATTCCCGAACAGGAGCAGCCCGATTCCTGCTTTTTTGAACTCGTCCCAGTTCTGCGCGTAACCCCTCGCCTTTGCAAGCTGGGGCGTTGTAACTGCGGCTGACTCAAACCGCCAGCCAGCGGCGGGCATATCGCGGAACGCCTCGCTGCGGAGCATCGTCATGTAAGACATTCTCTCATATTCCCGACGCTCCGCTTCTTCCCGTTCTCGGCGTTCGGCGACGCACTTGCACATAACCGGGTGCTTGGTAAAGCCCTGTGCCTGAAGGTCTGCGGGGTAAAAGGCTTCTTTCGGCGTATGGCACTTGCCGCAGTATTTCAGCCCATCAGCGGAATTGATGTAATCGTCAGGTGCGGCATTAGCCGCTTCAACGGCATCAACCATTTTTGTAAAAATCGGATTCATAGACACTCTCCCTCGTTATCGTCGTAAGTGTAGTTTTTCGCTCTCCTGCCCTTGCTGTCCTCGTCCAACCACTTCTTGATGGTGGCGTAATGATTGGCATAGTGCCTGTCATTGGAAGCCATGTACCGGGACAGCCGCTCAATGTATTCGGCAGCTTTGCCGGGATAAGCCGTCTCCAGCCGGGAATATTCCTCTCCTGACAGAAAAACATTTTGATACTCTCCATATCGGCGGCGCGTACTCTCTACTCTTTCGGTCTTACTCTGTTCTTTATATTCTGTATTAGTATTACTTGTGGGCAATTTCTGCCCATCAAGAGGGGCGGTTTTCTGCACTTCTGAAAGGCAGCCTTTGCCCATCAGAGGGGAAGAAAGCTGCACCCCATCGGGTATTTGCAGAAACAGCCTGTTAGCCTTGGTCAAGCCCTGTCGGACGCGAGTCAGCAGCCCGGCATTTTCCAGTTCGCACAAGGCGGTTTTTACCGTTCTTTCGCTCCGATTCAGGTCATTCGCCATCTGCTTGATTGTGTAAATGACATACACATTTCCGTCCTCTGATACCCACCCCGATTTTTGCGAAAGCATCGTGCGATTCAGCAGGAGGGCATACAGCAGTTTAGCGTTGATGGAATGTTCGCTGACTACCATAAATTGTGGCAAAGGAATGAACGGTGGGAGCGAGGTATCAATCTTGATATAGATGGCGTATCACTTCCTTTCTGTGTCTGCGGTATTCATGGTGGCGTTCCATCGGGTCCGCGAGGGGAGTACGCAGATGTACCACCCTTTTTTGCCCTCTTGGATTGATAATGCGGGCAAATAACGACAACCGCCCGGAAACTCTGCTTGCAATCGTGGACGCAGCGACGGCAGAGCGTGTTGTACGCCTTGCGTCCCCGGTCATTCAGGAAGAACGACCATTCCAGCTTTTTTGATTTGCTCATGCGCGGCATATCTGTACTCCTTTCCCGAATTACAATTCGTTTCTCTGCTGTACTTTCAGCAGCTCCCATACGTCAGCCATCCGTTCTTTCAGCTCGGCAACGTCGGCATCGTAGAAATGCCCGGTGCTGTTGATGCGGCGGCAGACGTGGTTGATGTTTGTGGCAATCCTGCTGACAGCGGCAGCTAACTTTTTCTGCTCGGTGTAATCGACCTTGATGATGTACCCGTCAATCAGCATTTTCCGGGCATACGCGCCGAAGTTGCGGGTGCCGAGTTGATTCATCTTGTGGCGAACTACGCTCAATTCCTGCTCATTTAGGCAGATTTCCTTGCGGATGGGTCGTGTGCGGTCTGGCATATCAAAGAACTCCTTTCACTTTACAACGGACACCTTTTTGCCGTTTGTTGAGTATGGCGGCAAAAATTTTTTCCTTTCACTTTACAACGGACATTTTTAAGTCAAAACGCAGGTATCGAAATGAGAAATTTTCAAAAAATATGCGCCCCTGCTTTTGCGAAAGCGGGAGCGCGGTGTATCTGCGGATATGAGATTTGAGAGAGTAGCAAGCACATCCGGTGTCCGTACACACCGGAAAAATGAGCGGTTCAGCCTTGCGCCCGAACTGCTCATTTTGTTGTTGGGGAATCCCCACACCCCTTTCATGTCTGAATTGAAAATACTTCCTGAACTTTTCAGAAAGCCCTTGCTTTTATTCGCTTTGACGATTATAATTATACTGTGATTTTATAAGCAGACGCGGAACTTAACTGCAACAGGAGTGCTACCCATGAAGTATTTATCTATCGCGCAAACCGCCGAACGCTGGGGCATCTCCACCCGCCGTATTCAGATTTTGTGCGGCGAGGGGCGCGTCCCCGGTGCTATCCGCATTGGCTCGGTCTGGGGGATTCCAGAGGACGCAGAGAAGCCAGCGGACGCGAGAATCAAGAACGGCAAGTATATCAAAAAAACTGCCGAAAATGAAAAATAAGCCGCAGATTATATCAGCGACTCTAACTCGAAATAATGGGGTCTATTCCACCTCGCGGGTGCGAATGGGCGCACTGATCCCTTGTCACGAATCTACCTAAATCGTCGATTCGACAAACGATGACAGTGTTTGACAAAGATTTAGTCCTTCCGAGACAGGATAGGTCTTTCACCACAATAACCACTGCACAGGCATAGACAGGAGTGACCCTCATTACTGCTGAGGGTCAGGGTAGAAAAACCCTCATTTGAAATGAGGATAACACGATTATGGAGGAAATCAGCCATGCCAACACTTGAATGGATTGGAAAGAGCAAGGTTATCAATCATCATCAGGAAGTTCCGTTCCGGGTGTTGGAGCGCAAGTATAGCTTTGACGAAAACGGGGAGCATAGCGAGGACAACGGCAGCGACAACATGATTATCCGGGGTGACAACCTTGAAGCCCTGAAAGCCCTGCTGCCCCGGTACGAGGGGCGCGTCAAGTGCATCTACATCGATCCGCCCTACAACACTGGCAACGAGGGCTGGGTTTATAACGACAACGTCAACGATCCGAAAATCAAAAAGTGGCTGGGTGAGGTTGTCGGCAAAGAGGGCGAGGACTTGACCCGCCATGACAAGTGGCTGTGCATGATGTACCCGCGCTTGAAGCTGCTGCAAAAGCTGCTGGCGGACGATGGTGTTATTTTCATCAGCATTGATGACAGAGAGCAAGTATTACTACGGATGATATGTAACGAAATTTTTGGTGAAAATAATTTCTTGGCACAATTTGTTTGGCAAAAACGCACCTCTCCCGATATGCGTAAATTGGTAAGTACCGCCCACGAATATGTATGCGCGTATTGTAAAGACATCTCTTATCTCCCTAACGCAATAAGCAAAGTTGCATTAAGCGAAGAAGATGCCGAGAATTATAAAAATCCAGATAATGACCCCCGTGGTCCGTGGGCATCGAGCGATTTTACAGCGCAGGGTTTTCGTCCGAACCAGATGTATGAAATTATTACACCAGGCGGAGCGAGATATACTCCCCCAGAAGGTCGTTGTTGGAAAAACGTGGAGAGTGAGTTTATCAAGCAACGTGATGAAGGACGAATGTGGTTTGGAGCTGACGGAAAGGGCATACCGCGTCGAAAGACCTACTTATCTGAACGGGAGGGTAAAAACGTTTGGACTTGGTGGGATAACAAGGGCGTCGGGCATTCGCAGGAAGCTACAAAAGAGATTGGAAAAATCTTCGGTACGCCAACAGCTTTTGACTATCCAAAACCTGTTCGATTGATACAGCGTATAATTCAAATTGCTACAAGAAAAGACTCGATTGTACTTGATTCTTTCGCTGGGTCTGGTACAACAGCGCAAGCGGTTCTTAACATGAATAAGCATGATGGTGGATGCAGAAGAATCATCCTTGTTGAAATGGGAGACTATGCTGACAGCATCACCGCCGAACGCGTCAAGCGTGTTATCAATGGCTACGGCGAGGGCAAGAATGCCGTGGCGGGTACGGGCGGCAATTTCAGCTTTTATGACTTGGGCGAACCGCTGCTTGTGGGCGATTGCCTGAATGAAGCGGTTGCCCCAGAGAAAATCCGGGAATACATCTGGTTCATGGAAACCAAGCAGCCCTACGCCCCACCTATCGGCGACAATCCGTATTACCTCGGCAAGCACAACAGCACAGGCTATTACTTCTACTACGAGCCGCAGCGCGTGACGGTACTGGATTATGCGTTTCTCTCCACCATTACGGAAAAAGCTGATGGGACGGTGATCTACGCCGACCGCTGCTCTATCAGCGAGGATAAGCTGGCAAAAATGGGCATCACATTTAAGAAAATTCCGCGCGATATTAGCAGACTGTAAGGGGGTGTTCGCTGTATGGAACTGAAATCATATCAGAAAAAGGTTATAGCGGACCTGACCCGCTATCTGGAACTGCTGAACGAAACAAAGAGTGACGCAGCGGCGTTTCGCCTGTTTTGGCAGGAAAAATCAGCCCCGACTTTAGGGCTATACCAAAACGTTATACCCGGTGTTCCAAACCTCTGCTTCAAGGTGCCGACAGGCGGCGGCAAGACCTTTATTGCCTGCAACGCCGTTCGCCCCATCTTTGACGCGCTCCCCGCTACCAAGACAAAGGCGGTCGTGTGGCTTGTTCCGTCGGACGCGATTTTGACGCAAACGGCAAAATCACTGAAGAACCCGCAGCACCCCTACCGTCAAAAAATCGACGTGGATTTCGGCGGGCGTGTGGAGGTCTACACCAAGCAGGAGCTTTTGAACGGTCAGAACTTCAACCCCACCGCCGTAACGGAGCAGTTGTCGGTTATGGTGCTGTCCTACGATTCGTTCCGTGGGCGCGGCAAGGAGGTCTTGAAAGCCTATCAGGAGAACAGCAACCTTGCCGAGTTTGCAAAGGTGCTGGGTAAGCCCGACAGCCCCATTGAAAAAGCGGATGAAACCGCACTGTTCCAGATCATCAACCAGCTTAACCCGCTTGTCATCGTGGACGAGAGCCACCATGCCCGGTCGGAATTGAGCCTTGAAATGCTGGAAAACTTCAATCCCTGCTTTGTGCTGGATTTGACCGCCACGCCGAAAAAGGAGAGCAATATCATCTCCTATGTGGACGCGGTGCAGCTGAAAAACGAACACATGGTAAAGCTGCCCGTGATCGTCTATAACCGGGACAGCCAATCCGAGGTACTGATTGACGCGATCGACCTGCGGAACAAACTGGAAGAAATCGCAAGCGCGGAGTACGCCAAGACGGGGAAATATATCCGCCCTATCGCGCTGTTTCAGGCACAGCCGAAAGGCAAGGAGGACGCGACCACCTTTGAAAAACTGCGGGACAAACTGGTGGACGCCGGGATTCCCGCCGAGCAAATTGCCATTCGTACCGCTGATGTGAACGAACTGAAAAATGTGGAGTTGATGTCCCTAAGCTGTCCGATTCGATACATTATCACGGTCAATGCGCTGAAAGAGGGCTGGGATTGCCCCTTTGCCTATATCCTTGCGTCTCTTGCCAATAAGACAAGTCAGGTTGACGTGGAGCAGATTTTAGGACGGATTCTCCGTCTGCCCCATACGAGCCAGCACACACAGAGCGCACTCAATATGTCCTATGTGCTGACTTCTTCCAACGACTTCAACAATACTGTGGCGCATATAGTCAAGGGCTTGAACAGCGCAGGATTCAGCGATAAGGACTATCGGATCGGTGAGTCCGCAAAACCGCAGGTTCCCGAACAGCCAGCAGAACAAATCACGCTGCCTGATCAACAAGGGTGTCCTGAAATGGAACCCCCTTTGGAAACCGCCGAGGACGATTTTTCGGGGCTGGATGGGAAATCTATCGGGGCAGAGTTGGAGCGGCGCAGAGAACAGGCACAAACGCCTGAAACTGCCCCGAAAGCCGACACCATGCTGGACGCTGCCGCAGAGGTCGAAAAGGCATATACAGACGCTATCCAACAGACAGACAATGACCCGATGATGGACAATCTTCCGTGGGAGGTGCGGGATAAAGTGAAATCATTCCAAGTAAACCCGCAGTTCCGGGAGGATATTGAAACGCTGCAAATCCCGCAGTTTTTCCTGAAAGTTGAGCAATCTTTGTTTACGGACGGTTCTTTTGAACTGCTGGACAAGGAAATGCTGGCAGAGGGCTTTACCCTCAAGGGCAAGGCATACGATATTGACTTTGCCGCCGCAGACGATGAAATCCGCGAAATCGACGTGCGGGAGCAGGACGGCGGTTTGCCAAAGGTGTTCAAGATGGAGAGCGCCGAACAGCGGTACTTCAAAGAGTGGTTCAACAATCTGCCGCAGGAAAGCCGGGTACGTCAATGCAAGGAAATGATGTTCAATCAGCTTAACAAGCTGAACATGGTGGACGCCGCCGAACTGAAAGCCTACATAGACCGCATTGTGAGCGATATGGATAAGGCGCAGCTTGCCGCTATGGAGAAAGCCCCGCTTGGCTATGCGGCAAAGATCCGCGCCAAAATTGAAACGCTACTGGAATCCCATTATCGAGAAAACTTTGAAAGGTGGCTGGAAACGGAGCGCATCGTCTGCAAGCCCTATTTCCGTCTGCGCCCCTCTATCCATCCTGCCACATATACCGACATATATGCCCGTTCTCTGTATGCAGCAGAGGACGGTGACATGAACAAACTGGAACAGAAGTTGATTGTAGAGTTGACCGCCCTACCGAATGTCCGCTGGTGGCACAGAAATATTGCACGTCAAGACTTTGCAATTAACGGCTTTATCAAGCACTACCCCGATATTCTGATTATGACCCAGAGCGGCAAGCTCATCTGTGCGGAAACTAAGGGCGAACATCTGAAAAATGATGACAGCCGGGAGAAAATCGCACTCGGTCAAGCGTGGCGCACAGCAGCGGGCAAGAATTTCCGCTATTACATGGTGTTTGAGAATGAGGAAAACCTCTTGCCGGGTGCGGTGAGCATGAGCCAGTTTATCGACACGGTTAAGGCATTGTAAATCAAATAACCATATATCCGTCACTTGCAGGGGGCGATAAAATCTACCCCCGATAAGAAGCAGTGCCGATTCGGGCAGCAGGAGCAATTCTGCTGCTCGTTTTCTTTTGTGTGACCCCCTGGCTCATGCGCCGCAGGGTAGTCATAAATAACAATCAGCAAGGAGGTTAATTGTCCAATGAAAAACAGTAAGCGAGGAGGTGCGCCGCCTATGAACCACATCGGGAATATCCGTATATCTGCAAGGGAGGGCTTATATGGCAAAGAAACTTGACCCTCAAGAGATAGAGCAGTCCCGCCGAAAAAAGACTCGCGCCGATAATCGGGAGGAACGCAAGGAGCGCATACATGACGGAATCCGCAAGAATCGGGAAAGCGGCGGTGTAATTATAATACCGCCACCCCCAGCCGTACAAGCGCAAGGGCAGACTCCCCGAAAAATGCGTGTTGCAGCTTATGTCCGTGTCAGCACACAGGAAGAACAGCAAGTAGGCAGTTTTGAGATGCAAATTGTCTATTTCAAATCCAAAATTGAGAGCAATCCCGATTGGGAGTTAGTAAAAATCTATCAAGATTACGGCGTAAGCGGCACTTCCACGAACAAGCGGCAGGGATTTAAGGACATGATTGATGACGCAAAAGCAGGCAAGATTGACCTAATTTTGACAAAGGGCATAAATCGCTTTGGTAGAAATACGGTTGATATTTTGAACAATTTGCGTACTCTGAACGCCTTGACTCCACCTGTCCCGGTGCGATTTGAAAGCGAAGGGCTGTCCTCTATCGGGGATGGCAGCAACAATCTACTGATAGCGGTCTTGTCAGCACTTGCAGAATTGGAATCACAGCAAAAGAGCGAAGCCATCAAAAACGGTATTCGCTGGCGCATGGCAGAGGGTATCTACCAATTCTCGGTGATAAACACGCTTGGCTACTATTGGGACCACTTCGGACGATTGCTGATCGAGCCAACAGAAGCAAAGATTGTTGAGTACATCTACGAAAGCTGTTTGGAAGGTGCAACCCCCGCAGAAATTGCCGCCGCGCTGACCGAGCAAGGCATCAAATCGCCTAAAGGGAAAGATTTTTGGCGGGCTGCTACTATTCGCGGTATTCTCCGGAACGAGAAATATTGCGGGGACGCACTCATGCAGAAAACTTGTACGATTGATTTTCGGGAGCATAAGTCAGTGAAAAACACTATGCTCAACAAGTATTTCAAAGAGGAACACCACACAGCAATCATAAAAAAATCCGATTGGCAGAAGGTGCAACAGATTTTAGATGAAAAGCCACTACCCGGCAAATCGGCAAGGCTACACGCTATGCCAAAGCGGTTCACGGTCACACGTTCTAAAGACAAGTATTTCAGAGGGTATATCATTTTAGACCCGCGCTGGACAGCTTCGGAACGCCGCGAACTGCTGAAAGAGCTGAAAAATCTCTAATACCGAAAGGAAAATCCATTATGAAATTTGATTTTAACGCACTGAACTTTGAGATCCTTGATGCGAACACCAACGCATACCCCGACATTTTCATTAACCAGAACGGTGTCACCTTTACGAAAAAGGTACTTGATGACCTGAACTATCCTGCTTTTGTCCTGTGCCAGCTTGACGCAAAAAACAAGGTTTTTGCGGTTCGTATGTGTAAGAGTAGTGAGCAGAGGGGCTACAAGTTCTCCAAGCCGAAGGGTGAGCAGAAGGCCACGGTCAGCATCACCAACAAGAATCTGGTTGACCCCATTCGTGCCGCTATGGAGGGCGTTTGGCAAAGCGATAAACGCTATCGTGTGCGTGGCTTTTGGGTCGCAGACGCAAAAACGATGTGTTTTGACCTCTCCGAGGGTGTGCAGGAGGATTATAGAAATGCCGCCAGCGATAATGAAAGCGAGGAATAAATCGGTGAACGGATTGTTCACCGTCTGAACTTCCGAATGACAGTGGGGCAAGCTCATTATGGGCTTGCCCCTTGCTTAAATAAAGGCGGGTATTTGCAGATTGTAACGCACAAGGGGCAGATAAGTGAAATGTAGGGTGGTAATATGGCAGAGAAAAATAAACGGCGCACAAGCGATAATATCCCCGATATTTGCCCCGAAGGACAACAAAAAAACAGGCGTGGGAGTTGTTAGCGTCCCACACCTGTTGGAAAACTGATTTGTAGCAGCGGCGTACCTATATCCCTCGTGTAAGTTTTCTCTACGCCATTTTTACGCCATTTTCGTATAGAGTAGCATAGGAAAACATGAAGTTATATATGGTTGGTTTGTTCCAAAATCCGCTTCAAATCAAGTAATATTCGTATTTATTGAGGATTATTGAGATATAAAATCAGGTAGCGGTCCTCCGATACCTAATTTCATAGAGGATAACCTCCCTTATATTTTTCGACTATATATCATACCATCTTTCCGCGGCGCATGCAAGCGCGGCGGAAAAAAAGACCGCCCGAGGCGGTCTTTTTCCGGTATTTCGTGTGTGCTTACGCCAGGAAGCCCCTGAGAATGGTGTCCTCGGCCTCCTCCTCCGTCAGCCCCAGCGTCTCCAGCTTCAGCAGCTGGTCGCCGGCGATCTTGCCGATGGCCGCCTCGTGGATGAGCTGCGCATCGGGACAGTTGGCGGTGATGGCCGGTACGGACTCGATCTTGGCCCGGCCCATGATGATGCTGTCGCACTGGACGTGGCCGAAGCACTGGGCGTTGCCCACCATGACGGGGCGGAATACCTGATGGGACTGGTCCTGCGCCACGGAGCGGGAGATGACGCGGCCCTTGGCATCGCAGCCGTTGAGCTGGATGTTCATATCGCTCTCCGCTGTCTGGCTGCCATGGGTCAGCAGTCGCTCCGTCACCACCACCTCGCTGCCGGCCTCGCAGAAGAAGTCCGTCTCCCGCTTGGTGGAGTCAATGCCGCGGATCTGGATGGTGTCCATCTGCATGGTGGAGTTCTCCCCCAGATACACGATGGTCTGGGGATTCATAACGTTTTTGCCGTTGCCGTCTCCCTCGCCGTAATGCTTCTCGGAGTAGTGGACATGGGAATTTTTGCCGACGTAGAAGGTGTGTACGCCCTGTCTCTTATACACATCTCCGAGCCCACGAGACAGGCAGAAATCT
>OJPH01001238.1_pt1 | contig 10351 bp, 10 predicted proteins | sample 1598481 | NCBI WGS metagenome assembly OJPH01 (sample SAMN03922482, study PRJEB24848) | human gut metagenome | isolation source: stool sample | host: Homo sapiens | place: Germany | collected 2011-05 | reverse complement strand
CATTTTATTACTCTGGAAAGGACAGGAGGGGATAAAAATGGGGAGCATAGTAGAAGCGGCCATATATGAATATATTGGTAAATTTTTCCTAATTTTTGTAGTAGTGCCTGTGGGCATAATGGTTTTAGGGTATATAATTTGCATAAGAGATGAGCAAAACAGGCAGAAGGAGCAGCCCGCAAACAGGCAAATGGGAATCAAAAGAGCTTAGGGCATCTCAAGGGCGCAAAAACCATAGCGCGGTAAACTCCGCGCCTGCAAAAGGTATGGAAAAGACAGATCGGGCGGAACGCCGAAGCTGTTTGGCAGAACGGTAGGAGTGAGAGCCGTGCAGAACGGCGGCCAACGCAACAGTCAGGGCAGAGATATGAGCCAGCGTATTGAGGTTTGCCGCGCTGGTTCCATTGCGCACCCACAGCCGTTCCTGACCTGTGGATTTGAAGCGGGAATTGTAACGCTCGCACTCTGTACGCAAGGCGTATGTCCTCTTGAAACAGAGGCAGCTGCGGTCAATGGAAAGTCTGTAATCGTTTGGAACGGTCTTGTATTTCGTGCAGCCCCGGTTTTTCTTGCCGTTGTTCCAGTTTTTGTGGTTGCAGGGGCAAACGCTGGCCTTGGACTGGCGGAACGGGCAGCAGTATTTCTGGCGGGTACGCCCATTGTTGGTCGTTTTGCCGTCCTTGTGCATGGCGAACCCGGCCTCGCAGACCGGATTACCTGCAGGAAGTGCCTTTAAATCTTTCGTACCGCGTGGATTGAGAGGGATAAAAGCCTCGCCCTCATAGACCGTTTTTACGGTATTGTAGATGCTTTTCACATCGTAGCCCTTGTCGGCAAGGAAGGCGCATTCTTTCAAAGAAATCGTCTGATCCGCGGCCGCGAGGATCTCAGCGGCGACGGAGGAATCAGCGATATTGCCCGGTGTGGTCAGCTCGTAGAGCGGCAGGCCGGAGATGCAGTCCACCAGCACATGACTTTTGTAGCCCCAGTAGAACTCATACCGGCGCTCATTGTGCTGGTTGGAGGCCGAGTGGACGCCGAGGGCGCAGTCCTGATCGCTTTTTGGGTGGTTTTCCTTGGAGAACTTGTTTTTTGCAAAGGATTTTGGGTTGTTCTGCTTCGTGTTTGCCATGACGGGTGTGGAATCCAGACCAACGAAAGACGCATCCACCACGCCCAGCTCATACAACTTCCGCACCAGATTGGCCATGATCGACTTCAACGCACCGTTGTTCAACTGCCGCAGGCAGCGGTCATACGTCCAGTAGGACGGCAGCGGCTCCATGATGTTAAAGCCGCAATAGTGGGCAATGAGCCGGTTGTTGTCCAGATAATCCGCCAAATCTGTGATTTGTGAGAAGCCCTCGCATTTCATAACGATAAACGCACAGACCATGGCTTCCTTTGGAAAGCCCCGCCGCCCGGTTGCCGCTCTGGGCAGCGTGAAGTCCAAGCTACTGAAAAGTTTGTCATAAAACATGGCGGCGCTTTGGGATGTGAACAGCGTCACATCCTGAATGATTTCCTGTCGGTAGATAGCGGCCAGCCCCTTTCTGGTTGGTTTTCTCTCAAGTCAATTTTACCAAAAAGGGGCTCCGCTTTCTATACCATATGAGTGATTTTCGGCTTCAGCCATGTCCGGGAACCATTGCAATTACTACTCTTTTGGAGTTTTGCTCATGGCTGTACTATAAATATTAGGAGAGTGAACACCATGCTTTTTGTTTGTTACCCCAAGTGCACCACCTGCCAGAAGGCGAGAAAGTGGCTGGACGAGCAGAGGATCGCCTATGAGCTCCGCGACATCAAAACGGAGAATCCTACTTATGGCGAGTTGACCGCGTGGTACGAGCGGAGCGGTCTGCCGCTGAAAAAGTTTTTCAACACCAGCGGCCTTCTGTATAAGTCCATGGAACTCAAGGACAAGCTGCCCCAAATGAGCGAGGACGAGATGCTGCGCCTCCTCGCCACGGACGGCATGCTTGTCAAGCGCCCGCTGCTGGTCGGCGATGACTTCGTCCTCGTTGGGTTCAAGGAAAGCGAGTGGGCGGCGCGGGTGAAGAATGAATGATGACCGCTGATTGGCTTTCGCTTTATTTTGTATGGCTGCCTTGAAGAGCTTATTCCGAGCATTGAAACGTATATACGGATATAAAGATGTCTAAAATCAGTTGGTTGCAACGGTGTACAAAGGGAACATAATAAAAAACTTAATAATGGACTGCCAATCTTACACAAAGTACCGCCCAAACGAGACTACGGGCGGTATTTTTGTATCATGGCGGAGAAAGGAGGAACTTCCCACGGGGGCTTGACTGAAAAGTTGAGCCTCTTTTTTCATGCCAAAAAACAGGAGGTAAATGCTTATGGCAGATGATAAAACCACAAAAACGCCGGAACAGCCGGTAACGGATAGCGGGCCGGGCAAGGAAACGCCTCCCGCTCCCCCAAAAGAGCCGGAGAAGGTTTCCGTTTCTCCGGAGCCGGAAAAAAAGACGGAACCAGAGGTAAAGAACCCGCAGGTTTCCGTCTATAACTTCGCTGAAATTATGAAGGAAAAGAAGGTCGAGGAACGGGCGGCAGCTCCCAGCGGGGAAAAGCCTGCCCCGGCAAAAACGGAAAAGCAGCCGGAGGCTCCGAAGAAAGCGGAGGAAAAACCCAAAGAGCCGGAACAGCCGAAGCGCCGGGGCCGTCCCCCGAAAGCAGATAAGGACAAGGCCGCAACCCCGAAGCCCAAAGCTCCCGCACAGAAACCGGAAAATGCGGTCAAAAAGGAACCGGAGAAAAAAACGGCTCCAACGGTACAGGCTGCTCCCGCTCCGAAGGAACCCGAAAAACCGAAGGATGCACCACGCCGGGGCAAGGAACAGATCGTCTATATCAAGCTGAACGAGCTTCACGCCTTCAAGAACCATCCCTTTGAGGTTCGGGATGATGAAGAAATGCGGGCTATGGTGTCCAGCGTCAAGGACAAGGGCGTGACCCAGCCCGCTATCGTCCGTCCCCGTGAGGATGGCGGCTATGAGATCGTGTCCGGCCACCGCCGCCAGAAAGCCAGCGAGCTTGCCGGATATGCGGATATGCCCTGTATCGTCCGAAACCTGACGGATGATGAAGCCATCACCCAGATGGTCGAGGATAATCTGAACCAGCGTGAAGAAATCCTCCCCAGTGAGCGGGCCAAAGCCTTAAAAATGCAGCTTGAAGCCATCAAGCACCAGGGCTCCCGCACTTCGGGCCAGATTGACCCGAAGGACGCAGGTAAACGCTCCAACGAGATCGTGGCCGAGCGCAATAAGATGGCGGTCAAGCAGGTGCAGCGGTATATCCGTCTCAATGAGCTGGTTCCAGACCTGATGAAGCTGATGGATGAAAAAAAGCTGGGTTTTACTACGGCGGTGGAGCTTTCCTATATCGGCAAGAAGAACCAGAACTATATCGCCGTCGCCATTGACAGCCAGCAGTCCTCGCCTTCACAGGCGCAGGCAAAGCGTATGCGTGAGTTGGACGAAAAGAAGCTGCTCAACGGGGATGTGATCGACGGCATTATGATGGAGGACAAAAAGGAGGTAGACAAAGTGATTTTGACAGGTGCGGAACTGAGCAAGTATTTCGGCAAGGAAACTACGCCGAGGGAAATGAAGGACCAGATCATCAAGCTGCTGGACGACTGGAAGGGACAGCAGAAGGAACACGAAAAGCCGGAGAAGAAAAACGAACAGGAAAAGTAAGCCCAAACTTCGGGTCAGCATGGCCCGAGGATTGCGGGGCTCTGCCCCGCGCCCCGAAGCTCTGGAGATATAAATTATTCCCCGTCGCCAGTTATTCCGTAGCATAGCCGGGAAAATCAGTCAAGGGCAGCGCCGCCGCAGGCGGTGCCAGAGGCACCCTTGACGGATTTCTCCCGGTTATGCTTTTTCCCGGTCAAGCGACGGGGATATAAATTCTCCAGAGCCGTTCCCCTTCCCGGGGGAAGGGGCGGAGGGGTTGGGCGAACTCTTGCTTTTCCCTAAACCAAAACAGAAATGGAGGCTCAACCAATGAAACGACCTTTAGCGTACCTGACCGCCGCATGGAGCGGCGAGCCGGATGTTGATATGGAACTGGCGGCCCACTACTGCCGTCTTGCTTATGAGGCGGGCTTTTCCCCGATATGCCCGCTCTTGTATCTGCCGCTGTTTTTGAATGACAGCGTTCCCGAGGAACACAAGGCCGGGATTGATATGCGCCGGGATATGCTGCGGCGCTCCCACACCCTGATCGTCTGCGGCAGCGTTGTGGACGAGGATGTGAAAAACGATATTGCAGTTGCCGGACGGCTGGGCATTGCGGCGACCACGCTGGAAGGGGTGCTTGCCGTGAAGGGACACGGCACCCCGGGCCATGCCGGACATTAAGCTGGGGAGCCTTTTTGACGGGATCGGCGTGTTCCCTCTGGCTGCTTCCCGGTGCGGTATCCGTCCGGTATGGGCCAGCGAGATTGAAAAAGCGCCCATCTCCATAACCAAAAGGCACTTTCCCGATATGGCGCATTTGGGAGATATTACGAAGGTGGACGGCGGGAAAATCCCGCCGGTCCATGTGATAACCTTCGGCTCTCCCTGTCAGAACCTTTCTCTGATCGGCAACCGCTCCGGCCTTGCCGGGGCAAAATCAAGCCTGTTCTATCAGGCGTTTCGTATCATACAGGAAATGAGGGATGCTACTGATAACCTATATCCAGCTATCGCTGTTTGGGAAAACGTCATGGGAGCGTTTTCTACAAATGACCGGATGGACTTTAGAGCCGTCCTATCCGCCTTCTCGGACACCGAAGTTCCAATGCCTCCTTCGGGAAGATGGGGAAACGCCGGAATGGTGCGAGGGGGAACGCCTGATGTGTGCTGGCGGCTCATGGACGCCCAGTATTGGGCAGGCTCCCGAAGGCTGGCACGAAGGCAGCGGATTTTCGTCGTGGCGGATTTTGGAGGCAGACGTGCCGCAGACATACTATTTAAGCCCCGTCCAATGCTCCCACTTCCTCCGCCTTGCGGAGAGGGCGGGCGGGCCGCCGCCGAAGGAGATCGAACAGCTTCTTTTGAAACAGGGCGGCAGATACCAGTCATCCACCCCTTTCAGTGCTTCCGTATGCGGGGAGCGGCAAAAAGGCAGGAAGAAACGGCCTTCCGAAACAGCTTCGGATTACCAACTGACCCTTTTCCCACTCTTTTAGCCAGTGATGTAACGCCCTTTGCCTTCTGGTATGAGGGCGACCCGGAGGGCGGCTGTATCCGTTTTCTGACGGAAACAGAAAGTGAACGGCTGATGGGGCTGCCAGAGGGCTGGACAAAGTACGGGGCGGACGGCGTGGAGATTCGGCCTCTGCAACGCTACAAGGCGCTGGGAAACGCGATTGCCCTCCCTTGTGCCGATTACATTATGGCCGGGATCTATGAGGTGCTGGCTGACCGGGCCGGAAAGGAGGAATAAGCCCATGTTTGAAGCCTATATAACCAATACAGCCCTGTACCCCTTAATGGGGATCGAGGTAGGGACAACGGTACATTTCCCCACGACGACACAGGAGTTGCAGGCCGCCCTTGCCAAAATCGGGATAGATGGGAAACGGTACAGCGAAGTGTTTTTTACCAGCTTTGACAGCGATGTGCTGGGGCTCTACGATCATCTCTACGAATGTGAGAACATCGACGAGCTGAACGAGCTGGGCCACGCTCTGCTGGAAGTACGGGATAAGGGCGGACTGGAAACCTTTGAAGCCGCTCTTGTCTTGGGAAACCACACACGGAGCGTGAAGGATTTGATAAACCTGACGCAGAACCTTGACCTTTACCGCTTTTACCCGGATATTTCCGATGATGAAGGGCTGGGCCGTCTGTACGCCGACGAGCTTGGGACCATCGACATACCGGAGCACATTCAGAACTACTTCGATTATGAAGCATACGGACGGGATGTGCGTATCAACGAGGGCGGCGTATTCGCTCCCGGTGGGTATGTGTCGGCAGTCCCGGAGGGCTTCAAGGAGTATTACCACGGGCCGCAGGACATTCCGCCGGAACACCGGATATTTGCCTATCCTGAAAAGGCCGAGCCTGTCCACTCCATTCTCGCTGCACTCAAACGGTTTCAAGAAGCCCCACCCGCTCCGAAAAAGGACAAGGCGGGGCCTTCCCATGAAGAACGGTAAGACTTCGGGCCAGCATGGCCCGAAGCATAAAGGAGGTGCATACCATCAACTATTACCCTATCAATGAAGGAGCCGCCCGCCGGGCAAAAGAAATGAACAGCTTTTCCGACTACAAGGAAGGGAGCGCAACGGCGGAATACCGGGCAATGGTGGACAAGGCCGCCGCCATAGCGGAACAGCAGAAATCCCGGGTGGACCCCATGTACCATGAGAAGATCGACCATCTGTTAGACACCTACGCCCGCAAGCTGGCCGAAAACATGAACCAGGGCTTTGCCATTGACGCAAGGGTTCCCTCTATGATGATCGCCGGACCTGCCAATTTCCCGGTGGGAAAGAAGGAAAAACAGAACCGGGCCCGGGACAGCAACATGGAGGAATGGCGGTATATTCAAGGGCTGCTGGATAAGATACGCAGTACCGGCATGGGCGGGATCAGCGCCGATGACCCGGCAGCGATTGAAAAGCTCCAGAAGAAGCTGGACGGGCTGGAACGCTCCCAGCTCATTATGAAGGAGGTCAACGCCTATTACCGCAAGCATGGCAAGCTGGATGGCTGTGCGCTGCTGGTGCCGGACCAGATCGAAAAGCTGAAAGCAAGCATGGCGTCAAGCTGGCGGAGCGATCCGAGGCCCTTTGAAAGCTACCAGCTTACCAACAACAATGCAGAGATCCGCCGGGTAAAGGCCCGTATCGAACAGCTTTCCAAACAGGCACAGCGGGAGTTTTCCGGCTGGGAGTTCGACGGGGGCCGTGTGGAGATGAACCGGGAGGACAACCGCTTGCAGGTATTCTTTGATGGAAAGCCTGACGCAGACACCCGGGCCGAGCTGAAAAGCAGCGGCTTTCGCTGGGCTCCCAGCGTGGGCGCATGGCAGAGGCAGCTCACGGACAACGCCATCCGGGCGGCTGACCGTCTGGAATGTATCAAGCCGCTGTCCGGCGAAAAGCCCTCCCAGCTTCAAAAGAAGCCCTCTATCTTGCAGACCATGCGGGAACAGGGCGAAAAAGTCCAGACGGAGCCGGAAAAGAAAGCTCCGTCCGGCAGGGATGCCGAGCGGTAAGCCTCGGGCCACATTGGCCCGAGGTTTTCTGTTCCCCGAGATTGTACGGGGGCCTCCCGGATAGCGGGAACCCCGACGGAAAGACTAACTATTAAAAGTCAAGCCCCAAAACAAAATTTTCGAGAGGAATTTTAAGGTGGTGAAAATTGGTATAGCAAACAAGAGCATCCGTTGTCGGATACTCGCTCCGTATAAAATCGCACGCTTAATAATCAGCTAAGAAGGCTTTCCCAGAACGCTGCATAGCAAAAATAAGCCTTACCAGCTTTTTAGCAGCATGAGAGATGGCAACATTGTAATGCTTTCCCTCAGAACGCTTCTTTTCAAGATAGGCCGAGAATGTAGGACACCAAAGGCAAACATATTTGGCGGCATTGAAAAGAGCATATCGCAAATATCTGGAGCCACGCTTTTCCATGTGAGCATAACAGTTTTGCAGTTGCCCTGACTGATATGTAGATGGAGAGAGTCCAGCAAAAGCCAGCAGCTTGTCTGCGCTTGCAAAGTTGGAAAAATCTCCAACTTCAGCAAGAATCATTGCACCCATATGTCGGCCAATACCGGGGATTGTAAAGATGGGAGAATCCATCTGAGATGTAATCTTGTCAATTGCGGATTCTACCTCAGAAATTTCTTTGTCCAGCTCGCGGATGAGAGCAATCGTGTGTTTCAACTCCATAGACTTAGCAGGCATTTTCGAGCCAATGGAGACCCCTGCGGCTACTTGGATTTCCGCGGTTTTAGACTTGGTATAACGACCTTTAGAGGCGGTGCAAAGAGTCTCAGCGAGTTCTTCAGTATTAGCGTTTGCGATATAGCTTGCACCCGGATAGTTGCTCAGCAGTGCGTATACAACAGCGATGTGCAGACTTGAGACCAGCTTTTCAAGCTCCGGAAACAGAATATTCACTAACCGCGCAACGGAGCTTTTCAGCTTGGCGCGCTCTTTTACCTTATCAAATCTGTATCTGGTTAGTGACTTTAGCTCTTCATTGTGGTATGCTGTATTTGAGTAGGACTTGAGGTCCACATCAGACATGAGCATCATTGCAATGGTACGCGCGTCTATCCGATCTGTTTTGGTTCTTCGCAGGCTGAGACTTTTCCGGTAGAGGTTCGTGTGCAGAGGGTTAATGACATAGGTTGCCAGGCCGCTGTCTAAAAGAAACCCCAGCAGATTGTAGCTGTAATGTCCTGTGGCTTCAAGCCCTACTTTTATTTTGCTTTCACCTTGGGAACAGCTTTGGATTCTTGAAAGAAGCGTCTCAAAACCGATGCGGTTATTGGCAATGGTAAATACATCTGCCAAGACCGTTCCTTCCGAGTTGAGGATAAAGCAATCGTGCTTGTCCTTTGCAACATCGATACCAACAAAAATCATTTCTTTTTACCTCCGGCGTTTTATTTTACAGTGCTGCTTAGAGCCACACCTCTTTGCTATGTAACCTCGTTCTATATAAACCGTCTGGCGGTATCTAACTGATTAACACTAAAAACAAAGAGCCGTGGTTGGAGCCTTTCCGAAACCGTCTTGCGGTAGGAGGTTTAAACCAATCCACAGCACCTTGTCTATTGTAGCATTTTGTCCTTGGAGAGGGACTTTAATAACTACTACTTTATAATACGAGGAGGTTTTATGCAGGAAGAAGTAAACCAAAAAACGGTTGCCCTTTCGATCAGGACAACGAAGCTCACGGGAAAAGTGCTGGCTGCCGCTCTTGGGAAGGTAGCGCGGGCACTGCAAAAGCACCACCGGAAGGCGCTGACCCCGCAGGGACGCCAGAGCGTGAAAAAGCTGATGAACCACTATGGCGGCAAAAGCACCATGCCCTATGTGGGAGCCCCAAAGGATTTTGACCGGATTGCGAAGGAGTTCCATGTGGACTACGCTTTCCATAAAGTGAGCCCCGGCCATTACCTGCTGTTTTTCAAAGCCAATCAGGCGGACGCTATCACGGCGGCCTTCCAGAAGTACAGCGCAAAGGTGCTGAACAAAGAGCAGGACAAGGCTTCCATCCTCGGCCAGCTTCGGAAATTCACGGAGCAGATCAGGACACAGGCAAAGGAAAAGCAGCGGACCAGAGAGGCGGTGAAGGACGGACGTTGAGTGACAAGATCAGAAAATATGTGCTCCCAAACCTGCCGTACCTCTTTGTGTTCTGGTTCTTCTCCAAAATCGGGACGGCCTACCGGATCGCCCCCGGCACAGACTTCGGGACAAAGCTCATGGGGATGCTTGATACCTTCCCCAAAGCCTTTGAAACCTACTGGCCGGGGCTGGGCGGTATTGACCTGCTGGTGGGCCTTGCCGGTGCGGCTGGGGTGTATCTGCTGATACAGTCAAAGATCAGGCAGGCGAAAAAATTCCGGCGGGATGCGGAGTACGGCACCGCCCGCTTTGGAACAAAGGAGGATATAAAGCCGTTTGTTGACCCTAAATTTCAGAACAATGTCATTCTGACCGGGACGGAGTTCCTTACCATGAACACCCGCCCGAAGATTCCCGCCAATGCCCGGAACCTAAACGCCTGTGTCATCGGCTCGTCCGGCTCGGGAAAGACAAGGTTCTGGCTGACCCCGCAGCTCCTTCAAGCCCATTCCTCGTATGTGGTGGTAGACCCGAAGGGCGGCACCCTCGACCAGTGCGGGCGGTTTCTGCAACGGGAGAAATACAGGGTGCGGGTGTTCAACAGTATCGACTTTTCAAAATCCATGCACTACAATCCGCTGGCCTATATCAAGACGGAAAGCGATGTTTTGAAATTCGTTACTGCTCTGATCGCCAACACCAAAGGCGACGGCAAGGAGGGCGACGAGTTCTGGACTAAAGCTGAAACCCTCTTGTACTGCGCCCTTGTGGCCTACATCGTCTTTGAGGGGCCGGAGGAAGAACGCAACATGAATACGCTGGTGGAAATGATAAACAGCATGGAAGTCCGGGAGGATGACGAAACCTTCAAAAATGCGGTGGACTATATGTTTGACGGGCTGGAACGCCGCAGCCCCCAGCACTTCGCCGTGAGGCAGTATAAGAAATACAAGCTCGCCAGCGGTGTTGTATGCTCTAAAAGACTTCTTAATCAAGCGGTTGGGAAGTCTC
>OJPH01001236.1_pt1 | contig 10369 bp, 10 predicted proteins | sample 1598481 | NCBI WGS metagenome assembly OJPH01 (sample SAMN03922482, study PRJEB24848) | human gut metagenome | isolation source: stool sample | host: Homo sapiens | place: Germany | collected 2011-05 | reverse complement strand
TCTACACACTGCATATCGTCGGCAGCGTCAGATGTGTATAAGAGACAGGTAACATTCTCGTCGAGAACGACGGAGAAACCCATATTTCCACGCACATATACAGTCAGTTGGGTTGCCATAACTCCCAAGAGAGCTATAATGCCCAACAAAAAAAGCACCAACGACGTACTGATTGTCGACGTGAGTCGAGCGCCGAAAAACGAGTTATGTTTCTTCTTTTTCGATTTCGCCATTTTTCTATATCGCTTTTCACGGGTATATCACTTGTTTCTAACGAAACAATCCCCCAAAGCACATCATTCTATAAAAACCAAGACGATTTTACCCTTAATTTCAAGCAAATAAACAAATAATATATGGAATTATCGTCTATCATTCTATTTTTTTAACATTATATTCTCTCTATCAACGCAATTTATGTCGAGCGAAATAGGGTGCAGAAATGTATCTGAAAAAGAAATAACCGATAAAAAGAATCACCAACGAACAGATATAAGCGGTCGTATAGTCGGACATATCGGCTATACCCCCTCCTATGAGAACTCCGAGCCCTACACCCAAATCCCACGAAGTGAGATAGGTAGAATTGGCCGTCCCACGCTGGTTATGCTCGGCCAGATTGATAAAATAAGTCTGGAACGACGGACATACAAATCCGTAACCCATACCCAGAATAGCGGCCGACATGAAATAGGTAACCGGCATTTTCACAAAAATAAAAAGCGTGTAACCGACAAACAAAATAATGATACCCAATTGTATGAGACGGGTTATATACCCCTTATTCAGCAATTGTCCCGAAATGAGCCGCGAAAGAATAAGACCGAAAGCCATGAGCATGAAAAAAACTCCTGTTCCCGATTCCATGCCAACCTCGTCTTTCCCATAAATAGCCAGATAGGTCGACAACATACCGTAACTGAACGATAACATGCTCACGGAAATAGCTCCCGACGTACCTTTGACCAAGAAGAATCGATCGAACGATATATGTTCGGCAACCGGTTTGGGCTGACGCTCTTTTACCGGCATACGCACCGTCGTAACCAACACGAAACCTACACAACATGAGAGTAGAGAAACCCAAAAGATCGTGTCGTAATTGTGGGAGGCTTCGAGCAGATAAAGCGAAACGGTAGGTCCGACAGCCATTGCCAGATTGCTGCTCACCCCGAAATAACCGATACCTTCTCCCCGTCGAGAAGACGGCATGACGTCGATGGCAACAGTGCTGTTGGCCACACTCACGATACCGAAAGAAAAACCGTGCAATGCACGTATCACGGCGAAAGCAAGAATCGATGCTGCCAAAAGATAACCGCCGAAAATGCAGGTAAACACGGCATAGCAGACAAGCATCAACGGTTTGCGCGGGAAAGTATCGACCATAAAACCGGCAAAAGGCCGCATGAAAAGAGCCGTAACGGTATAGAGCGACAATACCATTCCTACCGTAGACTCATTGGCCTCGAAACGCTCGATCAGATACAAAGGTAGTATGGGCAAAAGCAGATAAAAAGCAAAGAACAGAAGGAAACTACCTCCTCCGATAGCCAGAAACGACGGCGTCCACAATTTCTCTTTTTTCATATATTTTTTCTCTCTGATATCCGCCTTCCCGACGGTATTTCGATTCTTGCTGCAAAGATACGAATAAAGAGTTTTTCATACCATCAAAACATGCGGTATTTTACAATACAGAAAGTGATTGATATTTAGCACGAAGAGCGGAGAAATGATTATCTCTCCGCAGTGCGATATTGTGAAATCAGACAGAGAGACAGCCATAAAAAGAGACTCCGATAAATTTCATGCATAACGTATAAATATCATGGTATTAAATGGGGCAACTACTATCTGAAATTTTTCTGTATCTACCCGGCGATACACCCTTTTCCTTCGTAAATACCCTTATAAAGTGTGGCAGATCGCTGAATCCTACCAGATAACAGATTTCCGACACAGATTTCTGCGAGTGTTTCAATAGACCGCAAGCGGTGTTCAAACGGTATTGTGTAACGAACTGCGAGAAGGTCATTCCCTTATGCCGTTTGAAATAGGTACAGAAGGCAGAACGGTTCATACCCACTTCGGCAGCAATATCGTCGAGCGAAATCGGGTGGACGTAATGAGCCATAACGTATGTACTGACCTGCTGCATACGTCGCACGTCCCGATCGATGCGTACCGGCTTGCCGGCAAACGTGTAATCCGTTGCGGAGAAAACAGTCGGCAATAAACGGAACATCGTGCATAGACGTCCCAATTCATCCATTCCTTTCATCTGCGAGAGCGCATGCCGGATAGTCCGGGAGCTTTCCGGCCCGAATATCAGAGCCTCGGTCGGAAAAGAAATATCCGCAAATCTGTTCCGTAATTCGGGAAACACCTCAATACATTTTTGTATAAGGGAGTGGCTGAAAGCCACCATCAGGTAATGGACACACCCTTTATCGTCGGCCGATGACGGGTCATACTCCCAACGGTGGTGCATCGAAGGAGGAATCAGTGCTACCTCCCCTTCGGCAAAGGACAATAAGGTATCGCCGGCCATTCGTGTTCCACGCCCTTGTACGACACAATATAGCTCCCATGCGTCGTGTTGGTGCAATTTAGCTTCCAGCTGGGTATCTATCCGCTGGTCTATGAAAAAAAACGAATGATTTTCCCTTTCCGGCAGTTCATACGGGATTATTGTGTCTTCCATTTTTAAAATTCAGTATATACAAATATAGAACAATTATCTGAAACAATAAGACAAATAATAAACAATAAATCATTGTTTCCTTTGCAAGTGTAAACAACATGTATATACAACATAATAAACGATTTGCATTATGGATTTCTATGAAGTATTGGAGAAGCGTCGTACATATCGCGATTTTTCCGACAGAGAAGTAAGCGACGAGATTCTCAAAAGAGTGATTGGTGCGGCATTCAAAGCTCCGACCAACGACCATCTGCGCCAATTGGAGTTCGTCGTGGTGCGTAGCCGCGAAAACATTGCGAAAGTGATAGCCCCGCTCGCGGAGAACATGGCGGCATTCAAGGAACTGGTAGCCGAGGTGGACGAGTCGGGCGACAAAGACAAGATGGCAATGTTTGCCGATGCACTGCCCAAACAGCAGAAGATGCTGATGCAGAGCAGCCTGCTCATCATTCCGTTTTTCCGACAACAGACGCAGCCACTACTCAAACCTGCGGAGCAAAGTTCGCTCAATTATTTCGCTTCGGCATGGTGTGCTTTGGAGAATATGTTGCTCGCCGCCACCGCCGAGGGTTTGGGTACAGTGTTCCATATTCCTGTAAGCGACGAAGCAGAGAAAATCAAACAAATTGTGAATGCTCCCGAAGGTTACGAGTTCACCTGCCTGCTAACGATGGGCTATCCCACCGAAAATGCGTTTCTTCCCAAACAGAAGGAAATACACATCGAGGAGAGAATACACACCGATGTCTGGTAACCCTTATTTTCTGAAAATATGAACTTTAACATTCCTTCATCTGTTTCTTTCTTACTACATTTTTCGTTTTACTTAAAGAATTATCGAACATGAAATTGAAAGGAACCATCACCGAACAAAATCTACTGAAAGCATTTGCCGGTGAATCGCAAGCCCGCAATCGCTACACTTTTTTCGCCCAAACAGCCAAAGAAGAAGGTTATGAACAGATAGCCGGTATTTTCGCAGAAACCGCCGATCAGGAATTGGCTCACGCACGCCGCTTCTTCGATTTTCTCGACGACGGCGGTATGCTGCTCATCAATGCCGAATACCCCGCGGGACGTATCGGAAAAACGCAAGAAAACCTGTTGGAAGCAGCCGAAGGCGAACTACTCGAATGGTCTGACCTTTACAGTAATTTTTCGACCATTGCCGTAGATGAAGGATTCAAAGATGTTGCTGCGGCTTTCCGTGCCATAGCCCGGGTCGAAGAATTTCATGAATGGCGTTACCGTCAACTACTTTCCCGCATGGAAGAGCATGAAGTATTCCGCCGTGAGGAACCTATCAAATGGCAATGTCGGAATTGCGGATACATACATGAGGGATTGAACCCGCCGGAAAAATGTCCCGCTTGCTTACACCCGAAAGCCTACTTCGAGCCGAAACGCAACAATTATTAAAAACTTATCGTACAAAAGAGTATGCGCTGTATCCAAATTGGTACAGCGCATACTCTTTAATTCGCCTTACTGTCATGCTCCTACCTCAATGTAAAAAAGACTTTTCCATAAAATTCTTATACATCGACTTCGTTTCCTTTTTTCTCATCGCAGAATCGGCCGAACGTATTCTGTCGTGCTCCCGCTTTGGCATCGGTTCTATATAATACCCTTGTCGTTCTGAATGAAACGACAGTAAAGTGAAAATCTTTTGTCAAAACTATGTCATTCTGAAAGGCTTTGCCTTGAAGAATCTCTTTTTAAGTGAACCCTATTGTATGAGATCTCTCACATACGTTCGAGATGACAAGCGATGTCATTCTGACGACCGTAGGGAGGAAGAATCTCCGTCCAAACGACAGTAACACGAGATTCCCGCACTACGTTTCGGAATGATAATAATGTCATGCTGAGCGTCAGCGAAGCATCTCTGCCAAATGACGAGATTCCTCGCATTCGCTCGGAATGACATTTGACTATCATTCTGAACGGAACAGTGTGGAGTGAAGAATCTCAACCGATAGAGAGGTGGTGATTCCTCACTATCGGTCTATGGTCTCGGGTCGGAATGACAGCAATGGAAAGGTTCGCACATACCCCGAGAACGGAAAAAATAGAACCCCGGCTTCATTTTGGAGGCCGGGGCTATTTCTTGAAACTGATCGACAGCGATTACCGGACAATGATTTTTCCATTGTCCACTATTCGTCCGTTCTCTTCGAGCGTGAAATTGTACATGCCTGAACGGAAACGACCTGCGTCGACCGATACGCTATTCTTCCCGGCTTCTACGGTACGGCTGTCGACGATCCGTCCTGCTGCATCGGATATGTACAGATGCAGCAAGGTATTGCCGCCCGCCGCATTAAACTCTATGGTGATGGCGTCGCTTTGCCTAGCGAGGGTGGGGTACACTTTCATGGCTGCCGTGTTTTGTACCGTTTTTAATCCGGTGGATTCTTTATCGATAAGGTAAAAAACACCCTCTGCTCTGATATAATATTTTCCGTTTATTCGATAAATCGTACAAGACTCACCACCATTTATATCAACCTGCCATAGTGTATGTCCATCTTCTGATAAACAAGATAGTTTTGTAGCACGGGGAACATAATAAATTATTTGCTGATCGATCGTGCCATCGCTATCTCTATCGTTCTCAGAACTTGAAGACACAACGGATTCATACGAATAGACTAAATACTCATATTTATCATCGGCATTGAACAGGTTTTGGGTCAAATAAAAGACCTCATCCGAACTGAAAGAATTCTCGTCCATATCGCAATAATATAACCCACACATGCGATCATAAATACTCCCCATACCATTATTTTCTTCTTTGCGCTCTGTCCATTCCCCGGTATATCTGATTTCATAATAATACTCTATATTTTTAAGAGTAACCCCATCCCAAACATAACCCGATCGAACGCAAGTAGTGCCATATACTTGATCAAACTCACCTACTGCAACAGCAAAGAAAACAGTATTTAATGTGCCAGGTTCACTATAAACCCATTTCGGCAAGAAAAAACGTTGCTCGATAAATTTTTCCACATCATCGACAGTTAACACAAAAACGTCGTCATCATAACCCAAACAGCTACGAATATATTCTGTAGAATAGCTTCCGACTGTATCGGAATACGTAGGTGATATTATAGACTCCCGTTCTTTGTAAACTGTGTAGAAAGTTAATGTTTCTGTGTTAACAGAAATTGTCTTTCCTTTTTCTTGAAAGTCATTATCCAAAAGGGAAACGGTTTCTTTTTCTGCATCGTATTCATAGCTCCAACACTCCGATTGTCCATTGGTGGTAAATTCTTTCGGCACGATTGAAAGCTCACGGCCGATACGATTATCAGAGTCATATAATTCTTGAAAGGCAGGAGTTAATGACTGTGCCGACAAACTTCCCACGAAGCTGCTCGTTGCGAGTAAAGATAAAAGTAAATGTTTTTTCATATAATATAATTTTTAAGAAGTAAATATTTTATGGAGCAAAGATAAAAATAAAAACACATAAGGTAATGATTCAGAAAAATATTTTTACAAAAATTACAGCATATAAAAAAGAGAGAATGAGATTCCGCCCATTTTCATAGATCCGAAAAAAGTTGGGAAATCGTCTTTTTCAATATCGGGTGATAAAGTTCTGGCGCAATCTCACAAAGAGGTTCGAGAACAAACCGCCGCAAATGCAAGCGAGGGTGAGGAAGTGAAAGTTCGGGCGTATCAACAATGACATCATCGATCATAAGCAAATCGATGTCGATGGTGCGGTCGGCATAACCGCCGTCGGTACTCTTGCGGGTACGACCCAATTTTTGTTCTATCCGCCGGGAAACATCAAGCAGTTCCCGGGGAGAAAGAATTGTGTCGAGGGCAAGAGCTACATTGAGAAAACGATGGGGAGAAGAAAAGCCCCACGGCTCCGTTTCATAGAACGACGACAAAGCCGTAACAGGACCGGCCTCCACAGTAAGAGCGGCGACCGCCTCCTGTATCAACCGGAGACGGTCGCCGAGATTCGAACCGAGCGACAAATACGCGACAGACATATCAAAGAATAAGCATGGCGTCGCCGTATGCGCCGAAATGATAACCCTCTTTAAGCGCCGACTCATACGCCTCGAACACCAACTCATACCCGCCGAAAGCAGCAACCATCATGAGCATCGTCGAATAGGGCATGTGGAAATTACTTACGAGACTCGTAGCCACCGTAAAGTCATAAGGGGGGAAAATAAATTTGTTGGTCCAGCCGTCATACGGTTTCATGTGCCCGTCGGTACTTACCGTGCTCTCGATAGCCCGCATGACCGACGTTCCCACGGCGCACACATGCCGTCCCTCGTCTTTGGCTCGGTTGACCACTTCGACCATCTCGGGAGTAACGACCATCTGCTCCGAGTCCATTTTATGCTTGGTAAGATCTTCAACATCGATTTCACGGAAATTCCCGAGTCCCGAGTGCAGCGTAAGGAATGTAGAATCGATACCTTTTATCTCCATACGTTTCATCAATTCCCGACTGAAATGGAGTCCTGCGGCAGGAGCCACGACAGCGCCTTCATTACGGGCGAAGATAGTCTGGTAACGCTCGAAATCTTCCGGCTCGGAGGGGCGGTCGATATACCGGGGAAGCGGCGGTTCCCCGAGCTTATAAAGGGCGTCCTTAAACTCTTCGTGCGTGCCGTCGAAGAGGAATCGCAACGTGCGTCCGCGCGATGTGGTATTGTCGATTACCTCGGCGACCATCGAGTCGTCTTCGCCGAAATAGAGCTTATTACCGATACGTATTTTACGGGCAGGATCGACCAGAACGTCCCACAAACGGTGTTCCTCGTTGAGTTCACGGAGAAGAAATACTTCGATTTTCGCACCGGTTTTTTCTTTATTCCCATAAAGCAAGGCCGGAAACACGCGCGTATCGTTGAAAACGAAAAGGTCGTGTTCGTCGAAAAAATTGATAATATCCTTGAATACACAATGTTCTATCGAACCGTTTTTGCGATTTACCACCATAAGACGCGACTCATCGCGATTCTTTGCCGGATACTTGGCAATCTGTTCGTCGGTAAGTTTAAACTTAAACTGCGATAACTTCATTTCTTATTTTGTTTTTTAATTTTTCAATTCTTCCGGGGTATTTTCCGAAGAAACGGCTTCGGCAACAATACGGCCAATATCGTCGACCGAAAGACAGCGATCGAGCGTAACCTCCCCTACTCGTGTACGCACCAGCCCAATGAGATGGGCGCCGCTGCCAAGAGCCTCTCCCAAGTCTCGTGCCAAAGCCCGTATATAGGTCCCCTTACTGCAAACGACCCGTATGCGTAGAATATCGGACGTAAAGTCGAGCAATTCGATTTCGTCGATAACCAGTTCTTTCGGTTTGAGTTCCACCGACTGACCTTTACGTGCCATTTTATAAGCTCGACGGCCATCGACTTTACAAGCCGAAAAAGCCGGAGGAACTTGACTTATCGTCCCGACAAAACGGGGAAGTGTCTGCTCAACAAGTTCACGGGTAATATGTTCGACGGGATACGTCGCATCGATTTCCGTTTCCAAATCATGCGAAGGTGTCGTCGCTCCCAATCGCAAGGTAGCAATGTATTCTTTGGTCTGGTATTGAAAGCTTTCGATGAGTTTCGTCGATTTTCCGGTACATATAATCATCACGCCCGAAGCCAAAGGATCGAGCGTACCGGCGTGTCCTACCTTGATTTTTTTTATTCCCAAAGCCCGGGATATGCTGTTTCGCAAAGTCTTCACCAATTTAAATGAAGTCCAATGCAAGGGCTTGTCGAAATACAATATTTCCCCTTCCTGAAAATCCATTTTTTCTGTTTTTGATATACCTCGCCCCGAAACGTCTTATACGATTCAGGCCAGTAAAGCATGCCCGATGCAGAAAGCCGCCATCAGCACGCAATAAAGAGCGAACCACACAAGTTTACCGTTCTGCACCAGCCGGAGCATCCACTTGCATGCCACGCAACCCGAAATAAAAGCGGCCAAAAATCCGACAATCATCGCCTGAACGGGTATTCCCGATTCGGCCGGAGAAAAACCTCCTTTCATCAAGTCGAGAAAGGCTTCGCCCAGTATAGGGATTATCACCATGAGGAAAGAGAAACGGGCGACCTGCTCTTTTTTATCGCCCAACATCAGTCCCGTCGCAATGGTCGTACCCGAACGCGAAAGACCCGGCAACACGGCACAAGCCTGCGCCAATCCTATGACGAACGCATCTTTATAAGAAATTTTTTCTTTCCTGCGAGGCCGGGCATAGTGAGCAAACGTAAGCAACAATGCCGTAACGACCAGCATTATACCGACCAGCAACAGGCCGTTCCCGAAAACACTCTCTACCGCATCTTTGAAAAAGATGCCCACGATTCCTACCGGAATCATCGAGAGAAATATCTTGGACACGTATTGTGTCTCGTCGTTCCACTTAAAACGGAATACACCGGCAAACAACGCCGCTATTTCTTTCCACAACACAACCAGCGTACTGCACACGGTTGCAGCATGTACCAGCACGGCAAAAGTAAGATTGTCGCTACCCTTGATTCCCAGCAAAGTATTGGCAATTTCGAGGTGTCCGCTGCTACTCACGGGAAGATACTCGGTGAGACCCTGTATAAGTCCCAGCCACAATGCGTCAAGCCACGTCATCACTTATCGGTATTGGATATTTTTTCAGGATCTTTGTACAAAATGGCAAATACCATGAAAACAAAACCGAGGAAAGCGATCGTCGGCGCCAATACGATGCGTCTGAAACTGAATATGTCGGGATTGTAATGTTCGGGGGTGGAACCGGCTCCGGCCATCAATGCGAAACCGAGAATGATCACGACAAAAGCAACCGCTATCAGCAGTAAATTGCGACGCCCCAACGCAAAAAGCCGGGGATCGGTTTTTTCGGTTTTCTTCCCCATCATGGGAGCAATACCTCTTCCTGTTTTCATATTCATCGTATACAGATATTGATTGGTTACATATAATACAACTTATCGCGGTCGGCCCGCAAATAACGTCCCACGGCGATGCGTGCGGCAAGATAAGACAGCACGATGCCTGCCAACAATATGCCGCCGGCGATAAAAAGCAACATTTCCTTATCGAGCAAAGAAGAAAATCCGCTCAGTTCCCGGCTCATATAATAAAGCAACGCCCCCAACAACCCGTTGGCGATGAGCGCGCCGAATATTCCGTTTACGATATGCGACCGCACAAACGGACGGCGGATAAAGGCCGGTGTCGCTCCTACCAATACCATCGCATGCAACAAAAACCGCTTGGAATAAGCAACCAGACTCACGGTATTGGCTATGAGCACAACCGATATAACGGTCATGACAACAGCTATCCCGAGAAGTATAAGACCAATAAGTTTCAGATTGTCATTGACCAACTCGATAAGGTCTTTCTGATAGGAAACATTTTCGATATACGGATAGGCGCTGCGCAGTGTCTTGTCGATACCCGCCAATTTGGTCGCATCGGCATAATCACTGTTGAGTTTCACCTCGAACGACGGACGCAACGGATTGTATCCCAACAAATCTTCGGGATTCTCGCCCAACTCCATATACAACTCTTTCAAGGCATCGGACTTGGATATATACTGTACCTGTCTCTTATACACATCTCCGAGCCCACGAGACAGGCAGAAATCTC
>OJPH01001209.1_pt1 | contig 10650 bp, 9 predicted proteins | sample 1598481 | NCBI WGS metagenome assembly OJPH01 (sample SAMN03922482, study PRJEB24848) | human gut metagenome | isolation source: stool sample | host: Homo sapiens | place: Germany | collected 2011-05 | reverse complement strand
TTGGAAATAAGAAAAGCGACCATCCATGAACCTGTTACAGTTCATAAATAGTCGCATCCGCATCGGCTAAAAGCTCGAACAAGCAAATATCGTCCAGTTCGCAAATCAGGGAACCCATGTCGAAGAAAATATCGTCCTCGCATTCCACCGTAGTAACCACGCTGCGGTGTTCGTTAAGACAAATGGCTTCTTCCTTGTCCATCGTAATCGTGGACATACAGGACACCACATAGAAGGTCATATCTTCTGTTAACCACAGCTCCTTGCTCTGAATCGTGCGAACTTTTTCATTGCCGCTCGTATCTTCTACATAGGACAGAAGCCGCACGGCTCTGCTGTTCAGAAGTACCTTTCCCTGATAGTCGATACCCTCACCAGCAGAGGACAATACTCGGTACTCGCAAACCATCTCGGCATTTTTCTGGAACGACCTTGCCAGAAGCGTAGGAGAAATATCATCGAACTCCTCACTGTAATTTACGAGCATATCTACCATATAATCAGGATCGCAAAGGTCGTAGAGTTCTTCCAAAGCGCCCTGAATGTTTTTGGGTGTAAACATTTTTTACCTTACCTTTCCATAGATTTTTCTCTTTTTTTCTGCCATTGCTCCAAAAGCTGAATGATTTTATCCTCCATCTGCTTGTTGGTATAGGACTTCGGGAAGTATTTTCGCAACGAATCCGTTTTGAAGGTTACTCTGTCCAGCTCTCCCTTTTTGATTTCGTTCATAATCTCGCACATCGCATCCAGCGTACACTCGCCCTCCTGTGCGAGCTTTTTAATTCGCTGTGCTTGCGAAAGGGAAGGAGCTGCTTGAGCATAATCCATTGCAGAAAGAAAATCCTTCTGTTCTTCACTTGCCAGATAGGAAAGCTCCACCGCAGGATTGAATTTGATCTGACCTGTATCCACCATATCCAACAGTTCCGGAATCAGCTCGGTCAGACGGATATAGCGGCGAATGGTATCTTTACTTACACCCGCATCCTCTCCAACTTTCTCCACGGATAACTTCTGTGCAACTTGCGTAGAAGTTAAATCCGTCCGTTCACCCTGATGTTTAATCGCATCCAACTTCATCTTGTAGGCAAATGCTCTTTCGCTCGGAAGGATGGTTTCTCTCTGCAAATTCGCATCGACCATCAGAATAATGGCTGCATCATCGTCCAGGTCACGAACAATCGCAGGCATGGTTTCCTTACCCGCAAGCTCCGATGCACGATGCCGCCTGTGACCAGAAACGATTTCATAACCACCATCAGGGTCAGGACGGACAATCGCCGGGGTGAGAACTCCGAAATCTCGGACGCTCTCCGCCGTTTTCATCATTTCTTCATCATCAACCACACGGAAGGGGTGTCCCTCGAAAGGGTGCAATTCAGAAAGTGGAATTTCCTGCACTCGCTCCTGCTGGGCTTCAGCTCTGGATTGATCGGTGGAGAAAATATCATCGTACCCCTTCAAGCTGATGTTTGCGCCTTTTTTCTGCATTGTTTAACACCTCCTTCGTCAGAACTTTATAGGCTTCGGCAACTTTGCCTTTGGGATCATGCTTAAAGATACTGGTTCCCTCAGCGCTGATTTCCTCTGCACGGACAGAACGGGGAATATCTGTCTTGTAGACTTTCAGCTTTCCACCGTAGCTCTCCCGAATCAGATTGCTGATGTCCTTGGAGTAGTTGGTGCGGCTGTCCACCATCGTCAGAAGAATCCCTTCGATTTTCAGTTTTGGGTTGATTTGTCTCTTGACCTTGTTGATGGTTTCCAACAGCTGTTCCAAGCCCTTTGCAGGAAGGTATGCTGCTTGAACCGGTATCAACACATTATCCGCAGCTGCCAACGCATTGACGGTCAGCATACCCAAAGACGGCATACAGTCCAGAAGAATGTAATCATAATTCTGTTTGACTGTATCCAGGTATTGCCGGAGAATGGTTTCCCGGCTCATGGCATTGACCAGTGCTACCTCCATACCTGAGAGTTCGATGTTGGACGGCACCAAATCAACGCCCTCCGGATGATGAAGAATCCCTTCATCGGGAGTAATAGGGTTTTCCATCATAATCTTTCCCATCAGATCGGAAAGTGTCGGAGACAGATCATCCGGGCAGGGATTGCCCAAACTGACCGTCAGGGAAGCCTGGGGATCGGTGTCTACCAGAAGCACCTTTTTTCCTTCAAGAGCCAAGCCAACGCCCAGATTCTCGGTGGTGGTGGTCTTTCCAGTGCCTCCTTTCTGATTGACCACCGCAATGATGGTTGCTTTTTTCGACATTTATCGTCACTCTCCTTCCTCTCGCTTCATTTTCAATTTCTTAAATCCTCCTTCCAAATATCCGTGTGACATATCGTGCCGAACAAGAGCATCGTAGTAGGTGTCTATTGTCGTCGGCGCATTGTATATCGTAGTCAGCATATACTGACGGATATTTCTAATCTTTGTGGTGTTCTCCTTGAAGCAGTCCATAACATATCGAATGTGTTCGGCATTCAGTTTCATAAACCGACTGCGGACAATTTCTGCCGGACGCTCCTCTGCACCAATGCGAATCAACGGTCGCTTCGTGCAAACTGTTTCAACGATCAACTCCAGAATGTTATCCAGCATTTCGGAATCGTAAGGGTAATCCTTCTTCAACAAATCCATACTGAGCTGATCCGAGAAATAATCAAAGTATTCTTGATACCGGTCATTCTCGTCCATCATTCCACCATTTCCGGAAGGAAAGATAGAATCAGTATCACTAAATTCAGTATTTTTAATATCAGTATTATTACATTGTGATTTCGGAAGTTCTTGAGTTGTGATTTCCATTGTTCCAGAATTGTGATTTTCACAATTCAAGAGTTGTGAATCCACAGCAGAGATAAAGTTCTTCACATAGATCAGGTTGGGCTTTCCCAAACCCTGGCGTTTACGTTCAATCAATCCTGCTTTCTTCTCAAGTTCACTGAGCAGCTTGATAGCCTTTTGTTCAGCACAGTTCAGAGCCATCTTCGCTTCGTCGATTGTAAAAATGATATACACTCGACCGTTTTTATCTATCCAACCATTCTTGGCAGACAAGCTCATGCGGTCAAGCAAAATGCCATACAGCATCTTGGCATCGGCAGAAATATTCCAGAACCTCTCGTTCGTGAACAACACCTTCGGAACTCGATAGAATGTGAATAGATCGGATTGCTGACCGTAAAAATAATCAAAACTCACACGGCTTCACCACCTTCTTTCTGCGGAAAACTTTCTGTTGTCAGCGGAATGCTGCGGAAAGTCGTATCCGTCTTTTCGTAAGGACATCGGGTAAAATAGCAGAAGCGGTATTCCTGTTCATACACATCCATATCAACGAAGCCCCACTTCACGCATAACCTTCTTCGTACACCAGCCAATGCACGGGTGATCTCGCCCATAGGGACAGCCATCACATTCCGACTTGGGTTTCGGCGGCAAAGAGATTAAGTAGTAGCAATTATTTCTACCCAGACGGCAACCCTTTCTGCCATTCGTCCAGAAGTAGCAGTAATGACAGTCGCTCGGCTTGTCTGCGGTATAAACAGGCTTGCTCAAATGAAACACCTCCAATCTCTTGTATTTGCCCATGGTTTTGGGCATAAAAAAAGAGCGCCTATCCATTCCCGATGCGGGACAAATAGACGCTCTATGTATATAACGATATTCAATTTTATCTGCTATAACTGCATGGTACTCAAAACATCCGCCTTTTTTGATTAGCTGGATTTTTGGCACGATTTTTGGGCTGATTAGCAGGAAGGGCATTTTCATTAGCAAGAACAGCCCGTTTTCTGCTAAAAATTAGCTGGCGATTTTGTCTTATAACAACCGTTCGATTCTGGAGGGGTTGTCAAAAATCAAATTTTGGAGTAGAATTTTATCTCATACAGTGAAAGAGCTTTTTCGTGCCTTTTCATATAAGAAAAGCCGAAAACCCTTGAAAACAAAGGCTTTCGGCGTTGTTCACTGGCGTCCATAAGAGGATTTGAACCTCCGACCCCACGCTTAGGAGGCGTGTGCTCTATCCAGCTGAGCTATATGGACGTGTCTGATATATGATTATAGCCCGATCAAAATCGAACTGCAATCCCTTATTTAGTTTTTTTGAGGTGACCGTTGTAACGCAACCTTAGGAGGCGTGTGCTCTATCCAGCTGAGCTACTGAGACATTTTTAAGATTTATGCAATTTTCATTGCTCGAAGGAATCGAACAATCTGCCGCTTAGGAGGCGTGTGCTCTATCCAACTGAGCTACTGATGCATACGCCTTTGTATTCTACCCAAATTTTTCTTGTCTGTCAAGAAAATACGTCACTTTTTTTGCTTCGAGAAGCATATACTGTCAGGTAGCGTTTTCGGGCGGCATTGCGCGAGGGCAGACTGCCGCCCCGGAAGGAAGGTGAAACCATGTACAGCTGTGACGACCCCTACGCCGATCTGGACGATCTGATCTTTGAAAAAGGAGACGGCGGCCCCAGCGAGCGCTGACTCCCCATCCATATCGGCCTGCCTCTCCCTTTTCGACGGGCGAGGCATTTTTCCTTTTCAAACTATACAATATATAATATTGCACAATTCATTGCCGAAAAGGCGCAAATCTTTGGCGGGATTTCGACTTGCGCCGAACTGCGCAGAATGGTATGATACCGAAGTTGGAATTTTGAAAAAGAGGAATATTATTATGGAAATTTATCTGATTGGTCTAGCCGTAGCGCTGGTCGGCGGACTGCTCATGTCCCGCCTTACCCGTCTGCTGCATCTTCCCGCTGTCACGGCCTATCTGGTCGCCGGACTGCTTCTCGGGCCGTTCTTCCTTGGACGGCTGAACGTTCCCGGACTCGGCTTCAACACCCTTGACGAAGTGAACATCCTCAGCATCGTCAGCCAGACTGCTCTGGGTTTCATTGCCTTTGCCATGGGCAACGAGTTCCGTCTGAGCCAGCTGCGTACCATCGGCTCCCGGGCAATCATCATCGGCATTTTGCAGGCCGTGATCACCACCATTGTCGTGGATGTCATACTTCTGCTGCTGCATCTGTTCTTCCCCCACATCATTTCTGTCCCCTGCGCCATCACTCTGGGTGCCATCGCCGCCGCGACAGCCCCTGCCGCCACGCTGATGGTGGTTCGTCAGTACAAGGCGGACGGCCCCATGACCCGGCTGCTGATGCTGGTGGTCGCGCTGGACGACGCCGTGGGTCTGCTGCTGTTCTCCGTGTCTTTTGGAATCGCTACGGCGCTGTCCAACGGGCAGGTCAGCGTGCTGGCCGTGGTCGTCGAACCCATCGTGGAAATTCTTCTGTCCGTTGGTCTCGGCGGCTTTATGGGGCTGCTGCTCCACTGGGTGGAGCGGTTCTTCCATTCCCGCAGCAAGCGTATGTCCCTGTCCGTCGCCTTCGTCATGCTGACGGTGGGTCTGAGTATGCTGGAATTCCAGATCGGCCCCGTCCACTGCGGATTCTCCCTGCTGCTGGTGTGCATGATGACCGGCACCATTTTCTGCAACGTCTGCCCCACCTCCGAGGAGCTGATGGAGCGTGTGGACGGCTGGACGATGCCGCTGAACATCCTGTTCTTCGTCATTTCCGGCGCGGAGCTTGACCTCAACGTGCTGTCCCAGCCCGTGACCCTGATCGTCGGCATCATCTACATCATCGCCCGCTCCGCCGGCAAGTATTGCGGCGCGAACCTGAGCTGCCGCATCACCAAGGAGCCGAAGTCCATTGTGGATCACCTGGGCATCACGCTGCTGCCCCAGGCCGGTGTGGCGCTGGGTATGGCCATCACCGCCGCTTCCCTCTCCGACGGCGCGCTGGCGAGAAACGTCGTGCTGTTCGCCGTGCTGGTTTACGAGCTGGTTGGCCCCACGCTGACGAAGCGCTCCCTGCTGGCCGTGGGCGAGATTCGCCCCGAAGGCCGCACCAACGCCCGGAAGCAGAACGATCCGAAAGAAGCAAAGTAAGCTTCCCAAAAAGCATGATAGCCCGGTTCGGTATAACGCCGAACCGGGCTGTTTTTACGATTTAATTCTGTACTCCGTGGTGAACGCCGGGGCTGTTTTCCGTCAGGCGTTCAAAGGAATAGCCGTTATTCAGTCCCCAGACGATGATGTCCTCCACCGCGTCCACGCTGAAATCGTGGATGTCATGCTGCAAAACCACGGAGACCCGGTTCTGGCTGACGCCAGCCGTCACGTTATTGAATACCGTCTGTGCCTTTTTTGCGCCGCCGGCGTCGTTGCTGTCCACGTTCCAGTCGAAATACTGGAACCCCGCGTCCTGCACCGCCCGGGTCAGCAGACTCATCAGCCCCACGTAGCTGTGGGCGCTGACGGTGTTGGAGCTGCCGCCGGGGAAACGCATCAGGGTGGTTTTGACCCCGGTATTCCGGTAAATAACGTCCTGCATCCCCAGCAGGTCCGCAAAATACGCCTCCGGACTGGCATAAATGCGCTCATAAACGTGGGACATGGTGTGAATGCCGATGCTGTGTCCCCTGTCCACGATCTCCTTCATCATCTCGCCGTAGCCCCGGTTGGTGACAAAGAAGGTTGCTTTCACGCCGTAGCTATCCAGCACGTCCAGCAGCTGCTCCGTATAGGGGCCGGGGCCGTCGTCGAAGGTCAGATAAATGACCTTTCCCTCCGGCCATACCACCTCCGGGCGGGGAACTGCCTTTACCTCCACGGTTCTGGTGGCGGTGGTGGTGTTTTCGTAGCCGTCGGTCACGGTGTAGGTCACGCTGTAGGTTCCCGGCGTCAGCCAGTCCACCTCGCCGTCTACCTGCACCTGCTGGGTCAGGTCGCCGTCCACATTGTCCGCTGCGGTGTACCCCGGCTCCTGATAAAAGGTGCCGGTGGTGATGGCCATATCCGCGTCGCCCTCCAGAACGATTTCCGGCGGGATCGGGTCGTAATAGGGCACTTCCCGCTCCGCGTAGCCGGGATTTCCGGAGGAATCCGTCACCGCGTAAATGATCTTTCCGTATTCCTCCGACCGAACCACCCGGTCGGTGATGTCGCCGTCATAATTGTCGATGGCCCTGTAGCCCGCCTCCTGATAGGGCGTGCCGGGAAGCAGCGTCCCGCCCGTGTCGGGCGCTAGGATGATTTCCGGGCATACCGTGTCCACGACACGCACGATGCGCTGTGCCTCGGCGTGCATTCCCCGGTAATCCGCCGCGTAGGTGAGGATATATTTCCCTGTTTTTTCATCATCGACCTTGCCCTGAATGCCGACAGAAACATCCTCCGGGGACATGCCGTCCTTCCAGAGCAGCGAGCCGCGGACGCAGAGGTGTGCTCCCGGGTCCTGAAAATGCCCGCCGTATTCCAGCATCATTTCCGGTTCGCCGTCCAGCTCCACGGAAAGAGAAAGCCGGTTTGCGGTGAGAACAAAGGCCACCGCGCTCAGCAGCAGGACAAACACTGCAGCAATGATCAATATCCACTTTTTCCCGCTTCTGCGAGGCTGTCTGTAAATCTGTTCCTCCATATGCGCCCCTCTTCCATTACGCCATTAGTTTACATAATCTTACACCATTCTATGCAAAAATGGAAGAGGTTTTTCAAAAAAATTTTTGAGCGCTGACGTTCTTTTTACCGCCCCAGCATTTCCATCAGCTCCGGCAGAAGCGGCTCAAATTTGACGCCGTACCAATGGGCAGGGGCGTTCACCGTATTCTTAATGCACCGGCAGGTGAAATCCGCGGCGATTTTCGCCGCATCCAGCCGATTTTTCCCCTGCATCAGCGCCCCGGTGAAGACAGCGGCAAAAATATCGCCGGTTCCGTGGCAGCCCGTCCCTATCCGTTTGTGGCGGTATTCGTGCTGCACCGTTCCCTCTTGCAGGACAATGCCGGTGCTGTCCTCATCGAAGTCAACGCCGGTGAGCACGGCGCAGGGGTGATTCAGCCCATTCAGCAGCTGGTTAACATAATTTCTGTCAATATTTTCCTGATATGGTAAACCTGACAAAATCGCCGCTTCTGTGACATTGGGCAGAATGATGTCCGCCTTCCCGGCCAGCGAACCGATCGCCCGGACATAATCCTCGTCAAATCCGGAATACAGCTTTCCGTTATCCGCCATGGCCGGGTCAACGATGGCAACGCCGCCGGGGGCAAGCAGCCGGTCGATGATCTCTCCCGCCGCTTTCACCGCCTCCAGACTGCCAAGATAGCCCACGAGGATCGCGTCAAACGTAATGCCATTCTCCTGCCAGTGGTGCCAGATATCCGTCAGCGCCCCGTCGAAATGCACCACGGCGGGCTTGCCGAAGCCGCCGGTGTGGGTGGACAGCAGCGCAGTGGGCAGAATGCAGGCTTCCAGACCGCAGGCGGACAAAATCGGCAGCGCCACCGTGGTGGAGCACTGTCCGACGCAGGAAATGTCCTGCATGGTCAAAACACGGCGGTACATTCCTTCAGTCCTCTACATCCATGTCCAGCCCCAGCTCTCTCGGGCGGAACCGGGGGCAAACGCTTTCGGAGGTCACGATCACGGACGCCGCCAGCATGGCGCCGATCTCACAGGCTTCCTTCAGACCCTTGCCGTAGGTCAGGCCGATGGCCGCACCGGCGCAGAAAGCATCCCCAGCGCCGGTGGTGTCCTTCACCTCCAGCTTTCTCGCGGGGCAGTAGCCGCTCTCCCCGTGAAGATTGGCATACACCGCACCGTCCGCGCCCATGGTCACGATCATGGCCGGAATGCGGGCGGCCTGCACCTTCGCGGAAATAATGGGGATCATTTCCTCCGGGGTCTTGCCGGAATAGTCATCGGAAAACAGGATTCCCGCCTCCTGCTGATTGCAGACAAAGCAATCCGTGGACTGAAGAAAATCCCGTCTTTCCAACGCAATGCTCATATTCGCCACCACGGCATAGACAGGCTTTCCATACTTCTGCGCCAGCCGGAAGGTGCGTTTGACGATTTCCTTGTCCATGTCGATCTCGATGACGACGCTATCCGCGTTTTGGAAAATCTCGTCGCCGTCCTGCTCCAACGTGTGGGCAATGGGCAGCAGGTTCGGCCGCTGGGAGATGGACGCTGCCACATCCCCGTCGTCGTTGAAGACCGCCAGCCATGTTCCCATGCCGTTTCTGGTCTTGCGGATATAGTCGGTGTTCACCCTGTGGCTTTTCAGCTTGCGCACAACATCCACGCCGGTTCCGCTGTCGTCCACAAGGCTGACAAAGGTGGGGCGAAGCTCGCAGTTTGCGATGTCCTCCGCCACATTCCGCCCGACGCCGCCGTGAATCTGCTCCACGCGCCCAGCGTTCCGCCCGGTGGGGATAAACGCCGACGTGGGATACCCCTTGATATCCACAAACACCGCGCCGATGACAACCATTCCCATGATAAGCCCTCCATTTTTCTCCGGATTTTGCGTTTATTATACCATAGCATTTCCATTTTGCAACAAAGCGCCTTTTCTTTTTGCGGAAAATGATTGCAAACGGTCAATTTATCCGGTATAATGAAGTCATTATCTATCCGGCCACGCCGGTAGGCAGAAAATGGAGGAAACCAAAATGTCAAGCAATGTACGTCCCGAATCCATGGAACGCATCACGACCCCCGCCCTCGCCAACGCCTTTATCGCCCAGCAGATCGAGGAGATCCGGGCGCAGGTAGGCAGCAAAAAGGTTCTTCTGGCGCTGTCCGGCGGCGTGGATTCCAGCGTGGTGGCCGCGCTGCTGATCAAGGCCATCGGCAAGCAGCTGGTCTGCGTCCACGTCAACCACGGTCTTCTGCGCAAGGGCGAGCCGGAGCAGGTCGTCAAGGTCTTCCGGGACGAAATGGACGCGAATCTCATCTATGTGGATGCCGTCGATCGTTTTCTCGACAAGCTGGCGGGCGTCTCCGACCCCGAGACCAAGCGGAAGATCATCGGCAAGGAATTCATCGAGGTATTCAACGACGAAGCGAAGAAGCTGGAAGGCATTGATTTTCTGGCGCAGGGAACCATCTATCCCGACATTCTGGAGTCACACGGCGTCAAGGCCCACCACAATGTTGGCGGTCTGCCCGAGGGCATGACCTTCGAGCTGGTGGAGCCGGTCAAGCTGCTGTTCAAGGATGAGGTGCGTGTCGTAGGCGAAGCGCTGGGTCTGCCCCACAGCATGGTCTATCGTCAGCCCTTCCCCGGCCCCGGTCTGGGCGTGCGCTGCCTCGGTGCCATCACCCGTGACCGTCTGGAAGCCCTGCGGGAAGCCGACGCGATCCTGCGGGAAGAATTTGACAAAAATGGTCTTGCCGGCAAGGTCTGGCAGTACTTCATTGCCGTGCCGGACATGAAGAGTGTCGGCGTAAAGGACGGCAAGCGCTACGAGGGCTGGCCCGCCATCATCCGTGCGGTCAACACCACCGACGCCATGACGGCCACCATCGAAGAGATTCCCTATCCCCTCCTCCACCACATCACCGCCCGCATCACGCATGAGGTTGACGGCATCAACCGCGTAGTGCTTGACCTGACCCCCAAGCCCACTGGGACGATTGAGTGGGAATGAGAAAAAAGTGAATATGATGGGCTGCAAAGCCTTGAAAACACTTACTTTTTGAAAATCTCATTTCCTCTTTGATAGCAAAATGATAGCAGATACCAAAGCCATTTTGTTTGTTCTTATTTTGG
>OJPH01001185.1_pt1 | contig 10924 bp, 7 predicted proteins | sample 1598481 | NCBI WGS metagenome assembly OJPH01 (sample SAMN03922482, study PRJEB24848) | human gut metagenome | isolation source: stool sample | host: Homo sapiens | place: Germany | collected 2011-05 | reverse complement strand
GTCGGAATCAATGTGGCGGCAGAAAAAGTCATATTCAATGATAATTTAGTGTATCTCGTCGATATGTATAAAACATTTCGAGAGAATACAATAGAGGAGGTCGTTTTTTATATCGAAAATCGTATACGGGAGTTTAAACTTTCCCTTACCAATAAGGACGGGTATTTGGCTTTGCGTGAAGAATACAATTCCCGAAAAAATCCTTTGGATTTATTTGTGTTGGTTGCCTATTCTTTTAATCACCAAATTCGTTTTAATGCAGCTCACCGATATAATATCCCTTTCGGAAAAGAGCGCAGCAGTTATAATGAGAATATGAAGAACAATCTTTTGAGGTTCTTGGAAAAAATACATTCCAAAAATTTCGTTTTCCGGTGCGGTGATTTTAAGACGTTCGATTTCGAATCCTTGACGGCGGTAGACTTTGTTTATGCCGACCCGCCGTATTTGATAACGACAGGAACTTACAATGACGGAAAAAGGGGATTTACGGGTTGGAATCCGAATGGGGAAACCATGTTGTTGAAAATACTGGAAGGTTTAAATGACCGGGGGGTGAGATTTGCATTGTCAAATGTTACGGAACATAAAGGGAAAGAGAATTCTATTTTGAAAGAGTGGATTGAACGAAACAGATTCTTTGTTCATGAACTTTCCATGAGTTACAAGAATTCAAATTACCAGACGTCAAATTGTGATAAGGGTCGCACGATAGAAGTGCTGATTACAAATTATATACTGTAAGTCCATGAGATATATTGGTAATAAAGAAAATATATTAGATAAGATATACTCGATTTTGACGGAAAATGGAGTGGAAGGAGACAGTTTCTTTGACTTCTTTTCCGGGACGACCAGTGTAGCCCGATACTATAAAAAGTTGGGTTATAGGGTATTTAGCAGTGATTTTCTGTATTTGTCTTTTTGCTTGCAAAAGGCGTATATCGAAAACAATCGGGAGCCTTTGTTCGAACGATTATTACCGACACTGCTTTCTGTGCGATGTGCGTCATTTTTCGCTTCGCCTTTGGAGCAAGTGGTAGCTTATCTGAATACCATATCTCCAGTAAAGGGATTTATTTATAAGAATTATACGCCCGAGGGAACTGCCGCACTTGACCGCCCTCGTATGTATTTCAGTTCGGAAAATGGAAAGGTTATAGATGCGATCAGAATCCAGATCGAGAAATGGAAGATTGAGGACCTGATAACCGACAGTGAGTATTATATATTGCTCGCCTGCCTGATCGAGACCGTTTCATTTTATGCCAATGTAGCCGGAGTGTATGCCGCATTTCAAAAAAAATGGGATCCGCGAGCAGTAAAACCATTGACCTTGCGTCCCATTGAGATTATCGAAAACGATAGGGATAATAAAGTCTATAATGCCAATAGCTTGGATTTGGTTCTCGATGTCGATGAAAAGGTGGCCATAACGATTGAAGGGAAAACGTATGAAAACAAAAATCGAGGGATAGCAGAACTTAATAATTACGAAGCCTTCGATACGATGTATCTCAGGAAGTATTATTCCCAATATAAGATTGTCAGAACGGTGGTTTTATATGGAGGTTTAAGTATGGGAGTATTTGATATGGAGGAGGGTTTTTTGCTGAATGAAAATGGTAAGCTTGTACTTGGAATAAAGGCTCCTAAATTATTTACGAAGGCGATTCGAAATCTTTTGGATTATTGGCGGTAGTAAGATCAGAATGGAGTATTCATGAATAAAAGGAGGGGGGCAACATCTACGATGTTGCCCCCCTCCTTTATATAAAGATGAATGTTTAAAACTCGGCGTTCTTGGGGGTACGGGGGAAAGGAATCACGTCCCGGATATTGGTCATACCGGTAACAAAAAGGAGCAGTCGCTCAAATCCCAGTCCGAAACCGGCATGGGGACAAGTTCCGTATTTGCGGGTATCGAGATACCACCACATGTCTTTCATCGGAATGTTGAGTTCCTCGATGCGGGTCATCAGCTTGTCGTAGTTTTCTTCACGCACGCTACCGCCGATGATTTCACCTATCTGCGGGAAGAGTACGTCGGTACCTTGTACGGTCTTTCCGTCCTCGTTTTGTTTCATATAGAAAGCCTTTATCTCTTTGGGATAATTGATCATGATGACCGGCTTCTTGAAATGTTCTTCCACCAGATAGCGTTCATGTTCGCTGGCAAGGTCGCAGCCCCAGTATACGGGGAATTAGAATTTGTGCCCTTTGGCGATGGCTTCTTCGAGAATTTTGATACCGTCGGTATAGGGCAGGCGTACGAATTCGGTATCGACCACTTTCTGCAAACGTTCGATAAGTCCTTTGTCGAACATGTCGTTGAGGAATTGCAAATCGTCCTTACAGTTGTCGAGTGCCCATTTGACACAGAACTTGATAAATTCTTCTTCGAGATCCATCAAGTCGGTCAGATCTGCAAAAGCAACTTCGGGTTCTACCATCCAAAATTCGGCTAAGTGGCGGGGTGTGTTGGAGTTTTCAGCCCGGAATGTGGGGCCGAATGTATAGATGGCTCCGAGAGCCGTAGCGGCAAGTTCACCTTCCAATTGCCCCGAAACCGTGAGACTGGCTTGTTTGCCAAAGAAGTCATCATCATAGATGATTGCTCCGTTCTCGTCTTTTTTCAGGTTGTAGAGATTCTTTGTCGTTACTTGGAACATTTGCCCGGCACCTTCGCAGTCCGAAGCCGTGATGATGGGGGTATGGAAGTAGTAAAAACCTCTTTCGTGGAAAAACGTGTGTATGGCGTATGCCATCTGATGTCGCATGCGGAATATGGCTCCGAACGTATTGGTACGGGGGCGCAGATGGGCGATTTCCCGAAGGAATTCCATCGTATGGCCTTTCTTCTGCAACGGGTAGGTCATGGGATCGGCCGTGCCGTACACTTCGAGAGTCTCGGCTTGTATCTCAGCGTCTTGGCCTTTTCCCTGCGATTCGACCAGTCGGCCTGTTACGCAGATGCAGGCTCCGGTCGTAATCGGCTTCAAGGCCTCTTCGTCGAATTTGTCGAGATCGATGACAATCTGTATATTCTTTATTGTCGATCCGTCGTTGAGAGCGATAAAACCTACCTGTTTGTTTCCTCGGCGTGTGCGTACCCACCCTTTAACTTTCACGGTCGTGCCGATAGGTTTGGTGCGGAATAGATCGGCAATGCGAGTGCGTCTAAGTGTTTCCATATATATTTATTCCTCTTGTTCTTTTTGATATATCGGTAGAAATTATTCGAATGATCCCATTTTCAAGAAATTTACCTCTTGTTGGGTCAGATGACGCCAACGACCGCGCGGCAGATTTTTCTTGGTAAGACCGGCAAAATATACGCGGTCGAGCTTTACTACCCGATAGCCCAATGATTCGAATATGCGGCGTACCACCCGGTTGCGGCCCGAGTGTATTTCTATGCCTACTTGGTTTTTGTCGATCTCGGTCGCATAGCTGATTGCGTCGGCGTGTATGGGACCGTCTTCGAGTTCTATACCGTCGGCAATGCGTTGCATATCTTCTTCGGCTACATCTTTATCGAGCCATACGTGGTAAATCTTTTTCTTGACGAATTTCGGGTGCGTCAGTTTCGAGGCCAAATCGCCGTCGTTGGTAAGCAAGAGCACTCCGGTGGTATTACGGTCGAGGCGTCCGACGGGATAAATCCGTTCGGAACATGCATTTTTTACGATGTCCATGACCGTAAGACGGCCTTGCGGGTCGTCCGACGTCGTTACGCAGTCTTTCGGCTTGTTGAGCAGAACATAAATTTTATGTTCGGGCAATACGACTTTATCGTTGTGAGTAACGACATCGTTGCGGGTTATTTTGGTGCCCAATTCTGTGATGACTTCACCGTTGACTTTGATTTCTCCGTTTTGGATAAACTCATCTGCTTCTCGACGTGAACACAATCCTGAGTTAGCCAGAAATTTGTTGAGGCGTATCGGTTCATTGGGGTCTATCATACTCTCGTCGTAAACGACTCGCCGAGGTATGGACGGACGTTGCTGACGATTATTCCCGTTCCCGTAAGGCCGGCGTTGTTGGTTTCCGTAGGGCTTGTTATAGCCGCCGAATCTGTTATTGAATCCGGATCGGTTCCCTCCTTGACGATAAGGCCTGTTTTCTCCTATTGTATTGTAGTTGGTCTCTTCGTTTGTCTCGTTGTTGGAACGGAACGGTCGGCGATTGTTGTAGTTGTTTCGGTTATATCCGCTCTGGTAGTTATCAGCACGGTTATAGTTTCCATTCTGACGCTCGCCGTAATTGTTGCGATTGTGTCCGTAATCTCCGTAACGGTTGAAATTATCTTCTCCCGAGCGATCGTTATTGAAATTATAATTACGGTTATAGTTATTGCCTTGATAAGTATCGTTCCGACGGTTATAATAGCCGGTGTTGGTGCGATTTTCGTTGTTGTAAGGGCGTCGATTGTTAAAGTTGTAATCGGAATCGTTTCGACGAGAATAATTTACTTTTTCGTATTTTTCACTGCTGCCTTCATAGTTGGCACTCCCTCTTGTCTCTCCGATACGGGGACGACGGGGCTTTTGTTCTTTTTCCATATTGAATTAATTCTGTAAATAAAGACTGTCCTCGCGGACAGTTGGTTGTTAACAATCTTTCGATTGCAAAGATGCAAATATTTTTTGTAAAACAAGTGATTATGACATGTTTTTCTTCCCGAATAACGTATTCGTTATAATTTTGTTCGCATAAAAGTTCCTATTTTCTAATATAAGGTAATTTTCGCATCGGAAGCCGGGATTCTGAAAAACCTTTTGTACCTTTGCACAAAGAGTATATGAAATCAATTTTTTAATATCATATTTATGGAAACAATCAAACCCGGACAATTTGTCGAATTGACTTATGACCTTTTTGTCGGCCCTGAAAACGAGTTGATGGAGCGGGCTACGCCCGAGGCTCCGTTGCGATTTGTATTCGGTACTGAACAGATGCTTCCTTCGTTCGAAACGAAAATCAAGGATTTGAAAGTAGGCGATACTTTCGATTTTGTTATTCCTTGCAACGATGCTTATGGGGAACGTGATGAAGATCATGTTCTGGAACTTGAGAAAAAGATGTTCGAGGTCGATGGTAAATTCGATGAAGAATATATTTTCCCCGGTAATACGGTGCCGATGATGGATGCTCATGGCAATCGCCTTAACGGTTCGGTTCTCGAAGTGAAGGACAATATCGTGGTGATGGACTTTAATCACCCGCTTGCGGGAGAAGACTTGCATTTTGTGGGTGCGGTGAAGACCGTGCGTCCTGCTACGCCTGAGGAACTCAATCCCGTGCAATCTTGCGGTTGCGGCTGCGACAGTTGCGGAGGTGGTTGTGGCGATCACGGCCATGATGGCTGTGAAGGCGGCTGTTGTCATTGATGAGAATATCTCCCGATAAAACAAAGGGCCGTGTATAAAACGGCCCTTTGTTTTTTGAGAAAGATCAATGTAGCGACTCGGCAAGTTGTCGCAGTTCGCAAGGAATCGATTTGCGTTTGTATAGGATATTATACACGGCATTCAAGATAGGCATTTCCACCTGTAACTTTTCATTGATTTCGGTGATGCACTTGGTGCCGTAATATCCTTCGGCGATCATCTCCATTTCGGTTTGAGCCGCCTTTACCGAGTATCCTTTACCTATCATGGTGCCGAACAGGAAATTACGGCTGAAACGCGAATATGCCGTTACCAGAAGGTCGCCCAAATAAGCAGGCTCGCAAATATTGCGCAGGTGAGGATTGGCCGCATTGACAAATCGCTGCAATTCCTGTATGGCATTCGATACCAGTACAGCTTGAAGATTGTCGCCGTATTTCATACCGTTGCATATCCCGGCTGCTATGGCATAGACGTTTTTCAGTACCGCGGCGTATTCGATGCCTTCTACATCGGTCGACGTGGTTGTGCGCATGAATGGAGTCGCCAATAAGTCGGCTGCCATTTGAGCGCGCCTTAAATTGGGGCATCCTATGGTGAGGAACGAAAGCCTTTCGAGGGCGACTTCTTCGGCGTGACAAGGCCCTCCGATAACAGCCAGATTATCGCCCGGAACTTTGAAATTCTTTTTCAGGTAATCGGTAATAATCAGGTTTTCGTCGGGTACGATGCCTTTTATGGCCGAGATAATGAATTTCTCCTGCAAAGCTTTGCTTTTCAACTTTTTGAGTTGGGCTTTGATGTAGGGCGAGGGAGTAACCAGTATCAGTGTGTCTGATTCTTTGACAATATCGTTGATGTCGGTCGAAAAACTGATACGACTGATTTCGAACTTGACACTCGATAAATACATCGGATTCCGACCGGAACGAATAAATTCTTCGATGGTATTTTCGTTACGGATATACCAATTGATCGAGTTGGTATTGCACAATACAAGTTTCGCAATGGCCGTAGCCCATGTCCCGCCTCCGATAATGGCTACTTTTCCCGGTAGATTCATGCTATTCTTTCACAATTTAGGTTGGGTGCTATCGAGCTTTCTCTACCCAAGATTTTACGTCATCGGGGGTAGGATTGTTCAGCTCGAGTTTGAATTTTTTATTCAATCCGCACAAATCCTGTTGCAACTTGTTCGGATTGGCTCCGGCCAGTGCTTCGAGAGTGAGGTATCCGGCTTTTTGCACGGCAGGAATCCATTCTTTGGGTACACCGATTTCTATAAATGCATTGTCGGCATCTTTTTTCTGGGTTTTCTCCGGACGCATTTGCGGGAAGAAAAGAACTTCTTGTATTGTAGATTGTCCGGTCATGAGCATGACGAGACGATCCATGCCTATGCCCATACCCGATGTGGGAGGCATACCGTATTCGAGGGCGCGAATGAAATCGTTGTCGATAAACATCGCTTCGTCATCTCCTTTTTCCGAGAGTCGCAGTTGTTCTTCAAAACGGTATCGTTGGTCGATCGGGTCGTTCAGTTCCGAGTAGGCGTTACACAACTCTTTGCCGTTGACCATGAGTTCAAAACGTTCGGTCAGTTCGGGATTGTTGCGATGACGTTTTGTGAGGGGAGACATCTCGATGGGATAGTCGGTGATGAATGTCGGCTGTATGTAATTGCCTTCGCATTTTTCTCCGAAAATTTCGTCGATAAGTTTTCCTTTGCCCATCGAATCGTCGATTTCGATATTCAACTGGCGGCATACGTCGCGCAGTTGTGCTTCGTCCATGCCGGTTATGTCGATACCCGTAAATTCTTTGATGGCATCGATCATCGTTACCCGTTTATACGGAGCCTTGAAGTCGATGAGGTTGTCTCCGATTTTTACCTGAGTGGTGCCGTTCACGTCGAGAGCTATTTTTTCGAGCATCTGTTCGGTGAAGTTCATCATCCAGTTATAGTCTTTGTAAGAGACATATATTTCCATACAGGTAAATTCGGGGTTGTGCGTACGGTCCATACCCTCGTTGCGGAAGTTTTTCGAGAACTCGTATACTCCTTCAAAACCGCCTACGATGAGTCGTTTCAGATATAGTTCGTCGGCGATACGCAAGTAGAGAGGTATGTCGAGTGCGTTATGGTGCGTAATAAAAGGCCGTGCGGCGGCTCCTCCCGGTATCGATTGCAGAATCGGAGTTTCCACCTCCATATATCCTCGGGCGTTGAAAAATTCGCGCATTGAATTGTAAACTTTATTGCGCTTGATGAATATTTCTTTAACACCTTCGTTTACGACCAGATCGACGTAACGCTGGCGATAGCGCAGTTCGGGGTCTTCAAATGCGTCATACACGATACCGTCTTTTACTTTGACGATGGGGAGTGGTCGTAAAGATTTCGACAATACGGTCAGTTCTTGGGCATGAATGGTGATTTCTCCCATTTGGGTACGGAATACATAGCCCTTTATACCGATGAAGTCGCCGATGTCGAGCAGTTTCTTGAATACGGTATTGTATAATTCCTTGTCCTCACCGGGACAAAGGTCGTCTCGGGAAATGTAAACTTGAATGCGGCCTTTCGAGTCTTTCAACTCTATAAAAGAGGCTTTTCCCATGATGCGGCGGCTCATGATGCGCCCTGCTACCGATACTTCCCGTTGGGGAGCGTCGTCGGAAAATGTTTCCTTGATTTCGTCGGTATAAGCGTTTACGATATATTCGGCAGCGGGGTATGGCTCTATGCCCATTTTCCGCATTTCATCGAGGCTGTTGCGGCGAATGATTTCTTGTTCGCTCAGTTCGAGTATATTCATTTGCTTTCTTGTTTCTCTTATATCCGGAGGTGTCGACCCACCTCCGGATAAAATTAAATGGAAGTTTTCGTTATTTCGTGTAGATGTTGTTACTTAGGCTTCGCGACCGTGGCAATTCTTGTATTTCTTTCCGCTACCGCAGGGGCAGGGGTCGTTTCGTCCTACTTTGGGGGCGGCTTTTACCGGTTCGGGGCGTTGCTGCGGAGCATTGGGCTGTGCGCCGTTGTGTTGTTGCGGGCCTCCTATTTGCTCTTTCTGGGTACGATACCGGCTGTAATCCTGTCGTGTTTCGGGTGCAGCTTCTTTTACTTGCTGCGGGTCGCGCATCGGTATCTGTCCACGCATAAGGATCGATACGGTTTTGGTATTGATGGTATTGATCATTTCCTTGAAGAGTCCGAACGATTCGAGTTTGAAGATAAGCAGCGGGTCCTTTTGTTCGTAGCTGGCGTTTTGCACCGATTGGCGCAGTTGGTCAAGGTCGCGTAAGTGCTCTTTCCAAGCCTCATCGATGGTGTGCAACAAGATCGATTTCTGGAAAGCTTTGTTTACGGCTTTGGATTCCGAGTCGTAAGCCTCTTTCAGATTACATACTATATTATATATGCGTTTTCCGTCGGAAATGGGAATGACGATATTGTCGTAACGGTCGCCCTGCTCTTCGTAAACCCGTTTGATGACAGGGTTGGCCACAGCGGCGAGAGCGTCGATTTTGCGTTTGAATGCGGCGATGACAGCCTCGTAAAGGGCTTCGGTAAGCACCGTTTCTTTTTCCGAACGCAACGCATTGGCATCGAATGGCAGTTCTACGGCGAATACTTTCAAGACATTTTCCTGCAAACCTTCATAGTCGCCGGCTTGGGCATATTCCTCGACGAGGGCTTGTGCTGCGTCGTACATCATGTTTACGATGTCGATGCCGATACGTTCTCCCATCAGGGCATGGTGGCGTTTCTTATAGACGACTTCCCGCTGGGCGTTCATCACGTCGTCGTATTCGAGCAAGCGTTTGCGGATACCGAAGTTGTTCTCTTCGACTTTTCGTTGGGCACGTTCGATGGATTTGGAAATCATCGGGTGTTCGATCATTTCTCCTTCTTCAAAACCCAGCCGGTCCATTACTTTGGCGATTCGTTCTGAGCTGAACAAGCGCATAAGGTTATCTTCGAGTGATACGTAGAAAACCGAAGACCCAGGGTCGCCCTGACGTCCGGCACGACCTCTCAGCTGTCTGTCGACACGCCGCGATTCGTGGCGTTCGGTACCGATGATCGCCAATCCGCCGGCTTCCCGCACGGCATCGGACAGTTTGATGTCGGTACCACGACCGGCCATGTTGGTGGCGATGGTTACTGTTCCGCTCTGTCCCGCCTGTGCTACGATGTCGGCCTCTTTCTGGTGAAGTTTGGCGTTGAGCACGTTGTGCTTGATTTTCCGCATGGTGAGCATTTTGCTCAATAGTTCCGAAATTTCGACCGATGTGGTACCTACCAATACGGGACGGCCGGCTTCTACCATTTTTACTATTTCTTCGATGACGGCTGTATATTTTTCGCGTTTGGTCTTATACACGCGGTCGTTGAGGTCCTGACGGATGACCGGTTTGTTGGTGGGGATCGTTACGACGTCGAGTTTGTAGATGTCCCAGAACTCACCTGCTTCGGTCTCGGCCGTACCGGTCATACCGGCCAACTTGTGGTACATACGGAAGTAGTTCTGCAACGTGATGGTGGCGAAAGTCTGGGTGGCGGCTTCTACTTTTACGTGCTCTTTGGCCTCGATGGCTTGATGCAGGCCGTCGGAGTAACGGCGACCCTCCATGATACGACCCGTCTGTTCGTCGACGATTTTCACTTTGTTGTCGATGACCACATATTCGTCGTCTTTCTCGAAGAGGGCGTAAGCTTTGAGTAACTGGTGTATGGTGTGTACTCGCTCGGCTTTGATGGCGTATTCCTGGGTGATCTGGTCTTTGCGTTCTTGTTTTTCGACGTCGGAGAGACCCATGTTGTCGAGCTCGGCCAGCTGGGCGCCGATGTCGGGAAGAACAAAAAATTGCGGGTCGTCGCTATCGCCCGTAATCATGTCGAGACCTTTGTCGGTAAGGTCTACCCCGTTGTTTTTCTCGTCGATGACGAAGTAGAGCGGGTCGGTAACGATGGGCATGTTACGGTTGTTTTCCTGCATGTAATACTCTTCTGTTTCGAGCATGAGAGATTTGATGCCCGGCTCGCTGAGGTATTTGATGAGGGCCGAGTTTTTGGGCAATCCCTTGAATGTGCGGAACAGCAACAGGGCGCCTTCTTTGCGAACTTCTTTGTCGTCCGAGGCTATTTTTATCTTGGCATCGGCAAGCAGTTTAGTGGCGAGGGCTTTCTGTGCTTTATACAGCGACTCCACTTTGGGCTGCAATTCTTCAAAAAGTTGTACTTCTCCTTTGGGTACGGGACCTGAGATAATCAAAGGTGTACGGGCGTCGTCGATCAATACCGAGTCGACCTCGTCGACGATGGCGTAGTTGTGCATGCGTTGCACGAGGTCTTGCGGGGTAACGGACATGTTGTCGCGCAGATAGTCGAAACCGAATTCGTTATTTGTACCGAATGTGATATCGGCATTGTAAGCGCGCCGCCGGTCTTCCGAGTTGGGCTGGTGCTTGTCCTGTCTCTTATACACATCTGACGCTGCCGACGATATGCAGTGTGTAGA
>OJPH01001177.1_pt1 | contig 10966 bp, 4 predicted proteins | sample 1598481 | NCBI WGS metagenome assembly OJPH01 (sample SAMN03922482, study PRJEB24848) | human gut metagenome | isolation source: stool sample | host: Homo sapiens | place: Germany | collected 2011-05 | reverse complement strand
TATCCATGATAGAATGGGAATTATCATTATAAAACAAATAAATAATCGGAAAAGGAAGTAAATAATTATGGAAAATACAGGAGCAACATTAACTGGAAAAGCGAGCGTTGATAAACCATGGTTACAGTTTTATCCAGAAGCACTGCGCAACGTTGAAGTGCCAACAATAACTGTTGAAACGTTTTTAAGAGCAAAAAATCCAGACGAAAATAAAATTGCATTTGAATATTACGGAAACAAAATTACATGGAAAGAATTCTGGGGAGAAGTTGATAAAGCAGCAAAATCTTTAAAGATACTTGGATTTGGTGAAGAAAACAGAATTCCTGTATTTCTGCAAAGTGTTCCGGCACATTTTATCCTTCTGATCGCAGCAGAAAGAATCGGAGCTGCAATTATCTGCAGAGATGACATTCCAGAAGAATTATGTTTTGCAATCAGAAAATCAAAATCAGAGACAGCATTTGTCATGGATTATACATCAAAGTCAGATGAAGATCTGTTCCGTGCAACGACACCAATGAAGCGTGTAATTAAGGTTTCTCCATATGATTATGCAGATAGAAAATCTGTCCCGGACTATGTTGAAAAAGAAATTGCATCCAGATATACCGGTGCGATAGAGACAACAGAAGGAGATCTTACATGGGACGAGTTCCTGGCACTTGGGAAAGATTATACAGAAGACTATATGGCACAAGAAGATGCGAACAGACCAGTATTTGGCGCATATACAAGCGGATCCACAGGAATCTCTAAATTAGTTATTCATTCTTCTTCTAATATAGTAGCAACTGCATTCCAGATGTCCATCTTTATTCCGCCGTCAGATGTACCGGAAAAATGGTGGCTGCCAATCTTACCACCTGCACTGATTGCAGTAACTGTATCAATGGCAATCTTCCCATTGTCAGCAGGACTGATTATGGTACTTGATCCATTCTGTCCGCTGGAAGATATTGATATCGCATTTATGGAGCAGAAGCCAAACTTCTGGGCACTGATTCCAATGTTCTGTGAAATGCTTATGAAGAGTGACAGAATTCCGGAAGATTACGATATGTCTCATCTAAGAAGTATCGGAACCGGAGCTGAAGCAATGAACGAAAGGAAAACACAAGAAGTAGAAGCATTCTTCCATAAGCATAATGTTAAAGCAACTTTAAGTGCCGGATATGGTCAGAGTGAAGGATGTTCAAACTTTACACTTCCAAATCCGATGTTCCCGCTGGTAGACGGATGCGTCGGAATGCCAATGCCGGCAACAACTATGGCAGTATTCTCAGAGGATCTGGAAGAACTGAATTATGGAGAAATCGGAGAATTATGTATGACGGGTCCTGCTATGATGCTCCACTATGCGGGATGGAGAGGTGATGAACTTACTGAAAGCACACTGATCAATCATCCAGATGGGAACTGCTGGTTACATACGGGAGATAAAGCTTACATCAATGAACACGGAATTGTATACATTCTTGGACGTGGAACAACAAAGCGTTTCGGTGGCGGAGAACTTTACATGATGAGAATGGAGACAAAAGCAGTACGTGTAGCTGGTGTAGAAGATGGATTCTTCTGCTTTGTACCAGATCAGGATCATGAAGGATATTTCCTTCCATATTTCTTTGTAATCCTTGATGAAACAAAGAGTCTGGATGAAGTAAAAGCAGGTCTTGCAGATGCACTGGAAGAATATGAATATCCGGTAGACATCCGCGTAATCAAGGAAAGACCGTATTTCCACTTCAAGACAAACAGAAAAGAACTCACAGCAGCAATTCTTGAGGAACTGAACTAAAAAAGACTCCTCTGTCGCATCAATATGTAAATTCTATATAAATAAGTAAGAAAAAACCTGATGATTCCCCGTATTTTAACAAATCATAAGATACGGGGGAATTTCTTTATTACGTTTATACATGCCAGAAACCTGAAAACCAGACTTTTCGATGTGTTTTTGTGCTAAAAAACGTCAGTATGTCTTGAACAAAACAGTTAGCCGTGATATATTAAAGTTAATACTTAATTAATTATATGCAAAAATATATGCAAAATACGAATTACAGTAGCATATAATATAGGGTGGAGTATAAATAAAATACAATGGAAATGAGGTGGGGGCAAACAAAAAACATAATATGAATTATCTAATACAAACACGAAAGGAAGGGTAGACATTATGAAAAAGAGAAGTAAAATGCTTTTGAGTTTATTCCTTTCTACTATAATGGTATTCAGTGTAGTGCCTTCAACAGTTTTTGCAGAGCCTACACATGAAGAAACACCAGCAGTGCAGGAAAATACTACAGAAGCCGTGCAGGATAACACCAATACAAATGAGGCAGAAGATCCAGCAACAGAAGCTCCAGCAACAGAAGATTCTGTGACAGAAGATGATGCAACAGAAGCAACTACTGATTCTTCAAACACAGATAATGATGCTGTGACCCAGATAGATACTGATGAAAATAAAGTAACTATTTCAGGTATTACAATACAGACACCAGTCATCCAGTTCGAGGGTGCCAATGCAGCTGTTGCAGAACAGTTGACAAAGGACGTGGAGATTGATGAAGAAGATCCTGCAATCCAGAGCCTGCGTGAAGCATTGGGGGATCTCGAAATGGTTGGCGGAGAAGCCGGCACAGAATCCAATGAATCTAATATCAGCACAGCAGACCTGTATGAAGCAGATGAACAGGCTGAAACCAAGAAGCTGACAGCAGACCAGATTAATACAGTTGTTGGTATGTATCAGCAGTATCTGAATCAGTGGTCAGCCAATGCTAATGTACTCGGTGTTCAGAATCCATTCTTTCTGGATTTCAACGATGATACAGATGGTCTTGGTATCCTTGGTCAGATGCTTGCCTTAGACGGCAAATCTGTTCAGGATATCAGAGATGGCAAGGTGAGCTACGATGACCTGACAGGTATGATCTTTACTTTCACATATGGTGATAAGTTAGGTATTAAGTATTATGGTCCAGATGTAACAAATGCAAGAGATGAAGCTCTTGCTGCAGTTACAGCATCAGGTGCACAGACAAAGGCACAGAAGCTGCTTGTTCTGAATGACTGGCTGGCCCATAACAATACATTTGATATGTCCTACATCATGAACTCCGGTAAGAAATCAGATGATGACAAGCCGATGATCGCAAAGGATCCTCAGAAGCAGAAGCATGAGGATGAAGTTTACGATGAGATCTATAAGGTTTACGAACCACAGATCAAACAGAATTTCCATGATCAGATTTATGCAGGCATTAAGCAGGAGTTGCTTGTAAAATTTTATAAAAACGCTATTGCTCAGACTTTGGTGAAGGCTGGACAGTCTGAGGAAGATGCGAATGCATATGTAGAAGCTAATAAAGAAGCTATCGAGAAGGATCCGGAAGCATTTGTGAAAGAAAAACTTCCAGACGCAGCAGAACCATTGAAGCAGGAAGCAGATAAATTTATCAAAAATGCTGAAGAAAAAGGCGTTGAGGTTTCTGAAGGCGTTACGATGACTGTTGAGCAGCTTACTCAGCAGCAGTTAGATAGCGATGATCCGGCATTGGATATGGACGGTGATGGAACGAAGGAAACAAGCTTTAAGCAGGCGATTCCAATCTATGCGAAGCAGGCTGCAACCGGTATGACAACTGGTGTCATCAACTATTGGGAAGGTACTCAGTTTGGTGCATTCGGTATGGGTACATCTGTATGTTTGGGTTACTCCAAAGCTTTTTCATATCTTGTGCAGTGCCTGGACAAAGATATCTATCTGATTGATCCTGATAAGACAGATGCGTATGACAGTAAGAAAACAGTGACAGCAGATGATGGATCTACATCTGAAGTATGTGATAACTGGAAGACAGCCAAAGAACTGTACTATACAGATGGCAAGCTTGACACTTCAAAGAATTATACAGTTGACCTTGTAAGAATCTCCTTCCAGTCTGATGTCACAATGTACGGCGAAGAACAGGAAGACTTCGGTTCCGACCATTACTGGAATGCAGTCAAGGTGGATGGTAAGTGGTACTATGTAGACCCTTGTTATACAGATGTCTACACAGAAGTTATGAGCCGTGACCGTGTTGAGACAGACGGTGATATGAACCATACATATTTCTTGTTCAGTGATACAAGTGCCAGAAAATTATATGATGGTAATTTCAGTTCTTTGAGATCTCTCTATGAAAACGAAGCAACTGATAAGACCTATGAGACAGCATGGATGGCTCGTGCAGCAAGTAATGTTTACTATGCAGATGGTTATGCTTACTATATGTATGATTCGACAGACCTGTTTGGCAGAGTAAGCAGCACAAGCATGAATCAGAGCCAGAAGGCTGCAGAGTACAAGATTGTTCGTCATAAACTGACAAATAAGGATACAGGCGATGGCGACAGCGATTATGAGACACTGATTAATTTCACAGACAAGAAAAACGACGATGATGACGATACATTTGTAAGCGTTCTGAACAAAGACGGTAAGATGGAGAAGAATGATCTTCTGACCAAACTGTATGCACAGTTTGTGGATGAACAGAGCATTTACCCATCCATTGGTCTGACAGCAGCACTGTATACAGATGGTAAGATTTACTTCAACGTATCCAACGATATCGTTTCCTACAATCCTGCAGACGGTGCAGTAGCCGTTGTGAAGGAATATAACACAGTATCTGCAAAACGTGATACAACCAAGTTATTTGGCGGTATGGCATTTACAACAACAGATGAAAAGAGTGCAGATTTCACTGTCACAAATCATCCAATCGCAGGTCTGACTGTGAAAGGTGACAAACTGGTTGTTTCAATCGGTACAAACTTCGCGTTCATTTCAGGTAAGAGCAAACTGCTTGACCATTCCAGCTACGGTTATGAATTCGAAGAGACAGATTACAATCCGACTTATACAAACTACAAGAAGTATCAGCAGTTCATGGGCAGTCAGAGCAATGATAATGACGAGTTCATGTGGTCAGCTAACTTCGTTGATACAGTTGATATGAAGACACTGACAGGTACTTCTCATAATTATGAAACAGTTTCTGAACCTGCATACTGCGGACGTAATGCATTTACAGAAGAACGTTGTTCTGACTGTGGTCTGATCAAAGCGGGCACACGTGTAGAAGCAAAGAATACAGCACACGAACATCATTACATCAAGTTCCATGAAACATACTATACAAAGACTGATAGCGGTAGCTGGAACGAAGCGGACAACTATGTTTGCCCAGAGTGCGGTGCTTGTATTACAGAACCTGTTAAGCCCAAATATGAACAGGCTAATTCTACATACGAGAAAAGAAAAGCTATCTGGGATGAAGCTCAGAAGAACGCAGCAGAAGGACATGCTTACACAGCAACAGATGCTGAGTGGAGCGATGATCACACAAGCGTTACATTCCAGAATCTGAAATGTGAAACTTGTGCAAATCAGATCAATAAACTGGATTGTCTCCTTGAATCAGATGAAAATGCAACAAACAAAGCTAACAGAGATTCTATTGAGAACCATCTTGCAAAAAAAGTAACTGCAACAGCTAAACTTGCTGGCCATACAGGTACATGTGAACAGGGCGTGACTATGTACTACAAAGCAGCAGATAAGACAGCTGATGGTGTGAAGTATGTTGTAACAACTACTGAGGCAAAGGAAGCTGGAAAGCATGCATACACAGGTGCATGGACATGGAACGAAGTTAAAGATGACAATGGCAATGTAACTAATTGCACAGCATCTGTAACAGGTGTTAAATGCTCCGTTTGTGATAATGAACCAACAGAAGACCAGATTAAAGTTAATGTTGTTAAGGATACAGAGAATTCCAAAGCAGCAACATGTACAGAAGCTGGTAAAGATGTTTATACAGCAACAGCGACAGTTACAGATGCTGATGGTAAGGAAATCGGTACATTAACAGCAGATCCAAAAGAAGTTGATTTACCGGCACTTGGCCATAAGTATGGTGAACCAACATGGAACTGGACAAAGGGTGAGAACAACACTTACAAAGCAACAGCAACATTTACATGTGCAAATGATGAGAAACATGTAGAAACAGTTGATGCAAAAGTAACTGAGAAATCTGATGGCGCAACATGTACAGAGGCAGGTAAGATTACTTACACAGCTACAGTTACATTTGAAGGCAAAGATTACACAGGTACTAAGACAGAAGAAGTAGCAGCTCTCGGTCATGACTACAAAGTCTCAGAAAAAGACGGATGGAAATGGACAGCTGATAAAGAAAAAGGATATACAGCTGTTGCAACATTCGTATGCAGCCGTTGTAAAGATTCTCATGACGTAACTGCAGATGTTGTTAAAGAAGACAAGAACAGTCAGATCATCTACACAGCAACTGCTAAATACACAGATGAAACTGGTAAGGAATTTACAGCTACAGCTACAAAGAGTACAACAATGTCCGTATCTTACATAGTTCACGGTCAGGATTATGGCTGGGAAGAAGACTGGAAGAAAGACGGACAAACGTCTGGTACAGAAGGACAGTGTAAACGTCTGGAAGCAATCCAGATCAAGTTACCAGGTGGTGTTTCTGGATCTATCGAATATCGTACACATATTCAGGACATCGGTTGGGAAAAGAACTGGAGTAAAAACGGAGCAGTATCCGGTACAGAAGGACAGTGTAAACGTCTGGAAGCAATCCAGATCAGACTGACTGGTGAAGTTGCAGAGAATTATGACGTATACTACAGCGTACATGCCGAGAACTTCGGATGGCTCGGATGGGCTAAGAATGGCGAAGAAGCAGGAACAGCTGGTTACGGATACCGTCTTGAAGCAATCAGGATTCAGCTGGTTACCAAAGGGGACAAAGCACCAGAACTTGTTGGTACTATCAAAGAAGCTATGAAAGCAAGACTGGTCGGATACCAGACACATGTACAGGACTATGGTACACAGGCATATGTATATGACGGTGCTATGGCAGGTACAGAAGGCGAGTGCAAACGTATGGAATCTATCCGTATGAAACTCCCGTCTTCAGTGAACAGCTCAATCCAGTACAGATCTCACGTTCAGGATATTGGATGGGAGAAGAATTGGGCATCTAACGGATCATTATCCGGAACAACTGGACAGTGTAAACGTCTGGAAGCAATTCAGATCAAACTGTCTGGTGATGTAGCAAAGAACTATGATGTATACTACAGAGTTCATGCTCAGGATTATGGATGGCTTGCATGGGCTAAGAATGGAGAATCTTCAGGAACAGAAGGATACGCAAAACGTCTCGAGGCAATTGAGGTTCGTCTGGTTCCAAAGGGAACAACTCCAGACCTTCCAGCATCAGCAAATGAAAAAGCCTTCATCAAAAAAAAATAACAAAGCTTAACTTGCAAGGGGCTGTCGGGAAATGAACCGCTCCCCGTCAAGTAGACAATTGAAAAAATATAAATTTTTCCTGCCAGTAGAAATTTATCTGCTGGCAGTTTTTATGCAGCTTGCAAGTAATTTTCGTGTTTTTCCATTGGCGTTAAAATTCCAAGATTCCTTTGCAAGCGTTTATTGTTGGTAAGCGTCCAATAAGAGGGTGTATCGAAATTTCTGGCTGTTGCATGTAAACTATTGATTAGAGTTTTGGGAGTTGACTCTAAAAACTCTAAATCTAATCTAAGGAGCAGGCTTATGGATCTTTCTTCTTTGACTCCAGACAAACAGGTGAAACTTCAATACTGGCTGGATGTAATACGGCAATGCAGGGCCTCCGGACTGACAAATCAGATCTGGTGTGAACAACACGATATCTCTTTGAAAAGTTATTATTACTGGCTTTCCAAAATTCGAAAGCTTGCCCTGGAAGAACTGCCCCGCAAGAAAAACGGCATCCACATGTGTACAGACCAACAGTCAACTGCTTTAACGGAATCCCCGGCTGAGTTTGCGGAGCTTTCACTTCCGGACAGAAACATTTCCCGTTCCACTCCTGCAGCCATACTTCATATCGGATCCATAACAGTGGAACTTTATGAAGGCACATCTGCCCAGATGCTGGAAAACATTCTGAAAGCCGTGCAGTCATGTTAGGAGATCTTTCCCATGTGGAGAAAATCTATATCCGATGCGGCTACACCGATATGAGGAAGCAGCTCAATGGCTTGCTGGATATCATCCAGTACAACTTCAAACTGGATCCTTACAGCAATTCCTTATTCCTGTTCTGTGGAAAGAGGGCTGACCGGATCAAAGCAGTCCATTACGAGGGAGACGGTTTCTGCCTTTTATACAAACGGTACGAAAACGGACGTCTCCAATGGCCGCGGACCGGCGAAGAAGCAAAACAGATTTCTGATCAGCAGCTGCGCTGGCTTCTGGAAGGTTTGAACCCGGAGCAGCCAAAGGCGGTTCAGAAATGGCTCCCGCATAAGTCTGAAAATACTGAAAATCCTTAGAAATGCTGGGAAATCTGACGATTCTATGGTATAATAATCCTATCGAAGCGAAAGGGTTTTCAGGTTATGTCAGCTACGGAACAGGAGTATAAAAATCATATCAAAGAACTGGAACAGCAGGTCCGGCTCCTGAAAGAGCAGGTTGATTTCCTGACCCGTAAACTTTATGGAACAAAATCCGAGAAGACATCTACTCTCGAAATCGAGGGGCAGATGTCTCTTTTTAATGAAATCGAAACCTGTGCAGATCCTGATGCACACGAACCGGAGCTTGTTGAGATAGAGAAGCACCTACGTAAAAGGAAGTACACCGGTCAGCGGGAAGAACTGGTAAAAAATCTCCCTCACAGCAAAGTACTCCATACCATAGATGAAAGGGAACAGATATGCGATAACTGCGGGAGTACGATGGTGAAAGTAGGGGAAGAATTCGTCCGCACGGAAGTACAGTTTATCCCTGCAAAACTCAAGGTGATTGACCATTACCGGGAAACGTATGAATGCAGGTCGTGCCGGAAAAACGGAACTCCTTATATGGAGAAGGCTCCGGTGCCATATCCTCCCGTCCTGCATTCTCTGGCATCTGCATCTACCATCACCTGGCTCATCCACCAGAAGTTTGAATTAAGCATCCCGCTGTACAGACAGGAAAAAGAATGGGAGGCTTTGGGATTACGTTTAAGCAGAGCGACTATGTCAAACTGGCTTCTGGTTGTCTATCGGGACTGGCTTGTACACATCGTCCACCGTCTGAAGCTGGAACTTCTGAAACAGAGATACCTTCATATCGATGAAACACATGTACAGGTGCTGAAAGAACCGGGACGAAGCGGGAAATATCCGGAAGCGTTTCTGAGGGAATATGAAGGTTATATCCATACAGACGCTTACTCCGGATACAATGCAGTTTCAGGAGTAAAAAGATGTCTTTGCTATACGCATCTGCGCCGGGCTTTCGTGGATGCGCTCCCAAAAGACATCCATAATTCGGAAGCATCAAAACCTGCGGAAGCAATCCTCCGTCTGAATCAACTCTTTAACATAGAGTCAGAGTTGGAGGCGCTCCCTCCTGATCAGAAGAAAAAAGAACGTCTTATCCGCGAGAAACCGCTTCTCGAGGCTTTTTGGTCATGGGCAGAAAAAAGTGCCATCGGAGAGCTGCCGAAATCCAAACTTTCAAAAGCTTTTCATTACGCCTTAAATAACCGTGAAGGTTTTTGGAATTATCTGGAAGACGGGAATTGTTCCATCAGTAATTCGCTTGCGGAAAACTGTATCCGTCCCTTTGTGATCGGCAGAAAGAACTGGCTGTTCTCCGGCAGTCCGAAAGGGGCGGAAGCCAGTGCAGGAATCTATACACTGGTAGAGACAGCGAAAGCGAATGGGCTTGCCCCGATGAAATATATAAAATATATCCTGTCCGACATGCCGGGGAGTGCTTTTCTTGAACATCCTGAATATCTGGATGATTATCTGCCTTGGAATCCTCTTGTAAAAGAATTCTGTCGATAACCGTTGACCTTTTAGTATAAAAGGCTGACGGTTATTTTTCTATACACTGTTTTATTTGACGCTTACACTTGACCCATAAGTAATCATAGATATTTATATGTTCCCATGTTATACTAAAGAAAAAGGGGAGATCCAGATGACGGCGGAATACAAGAACTGGCAAGAAGAGTTTGTGGACATAAATTTTACTGACCAGCGTTTGAAGTCACGTTTTTTCAAGATCATAGACGCTTTTGCAGCATCGCCCGGAAAATCTACTTGGGCAGCTACCGGCTCCAGAAGTTCTGCCAAAGCGGCATACCGTTTCTTTCGTAATAGCGAGATATCCAAAGATGAATTACTTGACAGCATATCCCGAGCAACTGTAGAAAAAATAAAATGTGCAGATGCAGAGTGGATCTTAGCTGTTCAGGATACTACCGCTGTTGGATTTGGAGACCGGAAAGCGATCCAGGGAATGGGATACGATTGCAGTACGGAGCAAAGGGGAATGCTGGTCCATTCTTGCATCGCCGTGACAGACCAGGGGATCCCTTTGGGTATTATCTACCAGGAGACAAATACACGGGAAAAGCCGAAGGACGATTTCCAGACAAAAGAGCAAAAACGTTCCAGACCAATAGAGGAAAAAGAAAATTTCCGATGGCTGGACAGCATGCGTGAGACACTGCTGAGAATGCCAGCGGATATCCCAATATTAACAGTATGTGACCGGGAAGGTGATTTCTATGAATTTTTCTCAGAAGCAGCGGATCTGAAAGCAAATTTCCTGATCCAGATCGTACAAAATCGTATGGTAGATGATGGGAAAAAGATCTTTCATGAATTACGTAGTTCCCCAGTGGCAGGAAGCATGGTTGTCCGGATGAGCCGGAATCCCAAAGAGCATATCCCATCAAGAAATATAAAAATGGATTACCATTGCAAAAAGGTTACAATCTACCGTCCTCAAAGGAGAAAGGAAAAGCACTGTCTCTTATACACATCTCCGAGCCCACGAGACAGGCAGAAATCTCGT
>OJPH01001173.1_pt1 | contig 10994 bp, 12 predicted proteins | sample 1598481 | NCBI WGS metagenome assembly OJPH01 (sample SAMN03922482, study PRJEB24848) | human gut metagenome | isolation source: stool sample | host: Homo sapiens | place: Germany | collected 2011-05 | reverse complement strand
AGATTTCTGCCTGTCTCGTGGGCTCGGAGATGTGTATAAGAGACAGGTCTTGCCCAGTACGACGTGGACGTCACCGTGGGCAAGGGCACCGGCGCCATGCTGGCCTTCGCCGACAAGGAGGAGCAGTACGTCGAGGATCCCCAGTGCATCCGCTGCGGCAAGTGCGTGGGTGTGTGCCCCATCCGTCTGGAGCCCGTGTTCATGTACAAGTACCTGATGAAGGGCGACGTGGACACCTGGCAGAACGTGCTGCACGGTATGGACTGCATCGAGTGCGGCGCCTGCACCTACACCTGTCCCGCCCGCCTGCCCCTGACCCATGCGTTCCGTCTGGGCAAGCAGGAGGTCAACAACGCAAGAATGGCCGCCAAGGCCAAGGCGGAGGCCGAGGCAAAGGCCGCTGCCGAAAAGAAGGAGGCGTAAATCCATGACTGATTACAAGAATCTGAAGCTGATCGCGTCCTCCTCCCCCCATATCCGTTCCAACGAGGATACCCGCTCCATCATGCTGGACGTGATCATCGCGCTGCTGCCGGCCCTGGCCTGGAGCGTCTATGCCTTCGGCTGGAAGGCCCTGCTGCTCACCGCGGTGTCCGTGGTGTCCTGCGTGTTCTGGGAGTGGGCGTACCGCAAGCTCATGAAGAAGTCCAGCATGATCGGCGACCTGTCCGCAGTCGTCACCGGTATCCTGCTGAGCTTCGTGTGCCCCGTTGATCTGCCCTGGTGGGCTGTCATCATCGGCGCGTTCTTCTCCATCGTTGTGGTCAAGCAGCTCTACGGCGGCATCGGCTGCAACTTCCTGAACCCCGCGCTGGCGGGCCGTGCGTTCCTGCTGGCCAGCTATGCCACCGCCATGACCTCCTGGGCCATCCCCCAGATCCGTCCTGACGTCACCTCCGCCGCCACCCCCCTGCAGATCATGAAGGAGGGCACTGCCGAGGCCTTCAACACCCTGATGCAGAACTACTCCATCAGCGATATGTTCCTGGGCAAGATCGGCGGCTCCCTGGGTGAGGTCTCCTCCCTGTGCCTGCTGGTGGGCGGCGTGTTCCTGCTGATCCGCAAGGTCATCTCCTGGCACACCCCCGTGGCGTACATCGGCACCGTGGCCATCCTGTCCCTGATCGCGGCTCCTGCCGGCATCGGTGCTGTGGACTACATGCTCTACAACGTGTTCGGCGGCGGCCTGATGCTGGGCGCCATCTTCATGGCTACCGACTATGCCACCTCCCCCGTCACCAAGCCCGGCCAGCTGATCTTCGGCGTGGGCTGCGGTCTGCTGACCTGCTTCATCCGCCGCTTCGGCTCCTATCCCGAGGGCGTTTGCTATTCCATCCTGATCATGAACTGCACCACGTGGCTGCTGGATAAGTATGTCCGTCCCACCATCTACGGTGCTGTGAAGAAAGAGAAGAAGGAGGCGACTAAGTAATGAAGATCTCCGGTAAGTTTATTCTCAAGGTCGCCGGTACCCTGACCGTCATCTCTCTGGTCGTGGCCGCCCTGCTGGGTCTGGTCGACAACGTCACCGCTGACAAGATCGCGGCCATCGATGCCGAGAACACCCGCATCGCCATGAGCGCCGTTGTCCCCGAGGGCAGCGAGTTCACCGACAAGCTGGATATCCCCGAGGCCGTGGCCGCTGCCGCGTCCGCCCAGGGCGGTACGCTGTCCGAGCTGTACGGCGTCACCAACGGCGGCGCTGAGGCCGGCTATGTTATGAAGATCTCCGCCTCCGGCTCCCAGGGCACCATCGTGATGATGGTGGGCGTGGACGCCAACAAGGCCGTTACCGGCGTCTCCGTGGTCAGCCACTCCGAGACCTCCGGCATCGGCACCAAGGTGGTGGGCAACGAGCCCAACGCCGCCGGTGTCCCCGTGCTGGATCAGTTCATCGGTATGAGCGGCGCAGGCTCTCTGGTAGTCGGCAAGAACATCACCGCCGTCTCCGGCGCCACCGTTTCCACCAAGGGCATCAACATGGGCGTCAATGCCGCCCTGGCCGCCGTGGAAGCTCTGGGCTAAGAAAGGAGGAGCTGCATTATGAATTTCGGTAAGCAATTGAAAGAGGGTCTCATCACGCAGAACCCCGTGCTGGTCCAGGTCCTGGGCATGTGCTCCACCATGGCCATCACCACGTCGTTCTTCAACGGCCTGGGCATGGGCGTCAGTGTGCTGATCATCCTGACCCTGTCCAACATCTTTATCTCCCTGCTGCGCAAGATCATCCCCAATGAAGTGCGTATCGCCTGCTACATTGTGGTCATCGCCGGCTTCGTGACCTGCGTCGACCTGCTGCTGAAGGCCTTCGTTCCCGCCCTGTCCAGCTCTCTGGGCGTGTTTATCCCCCTGATCGTCGTGAACTGCATCATCCTGGGCCGTGCCGAGGGCTTTGCCTCCAAGAACGGCGTGGGCGCCTCCGCGGTGGACGGCATCTGCCAGGGCATCGGCTACACGCTGGTGCTGGTGGTGATGTGCGTGGTCCGCGAGTTCCTGGGCTCCGGTAAGTTCGGCGGCGGCCTGCTGGGCGGCGGCGGACTGGGCAGCGCACCCGGTGTCACCATTTTCCCCGAGGAGTTCGGCATCAAGGTCCTGACCCTGCCCGTGGGCGGCTTCCTGACCCTGGGCTGCCTCATCGCTCTGATGCAGTGGGCTCTGGCCAAGAGTGCTAAGAAAAAGGAGGCCAAGTAAGTTATGAGTGTGACTACGCTGCTCGCCATTTCTCTTGGCGCGATTCTGACCAATAACTTTATCTTCTCCCAGTTCCTGGGCATCTGCCCCTTCCTGGGCGTGTCCAAGAAGATCGACACCGCTGTGGGCATGGGCGCCGCCGTGACCTTCGTTATGGGTCTGGCCTCCGCGTTCTGCTATCTGGTGAATCTGGTGCTGGCGGCCCTGGATCTGGAGTTCATGCAGACCGTGGCCTACATCCTGGTCATCGCCGGTCTGGTGCAGTTCGTGGAAATGTTCCTGAAGAAGAACATCCCCACCCTGTACACCGCCCTTGGCGTGTACCTGCCCCTGATCACCACCAACTGCGCTGTGCTGGGCGTTGCTCTGCTGAACACCCAGAACAATTACAACTTCATCGCGTCCGTGGTCTACGGCATCACCGGCGGTCTGGGCTTCCTGCTGGCCATCTTCCTGTTCGCGGCTGTCCGCGAGCAGCTGGAGGTCTCCAGTGAAAACCCCAAGGCCTTTGATGGCTTCCCCATCGCGCTGGTCACCGCCGGCCTGATGGCGCTGGCCTTCATGGGCTTCAGCGGCCTGAAGGTCTGGTAAGGAGGTAGCAACTATGACTATTGTATATGCGGTCGCCGTTCTGGGCGTACTCGCCATCGTTTTCGGCCTGATCCTCGCCGTCGCCGCCAAGGTGTTCGAGGTGGAGGTCGACCCCCGTCTGCCTGAGATCCAGGCATGTCTGGCCGGCGCCAACTGCGGCGGCTGCGGCTACCCCGGCTGCGGCGGCTGCGCCGAGGCCATCCTGGCCGGTAAGGCCCCCGTCACCGCCTGCGCACCTGCCGGTGCGGAGGGCGCTGCCAAGATCGCTGCCATCATGGGCATGGAGGCTCCCTCCGGCGACAAGATGGTGGCCCACGTGCTGTGCAACGGCGGCTGCAACGCCAAGGACAACTTCGAGTACCGCGGTGTGAAGGACTGTCTGGCAGCCACCAAGGTCTGCGGCGGCGACGCCAAGGCCTGCCGCTACGGCTGCTTCGGCTTCGGCTCCTGCGCCGCTGCCTGTAAGTTCGATGCCATCCACGTCGTCAACGGCGTGGCTGTGGTGGACAAGGAGAAGTGCACCAACTGCGGCGCCTGCCGCGCTGCCTGCCCGCACCACCTGATCGTGGAGGTGCCCTACAAGCAGAAGGTGTTCGTCAACTGCTCCAACAAGGACAAGGGCCCTGCCGTCACCAAGGTGTGCGCCTCCAGCTGCATCGCCTGCGGTATGTGTGAGCGCACCTGTAAGTTCGACGCCATCCACGTGGAGAACAACGTGGCCGTCATCGATTACAGCAAGTGCAAGAACTGCACCATGTGCGCCAAGGCCTGCCCCCGCAACGCCATCGAGCCCATCCCCACTCCTGAGGAGAAGGAGAAGTTCAAGGCTGCGCAGAAAGCTGCTGCTGAGAAGAAGGCTGCTGCCGCCAAGGCCGCCGCTGAGGCTCCCAAGGCCGAGTAACCACCTAATAAAACAAGAGACACGCCATCCGGCGTGTCTCTTGTTTTGCTATGGACGCGGCCACTCTCCATCTCGCGGCAGTCCTAAAAAAGGAAAGGGCGGGGTATCCCCGCCCTTTCCTTTTGACGTCCGCCGTGGTATACTGGAAAAAATGACCGCAAGGAGGCTCCCCGCCATGTCCGACACCATCGCTGCCATCGCCACGCCCCAACTGCCCGGCGCCATCGGCATTCTGCGCCTGTCCGGCCCCGACACACTGGCGGCGCTGGACCGCGTGTTCCGCGCCAGAAACGGCCGCCCCGCCGGTGCGCAGCAGCCTCGCAGCATGGTGTATGGCGACCTGCTGGACCGGAGCGGCAGCGTCATCGACCACGTGCTGTGTGTCCGGTTCGCAGGGCCCAACAGCTACACCGGTGAGGACTGCGCGGAGATACACTGCCACGGCTCGCCGGTGGTGCTGAACGCGGGTCTGGCCGCGCTGTTGGCCGCGGGTTGCCGTCAGGCCAGAGGCGGCGAGTTCACGCAGCGGGCCTTCCTCAACGGACGCATGGACCTGATCCAGGCGGAGTCCGTGGCGGACCTCATCGACGCGGAGACGGCGGAGGCGGCGAAAAACGCAGTGTGCCAGCTGGACGGTGTGCTGAGCCGCACCATCGCCGGTATCTACGACGGTCTGATGGCCATGGCGGCACGGTTCTATGCCGTGGTGGACTACCCCGATGAGGACATCGAGGACGTACAGCGCCAGGAGATGCTGGACACATTGAGTCGTGCCCAGCGGGAGCTGGAGCGGCTGCTGGCCACCTTCTCCCGCGGACAGCTTCTGAAGCAGGGCGTCCCCGCCGTGATCTTAGGACGGCCCAACGCGGGGAAATCCTCCCTGCTCAACGCCCTGCTGGGCTACGACCGCGCCATCGTCACCGACATCGCCGGTACCACCCGCGACACCGTGGAGGAAAAGGTGCTGGTGGGCGGCGTACTGCTGCGGCTGACGGATACCGCCGGTATCCGAAACAGCGCTGACCGCATCGAGGCTATGGGTGTGGAACGCAGCCGTCAGGCGGCGCAGCGGGCGGCGCTGGCCCTGCTGGTGCTGGACGGCTCCCAGACTCTGACAGACGAGGACGAACAGGCCATGGCGGCGGCAGAGCAGGCGCCCCGCCTGCTGGTGCTGGTGAACAAGAACGATCTGCCCCAAAAGCTGGACACGGCGGCCTTGGCTGAGCGGTTCCCCCGCGTGCTGCATATCTCCGCCCAAACCGGCGCGGGGCTGGACGCGCTGGCGGAGACTGTGGCGGCGCTGTACCCTGCGGGGGAGACGCCTGCGGGTGAGCTGCTGACCAACGCGCGGCAGGCTGACGCCGTGGAACGCGCCCTGTCCGCCGTAGCGGAGGCCCGCGGCGCACTGGACATGGGCATGACGCCGGATGTGGTGCTGACGGACTGCGAAGCGGCGCTGGAGGCACTGGGCGAGCTGAACGGCAAGCGCATCCGCGAGGATCTGGTGGATACCATCTTCTCCCGCTTCTGCGTGGGAAAATGACCGTATTTTTGTAAGAGGTGCGCAAATTTTCGGGTTTCCCCTTTTCAACCGGCGCGTTTCGTGTTACCATGGAGTATCGTGAACATCCATTTGACAAAAGGAGGCTTTTGCTATGCGTGACTATATCATCATGACCGACAGCTGCTGCGATCTGAACGCCCACATGGCCCAGGAGCTGGAGCTGAACGTGGTGCCCCTGACCGTCCACATGAACGGCAAGGACTACGCCAACATGCTGGACGGCAGTGAGATCAGCTTCGAGGAGTTTTACAAGAACATCCGCAGCGGTATCCTCAGCACCACCTCCGCCGCCAATGTAGGACAGTTCGAGGACGCCATGCGCGCCGTGCTGGCCCAGGGCAAGGACATCGTGTGCATCAACTTCTCCAGCGCTCTGTCCGCCACGTACCAGAACGCCTGCATCGCCGCCAAGACTATGGCGGACGAGTTCCCCGAGAGCCATGTCTACGTGGTGGACTCCCTGTCCGCGTCGCTGGGGCAGGGGCTGCTGCTGTATCTGGCGGTGCAGAAAAAGCGGGAGGGTCTGTCCGCTGAGGAGCTGGTGCAGTGGGTAGAGGAAAACAAGCTTCACATTGACCACTGGTTCACCGTGGACGACCTGAACTTCCTGAAGATGGGCGGCCGCGTGTCCGCCACCACCGCGTTTCTGGGTACCATGCTGTCCATCAAGCCGGTGATGCACACCTCCGACGAGGGAAAACTGGTACCCGTCAGCAAGGCCCGCGGCCGCAAGGCCAGCCTGCAGGCCCTCATTGACAAGGTGGCGGAGCTGGGCATCGAGCCCAGTGAGCAGGTGATGTTCATCTGCCACGCGGACTGCGAGAAGGAGTCCCGCGCCGTGGCCGAGGAGCTGAAGGCCCGCTACGGTGTGAAGGAGGTCTACATCAACTACATCGGGCCTGTCATCGGCAGCCACACCGGCCCCAACACCATGGGCCTGTTCTTCGTGGGCACCAAGCGCTGACACATGATTTCACATTCGGAGGGAACGCACATGGAATGGCTGGAGCTGAAGATCGACACCTCGCCGTCGGGGCTGGACGCGGTGACAGCACTGCTGGAGCAGCAGGGCATCACCGGCGTCATCATCGACGATGAAGCGGATTTCAAGGATTTTCTGGAGCATAACCGGCAGTATTGGGACTATGTGGATGAGGACCTGCTGCGGGAAAAGGCCGGCGTCAGCCGCGTCACCTTCTATCTGGAGCGGAACGAGGATGCCCTGAACATCGTGGCGCAGGTGCGCATCGCCATGTCCGCCCTGAAAAAGGAGCATCCGGAGTACGGCCCGATGCTGCTGACCATCGACAACGTGGCCGATGCGGACTGGGAAAACAACTGGAAGAAGTTCTACAAGCCCATGGAGATCGGGGAGCGGCTGCTGGTGGTACCCCAGTGGGAGGAGACCAAGGCCAGAGGGCGGATGAAGCTGGTGCTGAACCCGGGCCTCACCTTCGGTACCGGCAGCCACGCCACCACCCGGCTGTGCCTGCAATCGCTGGACAAGTACATCCATGGCGGCGAAAGAGTGCTGGATCTGGGCTGCGGCAGCGGTATCCTGTCCATCGCGGCGCTGGTGCTGGGGGCCAGAGAGGCCTTTGCCTGCGACATCGACGAGAAGTGCGTGGACGTGGCCTACGAGAACGCCGCCCTCAATGGCATCGGCAAGGACCGCTACACCGTGCGCTGGGGCGACGTGCTGACGGACAAGGCATTACAGGCGGAGTTCGGCGGCGACTACGACATGGTGGTGGCCAACATTGTGGCGGACGTCATCATGGGTCTTTCCGGCAAGGTGCGGCCCTTCCTGAAGGAGGGTGGTCTGTTCCTGTGCTCCGGCATCATCGACGACCGCGCGGAAGAGGTTTCCGCCAAGCTGCGCGCCGAAGGCTGGACCATCGTGGAGCAGCACGACTCCGAGGGCTGGTACAGCTTCCTGTGCCGGTAAAAAAATCGCATAAAAGGAGCCGGACTCATGAAGTCCGGCTCCTTTTTTCGTCCTTATCGGTATTCCCGCGGCACGGCGCTGTCCACGTATTTGGGCCGCACCTCCAGACGCACCGTGTCCCCAACGGCACAGGGCACGTCCGTCACGTCCAGCGCCAGCTGGGTGGCGCCTACCACGCCCCGCACAGGGCAGCGCCGGCCGTTGACCAGCCCCGTCAGACCGTTGCTGCGCAGCAGTGCCCGCCCGGTGCGGAGCAGCCGGTACACCCTGTCCCGCAGGCGCAGGGCGTTGGATTCCTCCGTTACTCCCACGCCGCTGGTATAGCCCGCCGGCAGCAGAGCCAGACGCGTGGGCCGCTTGGTGCGGTACGCGCCGGTGTAGCCCACCTTCCAGCCAGACGGCAAGTCCTTCAGCTCCATGACCTGCGTCTCCAGCCAGCCGATCTTCTCCAGCCCCAGTGGGTCCGGCACCGACAGCCGTCCCAGCAGCGCCGAGCCCAGACGCACCGCGTCCAGCTGCATCTCCGGATACCGCAGAAACGCGGAGGAGGCGCAGACGTGGCGCAGACGTGGCGCAGACCCGTCTCGATACCGGCCCGCTCCAGCAGGGCCGCTCCCTCCTGAAACTGCTGGTACTGCCGGCGGGTCAAGGCTTCGTCGGCGGTGTTGGCGAAGTGGGTGAACACCCCCTCCACCCGCATCGATGGCAGGCTTTTCAGCAGGGCGGCGGCCTCCGTCACGTCCTGCGGCAGGAAGCCGAAGCGGCCCATGCCGGTGTCCAGCTTCACGTGGACGCGGGCAGTGACGCCCTTTTCCACGGCCACGGCGGACACCGTCTCTGCCGCAGCGCAGGAGCCCACCGTCAGGATGGCGCCGCAGTCCAGCAGGACGGCCACATCCCGTGGTACTGCGGTGGAGGACAGCATCAGCACCTCCGCCGCGATCCCCGCCTGACGCAGAGCCGCAGCCTCCTCCGCCGTGGACACAGCCAGCATATCCACGCCGTGCTCCGTCAGAAAGCGGGCGTAGTCCGTCAGGCCCAGCCCGTAGCCGTTCCCCTTCACCACGCCGATGATGCGGGCCGACGCGGCTCGCCGCAGCCTGTCCAGATTCCGCGCCAGCGCCGCGGCGTCGATGACCAGTGTGCGCACAGTATTCCCCTCCCTCCGGTGATGTCTGTATTTCGATTATACCCTTTCTGCGGCGGTACGCAAGTGAGCCGCTGCCGATTTAAGGTGTTCGGCGGAAACATTTAATAAAATCGCAAGATTCGACAGTCTCCGCCTGCAAAAAGGGGCATATCGCGGATATGCCCCTTTTCGTTATTCGCTGTCGCCCGGCAGATACCCGGGCGCCACCAGAATGATCTTGTTGCCCACGTCGTAGTGGCTGTCGGCCTCCACGCGGCTGGACAGCAGGTTGCCGTCGCCATCGTAGATGTTGCGCCACGTCCGGACGTAGTAGCCGGTATGGCCATACTGGTCGATGACCTCCTCGCCCGGGGCCACGTCCGGCGACTCCTGATACACCGTCTGATAGTCCGTGACGCCCAGCACGGCGTTGGTCATCACCACGTAGTGGTCATCCACCTTGGTGCCCAGAATGGTACACGTCACCTCGTTGGTATTGTCGTTGTAGGACGTGACGATCTTGATAGGATAGTCGCGGCTGTTGCGGAAGGCGAAGTCCGGCCCGCCCCAGCTCACCGTGGCGTCGCAGCCAATGGGCATATAGCCCGGGTTGAACATGTGGCAGTAGCGCAGCACGATATCCAGATCGCTGAGCAGTACCGCGTAGTACAGCGTGGAGGACACCTGGCAGATGCCGCCGCCGATGCCGGTGGTGGTGCGCCCGCCCTCGTAGACGCCGGCCTCCTGGTAGCCGCGGGCCGCCGTGCGCTGGCCCACCGCGGAGTTATACCAGAACTCCTCACCGGGGTTATAGATCCTGCCGTTGATGGCCGCCGCCGCCAGCTTGATGTTCTGGTGACGGCCCCAGGGTCCCGCACACTTGGTGGTGTAGGTGCCCAGCACGTCGCGGAACATGCACTCCTCCAGCTCCTCGGTGGACACGGTGGGGAACTCCACCTCCGCATCGGCCAGGAATTCCGTACCCGCCGGTGCGGCGTCCAGCTGAGCCTGCACCGCCGTCACATCGAAGGAGAGGCCCACGCGGGACTCGGTGGGCTTCCCCGTCTCCTTGTCGCAGACGGCCTCCACCTTCTCTCCCGCCAGCTGGTCGTGTATCGCCTGCACGTCCACGGTCTGAGCCTTCTTCTCCTTATAGATGCAGGCCACCGGCGTCAGCTCCCCGCTTTGCAGCATGGCGGCAAGGTCGCTCTCCAGCTGCGGCGCGTCCAGCATGCGACCGTCAGCGGGCTTGGTGATATACAGGCCCTCGCCCTTTTCCAGACGGTAGCCGCCGTCCACCACCGTGCAGTTCAGCGATGCCGCCAACTTCTCGCAGGCGGCATCCAGCGCCGACTGATCCACGTCCAGCGCCGGTACGGCGGAGGTCTGGACAAACCAGCTGCGGATCAGCTCATACCCGCCGCGGAGCCATGCCAGCGCCCCGCCGCCCCAGCTTTCGTACCGCCGGGACGCACCGGCGGCCACAGCCGCCGCCTGGGGCGTCACGGTGACGCCCAGCTCCTCCAGCGTGACGGCGCCGATGCTCTCACCGCTCTCCGTCAGGGTCACGGCGGTGTCATGGAGGACCCGCTCGCCCTGCTGCTCCCACAGCGCTTCGATCTGCTGGGCAGCCTGTCCCGACACGTCCACCCCCAGCACATCCGTGTGGGGCAGCGCGGTGTCGTTATACAGGAACTGCACCGCCGCGCAGGCGGCTATGTAGGCCAGTGCCAGCACGCCCACGACGATGCCGACGATCAAGCCCGCCTTTCTGCCGCCGGAGACTGGCGGCTTCTCCGGCGCAATCTGTTCCGGCCGTGCGCCGTCGGCTGCTTCTGTCGTTTTCACAGAGGACACGATGTTTTCTTCCATAGATGTCCCCCTCCTTCCCTTTCGCCACAGGGGTACCCTGTGCCAGCCCATGATACCATACCCCTGTGGGAAATGGGTTACGAATCCGTAACAACCCCTGCGGGCCGGCGCTTGGGAATGTGGATGGTCAAGAGGATCTCCTCGTCCGTGTCGCAGCGGCCTACCTCCGCGCCTACGCCCGCCGACTGCATCAGCCGCACGCCCCGCTCCACGCTGTTCAGGAAGAGCCGCACGTCCTTGATGATGTACTGTCTCTTATACACATCTCCGAGCCCACGAGACAGGCAGAAATCTCGTA
>OJPH01001137.1_pt1 | contig 11461 bp, 10 predicted proteins | sample 1598481 | NCBI WGS metagenome assembly OJPH01 (sample SAMN03922482, study PRJEB24848) | human gut metagenome | isolation source: stool sample | host: Homo sapiens | place: Germany | collected 2011-05 | reverse complement strand
ATTGTCCGGAAGGATAAGCGGGGAGGGAACATGAAGTGACGGAATATCCCTCGTTCTTGCATTGTTGCACGGTATCGACTTTATAATCGTCATCGCCTTCCAATGAACTAAATCTGGCATCGCCGCAGTCGCCGGCGCCGAGGAAACAGACGGCGGCGGTCTTAAAGGAGCGGGACATGTCAATAAAGGAAAAGGCGGGCTCCGGTTTGGGTGTGCTTATATGTGTATGTGTAGGAAAGCCGGAGGCAATGGTTAGCCTTGGAAACATAAGAGCCGTTCCCGAAAGCAAAGAGATAAGCAAAACAGATTTCTTCATAATATCACCTCGCGACAGTTAAAACCAAAGCCCGCAGTGGGCGGAGGTGAGGAAGAAGCGGGTACAAAAACCCCGTCGTTGAAAACCGGAGAAAATCCGGCTGAACAAACGCACTAAACATCCACACCTGTAAGGATAATATAACGCAAATTCCGATAAAAGTCAACTGTTCCTGAATCTTAAATTATTTTTGGCAAAAATCAGCCCCGCTGTTGCGGGGCTTTTTTCATATCAGGGTAATTTTGACCGCCTTGCCGTAGGCTTTGGCCAGCTGGTGCAGATGTCCGAGGTCAACCGGTTTGATGCCGACTTCCAACAGGTCGATAATATTGGCCGGAAGAGTCAACTATTAATGAAACTGCATTTTTTTTCTGTCTACCAATAGTGGGGGTGGATTTATTTCCCGCAAACGGGATGATGCCGGCAGAATTTTAACCAGAGCCGCAAAGTCAACGGCTGCGGGACAGAAAACGTCTGTTGTCCTGCGTTTGGGCGGCGTTTCTCTGCGTAATAATGACGGTGTCTTCGCCCTGAATCTTGCTGGCTGCGGCCGCCTGAACATATTCTTCGCTTTTGCAGGCTTTTTTGTAAAGCGTATACCCGTCTTTAAACGTTGTTTTGGCATAGGCATGCAGCGTTTTTTTGAAATCTTCGCTGATGTCTGCGTCTTTTTCCAGAAAACGGGCAAAATTAATGGTTGCGGTTTTTTCGCTGCCGTCGGGTTCGACGAGCGTCAGGTCGAAGCTGTAACATTTTTTCAGCCTGCGCATATATTCGGCATTGTGTTTTTTAGCCGCGTCAAGCGTCAGGGCTTTTTCCCGGATTCGATACGGAAAAGATTTGTGAAACCATTTTTCTGCCATTCTGCGATGTGCCTTTTCATAGTAGTCTTGAAAAGTTTTTTGCCACCAGTCGCTCATGCCGTTGACAATCAGCGACAGTTCTTCTTTGGCGGGAACTTTGGAAATATTTGGTTTGATTCTGCCGTCTTTAAGTGCCTGAACATAAAAGCCGTAACGGTTTCCGAAAGAACGAAAATCTTTGGTCTGCAAATATTTTTGTCTCATTTCGAGCAATTCGGAAATCTGGGCGGATATTTCGTCGTGAACGCAGATTTTGGCAAACTGCAGCAGGCTGATGCCGAAGTCCTTGATGCCTTTGGCGTCGTTCATTTCGTGTGTGCCTTCGTGAATGGCGCAGGATTTGATTCTGCTTTTGCTGTTGTATACCGCGGCAGTTCGTTTTTCTTTCCGGTAGGTTTGCCTGTCCATGCCGGCAGAATCGACGACAAAATATTTCAATGCGATTGTTTTGGTTTCGGAAACGTAGCCGCCCAAGGTTCTGAAGTTTCTTTTCAGATAGGCGGTATCAACGATAACCGTATCGACCTTGTATTTTACCTCGCGGAAGTTTTCGGGAACATTGCTCAAAACAACCGCTTCGCCGTTGAAGGCGGCGTCAACGGCCAGCGAAGCCGTGTCCAGCGGAAATTTCGTCTTGTAGTCGGAAACGTCGGCGCCCTGCGGCGATTGAACCGCCGCTGCCGAAAACAGGGTCATAATCGAGCCGATGACAAAAGTGTCGGCAATCCTCAACCGGTTTTTTCTTTGCAAAAGCCAGTTCTTGATTCTTTGTTTTGCCGGTTTGCCGTTCTCCCGTTTCATCTCCAATCCCCGTTTGTTCAAATCATAACATAAGGGGCTGAAAATATCCACAAAATTCGCGAAAATGCTGCCCGAAGCAAAAAGATCGGCGGCTTTAATTTAATGTTAAGCACGGTTTTGTTATAATCCGTCGTAGACGTTTATGAAAAGAGGAATATTTAAGAGTTGCGGACATGAAAGTTTTGGTACAGAGAGTCAAAAGGGCCGGCGTTGAAGTCGGGGGAGAAAAAGTCGCTGCAATTGCCGCCGGCCTGCTGGTTTTTGTCGGTGTCGAAAAAGGCGATGCCCGGCCGCAGGCGGAATATCTGGCGGCCAAGGTTGCCAATCTGCGTATTTTTGAGGACGAAAACCAAAAAATGAATCTGTCGGCGCTGGACATTGGCGGCGAGATCATCGTCGTTTCGCAGTTTACGCTGGCCGGCGACTGTACCCGCGGCAATCGCCCGGGATTTGACAATGCCGCGCGCCCCGAAGATGCCAAACCCTTATACGAATATTTTTCGGATTGTCTGCGTGCCAAAGGCTTGCATGTTGAAAACGGCATTTTTCAGGCCGATATGCAGGTTTCGCTGATAAACGACGGTCCGGTAACTTTTGTTTTGGAGAAAAAGTAAGATGGCTGATGCAAACAACAATCTGCCGCAGCCGCTGCATAATGCAGCCGGTTCGCTGGCGCCGCAGCGTCCGACCGAGTTTGCAGGCATACTGCGCCTGTTGTCGACACTTTCTTATCAGGACAGGGAACAGATAAGCGCCTACGAACGGCAGGTCTACGACATGCTTCGTTCCAGTCCGCAGAATCTTGACGGCCTGGTTGCGTTTCTGCGCATTCAGCTGATGCAGGGGAATCATCAGAAAGCCAAGGCTGTCGCCAACCGGATTTGGGAAATCGGCGGAACTCTGGATCATGAAGCTGAAAAAAGTTATGTCAACGATTTGCTTAATCTCGGTCTGGTCGAAATGGCCTCGATTCTTCTGCGGCCTTATTTTGAAAGAATGAGCACATATGTCGGCGAATACGGCCATCTGTTTTTAAAGTATGCCATTGCCGCCGGACTGCTCAATGTCATTGAGAAAACGGCGGTATTGCTGCCGTCCGTCGGCGTCCGCAAAGCTCTGACCGATTTTGCCGCCGTATACCGGCACCTGAATTATGCCGACGCGTTTAAGGGAATTCAGCGCTCGGTGCTGGACAACGTCAGGGACACGCTCTGTGCCTATGAATTTAATCTCTATACTGACCGTGGTTTTACCGATTTGGAAATTTTGCTTTACGTCGGCAACGAAACTCTTGATTGCGAACGTCTGCGCGAGTTTGTCGATCTGCAAGCTTCGGCCGTCTGCTCGGCCAAAGGCGTCAAAAGGCTTAACAATCTGAGCTTTGTTATTCGTCCGGTCGGCGAATATACTAAGCCGGCCGTTTAGTCCCGCCCGGCGTAATGATGTCGGGCAGAGCCTTGTCCGGACGTCTCCGGCGCTCGGCCTGATTTACCTTGTCTTTGATTTTTTCACCGGCGGCCGTGAACAGTTTCTTCATCAGCCGAAAAGCGACTTCCTGTTCGTTTTCGTCGCTGTTGAACAGTACAAAACGGTTCTGATGCTCTATGACTGAAGATTTTTCGTCCGGAAACTCCGCCTCGACCGAAACGACCATATGCAAACGGTTGGTGCTGGAGTTAATCGGGTCAACCTTTGCTTTCAGAACTTTGGTTCTGATAATGTAGTCGGCAAGATCCTTTTTGTCGGTAATAAAATAATTTTCATCATCGGCAAACATGTCTCTGACCGTTTTGGCATGAACCGCGGAAGTGCTCTTGTCAAAAAATTCGGTCGGCTCGACATATACCAGGCCGCGCTTGTCGTCCTGCGGTGCCGGCTCCGAAACCGGAAGTGCCGCAACAGTGGCGGAACCGGATGCTTGTACCGCTGCCGCAGGCGGCAACGCATCGCTTTCCGGCGCCTTGTGCTTGGCAAGTTCTGTCTCGTCCGTAGGCGGAATAACCTCCGGTTTGCCGCCCTCAATTTCAGAGTAGCTGGTGTTGACTTCGTTAACGATGTCGGTCATGGTCTCCCTGCTGTCCGCATCCGGCTCGCTTTCCGTCTGTTCGGCCATGGCCTGCAGAATACTGTCCGGATGAATATAGCCTTCCGCTTCGACGCAGAGTTCTTCGGCGTCTTGTTTGGTTGTGCGCACCGCAAGATCCTCAACGGCGTTATCTACCAGATTGTAGACCAGAACATTGTAGTCGTGTTCGTTCATTTCGTCCCGCAGCGCACTTACTTCCGCCGCCGAGCTTACGGCCAGAAAACTGGCTTTGTCGGTAACACGGACACGGATGGTTGATTTGGCTTCGTTCGGCGTGAATTTTTCGCAGGCCCTGCCGCTGATGCGGATGGCGCCGTCATCGCTGCGAAAGGCGGCGTCTTCGGCCTTTGCGGCGTTTGTCGCCGCCAGAAGACAAAAAAGATATATGCCGGAACAAAGCAGTTTCATTTACCACCAGCTTTTGTCGTCATTCTGGAGCTGACGGATGGTTTCCGTCCACTCGTTTATCTTGTTGTTGTCCTTGTCGTTCAGGATGATTTTATATTCGATAATCGGCGTTTCCGCACCCTGAACCGGAATTTCCTTAATCTGCGTTTCCAGATAATAGTCGGCGTCGTTCAGATTGTTGACGACTGTATAGGTGCGTGATCCTTCGATAATCTGCCGGGTGGCGTCTTTGGCGTAATAAAGGCCGTCGGGCAGGGTCTTGCTCATTTTCTTGAATTCGGTAATGTAAATTTTCGGTGCCGGCGTTTTTTCGTAGACTTCGGCGCTTTGGTCCAGCATCCGGTTAACGGAACGGGTAGCGGCCAGGGCGTAGACGTCGGGCGTCATCATGTCATTAACCTGTTCGTCGGCATAAGGGCTTTCAATCACGAAAGTCGGCGCTTTCTTGCTGCCGAAAATCGGTCCTTCGCAGGCGGCAAGCCAGCAGGCTGCGGACAAAAAAAGCAGTTTTTTCATAAGCTTTATTCCTGAGTTAAATTTATTTTTTTCTACTATAACGTCTTTTTCTCATTTTCACATTATGTTTTTTTAAGTTATTCACTAATTGCATTTTATAAAAATATCGGCTAGATTATCGGCCAATGGCTTAGAACCGTTTTGAGACTGCTATGATACGTTTTTTCTTTCTCCTGCTGCCGCTGTTGTTTTTGTGTTCCTGTGCGGCGCCGACGACCCGCCGGCCGGGCATCCCCGCCGTCGACAGTTACGATATGCGCGAGATTCGCAGGGAACTGCGCAAATTTTCCTATGACGAGGCGACCCGCCGCCGTCAGCGCCTGGGTCAGATTGCTTACAATATCCGCCGGTCGACCGGTCAGGAACTCTGCGACCGCCGGCTGCTTCCCGACATCGGCGTCGATTTCATGCGCATTAACCGGCTGACGGTTCCGAAATGGAGATCGTCCTATGACATTTACCGTGAGGAGCACGAAGATGCTCAGACCGTTTACCGGCGCAGAACCGGCGAAATCTGGATTGAAGGCGTATACAGAAATTCGGCGGCCGAAAAGGCGGGGCTGAAAAAAGGCGACCGCCTGGTCAGCGTCAACGGTTTTGCCGTTCCGGACGAAGACAATGCTTTTGAACAGATTTACAAACATTTGCAGCAGGGAGGGGAAACGCTTCCTGTGGAAATTGTCGTCGAACGCGGCGGTAAAATAATGAAATTCTCTTTTCTGCCGGACATGCTATGCCCGTATAATGTCAGCGTCGATGAAAATGCGCCGGAAATCAACGCCTATGCCAACGGCTATGGTATTGTCATGACGGCGCGGATGATGGATTACATCAAAGACGATACCGCGCTGGCCGCCGTTATTGCGCATGAGATGGCGCACAATGTGCTCGGACATAACGCTTCGTCGAACGACAACGCATTAATCGGCCTGCTGCTGGGAGCTGCGGTTGATTTCTCTGCCGGCGGCGACGGCAGCGCGATGGCGACGGGAATGTATATCGGGAACAATGCCTATTCGAAAGAATTTGAAATGGAAGCCGATTATGTCGGCTACTATCTGTTGGCCCGCGCCGGTTACGATTATAAGCACGCCGCCCTGATGCAGAAAATGCTGGCGGCTCTGGCTCCGATGGACATTTATATATACAGCGACCCCGAAAGCACGCATCCGTCTTCGTCCGTCCGCCTGGCCCTGGCACGCGAAACGGCTAAGGAAATCGATCTGAAGCTGGCGCTCGGCGATAAGCTTTCCGAGCTGTATCCCGATTTTGACAGAGTTAACGAATATCTCCGCGACAAAACGGACATCACAAAGGAAAACGGTCTATGGTAATTACCTATTCGGTCATCTTGATTGGATTGTTGTTTTTAATCCGTCCGCTGCAAAAGAACAGTTTTTACATTCTGCATGCGGCGCTGGTCATTCTGGCCGCCTATTACATCGAAACGCATTATTTCCGCGCCTCGGTTTTTGGCGCTAAGACGCTGCTGCTGTTTGTGGTGTTCCAGTTTGTGTCGATAAACGTCGTTACCGTTCTGGCCTACTGGGTTGATAAGCGTGCGGCCGTCCGCGGCGCCTGGCGCGTGCCTGAAATCAACCTTCATACGCTGGAATTTCTCGGCGGCTGGAGCGGGGCATTGCTGGCTCAGCGTTTGTTTCGCCACAAAACGAAAAAACGCAGCTATCAGTCGATGTTCTGGTTTATCCTGCTGATGCAGGCCGCGGCCGTGTACGTCATACTCAGGTATTTGGGATTGCTTTAGTTTAAACTTGCATAACCCGGGCTTTGTCTTTATGATACCCCTGTTTTTGCAAACGAATTGGAAAAAAATATGGCAGAAAATGAATTAAAAGCGGTGTCGGAAATCAAATTTACCGAGCACTATAACCGGATGTGGCCCTTTGTTAAGCCCTATTGGATTCGCGCTTTGGTGGGCATTTTGCTCTGTATTCCCATCGGCGCGCTGGATTCCGTGGTGGCTCTGGCGCTCAAGCCCTATATGGATTTGGTGCTGGTTGACAAGACGGATCGTTCGCCGGCTTATATTCCGCTTTTGATTGTCGCCTTTACGACCGTGCAGGGGTTTCTGAACTACGCCGCAACCTATCTCAACACATGGGTTGGCACCAAAATCAATCAGGATTTGAAACGCGCCCTGTTTAAAAAACTGCTGAGCCTTGAAATCGCCTTTTACGATAAAAACAATTCAGGCTATATCATGCAGCGCTTTTCCAGCGACGCCGACATGGCCTGCACCGGCCTGCTGGACAATCTGAAAGTCTTTATTTCGCGGCTGTTTTCGTCCCTTTCGCTGATTTGCGTCCTCATTTACAACTCGTGGCAGCTGTCGATCATCGCCATTGTCGTTCTGGGCTGCGCCCTGCTGCCGCTGGCTTCCGTCAAACGACGCATTAAGTTTATCGTGCTTAAGAACGTTACCGAAGCCTCAAAGGTTTTTACCAATTACAACGAAACCTATTCCGGTGCCAAGACCATATATTCGTACAATTTGCAGCAGAAAATTTATAACAAATTTGACAACACCCTGCGCACCATTTTCAAACTGACCATGAAAATGGTACAGAAAACCGCCTGGATGACACCCCTGATGCACATTATCATTTCCGTCGGCATCGGCGGCGTCATTGGTTACGGCAGCTACCTGATTGTCAACGGCACTATTACCAGCGGCAACTTTGTGTCTTTCATAACCGCGCTGGTCATGCTCTATACGCCGATAAAAGGCATCGGCAAAAACTTCAATAATGTCCAGATTTCATTCCTGGCCATTGAACGCGTCATGGATATTCTGGACATGGATCCGGCGGTTAAGGACAGGGCGGATGCCAGGGTTCTGAAACAAATTGAAAAAGGCATTACGTTTGATAACGTGACTTTTGAGTATGTTCCCGGCACGCCGGTTTTGAAAAATGTAAACTTGAATGTCAGAGCCGGCAGCACGGTTGCGGTCGTCGGCAATTCCGGCGGCGGCAAAACCACGCTGGTTAACCTGTTGCCCCGTTTCTACGACGTAAAGTCCGGCGCGGTCAAAATCGACGGGCAGGATATCCGCAGCCTGACGATGGAATCCCTGCGTGACAAAATTGCCGTCGTCTTTCAGGACAATTTCCTGTTTGAGGGCACCATTCGCGACAATATTACGCTGGGCAAGGAAAATGCGTCTGACGAAGAAATCTCCGCAGCGCTCAAAATGGCGTATCTGGATGATTTTGTCGCCGGTCTTGAAAACGGTGTCGATACCGAAATCGGCGAAAGGGGCGCGCTGTTGTCCGGCGGCCAGCGCCAGCGTCTGGCCATTGCCCGCGCTTTTATCAAAAATGCGCCGATTGTCATTCTGGACGAGGCGACTTCCGCACTGGACAACAAGTCTGAAGCCGTGGTTCAGAAAGCCATTGACAACCTGATGCAGGACCGTACCGTCTTTGTTATCGCCCATCGCCTGTCTACCGTTCAGAACGCTGACAAAATCGTCGTCGTTAACGATGGACAGATTGTTGAAGAAGGCACGCATGACGAACTGCTGGCCATCGACAATGGCGCCTATAAGGCGCTGTATAACGCCCAGTTCAAGAAAAAAGCGGCTTAAAAACGGCAATGAAACCATTATGCCAAATGGTTTTGTTCATTTCAGATATTCTTTGTTTTGATAAAATTTGAGAATGGAGCTTTTGACCTGGTCGAGCGTTTCCTGCAAATCGGCTTTGTCGTAACGGAAATAGGCGGCCACGGCTTCTTCGTCGCGCCGGGCAAACAGGTTGCGGTTAAGCTGTTTGAGCGTTTCGATGGTGCTTTGCGAAATATGGTCTTCTTTGCTCTGTTTGAACAGAAAATTAACTGTTTTTCCGCCGATGTCGTGCTCGGAACAAATCCGCATGAAAGCGTCAAAAACGCCGGCCGGACTTTTTTCGGCCGCAAAACCGGGACGGCGGCAGAACATGACGGTTTTAATCCGTCCGGACATATAGTCGCTGTCAGCGCGGGCGTTAAACAAATCCTGCACGCAGTCGGCCATCAGCGCCAGCTCGCTGCCGGAAACCTCGTCTTTTTCCGGCTTGACAATCCGGTCGCGTACGGCTCGTTTGTAAAGCAGAAATTTGTCGTCTATCTGATTGAGGTCGTTCTTTTGCAGATAGGCTTCGCGTTCTTCTATCAGTTCCTCCAACAGGCCCGATTTGACAAAGGCGTCGTGAACCTGAATAATCTGAATGATGTCCAATCCGGCAAGATCGGCGGTAATCAGCCCTTTCTGTCGGCAGCGTTCCAGCAAAACGTGCCGCCACAGCTCGCGCCGAAGGGCTTTTTCGATTTTCGGGGTGTTGTTGAATTCTTTGTTTAGTTCTTCCTGATAGGCAGCTGCATTGTCTTTCATTTTTTCGGCGTCGGCTTTAAAGACGAAAACCTTAATCAGGCCCGGAACATTTTCCGCGCCCATGTAGAATTTTGTCTGCTGAAGCTTTCCGTCTGTCAGGGCGTCTTCGGCATAAACGGGAACAAAGCCGTGTTCGCCGTCCTTAGCGCCGGTTACCCTTACGCGCACGACTTTGACCGTAATCGGCGCGGCGTTTTTTTCGTTGCAATATTTAAGTGCGACGTCGTTGAGGCGGATTTCCAGCAGCTGCTGGCGAAAATCGGCTTTCCCGCCCGGTGTGCCGTGAACCGCGGCCATGGCATAAATGCCGGCTTTGGGGGCTTTCTCTGTCGAGGTTCTGCCGGCGGCGGATTTTCCCCAGCCCAAAGCGGAGCCAAGCTGGGATACAAGCTTTAGCTTGTTCGAATTCTGAGTGAGTTTCTGCGTTTGCGGCAATATTATTCTCCTTTTCGAATAATCCTCCGGCAAAACATTCGTTATTATAACATATTTTTAACCGCAATACAAGCCGTTGCCTTATAATATAACCCGGTTTGGCCGGATTTCCACGCCGTCTGTGAGCAGATGAGAAAAATCTTGCAAAAAGCGGGCAAAAGTCTATATTACCTCATAGCAAAAATATTAACCTGATAAGGAGAAAACTATGCCTTTAGTAACAATACGTCAGATTCTTGACCATGCCGCCGAGAACGGATACGGTGTTCCGGCTTTTAACATTAATGATATGGAGCAGGTTCTGGCTGTTCTGCAGGCCGCTAAAAAAGTCAATGCCCCGGTTATCCTGCAGACTTCTACCGGTGCCCGCAAGTTTGCCGGCGATCCGATGATACGCCATATGGTCGCGGCCGGTATCGAAATGTTCCCCGAACTGCCGATTTGTATCCATCAGGACCACGGTTCTTCGGTCAATGTCTGCCAATCTGCCATTGTTAACGGCTATTCTTCGGTTATGATGGACGGTTCTCTGGAAGCTGACGGCAAAACGCCCTCTTCCTATGAATACAACGTCAAAGTTACCAGCGAAGTCGTCGCCCGCGCTCATGCCGTCGGCGCTTCCGTCGAAGGCGAACTCGGCGTCATCGGTTCTTTGGAAACCGGCAAAGGCGACAAGGAAGACGGCCACGGCGCCGAAGGCGTTATTGACAAGAAACGTTTGGTTACCGACCCGGACGAAGCCAAAAGATTTGTTGAGGAAACCCATGTCGACGCTCTGGCGGTTGCCGTCGGAACTTCTCACGGCGCTTACAAATTTACCCGCAAACCGGACGGTGAAATTCTGGCCATTGACGTTATTGAAAAAATTCACAAGGTTCTGCCCAATACCCATATGGTAATGCACGGTTCCTCTTCGGTTCCGCAGGAATTGCAGGATTTGATTAACGCTTACGGCGGCGCCATTCCGCAGACCTACGGCGTTCCGGTTGAAGAAATCGTCCGCGGCATTAAGTCCGGCGTTCGCAAAGTCAATGTTGATACCGACTGCCGTATGGCCATTACCGGTGCGATTCGCAAGATTTTTGCCGAAAATCCGAAAGAATTTGACCCGCGCAAATATCTCAAGCCGGCAATTGAAGAAATGCAGAAAGTCTGCGAAGCCCGCTATATTGCTTTCGGCGCGGCCGGACATGCGGACAAAATCAAAGTCGTTCCGATGTCGGTTATGGCTAAACGTTACGCTGACGGCGAAATTTAGTCTTTTCGAAAACAAAAGAAAAAGACTGCCCTTGCGGCAGTCTTTTTTATTGCCGTTTGACTGCTTTGTTATCCTCAGACTTTTTTCCCTTACAGTCATATTCGGCCCTTTTTCCCTCTGTCATCCTCAGACTTTTTTCCCTTACAGTCATATTCGGCCCTTTTTCCCTCTGTCATCCTCAGACTTTTTTCCCTTACAGTCATATTCGGCCCTTTTTCCCTCTGTCATCCTCAGACTTTTTTCCCTTACAGTCATATTCGGCCCTTTTTCCCTCTGTCATCCTCAGACTTTTTTCCCTTACAGTCATATTCGGCCCTTTTTCCCTCTGTCATCCTCAGACTTTTTTCCCTTACAGTCATATTCGGCCCTTTTTCCCTCTGTCATC
>OJPH01001132.1_pt1 | contig 11506 bp, 10 predicted proteins | sample 1598481 | NCBI WGS metagenome assembly OJPH01 (sample SAMN03922482, study PRJEB24848) | human gut metagenome | isolation source: stool sample | host: Homo sapiens | place: Germany | collected 2011-05 | reverse complement strand
CTATGCCGAGCCTTTGCTTCATACCGCCCGAATGTGCGCCGACCTTTTTGTTGCGGTCATCATACAGATTTACACGCTTTAAAATCCCGTCGGCATAGGCTTTTGGATTATCGACCTTTACATTTTTCAGTGCCATAGAGTAAAGTATAAGTTCTCTTGCTGTAAAATTCGGATAAAAGTCCTGATTCTGTGGTAGAAAGCCGAGGCGCGACATATAGTCGTGACTGTCACCGTCGGTAAAAGCAATACTGCCGCTGTCGGGATTTATTATGCCGGTTACGCAGTTTATCAACGTGGATTTGCCCGCACCGTTGGGACCTAAGATGCCGTACACGCCTTTTTCAAGGGTGAGGGTGAAGCTGTCGAGGGCTTTTTTGCCTTTGCTATAGGATTTCGTGAGTTGATTGATTTCGAGTTTCATTTTTTCTCCTATACATGACTTAGCTCTGATTTTTATTGTATTATCACTAGTTATTCTTTGAATGGGAATGGCCAATTTAGTCTGCAAGCAGCAGCAGGAATATAGAATTAAATACGCCGAAACGATAAAGAACCAGTATGAGGAAACAGCTCGACTCAGACACGATATGAAGCAGAACTTTGAAGTACTGACGATGCTGTCCGACGAAAAGAAGTATGATGAAATCGGTGTGTTTTTAAAGCAATGCAAAAACGAGATAAGCAATATTGATGTGTGCATCGATGTGGGAAACGTCTTTATCAACGCTATACTTAACACTAAAATATCAATCGCTCGAAACCATGACATTAATTTTGTCTTCACAGGTTCAAAACAGCTTGACGGAGTAGCGGATATAGATATGTGCAATTTACTTGGAAATATCCTGGACAACGCTATCGAAAACTGCTCTGCCCCGCCCGATGCTCATAAAAGTATAATCTGCAATTTTTCCGGTGATGAGTATAAGATTATGATTTATGTAAGCAACACTATTGAAAAATCCGTGCTTTCGGAAAATCATTCGTTAAAAACCTCAAAATCACGATTACAAGATCACGGATACGGTATAAAGACAATAAAGCAAATAGGGGAGAAATATAACGGCAGCGCGGATTTTTACGAAAAAGACAATATGTTTGTCTGCTGTGTGATGTTATACCGTGATTTTTAATGCCGTAAGGCATTGCGGCGGTAACGCCGCAGTTTGTGTCAGCAAAACAAATTATTTGTGTCGGAAAAATAAAAACGCCGCCTATCCCGATAAAGGAATAAGCGGCTTGCTTATATAGCTCTATATTTTATTTTTTGAAAAGGAAATGACTACGAAACAGTACGCACTATGAAAGCCTTTTTCTTTGCTTTCATCAGCTTTAAGATGACTTCACCAACAGCGTCGGTGTATCTGCTTTTAGCCATAAATGCGTTCTTCTTATCTATAAGCGAATGTATGATTTGAGAGCGTTCATGCTCGGTCAGCTTGATATAACACTTCTTCATTTGTAGTCCCTCCATTCGATTACAGTATATCCATAAACGTTGCCGGCTTCAAATATGCAAAAAAGAACCCCGAACTATACAGTCCGAGGTTCTGTCGTAAACATCGTTAAATGCCGAGTTTACAAGGCTTTTTTGTTCAATTCTCTTTTTCGCCTTACAATACTTGTGCCGGGACTACTGATTATGCCTTGATTGAATGTCGTTGTATATGAAAACTTTGAAATATTTTACTTCACTTCCGGCTTCATCGTCGGGATTTCAAGTGAAAGTATCTTATACCCTGATTTAACCTCTCTTTTCCTTACTTTGTTAATCCAAACCGTTTTCATTAAAGTACATAACCTCACATAAGATGTCATAACTTTATTTGATTTGTCGTAAAAATTGTCGTAAAAAAACGAGGGTGTTTTCATTGTCCGGCGAAGAAGCACATCTCGGATATCACCGACTATTCGCCGCATAAACCTTTATTTGTTTATACAGTATAACATATTCTTATTCAAAAACCAAGGAGCCTGCCACCGTGTTGTGGCAAGCCCCCTTTTTCATCGTATCTTGATTTTACCCTCAAGCCCTGCAAAGGACTCCATCTTTTTATCCTTTGTTGCTTCATTATATATTTCCATCGTGGTTGTAATATCCGCGTGTCCCATAATCTCCTGAATAATCTTCAGGTTAGTTTCGTTCTCGCAGAAACAAGTGCAGAATGTATGCCGTAAATGGTGGCAACTGAAATGAGGTAACAGTTCAGGCTCTCGACCTTCCGCTTTCGCCTCCTCTTTCTCTTTCGCATTACACGCTTTGATTATCCGGTCTATCGCTCGATTGACGCAATGCGGTGACAGCACTGTATTGTCTCTTGATTTGAATATAAAACCAGAATACCCGTCTACAACGCTCTCATTAAATCCACTCTCAAGCTGCTCCTTGTATTCTTCTGTGAGAGCCGCCTTTACATCAGAAAGCATCGGAATTATTCTGACACCCGATTTTGTTTTTGGAGTGGTTATTGCGAAGTGTGATGCTTCGTCTGTGTACTTTCTATAAATAAGGGTGTGGTTAATATTGATTATACTATTCGGAAAGTCGCAATCTTCCCACCTTAAACCAAGTATCTCACCAATTCGTCCACCCGTACCGAGCAGGATTGTAAAGAGCGGCAGCCAATGCTTGTACTTATATGATTGTGCCGTAAACTCAACAAACTTCTCTTGCTGTTGCTCGGTGAGAGCGTGTCGCTTTGGCTTTTCCCAAGTATGGCTCTTTTTAATATCTGCCATTACGCCGTCCGAAGGGTTGCTGCGGATATATCCATCACGAACTGCAGAAGTAAACACCGGATGCAGAATGGTATTTATTATCTCCATATACCTTATATACTTCATCTGTGACTTCTACAGATTTACCGTTAATCCGTATTGATTTATTGCCGGATTTCATGCCGCTTTTCTCCTTATCAATCATTTTTTGATTGATAGCGGGGGACTGCGACATACCTGTGTTTTATGTTTGATAAATAAAAAAACACGCTTGTCACATGGCAAATTTCACCACGCAGCAAGCGTGTTTTTATTTATATATAGCAGAAGATCCATATTAGATCTCAATTACTCATAAAGAATAATCTATTAACTTTATATTTGGATATTTATGTTAAAGGGAAAACGCAATAACAAGTTCCGGTAAGCGCTTGAAATGTTGTGCGTGTATACGAGATTTCTCTGATGGCTTTGTTTTAACCGATGATAACTATAAATTATCGGAGGTAGCCATGATTTTCCTTTGTTTTTCAAGCAAAGACCGAAAAAAGATTGCAGAATCAATTTTCTACCATATACATAATATTGGCTTACCCATATGGTATGACAGAAATGAAATTCTAATGGGTGATGATCGAGATTACAAAAATTTTGTTGAAGGTGTGGATTGCTGTGAATATGCTATTGTCGTTTTGTCGCCAAATGCGATTAACTCAATTTGTGCCAACGAAGAAATCGAGTTGATATACTCGAAATTTTCTAAGAAGGAAATGTATGTTTTCCCAGTATTTTATAATATTCGAGCAAAAGATATTCCCGAACAATATGCCTGGACAAAAAAACTTGTATATAAAGAATTAAATGATTTAACCGACTCAAGAGGATTGTGTAATCATGTTATTTGCAAGGTGCTTAATGATATTATTAAAAAACTACAATACAAAAAAATAAATGATTTTTCCCGCGCCTTATCAGATCCGCTCAAAACATTAGTGAGCAGCTATATATCGACAGATTATGGAAATTATAATGCAAGAGCAGCACTTTTGTATGCGGGTATGTTATTTATAGAAAGTTGTGAAAAGCCATTGCCTGATTATTGCAAAAAAGGCATGGAGTTTTTGTTTAGCGAAACGAAATTGTCGTTGCCGCTTGATTGGAGAGAGACATTGATTTTTGAAAGACTATTTATCATAATGACCAATTACTATTTATCTTGATTTATTATTGAAAGAATAATCTCAGTGAGTTTCTGAGGATTGGTTTCGTGACCTAATACACTAATCTTTTTGGACAAGTAATAAAACTCATTGATCTTTCCTTTAACTTCGTCCCAAATAATTTTTGCCTCATAACCAGTACTCCCGACGGGAATTACTCTAAGTCCTAACTCTTGAGCAATGCAAAATTCTTGATAAACTCCTCTGCTGGAGTGCGTCGAGTCCTTTTCGTGTTCACTTTGACCAAACAAAAAAATTGCATGGCTGCAATCATGCTGCATAAGTTTGCGATATACCACTTTATCCTCATCTGTTAAATCAAGATGAAAAGGAAAAGGTCGCATTGAAAGATATCTATGTGTGTTCCGAATGGATTTTTCCGCCAGATACTGATGTGCATATCCGGTTATATATGTACCTAATTTTCTTCCTACTCCGGTTGATATACGTTTACCATCTTCCAAAAGGCGAATTGCAAGAGTTTTGGAGAGTATATCAGCAAATTGTTCTTCATCAGCAGACACATTATAATAAGCCCCTGAAATAAAAACTTTATTTTTGTTAACAGCACTAATAAGCTTTTTGATTACATCAACCTGATTTTTTTCATCAACAAAAACGCTTTCAATGTTATATCTTTCCCTCAGATCCTGTGCCTTGTAACGCATTGCATCGGTAACGGTATCATCAATATAAATTAAAGCATAATGGAGATTACCATTTCCAGATAGTAATTGTTTGGTGGAAGACAGGCAATCTAATATTATTTGGTCTTCGAAACTATACCCGTCAAAAAGGAATGTGTGAGATACTAGTTCTTTCTTTAAAAAAGTCAGAAAAAGAGCGTGGGTGTCATTATAATGTTCATATTCATCTTGCGTAAGAATCATTGTCTCCGTAGAGATAAAGTCACCATTAATTTTATATACACATGTAGATTCTGATTTTTCAGATAAGGGAAGCTTTTCTTCGCTGATAATAACATTTGGATTTCTTTTTTGACGCCTCAATTCATCTTCAATAAGATGATCATAATTGGTAGTCCATATGCTTCTAAAATTTAATTTGAGAAGATTTTCTAATACGTCATTTCCCGAATAATCTTGATTTACCTGTTGCTCTACTATTTTTGACAAGCTTGACCGCCCCATCTTATTGGCATAATATTGAGCAACTTTATATAAACTTAAGCTATCATTAGGGCTTATGTTTAGCTCACTAAAACAAGGTAATAGCAATTCTTTCCAGCTTGGCAATGAAGAATTCATAGATACTCCAGTGCCGACAAACAAAGAAGCTTCCTCTTTTATTACTGCTTTAGAAAAATTATTTATGAAACTATTAAGCGTATTCTTATTTTCTTCTAACAATTTTTTATGCGTCTGTTTTGACATAATGTATTACCTTTCATAATTTATAGTTATCATCTGTTTTTCCGCTTTATAAGCGTATCCCTTTCTACACACGAACTCAATCGTGTTATCAAAAACCAATTTTTATGTTAGCTTTACATCCTTATCCCCTCCGTTAATGAAAGACTCTCAAACGGTTGATTTCAAACTTGAAAACTGATTAACACTTATATTTAAAAGGCTATCCCAAATGCAGCCGGAGCATCTTGAATTTTCTTTGAGCTCTTTATATAATTTATTCTGTAAAAAATATTACTGGGCTCCGCCCCAAATTTTGCAGTTATACTCGGAGGTCAAGATGATTGAATTTAAAACTCATATCAACGGATTTATAAATTATTGCCGTTACCACAAGAAGCTAAGCGATAAGACAATTAGTGCTTACTGTATTGATTTGATACAGTTTAAATGCTTTACATCGGAGCTTTCCAAACAGAGCTTATGGAACTACATAGAGCACTTGAATAAATCCTATAAACCCAAAACAGTTAAACGAAAGCTGGCAACGCTCAAAGCGTTTACTCACTATCTGCTTATTCGGGATATTATCGATTGCAATCCGTTTGATAAAATTGAAACATCAATCAAAGAACCTGTTATACTGCCAAAAACCATTCCTTTGGATACGATTGGCGAGATTCTCTGTTTTGCATATACGCAAATAGAAAAATCAAACACCGACTATAAGAAAAACAGCGCAATACGCAATGCCGCGGTTCTCGAATTGCTGTTTGCAACAGGAGCGAGAGTGGCTGAAATCTGCAATTTACACTCTCAAGATGTTGATTTTATAGGCAAATCGGTTAAGCTTTACGGAAAAGGCTCAAAAGAACATATAATACCTATTGAAAACACATCAGTACTCACTATTCTTTCCGATTACTACTTTATCCATGAGGAAAAAATCTCGGACTGCGGATATTTTTTTGTAAACAAATATGGCAAAAGGCTGACAGAGCAATCCGTCCGCTGTATGATTAATTCTTATTGTCAAACGTGCGGTATATCTATGCATATAACCCCGCATATGTTCAGGCACTCTTTTGCAACGCTCTTGTTGGAACAGGATGTTGATATCAGATATATTCAGAAATTACTAGGGCATAGTTCTATAACTACAACGCAGATATACACCCATGTTACTTCTGCAAAGCAGAAAGAAATTATTAAAACAAAACACCCGAGGAATAGCATTAATGTTATTCGCTGAGTTGCTACAAATTTATATTTTGTTATGTTGTGTTTACTTTTATAAGCACTTGTTTATCATTACCAGATTGCTTTCAAGCACATAAACCATATGCAAGCAATCTGGTAATATATAAACAATACCAATCGATCGCTTGGTATTAAAGCATATTTATATTATGCAGCTGATGATTGAGTGAACTTGTAAAGGACCGTCTGTCCGTTTTCATAAGCAGAATGTGAGCCGAATCCTCTGACTGACATTGAATACGGATTATATGATATTGCTTCAGACGCCGTTGCCTTTCTACTGTTTTTGTTTTCTGTGAGCCACCCGTCACCTACATTAGCCCCTGTATCAATACGGCAGCAAGATACACCTGCAGTTATCACATCAAGTGGCGAACTATATTTGTATTCAGTGATTGCAGTATACGACCGATACATTTGATATGTCTTAACGGTCGTATTGTATGTGAAATCACTTGCAGATATAGCTGATGCAAATATCGTAAGTGTTGATGCTGCTAATATAGCAGCAATTCCTCCAAGAATTTTCTTTCTAAATTGCATTTTTATGTTCCTCCTGAGATTAATTTATTATAAACCGTCGATCGCCGGTTTATATGCTATCTATCATATAAACATACTTGTTCCATCCGTCCATGAAAACCACTCTGTCATTGAATACATTCATATATGACGGGCGGAGATTTTCTTGTCCGAGCTTTTCATATTTCAGCTTCTCACCGGTTGCTGTATCATATATATTTACGGTTGTATCACCTCGCTCATAGCCGTATAATGCAGAATCTTCGATTTCAACATCATTGGGCACACAGGTTATCAGATATTCACCGTTTGGAGTAATCCCGCAATAACTGTTTTCTATCTCGTTATCAAAATACTGTACTCTCAGCTCGTTCGTTTTGTAATTGTAGAAAATAACTCCGTTTGAGCGTTCGGAAAAATCCGGATTTATCTCCGGGTCAAACGGTGACATAAAACAGATATAATCTCCCGCCTTTACAAGCCTGCGGTTGCAGTTGCTGAAAGGACCTATGTTTATCTGCTTTATCATCTTTCCGTTTTTATCCATAACGCAAAAATAGCAAGCGTCAAATTCATCGGTAAACACCTCGCCCTCGCAGTAATAACCCACTATTTCATCATCAAGCACATAGAAATCCGCAAAATTTTCATCGAATAATTTATCCTTATTGCTTCCGTCTGAATTCATTTTATAAAAGCAGCATACATCGTTTACAGAAGCATTGTAATATACCTTGTCATCGGAAGGAACATAAGTACAATGACTTATCTGCGTTTTGCTTGTTGTACTTTTATATATCAGATTTCCGTACACATCGGTAACCTCGTACCATCTTTCACATTCATCGGTATCGACATAATAGTTCCACGCAGAAAAAGAGAACATTCCTTCACTATATTTTACATCCGAATCAAAAGGCTGTGATTCAGATACCGGATCATAGTAACCTCCGACTGTAAAGCAATATACAGCCTTCTTTTCTCTATCGTCATAAACTACATAATCACAAGTATAATCGTTTAAGGAGTTATCTGCGTTTGCTTTCAGCAGCAAATACCTCTGCTCTTCATCAACATATCCGACAGGGATATAGTCATAAATGTTTATTATTTCTAAGTCTTCGTCAGCCTGATTTGATTTACTCGTTTCGGGCAAACTCTCCGGTAAAAGAACGCTTTCATCGCTTTGTGCAAAAGAGACTGTCTCTGATGATGTGACTGTTCCGCTTGTACTACCGGAATAGCTTTCCGTTGTAGATGTATTGTCTGCACAAGCACAAAGTGAGAAAGCAAGCGCCAAAGCAAGTGCAGATGTGATAATGCGTTTTTTCATTTGTGCTCCTCCGATATTTATGAAATATATTTTGTCATCTTATTCGTTTTCCGTAACCACAATACTAATACTTTTACGGATATTCATTGAGCCAACCTCGGCGTTCAGCGGTACTTCAACAGCATAAATTATATCTCCCGCTTTTACATCGTCAAGCGTCACCTTGTACTCATTTATATAACCGGTTTTTGAAGCAAATCTCATACCGCCGTTCTCTCCAAGCTTTATTCGCTCATGGTTCTTATAAAAATATACAGCATATTCATCGGGATCGCCGCCATATAAAAGCAGAGTAACGCCCAATTTATCCGAGCTTTTATCAATAGATAAGCTGTGTTCCTGACGCTTTGCATCAAACAAACTTATCATATTTGTGCCGGATATTTTTGCGTCAGTCAGATTATACTCCTCTTTTACTTTTGCGGTTGCTAAAATGCTTTCACAATCTGACGAATATGTAAAATCGTCGATAATCTGTGGTTCTGTGTCTGCTTCAAGCTCAAACTCAAAGAACGACTGCCCGGAATGTGCGTTACCGAAGCCTAAAAAGCCGTCTTTAGGTCTGTAAGACGGGTGCAAAACGGTCATCAGCTTTACTTTCAATATTTTTTCATGTTCGTATTCTTTTGTTATCTCCGGAATAAAGGTTAGAGTAACCGTCTGCTTTGTGTCGGGCTTTTGAGATATGCTTACAAGCTCGGATTTTTCAGAGCCGTTCAGCGACAGCTTTTGAGGCACACCGTTTATAAATGCCATATAGCCAATTTCCACATCATATTTATTATTTGCAGAATCGGACACAAAGCTAAAGTTTACATCGCCGCCGCTGTACTTTACAGTTGACTTGCCTTCAATGCTGTAGTCGCTGAATGCAATTTCGGCTTCCTGATATTTGCTGAAATCATCATTTTCCGGTTCGGATTCCTGAGGTTTACTAAACGGAGGCAATGTTTCTATAACCGCTGAATCTACGGAGATATTTGTTACGGAAGCTGTTGTGTCAAACGGGTTGCTCACTTGTGTTTCGCTGTTTAGGTTCTCCGATGTTTCAAATGGATTTGACACAAGGCTCTGTGTGTCACTTTCACTTGTTCCCGCACAGGAGCAGAGTGAGAGGACCAAAGCTATAGCGAATAGTGATAATAAAATGCGTTTTTTCACTTGTTTTCCTCCATGCTATATTTTTCAATACGGATTTAATACTAAAATCGATATATAATATCATCTGCAGAAATGCTATCTGATATCATCAGAAAGCACTCAAATAGTTAACTGCTATTTCCGATTATTATTTTAATTATTTCATTACATCTCTTATAATTGGTTAATACTAATAACAGCTCTGAACTTAGATTTAGAATAAACTGGGGTACGTTGAGATTATAAGGCAACCGGCGGGTTGCCTTATAATCTATTTACATCTCATATATTGCATCTGTGTATGCGTAAAACATACAACTACCGTTATTATATGCACTATGAGAGCCAAATGCCGACACATCTGTTACCACACTATATGCTGCATAGCAATTTACTGATGCTTCGCGCGTATTATATTTACGTGTAAAATCTTCGTCAATAGTACCACCGGTATAATAGTTTAATATGCTTAGTCCTACCGTAACTTCAGAAACATTTCCACTACTGTTTTTACCGGTTGTAGATGTAAAACGTTTTGAGGTTTGGCTATACGGGTTAGCTTCCAAACGTCCATAATACGTTTTTACATCATTTGTAATATATGAAGAAGCAAATGCTGACACAGAAAGTGAAAGCACAGTTATCAATGCTGCTGATGCTCGTAAAAGTTTTTTAATCATTTTAAATGTCCTCCGTTTAATCTAAATAATTTATGTAAATCGTCCGCCGCCGATTAACAACACTTTTCACTTATCCCGCCTGCTCATCATATCTGAACTGATATAAAATGCAATCTGTAAAGCTGCCGTCATATACGACAATTCTGTCATCAAATGCCTGAATGTTGCGCCCCTTTACACCTCTGCCCTTGTCGTTTTTTATCTCATTTATCTTTTCTCCGGTATCAAGGTCATATATTTTTATTACAAGATCGGTGTACAGACGATTTGTCTGCTCCTCATTCAAAAACTCATGTTCGGTTATAGTTACCGCTTTTGTACCGTCCGGAGTTATTCTCACGCAACCCATTTCAATAGCTTCTTCGGGTGTGAATTCAACTATTTTGTCCTTTTCGCCGTCATAAAGATACAATGTATCCTCGGGGAACTCTTCGGTTTTGGATGCGTAACCGGTTCGATTAGATAAAAGGCAGTAGTATTTACCCGATTTTTGCCCCATCAGCGCATAATAATCGGTACTCTGCGGCATATCGGCGGTTATTTCGTTTCCGTCAAAGTCTATAACCTGGATTGAGCAACCGTCGGGTACTGCGCGATACTTACAAAGGATAATTCTGTTATCCGCAAGCAGCATTGTACTACTATAATAGTAATCGCTGTCGCTGAAAAGCTCCTTTTCTTCTTTTCCATCCTTGCTGAATCTGCTTATTATGTATTCGTCTCTGCCGTCTTTTCTATAGCATACGAAGTATTTATCAAGCTGCTTTGAGTAAACGGCGGATATATAATGAATACTATCGCTTATCGTAAGACCGCCGAGTCTGCTTATTTCTTCAAACTTTTCATTATATGTTACGGCGAATATCTCTGACGTAGCGCTTTGGTCTTCGGTCAAGTTCTCATCTATATAGGTAAACTGTCCGTTACAGCAGGAAATATCCCAAGGTGATTTTTGGCTTCTTAAGCTTTCGGTTATCTTGCCTGTTGATTTATCATATACAGAGTAAGTATAGTCAAGACCGTCTTCGGGTTCATCTGACGCTCTTTTATATAACAGAAGATAGTTCAAATCATTATCAATATATCCTACCACGTTATATTTATACAATACGCTGTCTGATGCAGCCGTATTGCTGTTTTCAGGCTCACTTTCGGGCACATCTGTACTTGTGTCGGCAGGCAGCTGTGTTGAGGAATTTACTATAATATCATCATCAGGCGAAAAGCTGAGCTGGCTTGTTGTTTTAAGTATTCTTGCCTTTG
>OJPH01001128.1_pt1 | contig 11620 bp, 9 predicted proteins | sample 1598481 | NCBI WGS metagenome assembly OJPH01 (sample SAMN03922482, study PRJEB24848) | human gut metagenome | isolation source: stool sample | host: Homo sapiens | place: Germany | collected 2011-05 | reverse complement strand
TCTACACACTGCATATCGTCGGCAGCGTCAGATGTGTATAAGAGACAGGCACCGCGTCCTCCAGAATGTCGGCGGGGGTCTGCAAGCCGCTCATCATAGCACGGGAAAAGCTAAAGCCAAAAACGCCAAGGACAACGCTCAAAACCAGAAAGCTGAGCAGGGACGTTGACACGATGGTTTTCATTTTGCCATAGTTTTTAGCGCCAAAATAGCGGCTTACCAGCACACCGGCACCCACACCGGCACCCAGTGCCACGCAAATAAAAACATTGGTCAGCGCAGCACAGGCACCGACAGCCGCCAGTGCCGAGGAGCCGACAAACTGGCCGACTATGATGGAGTCCGCCATATTATAGACCTGCTGAAAAAAGCTGCCCAGGATCATTGGCATTGCAAAAACCGTCAGCGCTTTCAGCGGCGCATCTGTGATCAAATATTCATCTTTCGACATGATCTATTTCCTTTCAAGCTGTGTTTCTCTCAATTTTTTTAAATTGCTCTGGCCAAGTATACCACGCTTTTTCCCTACTGAAAAGCTCCCGCTTGCATTCTCGCAAACTGCTTTTATAACGTCCCGTTTCCCTTTCTCTCGTCTTGACAAGCCCTTTTCTTCCGATTACAATACCAAAAAGAGCCGGCGGGCGGTCTTTTTGCTGCCTGCTGCCACAATCTTCCGGGAAAGGAACTTTTTCATGGAACCAAAAACAAAACAATCTCTGCTCGTTACCGTGGTAGGGGTAACGCTTTTTGTAGCGCTGCTGCGGCTTTCTGACGTTCTGGCCTTTGCCGCAAAGCTGATAGATCTGGTACTGCCCATTCTGGCGGGCGGCATTCTGGCGCTTTTTATCAACGTGCCCATGACCGGTCTGGAAAAGCGGCTGAACCGCCTGTTCGGCAAGGCCAAAAAGCAGCCCTCGGCGAAAGTGATCCACCTTCTCAGCTTTTTCATCACCCTGCTGGGCGTTGTGCTGGTGCTGGTATTGGCGCTGACTTTGCTGATCCCGGAGCTGGTGCAGTCCTTCCACAGCCTGTATGTGCAGATCGAGGCCAATATTCCCCGCTGGACTGCCTATCTCAACGCACAGGATGCTGACATGGGCTGGCTGATGAACTGGCTGGAGGGCATCAACTGGGAGCAGCTGCTGCACAAGGTCACCGCAAGCATCGACACGGTGCTGGTCAATGCGGTAGGGGCTGTCTCTGCCACGGTGAATATCGCGATCACCGCCTCGTTTGCGCTGATCATCTCCGTCTATATGTCCCTTAGTACGGAGAGCCTCGGCCACCAAGCCCGCACGCTGGTGTGCGCCTACCTGAAGCCTGCCCACGCCGCCGGGGTGCTGAAGTTCTGCCGGCTGTTCCGGCAGTCCTTTGCAAACTTTTTAACGGGACAATGCAGCGAGGCAGTGATCCTTGGCGTTCTGATGGCTCTTGCATTTTCCGTTTTCAAGATCCCCTACGGCAGTCTGGTGGGCGTGCTCACCGCCATCTGCGCCATCATCCCCTATGTGGGTGCACTGATCTCCTGCGTGGTCAGTGTGTTCCTTGTGCTGTTGGTAGACCCTGTGCTGGCGGTGCGCTGCCTGATCGTGTACCTTGCCGTGCAGTTTGTTGAAAACCAGTTCATTTATCCCCGTGTGGTGGGCAAATCCGTGGGGCTTTCGCCGCTATACACCCTTATTGCCGCCATGATCGGCGGAAAGCTTTTTGGCATCATCGGCATTATCTTCTTTATCCCCCTGACAGCGGTGGTCATCGAGCTTGTAAAAGAGGACACCTTTCGGCGTCTGCGCGCAAAAGAGCCCCTGCAATAAAACAGCGTGCCCGGAATACCATAACCCCTGATACCCTTCCCCGGTGTCAGGGGTATTTTTATGCCGTGCAGCTGCAAAGCACGCGGTTGTTCGCCCTTTTCCATGCAAAATCCTTCAAAAAACAGCTTGAAACACTTTTGTTACAATGATACAATATGATTGTTATTTTATGGGAAAATCGGCGTATGCCCCGTGCGGACAGGCCGCGAGCGTAGGGGTTCCTGTGGGGTGTGTAAGAATCGCTAAGGCAGCACTGCGCTCCTGCACTTGCGCAGTACTGCCTTCCGAAAATGTGAGGAAAGTATATTTATATGATAAAAAAGATCTCCCGCCGCTCCTTTTTGCAGGCTTGCAGCGTTGCAGCTGCCACGGCAGCGCTGACCGCCTGCGGCGGCGGCAAGGCTGAAAGCAAAACAGCAGATGCGCACGAAGCCGTCACCTTTATGGCACCTTATAAGGAGATAGAAGCCTTTATTGAGCAGGTGCACAGCGTTTACCCGGAAGTGAACATCGAGGTCGTGCCATACAGCGGCGATAACACCACCACCTGTTTGCAGAATATGTTTGCGGCAGGCGACCTGCCGGACGTCTGCACCTTGACCTACTACGACCCCCAGATCGATCTGGTCTCCGACAAACTGCTGGACCTTTCCGGCTACGATTTTACGGATAACTATGTGGAGTCCCGTCTGCAGGACGTGTTCGACAATGGTGCCATCTACCTGCTGCCCTCGACCTACAACTGCTACGGCATCACCTACAACAAGACCCTGCTGCGGAAACACGGCTGGGAGCTGCCCAATTCTTTCGCTGAGCTGGAACAACTGGCTGCAAAAGCCAAGGAAGCCGGGGTCGATCTCTGCCTGTCACAGATCCAGTATCCGGGCTACGGTTTCCAGTATCTGTGCAACATTGCAGACGCCGATTTCCTCGGCACGCTGGATGGCAGACTGTGGCAGAAGGATTATCTTTCCGGCAAGGCAAACGTCAGCAACACCCCCGGCATGATGCAGGCCATGGCGTATGTCAAAAAATGGAAGGACATCGGGATGCTGAACGACTCCGGTGATGCTCTTGACGACAACGTGACCCGACAGAGGATGGCCGAGGGGAACACCCTGTTTTTGATCGGAAACACCAACGGCATTGTGGAGGCAGACGGCAACGCCGATAAATTTGGGCTGATGCCCTATCTTTCCGAGGACGGCACCCAGAACGTTTTTGTGCTGAATGTGAACCGTTTCTACGGTCTGAATAAAAAGCTGAAACAGAACCCCCAAAAGCTGGAAGATGCGCTCAAGGTGATGCGTGTGCTTTCCACCGTTGCAGGCACCAGCGCTCTGCAGCCCGCAACGGCGCTGAAAAGCAGCCTGTTGCCCTTCAAGGGTGCAAAGGCAGACGGCACCTACTACGCCGATGTTGCCGATGCCCTGAATGCAGGCAACACCGCACCCTTTATCTATTCCGGCTGGGAAAACACCATCGTGACCACCGGCCTTAAAATGCTGGACTTCATCAAGGGTAATGCTACTATGGAGGATGTCATCCGTCAGCTGGACGAGGATCAGGACAGTGTGGTGAACAACACCCCGGATGTTATCACTACCGTTACGGAGGAGCTTTCGCAGCAGGACTGCGCCATGCTGGTAGGCCGCTGCTTTGCACAGGCCACCGGCAGCGACCTTGCGCTGGTCTCGCTGAGCACATGGATCCCCGGCAACCCCACCGAGCAGAACCACCACGGCGTAGCCGCCAAGCTGTACGCCAAGGGCATTACGGATTACGACCTTTCGGCCATCCTGCCAACCGGCTGGAACCGCACCATCCAGACCGTTGCCCTGACCGGGCAGCAGATCAATGACCTGCTGGCCACGGGCTACGATGCCTACGGCAACGGCAAAGGCTACCCCTATGTGCTGGTAAGCCCGGTGCAGCCGGAGGCGGGCAAGACCTATCAGGTTGCTATCTGCGGTGTGAGCGACCAGCTGGCTGCCGAAGCAACGGTGACAGACAGCGGCGTGGTGGGCATGGATGCCGCAAAAACTTTCTTTGGTGCTTACACCACCATCAGCCGGGCAGACACCGCATGGAATTAAACAGAACAGACAGGAGATACTGGATGTGAACAAGAAAAAATACCAAAAGCTGCTTTGGGGCACCGGCTTTGTCATCATCGTGTTGATTCTGACCCTTTTTGTCATGAGCCAGACCTACATCCAGAACCTTGTCTACCATGAGCGGCTGAGCCAGATGGAAGAGGTCACCCACCAGATGTTCCACAGTCTGGAGGATGTGATCGACAACCACTGGGACGAGGTGAATGTACAATGCAATTATTTGTACTATACTCCGCTGGAGACTGATACCGATCTCTACCGCTATCTGAAAAAGCTGTCGGAGCTTTCCAATTACCATGAAAGACAGATTGAACTGATCGCCGTGGATGCTGCCGGGCGTTATTATACCGAGTATGGCCACACGGGTCTACTGCGGGAAATGAACTATCTGGAAAACGCGCCGCAGCGGGTCAGCTATGTTTCCAATTCGCTGACCGTGGACGACTCCCGGATGGTGTTCCTGAAACAGCTCTCCACCCCCATCACACTGCAAAGCGGAGAAAAAGAGATCACCCTGCGCTACTTTGGCATTTCGCAGAGCATGACCCAGCTGAACGATTATTTCCGCTGCGACGCCTACGAAAACAACAACAGCGTCTATGTGCTGGACAACAAGGGCTTCAAGCTGTTCAACGCCAATGATACCGAGCTGTTGAAGGGGCATAACGTATACACCGTGCTCTCCCAGATGTCCTATCTGCACGGTTCTTCCTTTGCAGCAGCAAAGGAGCGGCTTGCCCGCACAGGCTCCTGTTATTCCAACGCCGTGCTGGACGGGACCGAGTATTTCTACGCCCTGAAGCAGATGGAAAACGCCCAGTGGACGCTGGCGTTCCTTGTTCCGGCAGAATATGTGGCCGTGAACACGCAGAAGCTGGTCAATATCGTCATGGCCGTTATTGTAGGCTTTGCAATGGTGTTTTCGATCATGGCAGTCATTGCTGGCTGGTTCCTTTTGCGGGAAAAGCAGCAGCGGGAGCTGCGGGCCGAAAAAGAGACGAACCTCCGTCTGGAGCAGTATAACATCCAGCTGACGCAGGCCAACGACGAGATGCGGCGGGCGCAGGATGCTGCCGCCGAGGCGTTACAGTCCGCCGAGCGTGCCAGCAAAGCCAAGACGGACTTCCTCTCCAACATGAGCCACGATATCCGCACCCCCATGAACGCCATCATCGGCATTACCACCCTGATGAAAAACGAGCTGCACGAGCCGGAAAAACTTGCCGAGCATCTGGGCAAGCTGGAAACCTCCGGTCAGCTGCTGCTGGGCATCATCAACAATATTCTGGATATGAGCCGTATTGAGAGCGGCAAGACCACCCTGAATGTAGAAAAGATGAACTTGCCCCAGCAGATCAGTCAGCTGGACAGCATCATCCGGCAGCAGGCAGGTCAGCGCAGTCAGACCTTTACGGTAAGCACCAATCTGCAGCACGAAAACGTGCTGGCCGACCCCAACCGTCTGAATCAGGTACTGATGAACATCCTCTCCAACGCAGTCAAGTATACGCCCACCGGCGGGCATATCCGGTTCGAGGTGGAAGAGCTGCCCCGGAACGAGCACTACGCCCGGTACCGCTTCGTGGTGCAGGATGACGGCATCGGCATGAGCGCGGACTACCAAAAGACCCTCTTTGACCCCTTTACCCGTGAGGAGCGCTCCGGCACCAACAAGGTGCAGGGCACGGGTCTGGGTATGGCGATTACCAAAAGCGTCATAGACCTGATGGGCGGCTCCATCAGCGTGGAGAGTGCCACCGGTAAAGGCACCCGCTTTGAGGTGGTGCTGGAATTTCCCATTGACACCGAAGCGGACACGGTGCAAAAGGCGCAGGCGCTCCCGGAGGAAGAAGAGACCACTTCTCCCCTGTCCGGCATGAAGTTCCTCTGTGCCGAGGATAACGCCATCAACGCCGAGATTCTGCAAATGCTGCTGGAAACAAAAGGCGCAAGCTGCACCATCTGCCCCAACGGTCAGGAGATCGTGGATGCCTTTGCCAGCGTCAAGCCCGGCGATTACGACATGATCCTGATGGATATACAGATGCCGGTGATGGATGGCCTGGAAGCCACCCGCCGCATCCGCAGCGGCGAAAACCCGCTGGGACGCACCATCCCCATCCTTGCCATGACCGCCAACGCCTTCCTTGAGGATATGCAAAAGAGTAAGGAAGCCGGCATGGACGAACACCTGTCCAAGCCTGTGGACATCAGCGCACTGGAACAGGTGGTAAAGCGCTTCCGCGTTACCCCCCCCGAAAATAAATAGCGGTATACAGCGCTTTTGTCGCAAAGCGCCGCATAACCTTGCATAAAAAAACTGCTGCCCCTTTGCCCGGACGCTTTGGCATCCGGTACGGGGCAGCAGTTTTTTGCGTTATAGAAGGAGCTTTCCCCTCAGATGGGCATGGTCTGGTAGAACCAGTCCGAAATGGCCTTGCGGGTGTCGGCGAAGAACTTTTTCACCGGGCAGGCGGCATCCCGGGCTTCCTGCTCCAGATCCGTGCCTGCGGGGAAGTTGCGGATGACGGTATACGCTACCGACTGCGGCGGCAGTGACATCATCACAGCCGGGTCGTGCACCACGCAGATCTGCTCGCCTACCGCAAGGGTAGCGGGGTCGGAGGTGGTCTTTTCGTCATGGTCCTGCCAGACGGTGCTGTCGGTAACGATCATCTGATAGGTCTCCTGCTCTTCCGCAGTCACCAGAATAGACTCCACCTTGCCCTCCACGGTGCGGCTGACGCCCTCTACTACACCATAATAGTAGAGCTTCTTGGAAAACAGCGCCGAAGCAGAGGGCAGCACGCTGACGCTGAGCAGCAGCACCGCAAGCAGACAAAAGAGCGAGCGATAGGTCTTTTTCATAGAAAACCTCCATTTTTCATGTTGCAGCGGAGCGCCCGGCGCTCCCGGATGCCTTATTTTACCATAACTACCGTCGGATTTCTATATCCGGGCTTAACCGGCCACGGAAAATCAACTTTTACACAAAAAGGACTGCCGTGCAAAACAGCGCACAGCAGTCCTTTTTATGCTTTTATCCGTTTACTTGCTGATGGAAAGGGTGCCGAAAGCAGTCTCTTCAAAGTGGCTGCTGTACAGCTCCTGCATCAGTTTGATGAGCGAGAGGGTATCCTCTGCGCCGGCGGTCTCGTAGCAGGAGTGCATCGCCAGCTGGGGCAGGCCGATGTCCACGCAGTTCATGGACACCTGTGCCATGGCCAGATTGCCCAGCGTGCTGCCGCCTACCTTATCGGAACGGTTTGCAAAGTATTGCAGTGGCACACCGGCGCGGACAGCCAGCTCCCGGGCGGCGGCAACGCTCATGCCGTCGCTGGTGTACTTCTGGCCTGCGTGGGTCTTGATGACCACGCCCTTGTTCATGTAGGTGCAGTTGTTCACATCGGTGTGCTCCGGGTGGTTGGGGTGCACGGCGTGGGCGTTGTCGGCGCTGACCATAAAGCTGGAAGCCACCGCACGGTGGAAGTCCTCGTCGTTGCCGCCAAGGCTCTGGGCAATGCGGTGCAGCACATCGTACAGGAAGGTGGAAGCTGCGCCCTGCTTGGTGCCGGAGCCGACTTCCTCGTTATCAAAGAAGGCCGCCACGCCGATGGAGCGGGCGTTCTTGGCGGTCAGCAGACCTTTCAGGATGCCGTAAACGCACTGCTGGTCGTCCAGACGGCCGCAGGAGATGAACTCCTCGTTGCAGCCCCAGACGGTGGCCTTTTCCCGCACATAGAGGAACAGGTCGCTGCCAAGGATCTGCTCCTCGGACACCTTCAGCTCCTCTGCGATCAGCTTTTTCAGCGCGCCCTCCTCGCAGGCGCCGCCCAGCACAGGCAGCATATCCACCTGCTTGTTGAAGGAAGCCTTATCGTTGACCTCGCGGTTCATGTGGATGGCCACGCTGGGGATCATCAGCAGGTCGCGGTCCAGTGCCACCAGACGGGATACGATAGCGCCGTTCTCCTGCACCAGCACACGACCCGCCACAGACAGCGGACGATCCATCCATGTGGCGCAGATCATGCCGCCGTAGCCCTCGGTGTTCAGCTTGGTGTAGTTCTGCCCCATGTGGATCTCGGCGTTCTCCTTGATGCGGAAGCAGGGAGAATCCGTATGGGCGGCGGCAACGTTGAAGCTGTAATTTTCCAGCTGGTCGCCCATGCGGAAGGCGATGATGCTGGAACCGTTGCGGCAGACAAAATAGTCCTTGCCGGGTTCCAGCGCCCACTTGCGGCTTTCCAGCAGCTCGGCAAAGCCTGCCTTCAACAGGATATCCCGCACAGCGGCGGTGGTGTGGTATGCGGTGGGGTTGCCGTCGATGAAGGACAGCATTTCACGGACTTCGGATGCGATCATAAAAATAAACCTCCTTGGGTGTATCTGAAAAGAGCCGGTCAGTGCTGACCGGCCCTTTTTAAGCATATTCAGGTTACTTTTTGGCAGCGGTCTGCTCGCGCTTTGCAAGGGCGGGCAGAATGAATCCCAGCACGGTCAGCACTACGGGGGTGATAACGTTCAGTGCAAAGGTAAAGGGGTCCTTATCATACATACCCAGCACGCAGCACACGGCGGTAACGGCAAAGCACCAGCCGCCGAAGAACTTGGCCACGGCCTGATTTTTGACAAAGCGATACTCGGCAGGGATGGTATCGTAGGCGTTGCGCAGGGCGATGTAGGCGGCAAACACCCACAGATAACGCATGGGCATACACACAGAATTCAGCTTGGTCAGCTGGCGCAGAACGGCAGCAGCACCGGGCACGAAGGACTGTGCCAGAATGATGGAGCCGGACAGCACAGCCACCATCTTGATGCCGTTGCTGTGCACACCGTGGGCGTTGACCTTGTGCAGAGCCTGCGGGATGAACTGCTTGGTGTGCTCGTTATCCAGCAGCATACGCAGCGGTGCGTCGATGCTCAAAATCAGCACGGCGAGCTGGCTGATGACGTTGCACAGGGCGTAGATGATCATGAACAGATCGCCCACATGGTAGTACTGACCCAGCTTCTGGAAAGCCCAGTAGGAACTGTTGGCGACATAGGCGTTGAAGCTCTCTGCGCTGGCGTTGATGACGGCGGGGTCGAACATACGGCTCATGGCCAGCGTGCCCAGAATGGCGCAGGTGACCACCATGACGGCCAGCGCGATCATGCCGCGGGGGAAGCCCTTGCTGGGGTTCTCGACCTTATTGACGTAGGGAGAGATCTTCTCGCAGCCACCCACAGCGAACACCAGAATGGACAGAGAAGTAAAGTAGGTGACGTTGAAGTTGGGGATGAGGCTGCTGAAGCTCAGGTTTGCGTGGACGTACTCTGCCGTGGGGTTGATGGCCGGGGCAGCGAACATCATCACGATGTACAGCAGGGACATGACGAAGGTGCAGGTGCCTGCGGCAGTCAGCAGCTTTTTCAGAGGGTTCAGACCCAAGCTTGCAATGTAGCAGCCCAGCAGCAGGATGCAGAAGGTAGCCAGCTGGATGTAGCGGGTGGGGAAGGAATCGTAGGTCTCCGCGTTGCGAAAAATTGCCCAGCTCAGCGCCTTCAAAAAGCCGCTGCCCTTGCTGGCGATGTAGGTGATGTGGCAGGCCCAGTAGGTCCAACCGGCGTAGTAGGCCAGCTTGGCGTTGGTGGTCTGGTGCAGCCAGGAGCTGACGCCGCCGCCCTCGTTTTTAAAGGCAGAGCCCAGCTCACCCACCATCAGCGCATAGGGGATGAAGTACAGGACAAACATAAAGATCCAGCTGAAGATGACCTGCGGACCGTTAAAGTACACAAAGCCGTTGGTAATGTTGCCGAAGCCCCAGACCGTAGAAAAGGCCATGAAGGCAAGGGTAAGCCACGAGATCTTTGTGGCTTTTTCTTTGTTAGACATGCGGACAATTCCTCTCTTTCTTTTCCACACAGGGCGGAAGTTCCTGTAAGAAGGCCGATGTTCCGCATACATTTCGCAATTTTTACCAAAAATACAGCAGTACTCGACCGATCACTTTGATAGTATAGCATAATTGCAGATTGTAGACAATCTGCAATTTCCATAAAATGATTGGTCAAAATTTAGACGGTCAGCCAAATTCCCCTTATTTTGCTGCTTCGTCCGCTGCCTGTGCGGCGCTGTTTGCGCTGCGCATCCGCTCCATGGGCTCCATGTAGTGGGCGTAGACGGCGCGGCAGGCAACCTCGGTGTCGCCGCTTGCCAGCGCCTCGTACAGCTTGGTGTGAATGCCGTTCTGCCGCTGCGCCAGCGTCTCGTGGTTGGAGCCGCTGTTCGCCCCAACAAGCAGGTTGCCGTAGTTCAAGTCGTCCCAGAATTTCAGCAGTCTGGGCAGCCCCGCCCGCTGCACGATGACCGCATGGAAGCGGTTGTCGTTCTCCACGATCTGCGAAAGATCCCCCGGCCGGACATTGCGCATCTCCTCTAAGATGCCGCGCAGGGTGCGCAGATCCTCCTCCGGGAATTTGCAATCAAAATAGCGCAGTGCCGTCATTTCCAGATTTGCCCGCAGCAGGTAGATCTCGTAGGCGTCCTCCGGCTTTACCCGGCGCACCGAGCAGCCCACATTGCGCGAATACTCGACCATGCCCTCCTGTTCCAGCTGCCGCAGCGCCTCCCGGATGGGTGCCCGGCTGGAGCCAAACTCCTCGGCCAGTTTCTGCTCGGCCAGCTTTACGCCCGGCTGCAGCTCCCCGGTAAGGATCTTGCTCCTGATGGCAGAGGTGATACTTTCCCGTAAAGTCTGAAAGGCAAATTCGCCCATGACTTTTATCCCCCTTTTTTCTTCTATACGTTCTTTTTTTGCCGCACGCAGTCCGCAGCCGCTGCCAGTGCAGCCGCAGGCCTGTATTGCGTGCGCCTTATAAGGATACCACGAAATGGTAGAAAAATAAAGTTTTCTGGCAAAAACAGGTACTTTCTCCCCTCTCCGTCGTCGAAAGCCTGAACACAAAAAATGCCCCCGGAGGGCTTATTGCAGCTCTCCGGGGGCATCCTATATACGTTATGCCTTGACGCACACGGTCAGCATTTACTCGATCTCGATCAAATTCGGGTTCTCAGGCAGAGCCTTTGTCTGCTGAGGAGCGGGCAGCTGGATGTGCAGGACACCATCCTCGAACTTTGCGTGGATGTCCTCCTTCTTCACCTCGCCCACATAGAAGCTGCGGGCGCAGCTGCCGGAGAAGGTCTCGCGCCGCACATAGCGGCCCTTGTTGTCCTTTTCGTCATTGCTGTGGCTGCGCACTGCCTGAATGGTCAGGTAGCCGTCGCTCAGATCCATCTGAACGTCTTCCTTCTTGCAGCCCGGCAAATCAACGTCTACTTCGTAGCCGTTGTCCGTCTGCTTGACATCGGTCTTCATCATGTTTGCGCCGCGCTTGCCAAAGGTGTCGCGGGCTTCGCGGTTCATCGCACGCTCCAGTGCACCCTCGTTCCAGAACGGATCAAAGAGATCATCGAACAGGTTCTCATGAAAAACAGTCGGCATAAACATAAAACATACCTCCAATCCCGGCGTTCGGGTCGGGTATAAAATTACATTTTGAAGCTCCCTGCAAAGGGCTTTCCGGGGAACCTTGCGGCTCTCCTTTTGCCCTTCCTCCTGAGCACGCCACTGTTATAGCATAATTATTTAGCACTGTCAAGCGTCTGTCTCTTATACACATCTGACGCTGCCGACGATATGC
>OJPH01001127.1_pt1 | contig 11643 bp, 11 predicted proteins | sample 1598481 | NCBI WGS metagenome assembly OJPH01 (sample SAMN03922482, study PRJEB24848) | human gut metagenome | isolation source: stool sample | host: Homo sapiens | place: Germany | collected 2011-05 | reverse complement strand
TAGCCACACCGGCCATCAGGCAGGGGTAGTTGTTGGCAAAGAAACTGCCGGACATATCGCCGGTGATGTACAGACCCTCCATGGGCTGGTTGTTGGTGTCCAGAGCCTGACCCTTTTCGTTGATGGCGATGCCCTGCTCGGTGGTCAGCAGGGAAGCACCCAGCCAGCAGCCGTAGAAGGGAGCGGTGCGGATGGCGCTCAGGCGGTAAGCGGGCTTGCCGAAGTCCTCGTCGTTCTGCTTATCGTACAGCTCGTTGTAGCGCTCCACGGTGGCAAGGAAGGTGTCCTTTGCCGCACCGGTAAAGCCCATCTTGTCGGCCAGCTCCTCGAGGGTATCGGCCTTGAAAAAGCAGCCCTCCTTCTCGCCGTTCTCGACCTGCTGAGCAAAGTAGTCCTCGCCGAGGTTGCGGGTCTGGGCAGAGCAGCCGATGGTGTGGAAGCGCTTTGCATCCTCGATGAAGTTTGCATCGCTGATCTGGGCGTAAACGCGGCCCGGCTGGTGGGCAGCGGCGTAGACGATATCGTTGTAGGGACTGCTCTCGTTGGCAAAGCGCTCGCCGTTGCGGTTCACCTTCAGGAAAGGCTGGGTGCCGGGGTTGAACTGGCGGATCTTGCCCGGGAAGGCCTTACCGCCAAAGGCAGAGTCGCTGTCCACATAACCGGCATCCACACCGGGGGCAACGATGCCGCGGTCAAACAGCATGGGAGCGGCTTCCTTGTCCAGATTAGCGCCTGCCCACACTGCTGCACGGATGCCGTAGCCCTTGTCGGCGGGGGAGTAGGAGCAGGCGGTGGTCACGCTGGTGCCCAGCGGGTCCAGCTGTTCCATCATGTAAGGGTTGCCGGGAAAGCCGCCGCAGGCCAGCAGCACGCCCTGATTGGCGTTGTAACGGATGAAGTGGTCATCTTCGGTGCTCTGGGCGATGACGCCGGTAATGCGGCCATCGCTGTTCTTTTCCAGCTTGGCAAGGCTGGTCTTGAAGTCTACATCGTAGCCCAGCTCCTGAATGTACTGCAGCAGCAGCTCGTTGCGGGGCAGACCGGATGCGCTCTCGCTGGCCATGTAGTTGTGCTCCTGCACAGGGTAGAGGTAGTCGGTGTTGTGCTCGGCATTCTCTGCGGGCCATGCAGCCTCGCTGCCGGAGGTGAAATCGCACACCCAGCCGTACTTATCTTCCAGAATGCTGCGCATAAAGTCGTGCATGGCAGCAGATTCGTTGATCCAGGTTTTGACAACGCGCTGGTCGCACTTGCCGGAGGCGTAGCGGGAGATCTCGCTCAGCAGCTTTGCCTTATCGGTGGCGGGTTCGCCAGCCTCCTTAGCGGCAGCAGAATCAACAGCGCCGTACCAGTGACGGGTGTCCTGCACGTTGGCGTTCTGCTCGATAACACGGAAGTTCAGGCCGTTGGCAGCCGCATAGGCGGCAGCGAACATACCGCCATTGCCAGCGCCCACGATCAGGATGTCGGTGTCCACGGTCTCGGTGATGGCGGCCTCGTCGATGTCAGGCTCTTTGCCCAGCCAGTCGTTCTCATCGCCGGTGGGCAGCTGCACGCTGGAGACCACGGCCTCGCCCTTAGCCTGTGCGTAGCAGCTCTTGGCAGCCTTCATCACGGCGTCGGAGGTGATGGTAGAACCGGAAACACCGTCGATCTCGGCAGAACCAGCAGCCAGCAGCTGCTCGCGCAGCTCATCGGCAGCGGCAGCGCCGAAGGAAGCGGTCTCGCCGGAGGTATCCACCACCACGTCGGTGACAGCGCTGTCGGAGAAGGTCATAGTGACCTTGACGGTGGAGGAAATACCCTCGGCAGTGCCCTCGTAGGTGCCGGGGATGTACTGACCGGCAGCACCGGAAGTGGAGGCAGAACCGGAAGCGGAATTGCAGGCAGCCAGAGCACCGGCGGTCACACCGCTCATGGCGGCGGCAGCGGCGATCTTGATAAAGCCCTTACGGGAAATTTTGTTCATAGGTACGCTCTCTTTCTTTTTGTTCTTCTTTGTGTTCCTTCTTATCGTGCAGCAAAGTAAAAGGCACTTTGCGGAATCCTTAACAATTGTAGCGTAGAAGGGCACTATTTACAATTCGAGTTTTGAATATTATAATTAAGGAAAACCTAATGTATTGCGGGAGGGAGAAAAGCATGAACGAGAGCGCACTGGAAGGCTTTGTAAAGATCGTGGAACTGAACAGCTTTTCTGCGGCGGCAGAGGCACTGTATCTTTCCCAGTCGGCACTTTCGCAGCAGATCCGCACGCTGGAAGGGCAGCTGCAGTTCGAGCTGTTCCAGCACGTGCCCCGCCGGGTGGTGCTGACCCCGGCGGGACAGGATTTTTACCCCAAGGCAAAGCAGCTGGTGGCTCTGTATCAGCAGGCGTTGCGCCACGCCCGCGCGGTGCAACAGCAGGAAAAACCGCCGGAACGGCATCTGGTGATTGCAGGCTGCCATGAGGCAATGCGGATGTTCGCATACGACTTGTTTTCCCTGACAAGTGACTTGTGCCTGCAGTATACCTCCATTCTGGGGTGGTGTGCCAACCGCAGCGAGGTCTGGCGCAGCCTGAAAAAAGGGGAGATGGATCTTTCCTTCCAGCTGGAAAGTGCAGAGTTCTACGCGCAGGGGCTTACCTTTGTGCCGCTGTTCTATATGCCAGAACTTTGCATCCCCATCCACCCGCCCGCTGATATGCCGGTGGGCAGATTGACCTTGGAACAGGCATTGCAATATCGCTGGCTACCCATCAAGGAGATGTACCAGACTGTCTACGAAACAAGACTGTTGCAGGAGGGAATGGACCGAGGGGTGGAGTTTACGCCGGTGGGCGGTATCCGCAGTGCGGCCTACGGCGACCCGGCACTCAAGATGGTCCCGGCGGTCTATTACCGCAGGCCGGACCTCAGTTTTGTGCGGGTACTGGACTGGGGCAGGGGACACCGCTTCGGCGTTGTGCTGGGGCAAAAGCGCGAGGATCCGGTAGTAATGGCCTATGTCCGCGCCTTGCAGCAACAGCTGCCGCCCCTTGCGGAAAAGTTGTTCGGCCTGAAGCTGGAACCGGTGGAGGAATCATAAAGAAAAGACGAAAACCCTCTCAGGCACCGACAGATGTAGAAAAGCTCCCCCCTCTCGGGGGGAGCTGGCATCGCGCAGCGATGACTGAGAGGGTAAAACAAAGAGCACCTATTGCCCTAAAAAGGCGACAGGTGCTCTTTTTGCAATTATATTGTGACGACAGGTGCTTTAATCCACCACGTCCTCAAACTGGCTGTTGTACAGGTCAGCGTAGAAGCCGCCTGCCTCGATCAGCTGGTCGTGGGTGCCCTGCTCCACAATGTCGCCGTCCCGCATCACAAGGATGAGGTCGGCATCCCGGATGGTGGAAAGGCGGTGGGCGATGACAAAGCTGGTGCGCCCCTCCATTAGGCGGTCCATGGCGGTCTGGATGCGCTGCTCGGTGCGGGTATCCACGCTGCTGGTAGCCTCGTCCAAAATCAGGATGCGGTTATCTGCCAGAATGGTGCGGGCGATGGTGAGCAGCTGCTTTTGTCCCTGACTGACGTTGGAGGCGTCCTCGTTCAGCTCCATCTGGTAGCCGCCGGGCAGGGTGCGGATAAAGTGGTCGGCGTTGGCAGCCTTTGCGGCAGCAATCACCTCTTCATCGGTGGCGTCCAGCCGGCCGTAGCGGATGTTCTCCATGATGGTGCCCTTAAACAGCCATGTGTCCTGCAGCACCATGCCAAAGCCTTCGCGCAAGGCGCTGCGGTCAAAGTCCCGCACATTGTGGCCGTTCAGGGTGATAGAACCGGCGTCCACATCGTAAAAGCGCATCAGCAGCTTGACCATGGTGGTCTTGCCCGCACCGGTGGGACCCACGATGGCTACCTTCTGGCCGGGCTGCACCGTGCAGCTGAAGTCGTGGATGACGGTCTTGTCCGGGGTGTAGCCGAAGCGCACATGGTCAAAGGTGACCTGTCCGTCAATGTCGGCGGGGTCGGCGCGGCGGGCAGGGTCGGCCAACTGCGCCTCCTCCGGCTCGTTCAAAAACTCGAACACGCGCTCGGCAGCAGCAGCCATGCTTTGCAGCATATTGGACACCTGCGAAAGCTGCTGGATGGGCTGGGTAAAGTTTTTGACATACTGGATAAAAGCCTGAATATCACCAATGGTGATAACACCGTTTGCAGCAAAAATGCTGCCCACGATGGCCACTGCCACATAGCCCAAGTTGCCCACAAAGTTCATGATGGGCATCATAAGGCCCGAGAGGAACTGGCTTTTCCATGCGGATTCGTACAGCTTATCGTTGGCGGCGTTGAAGTCTGCCAGTACCACGGCTTCGCGGTTAAACGCCTTGACCACATTGTGGCCGGCGTAGATCTCCTCGACCTGACCGTTGACCACGCCCAGCGTAGCCTGCTGTGCCTTGAAGTACTTCTGGCTGAACTTGACCACCACCAGCACCAGCGCCAGCGATACCGGTAAGATCAGCAGGGCAATCAGGGTCATGCGGGGGCTGATGGAAAACATCATCACCAGCACACCGATCATGGTGGTCACGCTGGTGATCAGCTGGGTGATGCTCTGGTTCAAGCTCTGGCCCAGTGTGTCCACATCGTTGGTGATGCGGGAGAGCACCTCGCCCACGGTGCGCTTTTCAAAGTACGCCAGCGGCAGGCGGTTGATCTTTTCACTGATCTGGCGGCGGAAGTCGTAGCAGACCTTCTGGGAAAGGCCGGTCATCAGCCAGCCCTGAATAAAGCTGAAGGCGCTGCTCAGCAGGTACATTCCCAGCAAAAACAGCAGAATGCGGCCGATATACACAAAATCGATGCTGCCGGTGCCGCGCAGCCGGGCGATCCAGCCGGTGGCAAGGGCCGTGGTGGCTTTTGCCAGCACCTTGGGGCCTGCAATGTTGAAGATGGTGGACAGAACAGCAAACAGCATGGCTGCCGCAAGGGGCAGCTTGTAGTGGCTCATAGTGCGGATGAGCTGCCGCAGCGTGCCTTTAAAGTTCTTGGCGCGCTCAGTGGTGGGACGTCCGGGTCTGGGCATATCACTCACCCTCCTTTTCTGTATTCAGGGTATCCAGCGCCAGCTCCTTCTGGCTCAGCTGGCTGCGGGCGATCTCCTGATATTCCGGGCAACTGACCATCAGCTGGGCGTGGGTGCCCTTGCCCACCAGCCTGCCTTCGTCCAGTACAAGGATCTGGTTTGCGTGCAGCACGGTGGAAATGCGCTGTGCCACAATGATCACGGTGGCGTTGTCGGTCTGTGCCTTCAAAGCGCGGCGCAGGGTTACATCGGTCTTGTAGTCCAGCGCCGAGAAGCTGTCGTCAAACAGATAGACCTTGGGGTCCTTGGCAATTGCCCGGGCAATGGAAAGCCGCTGCTTCTGGCCGCCGGATACGTTGGAGCCGCCCTGTGCAATGGGGCTTTGGTAGCCCTCGGGCTTTGCCTCGATAAAATCAGTGGCCTGTGCAATGGCGGCGGCTTTGTGCACCTGTGCGTCGGTGATATCCTCGCCGCCGAATTTCAGGTTGCTGTCAATGGTGCCGCTGAACAGCACACCCTTCTGGGGCACATAGCCCAGCAGGTCGTGCAGCTGTGCCTGCGGCATCTCGCGCACGTCAATGCCGTCCACGGTCACCTTGCCGCCGGTCACATCGTAAAAGCGGGGGATCAGGTTGAGCAGGGTGGACTTGCCGCAGCCGGTGGAGCCGATGATGGCGGTGGTCTCGCCGGGCTTTGCGGTAAAGCTGATGTGCTCCAGCGCATCGCTGTCTGCACCGGGGTAACGGAAGCTCACATCCTCGAACTGCACCACGCCCTGCCAGTCGGTGTGCGCCTGTGCAGCCTTTGCGGCGGCTTCGTCCGGGTCGCGGATGGTGGCCTTGGTGCGGATGACCTCGTCGATACGATCCGCAGCCACACCGGCGCGGGGCAGCATGACGGCCACCATGGCCAGCATCAGGAAGGACATGACGATCTGCATGGTGTAGGTGATAAAGGCAATCATTTCGCCCACCTGCATAGTGCCGGCATCCATGGCCTTGCCGCCGAACCAGACGATGAGCAGGCTGGTGCCGTTCATGATCAGGGTCATAAAGGGCATCATGGCCACCATGGCGCGGTTGGTGAACAGCTGGGTGCCCATCAGCTCCCGGCTGGCAGCATCAAAACGCTTTTCCTCAAAGGATTCGCGGCTGAATGCACGCACCGGCATCACGCCGGTCAGGATCTCGCGGCTGACGAGGTTCAGCTTGTCCACCAGAGTCTGCATGATCTTGAACTTGGGCATGGCGACGCTCATCAGAACCGTGATGAGCAGAAGCAGAGCGGCCACGTCCAGCACGATGATCCAGGCAAGGCCGGTGTTGCCCTGGGTGACGTGCATCACGCCGCCGATGCCCAGAATGGGGGCGTAGGCCACCATGCGCAGCAGGATGACACAGGTGAACTGCACCTGCTGGATATCATTGGTGGTGCGGGTGATCAGGGAAGCAGTGGAGAAATTCTCGATCTCTGCGTTGGAAAAATGGATGACCGAGGAGAAGGTCTCTCTGCGCAGTTCCCGACCGATGGAAGCCGAGACGCGGGAGGCAATCAGGCCCACCAGAATGGAAACGACCACCATCAGCAGGGTCAGGGCCAGCATCTGGCCGCCCACACGGAAGAGGTAGGCCATCTGTACATCATGGGAAGCGCCCTGTGCCTCATATTCCAGGCTGACCAGCAGGGTGGCCTGACTTGCCATGCTGGAAAGGGTGGTCTCGTCTACCTGTTCCATGGCGCTGGCCAGTTGCTGCTGGATCATTTCCCGGGAAAAACCGGGCATCTGGGCCAGGGCTGCGAACTGGGCACAAACGGCATCCAGATCTTCCGCCGTGGGAGCAGCGGTCATGGTTTCTGCTTCATCCCCGGCAGTCTCGTCCTCGCTCTGGTAGCCGGACAGCGGAGCCATGGCGGCAGCATTCTGCCCGGCAGGGGCGTTGGCATTCTGCGCCGCCGCCATATACAGCACGATATCCGGTGTGGTAACGGCATCCTCCAGAGCCGTGCGCTCGGCATCGGTCAGGTCACTGCGGAGCTTCAGAACACCGTCGTCCTGAAGATAATATCCGTAGGCATTCTGCAGTGCATCCGCATCCTCTTCGCTCATCAAAAGCGAGAGGGCATCCAGTGTGCTTTGGCGCACAGTCTCCGGCAGGGGGCTTTCAATGCCGCCCTGCTGGATGCCGGTGTCCACGATCTTGCTCGTGTAATCCGGCAGGGAAAGGTCGCAGTAGGCCTGCACGAACAGCAGAGCCACCACGGCAAGGCAGGCAGCCCAGTGGCGGGCCAGCTGCTTGAAAATTTTACCCATTTTCGTTTTCTCCCTTCAATTTTGCTTGTAGCTCCGCATTTTCTGCTTCCACAGCCTCCAGCAGTACACCGGTCAGGGAAAACAGCTGCTCCCGCTGCTCTTCCGGGATGCGGCAGATGACCCGCTCAAAGTAACGGCTGATGGCAGTTTCGACCTGGCGGCTGGCATCCAGTCCCTTTTCCGTGGGGCGCACCAGCGTTTTGCGGCGGTCATGGGGGTCTGTGATCCGCTCAATGAGTCCATCCTGCTCCAGCTGGCGCAGCGCGCGGGAAACAGCGGGCAGGGGCTGTTTGACGGCGGCAGCCAGATCGGAAACATAGATGGTGCCATTCTGGCCATGCTCTTCAATGGTCATCAGCACGCCTTCCAGCATGATGAAATGACACTTGGGGCAGCTTTCCAGTGCCATTTTGGCACCGCGTTTGCCTTCCGTGCTCAGCCGATGCAGATAATGGACCACGGCGAACAGTTCCGGTGCGCTTTTCTGCGGCATACGATCCCTCCTTATCACTTAACAGATACAAACACTTAACACATGATAACTATTTGCTAATGACAATAATATACCCGCCTGCATCGGAATGCAAGCGGGTAAAAATGAACTTTTTGAAAACTCTGAAGACCCTGCGCATCAAGGAGAAAAAATCACTCGTGGAGCTGACGTTCTTCCACCAGACTCTCTCGTTTGCTGCTGATACGTCCCAGCCCGTAGGCCAAAAACGTGGCGCAAAGCAGGTTTAGCCATGCCAGCGATGCACCGCTGAAGGTGTTGGTAACGCCGATGAGAAGGTTTGCCAGACAGAGCAGCCTCACCATCTGTCCAATTTTGTTCAGGTGAGAGATACGAGAATCCACATCTGAAAACATATCAAAGGGACCTAGCTGGGCGCTGCGGCGGAAATATCCCCAACTGAAGCAATGCCCAACGCTCTGTGCTTCCAACTCTTCCATGAAACTTTCAAAATCCGGGGAACTGTCCAGCATGGCAAGCCGGATGATGTACTGGCCGGGTTCCGTCTTTTCAAAGGTGTAGGTGCAGAACCCGGCATTCTGCAAGGCCCAGCCCTCCTGCGCCATTTCGTTGAGCCAGCGTTCTTCTTTTTCAAATTCCCAGACCCAGAAATTCCGATGCAGCGTTTTTGTTTCGCTCATATCTGTTCCTCCTGTAAAATGGCGCGGCCATTGGCAGCAAGCTCCTCCAGCCGGACCAGCTCCTGTTTGAGCACCTTCAGCCCGGCGGAGGTCAATTGGTATTCTTTTTTGCGGCTCCCGCTTTCCATGGGCAGGGGAGAGATCCACCCCTTTTCGCACAGGGCATTCAGGGCACCGTACAGGGTTCCGGCAGCCAGCCGTACCCTTCCGCCGGAGAGCTGCTGGGTCTCCTGCATGATGCCGTAGCCATGCCGCGGATGATAGAGGGAAAGCAGGATGTAGTAGGTGGTTTCCGTCAGTGCCGGATGATCCATTATATCACCTCGCTTTGTATCGTTATGCGATATATCATGGATGTATTATATCGCTTATCGATATAACTGTCAAGGGGCTGAAAATAAAAAAGCTCTCCCGGAGGGGAGAGCAAAGACAAACAACCAGAGAAAACCGGTCAACGATCGTGGAACAGTCGGTTATCCACCCAGATGCAGACGCAGGCACCCAGTACCGAGATAACAAAGGAGCTGATGCTGCCGGTGGCATGGATGCCGATGAGACCGAACAGGAACTCGCCCACAAAGCTGCCCAGAATGCCCAGCACGATGTTGCGGCCGGTGGAAGTCTGGGTGCCCATAAAGCGGTTGGCGATGTGACCGGCCAGAGCGCCTACCAGCACGCCCACGAGCAGGGAAGCCAGCAGGCCGATCAGAGAGAACAGGCCCATCAGCACGCCCACCAGAGCGCAGATCAGGGCAAGAACGATCAGGATAGACAAAGTGATCATACAGAAGCCTCCTTGGTTTCTTTTGTAGGAACGGCATTTTCTGCCGCGTACCGGCAGATGTCGTTCAGACAGCACTTTTCACATTCGGGTTTGCGGGCGTTGCAGACAGCACGGCCATGCATCACAAAGCGGTGGCACAGGTCACTGCCTTCCTCCGGCGGAATGATCTTCCACAGGGCCATCTCCACCTTCTGCGGCTCCTTGATGCCATCCACCAGCCCGATTTTATTGCACAGCCGGATGCAGTGGGTATCTGTGACGATGGCGGGCTTGCAGAACACATCACCCATGATCAGGTTGGCGCTCTTGCGGCCCACGCCGGGCAGTGCCAGCAGCTCTTCAAAGGTGGTGGGCACTTTGCAGTTGTATTTATCCCGCAGCACCCGCATACAGGCCGAGATATCCCGGGCCTTGCTGCGGCCCAGCCCACAGGGCTTGACAATGGCTTCGATTTCCTCAGGCTCTGCCGCAGCCAATGCTGCTACATTGGGGTATTTGGCAAACAAGTCCTGTACCACAATGTTCACCCGGGCATCGGTGCACTGGGCCGCCAGCCGGACGCTGACCAGCAGCTGCCAGGCGTGGTCGTAATCCAGCGTGCAGGCTGCATCCGGATATTCTGTTTTCAGCCGGTCGATGACCTGGAGCGCCAGCTCCTTTTTGGCAGAGAGATCTTCTGCCGCAGCGGCTTTCTTCATCTGAACCCCTCGTTTCCCGTAAATGTACTATGATAATAGCATGTTTCGACTTTTTTGTAAATGGGGTTTGTGACATCCATCTGAGAATGATTTTCATTATTGCTCTTGCTGTTCGTGTAAAAATGAGGTATACTATTTTTATATAAGGCCCATGCAGAACAGCAGGGCAGTACAGGAGGGAACGCCCGATGAATGAACCGCTGGCGCAGCGTATGCGCCCCAAAACGCTGGCCGAAGTCTGCGGTCAGCAGCATCTGCTGGCCCCGGGGCGGGTGTTCCGCCGCACCATCGAGAGCGGCCGCATCCCCAACATGATCTTCTACGGCCCTTCCGGCACGGGCAAGACCACCGTGGCCCGCATCATTGCCGAGAACAGCGGCATGACGCTGCACAAGCTCAACGGCACCTCCTGCGGCACGGGGGATATCAAGGCGGTGCTCAAGGATATCGGCACACTGGCCGGGGCGGGGGGCATCCTGCTGTACCTCGATGAGATCCAGTATCTGAACAAGAAACAGCAGCAAAGCCTGCTGGAGTGCATTGAGGACGGCACGGTGACCCTGATCGCCTCCACCACCGAGAACCCATATTTTTACATCTATAATGCACTGCTTTCCCGCTGCACCGTGTTTGAATTCAAATCGCTGACGGCTGCAGATGTGGAGCAGGGGCTGCGGAACGCCCTGAAAAAGCTTTCAGAGAGCGAGTGTACGCCCATCCGGATGGAGGACGATGCCTGTGCCTATCTTGCCGAGAGCGCGGGCGGCGATCTGCGCAAGGCACTGGGGTGCCTTGATTTTGCAGTGACGGCGGCGGCTCCCGAACCGGAGGGAAAACACATCACGCTGGATATGATCCAGCAGGTCACCCGCCGCACTGCCATGCGGTACGACCGGGACGGCGATGACCACTATGATATCGTGTCGGCTTACCAGAAATCCATGCGCGGCTCCGACCCGGATGCAGCGCTCCACTATCTGGCCCGGCTGCTGGAAGCCGGGGATCTGCCCTCGGCCTGCCGTCGGCTCATGGTGTGCGCCTGCGAGGATGTGGGCCTTGCCTACCCGCAGATCATCCCCATCGTAAAGGCGGCGGTGGATATCGCCAACGCGGTGGGCCTGCCCGAAGCGCGGCTCCCCCTGGCGGATGCGGTGGTATTGGTGGCAACCAGCCCAAAATCCAACAGCGCCCATGATGCCATCAACGCCGCCATTGCGGATGTGCAGGCGGGGCGTACCGGGCCCATTCCCCGCCAGCTGCAGAACAAGCACTATGACGGCGAGGATGCGCTGGTAAAGGGCCAGAATTACAAGTACGCCCACGATTACCCCAACCACTGGGTCGAGCAGCAGTATCTGCCGGATGTGCTCAAGAATACAAAATACTACACCTTTGGGGAAAACAAGAACGAGCAGGCCTCCCGCGCATATTGGGCGCGGATCAAGGGCGAAGAGAACGTATAAAGGGAAGAAAAGGAGAGAGGAAGATGCGTTATTCCAAACAGCGGGAGCTGGTGCTGCACACCGTAGAGCAGCTTTGTGACCACCCCACCGCCGAAGAGATTTTTGATAAGGCGGCCCCGGAGTGCCCGGGCCTGAGCCCTGTCTCTTATACACATCTGACGCTGCCGACGATATGCAGTGTGTAGA
>OJPH01001119.1_pt1 | contig 11750 bp, 11 predicted proteins | sample 1598481 | NCBI WGS metagenome assembly OJPH01 (sample SAMN03922482, study PRJEB24848) | human gut metagenome | isolation source: stool sample | host: Homo sapiens | place: Germany | collected 2011-05 | reverse complement strand
GAATGAACAATACCGCAACCAACACCGCCACTTGCCCGACTGTCAGAAAGCAGATCGGCAAGACTACCTATATCGTCCGTGTGCATTTCAGCCAGACCGCAAAAGAGACAATGGAGGACAAAATCAAGCGTCTGCTCCGTGAGGAAGTCCGCAAAATGTAACTTCTTTTTGAATTTGATGAAAAAGTCCTTGACTTTTCGTCTCTGGCAAGACCGCGAAAAGCATACTTATTTCCTGCGGCGCGAGGTTATCCCCATTCGACATTAAGGAGCTGCGGGAGCTTATGGAAACCGACGAAATGGAGCTTGACACCATAGGCGACAGAAAGACCGCCCTTTTCGTCATTATCAGCGACACCGACGACACTTTTAATTTCGTCGTGAGTATCCTCTACACACAGCTATTCAACCTCTTGTGCGACAAAGCAGATGATGAATACGGCGGGCGGCTTCCCGTCCATGTAAGGTGCTTGCTTGATGAATTTGCGAATATCGGGCAGATACCGAAGTTTGAAAAGCTCATAGCCACCATACGGAGCCGGGAAATCTCCGCGTCAATCATCTTGCAGAGCCAGTCACAGCTAAAGGCAATCTACAAGGACAACGCCGATACCATAGTCGGCAACTGCGACACCACGCTTTTCTTGGGCGGCAAGGAAAAAACGACGCTCAAAGAAATATCGGAGATTTTAGGCAAGGAAACGATAGACAGCTTCAACACTTCCGAAACAAGGGGGCGGGAGCTTTCGCATGGGCTGAACTATCAGAAATTGGGAAAGCAGCTTATGACGGAAGATGAAATCGCAGTCATGGACGGAGGGAAATGTATCTTGCAGCTACGCGGGGTGCGCCCGTTCTTTTCGGATAAATTCGACATAACGAAGCACCCGAAATACAAGTACCTGTCCGACGCAGACCCGAAGAACGCCTTTGACATGGAAAAGCACCTTAAACGCCGCCCCGCCATTGTCAAGCCCGACGAGGTTTTTGACTATTACGAGATTGACGCGGCAGACTTACAGGAGGGCGCAGACCATGAGGAAACGTAGCGCAGAGGAAAAACAAAAGCAGCTTGAACGGTTTTTAATGAATGTTGCGGAAGCCGCCGACGCTGCATTATGGGAGTATTGGCGGGAAAAGGAAGCGGAACACCGCCGTTTTGCAACGGAGTATGTCACGCGCCGGGGGCTTATCCCGCAACAGTGACAGCATGGCAGACCGCCGGGGGACAGGGGAAGCTACACTTCCCCTACGCTGCCTTGCGGCAGCTACCCCTTTGTGAACTTGCGGGAAGCGAACACCTTGCTACGCAAGCTATTCACTTCCCGCAAGTCTGAAAAAAACGTCCGGCAGCACAGCGGGACACAGAAAGGAGCGATTGAAGCAATCACATCTATCCATACCGGCTACATGATACGCGCCCCCACTTTCCGGCGCAGTACACAGCGGCAGGAGCCGCACCCCTTACAACTGAATACCGCCGCGCCGCAGGACTTACGCAGCGCGGGGACAGCCGCCTTTACCAGAGGGCGGTTTTTTTGTGCGGCGGCATATGCTGACCGCCTTTTGTCCGCTTGCCGGACAGCCGCAGACGCGGCAGAAAGGATATATTTATGGCATTTTTCAATAGCGCAGTAGACGTTTTGCAGACCCTTGTTGTAGCACTTGGAGCCGGGCTTGGTATCTGGGGCGTTATCAATCTCATGGAGGGCTACGGCAACGACAATCCGGGCGCGAAGAGCCAGGGCATGAAGCAGCTTATGGCGGGCGGCGGCGTTGCCCTTATCGGCATGACCCTTGTACCGCTGCTTTCCGGGCTGTTCGGTTAAGAAGCGCGGGTAAAGGCTTATGCAGAGCATACTTGACGCAATTAACGAATGGATAAAGGAAATCCTCATAGGAGCCATAAACGGTAATCTGTCAACTATGTTCGGGGACGTGAACGAGAAAGTCGGCACTATCGCCGCAGAGGTAGGGCAGACCCCGCAAGGGTGGAACGCAAATATATTCTCCATGATACAGACGCTTAGTGAGAATGTAATCGTACCCATTGCGGGGCTTGTCATTACCTACGTCCTATGCTATGAGCTTATCAGCATGGTAACGGAAAAGAACAATATGCACGACGTTGACACTTCCATGTTCTTCAAGTGGGTGTTCAAGGCGTTTGTGGCAGTCTACCTTGTGACGCACACCTTTGACATCACTATGGCGGTGTTCGATATGGCGCAGCACGTTGTTTCCGGCGCGGCGGGGGTAATCGGCGGCAGCACAGAGATTGATGTTGCCGCCGCCCTTGCTTCCATGCAGGACGGGCTTGACGCTATGGAAATCCCCGAACTGCTCTTACTTGTCATGGAAACAAGCCTTGTGAGCTTGTGCATGAAAATCATGTCCGTACTGATAACCGTTATCCTCTACGGGCGCATGATAGAAATTTACCTTTACTGTTCGGTATCGCCTATCCCGTTTGCAACTATGACTAACCGGGAATGGGGGCAGATAGGAAACAACTACCTAAAATCCCTGTTCGCTATCGGTTTTCAAGGCTTCCTCATTATGATATGCGTCGGCATTTACGCGGTTCTGGTAAACAACATGATAATAGCGGACAATCTGCACAGCGCGATATTCTCCCTTGCAGCCTACACCGTTATCCTCTGTTTCTCCCTGTTCAAATCCGGCGCACTGGCGAAGTCGATTTTTTCCGCGCATTAGCGGCGTGTCAAGGGCAGGGTGGAGATTTTCAAAGCGAAGCGGCGAAAATACGACCCGACCTTGACGCGGATAACCCCCATATAATACGGGCGGGCAAAGGGCATAGATTGACCTTTGCCTTGATTACCCTTATGGAAAATTACAGCAACACCAAACCCAGAGAAAGGAGGTTTTCACTTGGCGTATGTACCCGTACCCAAAGACTTATCCAAAGTCAAGACAAAAGTAGCGTTCAACCTTACCAAACGGCAGATTGTATGTTTTGCGGCGGCTCTCATTATCGGCTTGCCGCTTTTCTTTCTGCTCAAAGACAGCACAGGCACAAGCCTTGCGTCTATGGCTATGATTGCCGTCATGCTGCCCTGTTTCCTCTTTGCCATGTATGAGAAGCATGGACAGCCCCTTGAAGTGGTGGTGAAGAACATCATACGGACGAAATTCATAGCCCCCAAAGAACGACCATACAGGACAGACAACTTTTATTCCGTCTTAGAACGGCAGAGAAAACTTGAAAAGGAGGTATCAGCGATTGCAAAAGGAAACACGAAGAAACAGCGCGGCGGGAAGCGCAAAGCCTAACCCGCCCCGCAAGCTCACCCGCGCCGAGAAAAAGCAGATTGCGGAAATCATCAGACAGGCAAAGGGCGATGGGAAAGCGCATACCGCGCAGCAGACAATCCCCTATATCCAGATGTACCCGGACGGTATCTGCAAGGTTACGGGACGGAAATACTCAAAGACCGTCGCCTTTGAAGATATTAACTATCAGCTTGCACAGGCAGACGACAAGACCGCCATTTTTGAAAACTGGTGCGACTTCCTAAACTACTTTGACGCTTCCGTTTCGGTGCAGCTCTCTTTCATCAATCAGGGGACGCAGCGGGGCGAAGCGGAAAAGGCGGTCAATATCCCGGCACAGGAGGACGCTTTCAATTCTATCCGCACAGAATACCGGGATATGCTGAAAAACCAGCTTGCAAAGGGAAACAACGGGCTTGTCAAAGCAAAATATATCACCTTTGCCATTGAAGCCGACAGTCTGGGCGCGGCGAAATCCCGCCTTGCCCGTATCGAAACGGACGTGCTGAACAACTTTAAGCTCTTGGGCGTGTCTGCCCGCCCCATGACAGGCTATGAACGCCTTAAAATGCTGCATGGCATTTTCCACCCGGAGGGCGGGCAGTTTTCCTTTGATTTTTCATGGCTTGCCCCGTCCGGGCTTTCCACAAAGGACTTTATCGCCCCGTCCTCTTTCCGTTTTGGCGAGGGGCGGTATTTCCGCATGGGGCGCAAAATCGGCGCGGTTTCATTCCTTGAAATCCTTGCGCCGGAATTAAACGACCGTATCTTATCCGACATTCTGGACTTGGAAACGGGCGTTATCGTCAATCTGCATATCCACAGTATCGACCAGACCGAAGCCATAAAGACAATCAAGCGGAAAATCACCGACCTTGACAAAATGAAAATCGAGGAACAGAAAAAAGCGGTACGCAGCGGCTACGACATGGATATAATCCCGTCCGACCTTGCCACGTTCGGCAGCGAAGCGAAGAACCTCTTACAGGACTTGCAGAGCCGGAATGAAAGAATGTTCCTCTTGACGTTCCTTGTGGTGAACATGGCGGACACGAAGCGGAAACTGGAAAATGACGTGTTCGCGGCGGCGGGCATAGCACAGAAGAACAACTGCGCCTTGACCCGCCTTGACTACCAACAGGAAGCGGGGCTTATGTCCTCTGTACCGCTTGGGGAGAACCTTATCCCCATTCAAAGGGGGCTTACCACGTCAAGCACCGCTATCTTTATCCCCTTTATCACACAGGAGCTTTTCCAGACGGGCGCGGCGTTGTACTACGGCTTAAATGCCCTGTCTAACAACATGATACTCTGCGACCGCAAGCAGCTAAAGAACCCCAACGGCTTAATCTTGGGTACGCCGGGAAGCGGGAAATCCTTTGCCGCCAAACGGGAAATGACAAACGCTTTCCTCATTACCGACGATGACATAATTATCTGCGACCCGGAAGCAGAGTATTTTTCCCTTGTGCAGCGGCTTGACGGGCAAGTGATACGGTTATCCCCTACGGGCAAGGGCATTGACGGGAAGCCCCAGTATGTGAACCCTATGGATATTAACCTCAATTACAGCGAGGACGACAGCCCCCTTGCGCTGAAATCCGACTTTATCCTCTCCCTCTGCGAGCTTGTCATAGGCGGCAAGGAGGGCTTGCAGCCTGTCGATAAGACCGTCATTGACCGCGCTGTTAGGAACGTGTACCGCCCTTTCCTTGCAGACCCCGACCCGGAGAAAATGCCTATCTTGGGCGACCTCTACGACGAGCTTTTGAAGCAGCCGGAGCCGGAAGCGGCGCGTATTGCGGCGGCGTTGGAGCTGTATGTTTCCGGGAGCCTTAACGTATTCAACCACCGTACCAACGTGGAACTTTCTAACCGCCTTGTCTGCTTTGACATTAAACAGCTTGGGAAGCAGCTCAAAAAATTAGGTATGCTCATTGTGCAGGACCAGGTATGGAACCGCGTCACCGTCAACCGGGCAGAAAGGAAATCCACCCGGTATTTTATGGACGAATTTCATCTTCTCTTGAAAGAGGAACAGACCGCCGCCTATTCCGTTGAAATCTGGAAGCGTTTCAGAAAATGGGGCGGCATACCCACAGCAATCACGCAGAATGTCAAGGATTTGCTTGCTTCCCGCGAAGTGGAGAATATCTTTGAAAACTCTGATTTTGTCCTCATGCTCAATCAGGCGGCGGGCGACCGGGCTATCCTTGCAAAGCAGCTCAACATCTCCCCGCAGCAGATGAAGTATGTCACCCACACCGAAGCGGGCGAGGGGCTTATCTTCTACGGAAACGTGGTGCTGCCCTTTGTAGACCGCTTCCCAAAAGACACCGAGCTTTACCGGGTAATGACGACGAAGCCGGAGGAAGTGGGCGAAGCATGAACGGGCTGAAAACTGACACCATCATCAACCGGGACACGCTCTATGCCTTGCGGGAGCTTCCAGAGGAAAGCGTACACTGTTGCGTCACAAGCCCGCCCTACTATGCACTTAGGGATTATGGGCTTGATATGCAGATTGGGCGGGAGGACACGCCGGAGCAGTACATTGACAGGCTGACCGAGGTTTTCCGCGAGCTGCGCCGGGTACTGCGTTCTGACGGTACGCTCTGGCTGAATATCGCGGACACCTACTGCGGCACAGGAAATAAAGGCTACCATGCAGACCCGAAGAACCCGAAAGGCAGAAACGGACAGCAGATTGCAAGAAACAACCGCGTTTCCGGCTGCAAACAAAAGGACTTAATCGGTATTCCTTGGCTTTTAGCCTTTGCCCTACGCGCTGACGGGTGGTATTTACGGAGCGACATTATCTGGCAGAAAGAAAACCCCATGCCGGAGAGCGTGAAAGACCGCCCTACCCGCTGCTATGAACATATCTTTCTGCTTACGAAGTCAAAGAAATATTTCTATGACGCAGCCGCCATAGCCGAGCCGTTAGCCCCCACAACGGCGGCGCGGTACCGCACCGGGCGCAGCGCGGGACAGAAATATGCGGACGAAATACCCGGACAGGGGAAAGTACAGGGGCTTAACCGGGCGCGAAGCGGCAGCTATTACGACGAAGCCCTCATGCCGACCATGCGGAACAGGCGGGACGTGTGGCTTATCAATACCGTTCCCTACAAGGGCGGGCATTTCGCCGCGTTCCCGCCAAAACTTGCCGAAACCTGTATCAAGGCGGGCTGTCCGAAAGGCGGCGTTGTGCTTGACCCCTTTTTCGGCAGCGGCACGACGGGGGCAGCCGCAAGGCAGCTTGACAGGCATTATATAGGCATTGAGATAAACGCCGAGTATTGCGCCCTTGCGAGGGCGCGGATTGGAGGGACAGACAAATAAAACAGTATAAAGCGCGTGAAAAAGTCACGCAGAAAATGACCCGCGAGGGAGCCGTTGAGGTAAACGCCGCCACAGGCAAGAAAAAGCGTATCAGCAACCGCATAAGGGACGCTGACCTTACCAGAAAGGAAGCCGCCCCGCCGCAGCCGGAACAGGCAGCGCAGACCATACCGGGCGGCGCAGCTTCCGAACCCGCAGCCGACGCGCCGCCGCTTCCCCATGCGCCGGGGGCAGAACGGGAACAGGACACCGCCGCAGCCGAGCGCGTCTTGGAGCATATCGACGGGGCGCATACCCGCGCCGCTTCCAAAAAGGCGGCGCGGAAAGCACAGGCAGAAGCAGAAGCCCGCGCCCACACTTCCCGTTTGCAGTTTACCGACGAGGAACGGGCAACGCCGGAGCTTGAAAGGTATATCCGAAAATCGGACAAAGCCGCCGACCGTCTGGACGCGGCAAAGGCAGCTATCCCCAAAGAAAAGAAACTTGTGGGGGAGCGCACCTTTGACGAAGCCACCGGGAAAGGCAAGACCCGCCTACACTTTGAGGAACGGGAAAAGCCCATAGGAAAGAATAAGCCCCACAGCAACCCGCTATCCCGCCCCGCACAGGAAGCGGGTATTTTCGTCCACAACAAGATATATTCCGTTGAAAAGGACAATTCCGGCGTTGAGGGGGCGCACAAATCCGAAGAACTGGCAGAGCGCGGCGCAAAATACGGGGCGCGGAAAGTCAAGGAGGGCTACCGCAGCCACAAGCTCAAACCCTACCGGGCGGCGGCAAAGGCAGAGAAAGCGGCGTTCAAGGCGAATGTGGATTTCCAGTACCACAAAGCCCTACATGACAATCCGCAAATTGGGGGCAATCCCCTTTCCCGCTTCATGCAGAAGCAGCAAATCAAGCGGCAGTATGCAAAGGCGGCAAGGAAAAACGGCGCAAAAACAGCACAGAAAGCCGCAGAGAACACCCGCAAGGCAGCAAAGAAAACAGCCGAGGAAACAAAGAAAGCGGCGGCGTTTGTGGCAAGACACCCGGCGGGCGTATGTATCGCCGTTGCCGCGCTGCTCCTATTCATCATGGTATCGGCGGGGCTTTCCTCTTGTGGTTCTATGTTCTCCGGCTTGATGAACGGCATTGTCGGGACTTCCTACACGTCGGAGGACAGCGACCTTGTGGCGACGGAAAACAATTATGCCGCAAAGGAAAACGAGCTTCAGCAAAGGATTGACAATATCGAGCGCGATTATCCGGGCTATGACGAATACCGCTATGACCTTGACAGTATCGGGCATAACCCCCATGAATTAGCGTCCTATCTCACCGCACTTTTCCAGACCTACACCCCGCAGAGCGCACAGGCAGAAATAAACCGCGTCTTTGCCATGCAGTACACCTTGACGCTGACGGAAGAAATCGAAGTACGCCACAGGACGGAAACCCGCACAGGCACACGCACCGTCACCGACCCGGAAACGGGAGAAACCTCTACGGAAACCTACGAATACGAGGTTGACGTTGCCTATAACTATTACATTCTCAACGTGAAGCTGACAAACAAGCCTGTTTCCGAGATTGCGGAGGAACTTCTAACGCCGGAGCAGCTTGAAATGTACCGCGTCTATCTGGAAACAAGCGGCAACAAGCCGCTGATTTTCGGCGGCGGTTCTCCCGATACGGGCGCGTCCGAGGATTTGAGCGGCGTACAGCTTGTGAACGGCACACGCCCCGGCAACACCGCCATTGTAGAGCTTGCGAAGCGGCAGGCCGGAAACGTGGGCGGGCGGCCTTATTGGAGCTGGTACGGATTTAACAGCCGCGTGGAATGGTGCGCCTGTTTCGTTTCATGGTGCTACGGACAGGCGGGGCTATCGGAGCCGCGCTTTGCCGGGTGCCAGTCACAGGGCGTACCGTGGTTCCAGTCACGCGGGCAATGGGGCGCGAGGGGCTATGCGAATATCGCCCCCGGCGACGCTATCTTTTTCGACTGGGACGGGGACGGGAGCGCAGACCATGTAGGGCTTGTTATCGGGACGGACGGGGAGCGTGTCTATACCGTCGAGGGCAATTCCGGCGACGCTTGCAAAATAAAGAGCTATCCCGTTGACTATGGCTGTATCAAGGGCTACGGCTTAATGAATTGGAACTAAAAACTGAAAATCTGAAAGGAGAAATTGATTTATGGCTATGAACAAGATTGAACGTATCGACAGGGAGATTGCAAAGACCCGCGAGAAAATCACCGAGTACCAGAATAAATTAAGGGGGCTTGAAGCGCAGAAAACCGAAGCGGAAAATCTGCAAATCGTACAGCTTGTGCGCTCCATGCGCCTTTCCCCGCATGAGCTTTCCGCTATGCTTTCCGGGGGCGGTATTCCGGGCATGGAAGCCGCGCCGGGCTACCCCGCAGAACCCGCAGACCATGACACCGAAGAAATGGAGGACACCGAGAATGAATAAGAAAATCCTTAGAACGCTGACCGCACTCTGCGCCGCACTCATGCTGACGGGCGGCTTTTCCGTCACCGCCTTTGCACAGACCCCGGAGGGACAGGACGACACCGACGACAGCGGCGTTGTCTATGAGGAACCCGAAAAGGAAGAACCCCTTACCCCGGATGGGAACGCGACCCTTGTAGACGATTTCGGCGGCAACAAGCAGCTTATCACAGTGACGACCAAAAACGGCAATTACTTCTATATCCTTATCGACCGGGACGACGAGGGCGAGAACACCGTACATTTCCTTAATCAAGTGGACGAAGCCGACCTTATGGCACTCATGGAGGACGGAAGCACCGAAACAGCAGCCCCGCCCGCCGTTTGCAGTTGCACCGATAAATGCGAAGCCGGGAAAGTGAATGTGAGCTGCCCCGTCTGCAAGGACAACATGACCGCTTGCAGCGGCAAGGAAGCGGAGCCGGAAACCGAGGAACCGACGGAGCAGCCCAAAGAAAAAGGCAATGCGGGCGGGCTTGTGCTTTTCCTTGTCATGGCACTTCTTGGCGGCGGGGGCGCACTCTACTACTTTAAGTTTATGAAGCCGAAGCAGAGCGTCAAGGGTGGCACCGACCTTGAAGATTTCGACTTTGACGACTACGACGAGGACGAGCCGGAGCCGGACGACGGGGAGGGCTTGGACGTTCCCGAAGATGAAGAAGCGGAGGACGGGGAATAAGGACAGAAAAATCCCGTCGTCTATAACAGGCGGCGGGATTGCTCTACTTATCTAATTTTTGAATACTTCCAACCATGCAGAGTAGAGATTTTTTCAATTTCTGTATGTGCTAAGGAATTTTCAACCATCACAAATGGCTCTAAACCGACATAACAAATGTTTTCAGAATATGAATATGTCACTCCTATAACTTTATGCTCACTATAATCAGAGGGCCAGTAAGAATCACTAATACACTCTCCAATGTGTGGTGTTGGTGCAGTACCAATATCAATTTCTTTGGTTAATGAAGCGACACATTTGTCTATCGGTAAATCGTCGACAGTAATTTTTTTATCATGAAAATCATTAAATACCTTTTCACTGACAGCATATTGTAGCTGAGAAAGATGTAATTTCATGTTTTATTCCCTCTCTTTGTTTTTAACATTATTATACATCTAAATATTCTACAAAGTCAATCATTCAATCGAATAAAGGAGGACAACTTATGCAACTTATTATTTCAGAAAAGCCGAGCGTGGCGCAGACTATCGCCGCCGCGCTTGGCGTTAAGGGGAAACAGGACGGATATATCGAGGGCGGCGGCTACCTCATTTCATGGTGCGTCGGGCATTTGGTACAGCTTGCGGAAGCTGCCGCCTACGGGGAGCAGTACAGGAAATGGCAGCTTGACAGCTTACCCATTCTGCCGGAGGAATGGCAGTACGCCGTTGACCCGGACAAGGGGAAGCAGTTCAAGACCTTAAAGGAGCTTATGCACCGCGCCGACGTTTCCGAAGTGGTGAACGCCTGCGACGCGGGGCGCGAGGGCGAATTGATATTCCGCTTTGTCTATGAAGTGGCGGGCTGCAAGAAGCCCATGCGCCGCTTGTGGATTTCCTCAATGGAGGACGGGGCGATTAAGGCGGGCTTTGCTTCCCTCAAAGACGGGCGGGAATATGACGCGCTCTTTGCGTCTGCCCTCTGCCGCGCAAAGGCTGACTGGCTTATCGGCATTAACGCCACCCGGCTTTTCTCATGCCTGTATGGAAAGACCTTGAACGTGGGGCGCGTCCAGACACCGACCCTCAAAATGCTCACCGACCGGGACGCGGCTATCTCCCATTTCCAGAAAGAGAAATATTACCATGTACGCTTATATCTATCCGGCGCGGAAGCGGCAAGCGATAGGATTTCCGACAAGGCAGAAGCCGACGCGCTGAAAGGGGCTTGCGAAGCGGAAAAGGCGGTATGCGTTTCCCTCACCAGAGAGAAGAAAACCGCAGCCCCGCCAAAGCTCTTTGACCTTACCTCTTTGCAGCGGGAAGCGAACCGCATTTTCGGATATACCGCGAAGCAGACCCTTGACCTTGCACAAGCCCTTTATGAAAAGCGGCTCTTGACTTATCCGAGGACGGACAGCAGTTTTCTTACTGACGACATGGGCGGCACCGCAGCGGGCATTATCACGCTGCTTTGTGAAAAGCTCCCCTTTATGGAGGGCGCGGGCTTCACGCCGGGGATTGCAAAGGCATTAGACAGCAAGAAAGTATCAGACCACCACGCAATCATTCCCACTATGGAGCTTGCAAAGACAGAACTTGCCGCGCTGCCGGAAAGCGAGAAAAATATCCTCACCCTTACAGGGGCGCGTCTGCTCTCTGCCACCGCCGAGCCGCATATCTTTGAAGCGGTTACGGCGGTTTTCTCATGCGCCGGGGCAGACTTCACCGCAAGGGGAAAGACCGTACTTTCGGACGGTTGGAAAGAGATTGAACGCAGATACCGGGCGACGCTGAAACAAAAGCCCGACCCGGAGGACGGGGAAAATGAGGGCGCGACGCTGCCGGAGCTTTTCGAGGGACAGGGCTTTGAAAAACCCGCCGCAAAGGTAACGGAGCATACCCTGTCTCTTATACACATCTCCGAGCCCACGAGACAGGCAGAAATCTCGT